>Ga0193753_10003743_pt1 | contig 11106 bp, 10 predicted proteins | sample H1c2metaG_FD_144925 | JGI IMG/M metagenome (GOLD analysis project Ga0193753, IMG submission 144925) | Soil microbial communities from a riparian zone of the East river system, Colorado, United States - H1c2 | ecosystem: Environmental > Terrestrial > Soil > Riparian zone | place: USA: East... | reverse complement strand
CAATTGATCGGCGGATGTGGTCCGCCGATCAATTGATGCGCCCGACCTTTCGCAACCTGACCGACTCCTGCGAAAGCTGGACCTGTCGTAACTCACCCGGCAATCGGGTTCTTCCATTTGAGTCCGCGAAAGCGCGAGAAGTCGGCGTCGGTCGAGTGCAGTACGCAGTTGTGCTCCACGGCGAGAGCTGCGAGATGGGCGTCGGAAACCAGATTTCCCACCGCATTCCCGCTGCGCAGCATTTGTTGAAAAAGGATCCAGTGCTGATCGGTCGGTTGAATGACGCGCACACACGACTGATCAAACCAACTCTGTACGCGCTCGGTGGCTTCCTTAAGAGTAAGCGGGCGCTGGTGCAGGCGGGCATTGGTGCCGATGCGGATAAAGGCGTCGATCACCGGCCAGCACAAACCTACCGGATCGGAACCGCTGAGTTGATCATCCCACCAGGAGCGGGCCGCGGCGTGGTGTTCGGACAAGCTATCTTCGGCGTAGAGAAGGAGATTTGCATCGACAAGGATCATTGATGGTCTTCCCCCTCGGCGGCAGCGATCAGTTCTGAAATGTTATCGTAGCTGAAGCCCCGGCGCAGTCCCATTGGTCGCGCCTTTGTGCGGTAAGGTTTCGCGGCCGGCGGCGCAAGAATCTCGTCCAGGCCCACACGCAGAGCGGCATTGATCACTTCCTTGAACGGTTTGCGCAGTTTGGCCGCGCCTTTTTTTGCTTTGGCTGCGATGTCGGGATCAAGCGTCAACGTGGTTCTCATAGAGGCATCATGACGCTTGTAGTGGAGAAGTCAACGCACTGTTGCAACCGCGAAGCCGTCCTGCCACTCGAAGTCGGCCTAATCGCGACCGCGTTCCTTTAGCCAGAAGTTGGAAACGCGTTTCAATTTCTAAACCCATTTGGCCTGTGTCCGAAGCGGGCGAGCAGATGGATGTGGTGTTCCAAGCCGCCGACGAGGAGCGGCGGGCAATCGAGTTGTTTGAAGACGCTGCCCCAGTTCGCGCCTCGCAACCTTCGGCTTTGGGGCGCAGCCGCGACGGGCTAAACTGATTCTTTACATGCAACCATATGGTTGCATATTGTTCACGTGTCATGGATGAAGTGTTCAAAGCGCTGGCCGATCCGAGTCGCCGAAAACTGCTCGACGAATTGTTCAAGAGCAACGGGCAGACGTTGGGTGAACTGTGCGAACACCTCGACATGACGCGGCAGGCGGTGACCAAACATCTCCTGTTGCTGGAGGAGGCGAATCTGGTCGCCGTCGTCTGGCGCGGGCGCGAGAAGCTGCATTACCTCAATCCAGTGCCGTTGCACGAGATCTCCGAGCGCTGGATTGGCAAATACGAACGCCATCGCCTTCAAGCCTTGAGCGATTTGAAAAAGGGTCTCGAAGAAAACAAAAACAAGAAGGAGTAACGATATGCAAAAACGGCTACAACCAAAGCAGGTTTACACGACGTTCATTCGCACCACGCCGAAAAAATTGTGGGAGGCGATCACGAAACCAGAATTCACGCGCCAATATTGGGCTGGCGTCGAAAACGTCTCCGACTGGAAGAAAGGTTCGAAATGGGAGCACATCGGCGGGGACAAACAGCGTGAAGTTTGGATCACGGGCAAAGTTTTGGAATGCAAGCCGCCCAAACGCCTGGTGCTGAGCTGGGCCGACCCGGACGCTCTCGCCGACAAATCACGCGTCACTTTTGAAATCGAGGCCATTGAAGACATGGTGTGCCTGACGGTAACGCACGGGAACTTCAAGGCTGGTTCGACCATGGCAGGCAAAGTTTCCTGGGGCTGGCCGCGTGTGCTCTCCAGCATGAAATCGTTCCTCGAAACCGGCAAGGGACTCAACATACGCAAATAAGTATGACCGCAATTACCACACCCTTCTCTGGCGGATGCGCTTGCGGCGCGATCCGCTACGAATCCACGGCAGCACCGGTGATGATGCTTCACTGTCACTGTCGGGACTGCCAGCAATCCAGCGGAGGTCCGTTTTCGTCTTTCGTGATCGTGCCGGCGGAAGCCTTCAAGCTCTTGCAAGGCTCACCACGCTTCCATGCCTCGCTCAGTGAGGCGGGCGGCCATACCCGGCGGGGATTTTGCCCTGACTGCGGCGCACCGGTTGTGGTCAAGCCCGACGCGGTCCCTCAATTTGTCGCGATCAGAACTGCGAGCCTGGATGATTCAAACTGGTTCAACCCGCAAGTAGATGTGTGGACCTCAGACGCGCACCCGTGGGATCAAATGAATCCCGCGCTGCCAAAGTTTGAAAAGTATCCGCCGTCTGGAGGCTAGGCAGACTCGGACGACCCTTAACAAGGCAGCCATGCGGCGGTGCAGCGAGCCCTCGTATGCTGGCTGCACCGCCACTTTTGTCCGCGCGTGATGGACGGGCGGAAATTGTGGCCGTCGGCAAAGACCCGTAACCACGTTGGGGTTGTGATTCTTGTCGCGAGTGGTGACGAAGAGAATTCCTGCTATCGTTCGGGACGAGGAAGTTTTATGAGCAACACGAAAGCAAAGAACACCATCTGCCTTTGGTTCAACAAGGATGCGCAGGATGCGGCGCGCTTTTACGCGGCCACTTTCCCCAACAGCGAAGTAACAGCGATTCACAAAGCCCCGGGCGACTTTCCTGGTGGCAAGGAGGGCGAAATCCTCACGGTGGAGTTCACCGTCTTCGGCATGCCGTGCCTGGGTCTCAACGGCGGTCCTGAGTTTCCGCAGACCGAAGCCTTCTCCTTCCAAATCGCGACTGACACACAGGAGGAAACGGATCGCTACTGGAATGCCATCGTCAGCAACGGCGGCCAGGAAAGCGCATGCGGCTGGTGCAAAGACCGCTGGGGCATCTCCTGGCAAATCACGCCGCGGGTGTTGACGGACGCGATGGCGGCCGGCGGCCCTGAAGCCAAACGCGCCTTCAAAGCAATGATGGAAATGGGCAAGATCGACATCGCCAAAATCGAGGCCGCACGCCGCCCCTGATGGGAACGACGGCGTCTTCGCCTTCACGCTTTCATCCATCTTGATGAGCGGCGGCCAGGGCGTTTGAAACCTTCGCCGAGTAGTTTTTTCGTCGCGTCGAGACCGAGCTTGCTGCCGATGGCGATTTCGCTCGTGGCGTGGTCGAGCACGTCGGCCGGATCGAGATTATCCACTTTCCTGCGTTGCCAGAGCTGCGCGTTTGTGTAGGCTCACAATCCTAGAACCAACATTGGCCTTTGCGGCCTTCCGGCCTGACGCGTGGCGCCATCCAGGAGACGCACTCTCCAGTGTGCAACCGAGGAACGCTGATGAAACGTCATGGCCTGATGCTCGGATGGCGGAGATTCGATCCAGTTGCACGACGTTTAGACAGCTCGGGCAGAATGGCTTCGATGAAACTTCAACACGTCATCCTATGAAAATTCAGCACTTGATGGCCCTCGTGGTTTTGAGCCTCGCGACCGTCCCCGGTGCCCAGGCGGCGGTTCTGGCCGGTCCCATTACCAACGCCGCCAACGCACACACTTATTATCTATTGAGCTCCAACACTTGGACGGTTTCCGAAGCCGAGGCCGTCGGGCTCGGCGGCCACCTGGTCACGATCAATGATGCCGCCGAGAACCAGTGGGTCCTGAATACTTTCTTCCCCTTGACTGGAGTTCCTTACGCCTCCCTCTGGATCGGGCTGAACGACGCGGCCAATGAAGGACAGTTTGTCTGGGCCAGCGGCGAGCCGGTCACGTTCACCTACTGGTATCCTGGCGAGCCGAACAATCTGGGCGGGGCGGATTACGCCTCCATCCGGCACCCGTCCGAAGCGCCGCCGACCGGCTCGTGGAACGATCTGACGGACATCCCGAACCCTCCGACCTTTGGCGTCTTCGAAGTGCCGACGACGTTGTTGCCGGTGGCGGTGACACAGCCGGCGGATCAATTCATGCCAGGCAGCGCCCAGTTGAACGGCCAGGCCCATCCGAACGGCTCACCGACTCTGGCGTGGTTCGAATGGGGCACGTCGCTCGCTTACGGGAACGTCACTCCACCCCAATCCGTCGGATCCGGTAGCAACGCCGTGGGACTCTCTAACGTGATTGTCGGCCTGGTCAGCGGGACGGACTATCATTTCCGCGCACGCGCCAGCAATGCGTTTGGTTCTCTTGCAGGCTTGGACCAGACTTTCAATCTGAATACTCAACGACCCGTCGTCACGACTCTGGCCGCGGATCAACTGACCACCAACAGCGCGCGGTTGAAGGGGCAGGTCAATCCGCGCGGCTGGCCCACGGCCGCGTGGTTTGAGTGGGGAACGGACACGAATTACGGGAATTTGATTGGAATGCAGGACGTCGGACAGGGTTCGAGCGTGTCGAATCTCAGCGTCGTGCTCAACGGACTGACGACCGGGACGAACTATCACTATCGGCTGGTGGCCACCAATGCATTTGGCGCGGGGTACGGAGCGGATCAAACGTTCAACCTGAGAGTCCCGACGACCAATACATGGACGGGCGCCGATCCTTCCGGCTACTGGTCTGCACCGGCGAATTGGTCTCCGCCCGGCGTGCCCTTAAACGGCAACGACCTCGTCTTTCCCGGGGGCTTGCCGCCCGGAGACATGGTGAGCACCAACGATTTACCCGGCAGCTTCTTCCGCTCAATCACGTTCAGTGGCGCCAGCAGGCACACCATTCGCGGCAATCCGATGACGCTGACGAATCGTACGGATTGTATACTCAACAGTGGAACCAATGTGATTGCCTGTGACTTGACGTTCAGTGGAACACCGGCAACTCCAACTTGGGGAGCTTGGTCAATCCGGCCTTCGGGTTTTGGGGAGCTGACGGTGATTGGAAATGTTGGAGGTAGCAGTCTCTACGTTGCCTACATGCCGTTGGTTATCAGGGGACAATTCACTGGAGGCAGTCTTTTCGCGGAATACGGCCATCTGGCTCTCTATGGAGATAACCCCCACCCTGTTTCCGTGCAGATTCATGGTAGCAGCGGTAGCACACTCCGTGTCGAAGGTTCACAGCCGAACCTCAACGTTGCGATGCTCTGGGAGATGGAGAGTGCCAGCTGCCCTACTCTGACCGGTGACGGTGTGGTCGGAGACGTAACGGGATGCGGCTACATCACTCCCGACTCAACGCTTTTGGTCAATAACCTCCTCGGGCCAGGCGCCTCTCCGGCTAGTTGGCGGACTCTGTGGATTCGTCTCAATGGGACCAATGTCGGCGAAAACGGCCGGCTTGTGGCCCCTCGCGACGTGCGCCTGACCGGTGGCTTTCTTCAGCCGTTTGCAGGTTTTAATCCGCAGGCAGGCCAGGTTTTCACCATCCTCCAGAAGACATCTCCGGGTCTGGTCGCAAACGAATTCATGGGACCTGAAGGGTCTGTTACCACCCTGAATGGAAAGCCTTTGCGCATCAGCTACGTCGGTGGCGATGGCAACGACGTGACACTCACGGTAGAAGCGACCAACACGGTCAACGTTCAGCCGACGGTCAGCATCATCAGCCCGACTAACGGTGCTATCCTCGCTACGCCTTTCGGCGGAACGATTCAGGCGAATGCCGCTGACAGCGACGGCACGGTGGTGCGGGTGGATTTCTTCTCCGACGCGGCGCTGGTCGGCAGCGTGAGCAACGCGCCGTTCCATCTGGCCGTGACGAACATCGCCGCGGGCCCGCATGCCCTCTTCGCCGTGGCCACGGATGATCGCGGGGCGACGAAGAGATCGGCGACGGTTACGGTCACGGTCGTGACGCCGGTTCCGATCGTGCTCGGCGCAGTGCAACGATTCGGCACTCGGTTCGCATTTTCTTACTCAGCCAACCTCGGCCTGCGTTACGCAGTGGAACGCAGCGCGACGTTGAGCAATTGGACCCCCATTTGGAGCAACACCGCCAACTTCAATCCAATGACCTTCACCGACACGACCGCCACGAATCGCATGGACTTGGGTCTGTTCGCGGAAACCTTCAATTCCAGCAACGGCGGATTCACCGTGACGACGCCGCAACCCTACGGCGGACCGTGGAATTATAATTCAGGCGCGGGAACCTGGCAGGAATACGGGCACGGGCTGCCGGACAACGGCCATCCCAATACCTCTTTCCTGGACAGCCCACCGCTGACGATTACGGCCGCTGGCCAGGCGGTTTTGTCATTCAACCATCGCTGGAGCCGCGAACAGGACTCAAGGAATTGGGATGGCAATCAGTTGCGTGTGAGTGTGAATGGCGGTGCTTTCGTGGCGGTGCCAGGCACATCATTCACCAGCAACGGCTACAATGGTACCGTGAATGGTACCGTGGGATCAGCGCTCGATGGTCAGCAGGGGTGGGTCGGCACGTCACCGGGATATACCAACGGTTTCCTCACCAGCGTGGCTGTTCTCGGAAACTTCAATAGTGGTGACGTAATCCGTCTGCGGTTCATGGCGGCCAGCGACAGCAACACGACAGGGCTGTTCACGAATGGATGGGAGATCGACAGCGTTCAGGTCAATCAGGGCGAACCGTTCACTGTCGGCGCCACCGGGGTCAACGACTTCTATCGGGTCAGGCGATTGCCCAATCCCTGACCGACGGCCTGGCAAAACACGCCGCGCGTGTTGATGAACGCGCTGGCGGCCGGCGGCGCTGAAGCCAAACGCGTGTTCGCAGCGATGATGGAAATGGGCAAGATCGACATCGCCAAAATTGAGGCCGCACGCCGCGGCTGATGGGAACGATGTCGCTTGGGCCAACAGCCCAACATTGCGGCAACGTCGCTACGTTGGGTTACGAATCAAACGAATCGAACAACCGCAACGAGGTTGTGGCGTCTTGTGCGAGAGGGGTGGAAATGGAATGGCCGCAACCGCGTTGCGGTTGGAAATGATTTGCGGACGGTGATTCAGGTAGCTGGTGCCTCGCAACGCTGGCTTTACGAAGCTGAGGGAGAGGGCTTGGGCCAATAGCTGGCGAGCGCTGCTAGTTCTTGCGCGAAAATTTTTTGAGAAGGTTTGTCGGGCGGCCAACCAATAATGCTCGCGTGATTTAAGTTCTCGGGAACCGGCCTAGCCTCCACTTGCAATTTTTGCCGCCTGACCTTTTCAGCGGCGACATCTGCTCTTCCATACAGCGTCGCAGGCCTCGCGTCTGCAATCGCTTGCCCAACTCGCCACAACTGATCGTTCGACAAACCTTTGTGACGAGTTACAGAAAGGTCTGGATATGGATATGGAATGAATGCGTCCTGTTTGACGGTCTGATCGCTTTTGCGAACCCAGCCGCTTGAAGTAACGAAACGCGCTAACAACTCCTCACCTGCAACCAAAGGCGCTTCATCGCTCATCCAATCATCACTTCGGCAACCAAGTCCAAAATAACTTTCGGCACGTCACCGAAGAACGGCTCTGTTCCGTAACGCTTCCTGGGCCCGAGTAGCGCAGCATAGTGCAAGTCACCGTCGGGGCTGACGCTCACCGACAACGTTCGTCGGGAAGCACGATACCATTCCAAAGTTATGTGTCCGTCTGGTTCTGCTCCAATCGATGGAATCGCCGTTCCGAGCGGCATGGCTTCCAAAAACCGATAAGCAATTCGATAAGTGTCGTCAGCGACAGGAGCAGCGCCTTGTGCATCCCAGTTGGAGGCTTTGCACTCATCTGCCACAGCACACAATTCATTGAGCACGCTCTTTTCTGCACAGCCGAAGGAAACTGAATTTTGTAGATGACGACGGCCCGTTTGCAATTGGTCGGCAATGTGGCGCGCAGCATCACTCGTGGCGGGGGTGCTTGCGATACCGTAATAAATGAGAGCTGAAGTGGTCATTTCCATTATCATCGGAAGCTTTCTAACGCTTTCTGAGTGACACTGCCAAAGAAAACCTTGTTTTTCAACCACCGCATTTCGGCTAAGCGCGTAGCCAATAGTCCTTGTCGAAGTTCAAACGGCTGTAACGTGAACACATCGATGTCTAGAATTATTGCCAATCCTTGACTACGCGGATCCTGAGGCAGTTGGATCGTGCGAGTCACATTGATCGCGTAGGGAGAGCCTGGAACGATCAATGTCTCGTGATGGAAAAAACCGAGAAATGGCAAATCCAGATCGCGGGGTGGCACAGCATGAGGCTGAATGTAATCTTCGAATCTCATTTCCTGTACCGGCAAGACAAAGCGATTGATAAAGCGCAGTCCTAGGCGCTGCGCCTCCGTTGGCCGGGCCAACTCGGCGTAAATGTTCCATAGGCGCATCCCTTCATCTCGAAGCTGCTCCCAATTTTGATACGGAGGGAGTCTGCTGAATAGGAATCCGTCACGGTTGAACTGTGCAATGTGGCCGGCATCAGCGGACTGAAATCGAAGTCCTTTCCAGCCAAGATCGTGCTGCTTAGCTTCTGGCTGATGTCCTAAACCAAAACGAACCTCCTGCTGAAACTCATTCTGCGAAGCCACTTGCGGATATTCCGGAAGTTTTGGCTTCAACCATTCTGAAACAGCTTGCTCACTCCAAGGCGGCTCCGCCCGAGCGCGAATTTCAATTACTGCTTCTGCAATTGGAGCATGTGGCAGATGCGGAAACTGTTCGTTCACGTTAATTCTCATTTCATCTGCAGATCGGTTGAAGGACGTTTATCGGTTGCCAAGCAACATGTCTATTTTCTTCCGCACCGCCGCATCCATCTTGATCAGCGGCGGCCAGGGGCGTTTGAAGCCTTCGCCCGGAATTTTCTTCGTCGCGTCAATGCCGAGTTTGCTGCCGCTGGCGATTTCGCTGGTGGCGTGGTCGAGCACGTCGGACGGGCCTTTGGTGAAGATGCTGTCGCGTTGCGGGTCGGTGTTGGCGCAGAGGCGGAAGAGGACTTCGCTGGTGTTGTGCACGTCCACGTCGTCGTCCACCACGATGATGTATTTGGTGAACATCATCTGCCCCATGCCCCAGAGGCCGTGCATGATTTTGTAGGCTTGCATCGGGTAGGTCTTCTTGATGCTCACGAAGACGAGGTTGTGGAAGACGCCTTCCGCCGGCAGCGCGATGTCCACGATCTCGGGGAAGTTCATCTTGAAGATGGGCAGGAAGAGTTTCACGGACGCGCCGCCAATATAAAAATCTTCCATCGGCGGGATGCCGACGATGGTGGCGGGATAAACGGCGTCCTTGCGGTGCGTGATGGCGGTGACGTGAAAGACGGGATATGGCTCGGGCAACGTGTAATAGCCGGTGTGGTCGCCGAACGGGCCTTCGTCGCGCAGCGGCTCGGCCGGGTCAACGTAGCCTTCGATGACGAAGTCGGCGTTGGCGGGAACTTCGAGATCGTTGGTCTCGCACTTCACGAGTTCAACGGATTTCTTTCGCAGATAACCGGCGAGAAGAAATTCGTCGAGGCCATCCGGCAACGGCGCGGTGGCGGCGAAGGGGAACATGGGATCGCCGCCGAGGAAAATGCTGACGGGCATGCGCGTGCCGGTTTCGTAGTAGCGGCGGCCATGTCGCGCGCCGACTTTCTGGAGCTGCCAGTGCATCCCCGTCGTCCGGTCGTCGTAAATCTGGATGCGATACATGCCGACGTTGCGTTCGCCGGTGTCGGGATCTTTGGTAACGACGCAGGGCAGGGTGATGAAACGTCCGCCGTCGAGCGGCCAGCATTTCAGAATTGGAAGATTCGCGAGCGTGGGCGGAGTTGGGGATGTGCCTTTCTGCCAATCGGGCGCGGACGGCCAACTCGTCGCGGAAGCGGGGGCGTCGAACTTGTGGATGACTTCCTTGCACGGGCCACTTTTGACAATCTTGGGTTTCGTGTGGCGTAAATCGAGCGCGAGGGACAGCAATTTCATGGTCTCACGCATGGATGTCGGGGGCTTGGCCTTCATCAACGCGCCGAGTTCTTTCGCCACATCGTCCACGGTTTCCGCACCCATACTCAGAGCCATGCGCTTTTGTGAGCCGAGGGTGTTGATCGCGACGGGGAAGGGCGATACGACTCCATTCACCATCGGCTTCTCGATGAGCAGCGCTTTGCCGCCGCCGGGCTTTTTCATCTCGCGGTCGGCGAGTTCGGTGATTTCCAACTCCGTCGCGACGGGCTGTGAAATGCGAATCAGTTCACCAGCCTTGTCGAGTTGGTTGACCCAGTCCCTGAATGAATCGAACGCCATGCGCGCGACGCTATCAGTTCCGCTTCCCAACGCAAACGGCGCGGTGTGATGCCGCGCCGTTGCTTCGCGAAAGACCTGCGTCAGATGATTCCCAGCTCGCCGATGATAGGAGTCGTTTGCACCATGCCGCCATTCAAAAGGTGCTCGGCACCCTCGTTTGCGTAGGCAGGAATGATGCGGTTCAACTGATTCTGTGTTGCGCCAAGATGCTCGCGAATAATCTCTCCGAGCACGGAACGGTAATCAATCGTGCGCCGCAAATAACCGACATTGGTGTCCGCGGAATAGAGCGCGCCGTTTTTCGCTCCCGTGCCCATGGCCCAATTGAGAGCGCCGCCGAGCTTGGGATTCGGATTCAGATCGCAGCCGTGAACACCGGCTTGCACCGAGCCGCCCGCGACATACATCACGCTCGACTCGGCGTGATCGGTTCCCTGGGAATCGTTCTCGAGCGACGTGCGCCCGAACTCCGACATCGTGACGACGACGACATCATTCCAGCCCACCTTCGCGCCGGGAACTTCATGGGCGCCGCCTTTGCCGTAGAGAGAGAAGTAACGCCACAACGCGTAATAGGCCGCGCCGACGCGCCGCAAAAGGCTCGCGTGACCGCCGAGGTGCGGCGACGAAGTCATCGTGCCGCTGTTGAAGGCCACTTGCGCCGTGTGCGTGTCCCAGCCGCCGAGTTCCGTGCCGGTGATGATGGCGTCTGTGCTGTTCAGCAACTGCGCGCAGTTACGAATGTTGCTCAGAAAACCATAGCCGCCGCTGCCCACGCGATACTGCGCGGGCGTGGTGCCCGTGATGATTTGATCCTGCGCAGCGGAGTTGGGGAAAAGATACGTGCCGTCGGGATAAGCGCCGCCCTCGTCAAAGAACGCGTTCGATTGGAAGCTCGGGTCCTGGAGCGTGTCGAGGGTGTCGCGGAACTGCACTCCGAGATTGTGGACCATCGG
>Ga0193753_10003742_pt1 | contig 11106 bp, 8 predicted proteins | sample H1c2metaG_FD_144925 | JGI IMG/M metagenome (GOLD analysis project Ga0193753, IMG submission 144925) | Soil microbial communities from a riparian zone of the East river system, Colorado, United States - H1c2 | ecosystem: Environmental > Terrestrial > Soil > Riparian zone | place: USA: East River... | reverse complement strand
TTCTATTTCCGCCGATCAATGCATTCAACCCGATATCGGAAGTCAATTTCTTATCGATCCCGATCATGGCATCCAGGTTGGTCTCCCTGAATTCCACCAGGGCCGTATTGTATCCACCACCCAGTTGATATCCTGTTCCTGTTGGTGTAATATCTGTCTCGCGGCGGTTGTACCTGTCGAAGCCGGCGCGTCCTTTTATATAAAGCCAATCGGTGATATTGAAGCGGGGTTCAACCACTCCAAGGAACCGATCCTTTGTGTCTTGTTCGTGATAGTCTTCTACCGCGAAATACGGGTTCTGTACATACTGGTTGTTAGACCATACCCTTTCTGAGCCATCTGCGTTGTACTTGTTTGCTTTCAACGTTGCCACACTCAGAGAAGTAGGAAGCGTCCACAACGCATAGTTGGCGCTACCAGGAGAATCGGATACACGGGGACGGTTCTTGTTCTTTTCCCTGATCCATTTTCCATTCACAAGAATGGAAAGGCGCTTGCTGATATTTGAATTAAGATTGATCGCAAAGTTGTCCCTGTTCAGGGTGTTGTTCGGTACAATACCAGTAGCATTGGTATTCGCCATAGAGAAACGATAGGTGAGCTTGTCGTTACCTCCGCTTACGGCGAGTGTGTTGCTAAGCGTTCTTCCGGTATTATAGAACTTCGAAAAATTATCTTTCACGGCGCTATAGGGACGGGTTACGCCGTCATACTGAATGACAGGAGATCCATCCAATTTCGCACCCCAGCTATTTGTCTGGGTGAGGTTAGGATCGGCACTGGTCGGCTTTACACCAACAAGTCCGGTACCCTTATCGCCCGTACCATATTCGTATTGAAAATCTTTCATTTTCTTATCCAGTATATCCTCTACCACTGCATTGCTTCCTACTTCGATCAAAGGATTCTTGTTTCCCCTGCTGCCCTGCTTGGTTGTGATCAGGATCGCGCCCTTGGAGGCCCTGGAGCCGTATAAGGCCGCAGCCGTACCGCCTTTCAGCACAGTAATGGTCTCGATCTCATCCGGGTTAAGACTGGAGATACCATCGCCCTGGTCGGTACCACCCCACTCTCCGACAGTACCAAGGTTGCTATTGTTAAAGGGAATACCATCCACCACGATCAGTGGTGAATTATCGCTGGTGGAGTTGATCGACACGTTACCACGGAGCGTGATGCGGGTAGAGCCACCGGGGCCGGTCGCTGTACTCGTGATATCAAGCCCGGCTACTTTGCCGACGAGCGAGTTCGCAATGTTTACGGACCTGGCTTTCGTGAGTTCCTCACCTTTCACTTCACTGATGGCGTAACCGAGCGCCTTCTTTTCCTTTCGGATACCGAGGGCGGTCACGACTACTTCACTGAGTTCTGTGTTCATTCCCACCATGGAGACGGTTACATCGGTTTGACCCCTGACTCCTATTTCCTGTGTGGCATAGCCAACGGATGTAACAGTCAGTGTTGCGTTGTCCGCAGCCGTGATGGAGAAATTGCCCTCTGCATCGGTTTGAGTGGCGGTCTTCGTTCCTTTAATAGCAACAGTTGCACCCGCGAGCGGCTGCCCCGTTGACGAATTAGTCACTTTCCCGGAAATTTTCTTTTGGGCAAAAGCTGATAAGGAGAATACCAGCATAAGCAAAAGCATTAAGCTTTTCGTGGGAATTAGCTTGGCAAGCATTTTAAGTTAGTTTTAGTAAGCAAAAAAATTCAATCTCTATGTTAAAATACTAATAAATTATACTCCGGCGATCAAAAGGTATAAATTGTCGAAGAATTTGATGGAATAGTATCACTCTGTAAGCAAGTGCTACTCTTTAAAGACAAGGGGATTTGCGAAAATAGTGGTGGTAATTCAACCATCAGATGATAAAAAAATATCGTTGAAGCCTTAAAGATTGCAGAAGTCCGCAGGAAGCCTTTGCGAATGTGCGGGAATATGCCAATTTCAATTTTCAAATGTGCAAATCTGGGGCAGTTGAGTTGATAAGTTGATGAAGTTGATAGCTTGATAAGTTTCGTGCCGCGAGCGGATTCTTCCCCGGTTCAAACTCACCTGGAAAAGCAAGATCTCCTCATAACACGAAACCTATCAACCTATCAACTTTATCAACTTATCAACTTGCAACCTTCATCAACTCCCTGATCTTCGAGTGCAATGCATCACTCACCCGCCACACGGGTTGACGGAAAGTATTCTTGCAGAGTCCCATTTCGGCCAGGTAGGCCTTTACGCCACTGGGGCTGCCTTCTGCGAAGAGAGAGCCGATGATGTCGGTGTATTTATAATGGAGTTTGCGGGCGGCTTCGAATTCGCCCTGGAGAGATAATCTTACCATCGTGGAAAAATCCAGCGGATACGCATTGGCCACCACCGAGGTGACACCGTCGGCACCGAGCGCGATCATAGGGAGCGTGAGGATATCATCGCCGCTGATGACCATAAAACCGGCAGGCTTTTGCTTTATGATCTGCATCACCTGCTCGAGACTACCGCTTGCCTCCTTCGTGGCAAAAACATTCTTGCACTCGCGGGCAATGCGAAGTTGCGTCTCGGCCGTGATGTTTTGCCCAGTGCGGGAAGGAACATTATACATCATGAGTGGCAGCGGCGTGTGATCACTCAATGTCTTGTAATGTTGGAACAGGCCCTCCTGGTTGGGTTTGTTGTAATATGGAGCCACGGAAAGGATCGCATCGTATCCATCGAGATCAAAGGTCTTGAACCCTTCCAGCACCTCGTTTGTATCGTTGCCCCCGATGCCGGCCACCAGTGCCACGCGTCCGGCAGCGGTCTTGCTAACGAAAGAGAACACGGCCTGCTTGTCATCACCCTGTACCGTTGCGCTTTCACCAGTGGTGCCAAGCACGACGAGGTATTCTACCTTTCCATCGATCCAGAACTTGATCAATTTCTTAAAACTATCCCAATCGATAGTTCCATCTTCATGGAATGGAGTGACTATTGCGATACCGGTGCCGGTGAATTTTTTTGTTAGTGACATCGTACAAGTTGAAACGTGAAACGTGAATCGGTAATCGTGAATGGAAGAGTCTTCCTAGTTGGCGGTGTCCAATTAATTGAACAGTAAATTAACTGGTATAATACGCTAATTGGCTAATTGGCATATTTGCACATTTACTAATTGGCTGTTACACTTCTTCCCAGAAACCCATCTTCCCAAATTTTTCTATCCGTTCGTTGATGCGTTGATCCGGGGTCTTCTGCTTCTGTTCCCTGATCACGGGTAGAAGATATTCTTTCAGCAAGGCCGCCGCCTCATCGTAGTCCCAGTGCGCTCCGCCGATCGGCTCGCGGATTATTCCATCTATCAATCCGAATCCAAGCATCTTCTCGGCCGTGAGCCGCAGTTGTTCGGCGGCGATCTCTTTCTTATCCCAGCTGCGCCAGAGAATGGAAGAGCAGCTTTCAGGACTGATAACGGTGTACCAGGTATTCTCCATCATGAACACCTTATCTCCTACTCCAATGCCGAGGGCTCCGCCACTCGCCCCTTCTCCTATGATCACACAGATGACCGGCACCCGGAGACGTATCATCTCATAAATATTCCTTGCAATGGCTTCTCCCTGTCCGCGTTCCTCGGCTTCAAGGCCGGGAAATGCGCCGGGTGTATCTATCAGCGTAATGACGGGCTTGTTGAATTTCTCCGCGAGTTTCATCAGGCGGAGAGCCTTCCGGTATCCTTCAGGATTGGCCATCCCGAAGTTCCGGAGCTGGCGCATCTTGGTGTTGATACCCTTCTGCTGGCCTATTACCATGACCGTCTCGCCGCCGAGCGTGGCAAAACCACCCACCATGGCCTTATCATCCTTCACATTCCTGTCGCCGAACAGCTCGACGAAATTCTCCGTCATCTTATCGATGTACTTATTGGTATAGGGACGATCGGGATGGCGGCTAAGCTGAACCCGTTGCCAGCTGCTCAGGTTGCTCGTGATCTCCTTCCTCTTTTCCAATATATTCTGTTCGAGTCGGTGAATGACGTCGCTCATATCGATATGCGTCTTTTCCTGGCGATTCTTCGCATTTTCAATTTCGTCTATGAGGTCTTTTACCGGCTTTTCAAACTCTAAAAACTGTCTATTGGCATTTGTTGGCATATGCGTAAATGTGCGGCTAAATTAAGGATAATATAACAATGAACAGATCCATGAACCAGAAGAACCCAGGGAAGCGGGTCCCAGGGCAGGTCCATGACCACCCGGTGAGGGCTTTCTTGAGAAAAAACATAGGAAAAATATCCTGCAAACAGGACCGCCCGTAACAATGGGATGTATAATGATCGACCAGCAATGGCGATCGACGTAGTTCTATAAAATGGAGAAGAAATCCTCTTGTCAGCTGTTCAGGATCGCCGACCTGTTGACGTATTTCTTGTCAGGGGAATAGATAAATAAACATGACCCGCCCTTGATGGCATCGATAATGGACGAAGCCTCCCTCAATGGCACGGCAGGGCAACCAAAGCTGCGGCCGATATAGCCGCGGGTATCAATGACAGACTGACCAACGTAGTCTGCTCCATGTAAAACAATGGCCCTGTTACCCGCATGATCGTTGATACCTTTTTCCAGGCCATTCAGCTTGAGCGAATATCCATTACTCCCAAAATAAGTATCACCAGTGGTATAAAAGCCGAGACTGCTTTTGAGAGATGAGGACAGGTTTGAAAATGAACGCGCCCATTCCTTTCCTGAATTCTTTCCATGGGCCACCCAGGTATTGAAGACAACGCGGTAATTCTGCATGTCGAGAACATAGAGGCGCTTATGACTACTCGATTGACTGAAATCGACGATAGTGACAAGCGACTGGTTTGCGAGCTTTCCTTCATCCGTGAGTTTCTCCCATCCCTTCCTGGCATAATCGAATGCAGGTTGGCTCAATCCCATCAGATCGAGATGAAGGCTATCATATAATGAAACACTCATATTGGATAGATGTTCCATACGGGATGGATCCAGCATTGCCGTTGCAGTGTGATGGTTCTTCGAGAAGTCATTGGAACGTGTGAAGGCGGTGGTCAGGTGCAATGAAGTTATGATCAGCGTAAAAATGGCCAGGTAGAGCCCTTTATGGTTTTTTTTATAGGATATTGTATTATTATTTTTCATCGATATTATTGGGTTTTTTAGTCAGCCCAAGTGCGCAATTTTCCCGCCAACTTTCTCTTTTTCTCTTAAAGAAAACAGGTGGTTTGGTTAATTAGTTGATAAAGTTCGTAAAGTTGATAAGTTGCCAGGTTGATAAGTTGATAAGTTTCGTGATATAAGAGGATTCTGCCGTCAACACGAAACTTATCAACTTATCAACCTGTCAACTTTATCAACCTGGCAATTTATCAACTTATCAACCTATAAACTTGCCCCCAGCGGGGTAAAAACGGCCTACAAAGGGGTTGATCGCGACATGTGATTTCATTATTTTTGATAAATGAAGCACATTTCCATCTTAATACCCAAAGGCGCTATTCTCGGTAGCCTCGAAGGATCGAGACAATTGTTGACCCAGGTCAATGAATTCTTCAAGGCCCGTGGCGAACGGCCCATTTTCAAAGTGGAGCTGGTAGGTTTAGAAAAGGAAACGCCGGTGAGCGGCGGTAAGTTTACCGTCAATGCAGACCGCATCATCGATGAGGATTTCCATACGGACCTCATCATTATTCCTGCCATCGACGGTGAGATCACCGGGGCGATGCAGAAGAACGGCGCATTCATTCCGTGGATCACACAGCAATACAAGGCGGGCTCCGAAGTAGCCAGTCTCTGTCTCGGCGCATTCCTGCTGGCATCCACCGGCCTGTTGAAAGGAAGGAAGTGCGCTACACACTGGTTGGCCGCGAACCAATTCAAGGCCATGTTTCCCGATGTGGAACTCGTCACGGAGAAGATCATCACCGACGAGCAAGGACTCTATTCGAGCGGAGGTGCATTTTCGTATCTCAATCTCATCCTGCACCTGATCGAAAAATATGCGGGTCATGATATGGCGGTCCTTTCCGCAAAAGTATTCGCCATCGAGATCGAACGCAGCAGTCAATCCTCTTTCATGATCTTCCAGGGACAGAAGACACACGAGGATGAGCCTGTGAAGAAGGCACAGGAATTTATTGAGAAGAATGTAGCCGATAAGATATCGGTGGAAGAACTGGCATTGAAATTTGCGATCGGCCGGAGGAATTTCGAAAGAAGATTCAAGAAGGCCACGAACAATACACCCGTGGAGTATATTCAACGGGTGAAAATAGAGGCTGCGAAGGCCGGACTGGAAGGGGGTCGCAAGAATGTGAATGAAGTGATGTATGATGTAGGATATTCCGACAACAAGGCGTTCCGGACGATCTTCAAACGCATCACCGGGCTTTCTCCTATCGACTACCGTAATAAATACAACAAGGAATACGCTGCTTAAGAATTCGAGGTTCGCGACTTCATTAAATGACACAGAGTTTTTTGTCCCACAGATCTCACAGATTTCATAGATAAGACATCTGATTGTTATTCAGTAAGAGATCTACCAGTCTATTGGAAAATCTGTGAAATCTGTGGGACATATTCCACCCGCTATCATCCTGATCCTCCTTGTGATTTCTTATATTTATTTTCACAAGATCAATACCCGCAGATAACAGCTCTTCCCGATTATTTATACAATAAAATATAGAAAAAATGACAGTCCTGCTCATCATCGTAGCGATCATCGCGCTATTCTTCATCATCGGGCTCTTCTCGAAGAAGTCCTACAGCATTCAACGCGAAATATCGATCGCACGTGCGCCGTCACAGGTATTCAACTACGTCCGGTTCATGAAGAACCAGGAGCAGTACAATAAATGGGTGATGCAGGATCCCCAGGCCCGCAAAGAGTATAAGGGCACGGATGGCGCTCCCGGTGCTACGTTTGCCTGGGAGAGTCAGAATAAACAGGTGGGCAAAGGGGAACAGGAATTAAAAAACCTTCGCGAGGGCGAGCAGGTGGACTTCGAGATCCGGTTTGAGAAGCCATTCAAAGGCATTGCATCCAGTCGCATGGTAAGCACCCCTGCAGGAACCGGCGAGACGAGAGTGAAATGGACATTTGAGAGCGGGATGAATTACCCGATGAACCTGATGTTATTATTTATGAACATGGACAAGATGCTTGGAAAGGACCTGGAGCTTAGCCTGTCGCAGCTGAAATCTGAAGTAGAGAAGAACTGATTCAACGCGCTCATTTAATTCCTTTCGATCTCATCAGCACGGAAGGGTAATCGATAGAATAGTTTGGTTAGATTTGTCCTCTAACAAGGCACTATGCACAGAAAAGATTTCATTCGTCTCTCGGGGGCGGTCACGGCAGGATTGGCCACATCCCGTTCGGGCTTCGCACGCTTCGCCTCTTATTCCTCCTTCCCCGAGGTGCGCGTACCCGTCGCCGAACGGAAGTTCATCAGTCAGTCCGTAGAACAGGCGATACTTTCCGTTCAAAAAAAAATCGGCGACAGGGAGCTCGCCTGGCTTTTCAATAATTGTTTTCCCAACACGCTCGACACGACGGTTGAATTCACCACGGTGAATGGCCGCCCCGATACCTATGTCATCACCGGAGACATCGACGCCATGTGGCTGCGCGATAGTACTGCGCAGGTCTGGCCCTATCTCACCCTATCGAAGAATGACAAGCCGCTGCAGCAATTGATTGCGGGGGTCATAAACAGGCAGGTACAGAATATCCTGCTCGATCCCTATGCTAATGCATTCTATAAGGATAAAACGAAGGAAGGTGAATGGAAGAAGGATCATACGGATATGAAACCCGGTCTGCATGAACGCAAATGGGAGATCGACAGCCTTTGTTATCCCATACGGCTGGCACATGGATACTGGAAGACCACAGGAGATACAAGCATCTTCGATGCTCAATGGAAAGAGGCGGCGCATAGTATTCTCAAGACATTCAAAGAGCAACAACGGAAGAAGGACAAGGGACCCTATAAGTTTGAGCGTACTACTTCCTGGGCTACGGATGGTGTGCCGCTTGGAGGCTATGGCTATCCGGTGAAACCTGTGGGACTCATCTGTTCGATGTTTCGTCCCAGCGACGATGCTACGATCTTCCCGTTCCTCATTCCCAGTAACTACTTCGCCGTCGCCAGTCTCCAGCAAATGGCGATCATTGCAAACAGCGTTTATAAGGATGCGGCGCTGGCGAATGAGAGCACACAATTGGCAAATGAGGTGAGCCAGGCGCTCAGGCAATATGCCGCCATCGACCATAAAACTTTGGGAAGGATACTGGCGTATGAAGTAAATGGCTTCGGAAGCTACAACCTGATGGATGATGCGAATGTGCCGAGTCTTCTTTCCCTGCCCTATTTGAATGCGATGAAGAACGACGATCCGCTTTACCTGAACACACGGAAATTAATATTGAGCGATCAGAATCCCTTTTTCTTCAAGGGCAAGGCCGGGGAGGGTGTCGGCGGACCACATGCGGGTACAGACATGATCTGGCCGTTGAGTATCGTGATGCGGGGGCTTACTTCGAAGAGCGATACCGAGATCAGGCATTGCATCGCGATGCTGAAGGCCACACATGGCGGAACGGGTTTCATGCATGAATCGTTTCATAAGGATGATGCGAAGAATTTTACGAGGAAATGGTTTGCGTGGGCGAATACGATTTTTGGGGAATTGATTTGGGAAAGCTATCAGAAGGGCAATTTGACAATTTGACAATTTGATAATTTGGTAATGATCCTTATTACATTAGTTACTACTTATCGAAGCACGCCGTAATTATCAAATTATCAAATTGCCAAATTATCAAATTTATTAAATTAATCAGTTTTCTTAAACCTAATACAATGGCAACAAAAATTTTCGTCAATTTTCCCGTAAAGGACCTGAAAAAAACGATCAGCTTCTTTACTCAACTGGGCTACACCTTCAATGCGCAATTTACCGATGAGAATGCTACCTGCATGATCATCTCGGAGGATATCTATGCCATGCTGTTGGTTGAAAAATTCTGGCACACGTTTACGGATAAGACTATCTGCGATCCGGCCACAACCAAAGAAGTGATGATCGCCCTGACTACGGATAGCAGGAAGCAGGTAGACGAATTTGTCGACAAGGCCATCAAGGCCGGAGCAACAGAGCCCAAGCCTGCCCAGGATCATGGCTTCATGTATTCCCGCAACTTCGAGGATCTCGATGGACATTCGTGGTCGATCTTGTTCATGGAACCGAGTTTTATTCAGCCTGCCTAAGGAGTTGGAATAAGGAATAGGGGATTAGGAATTAGGCTTCATCAGTAAATACAATATTGACTCGAGGCTATCTTATTTCCTTGTGTTCTTCGTGCCTCCTTTGTGTACTTAGTGGTAAAAAATAAACCACAAGGAACACGAAGGAGGCACGAAGAACACAAGGCTTCCTAATAGCACGCCCCATTGTCAAATTACCAAATTATCAAATTGCCAAATTCACCTATTCAAATAATAGAACGAACCTGCATCCACCACCACCCTATCCTCATCCTTCTTCTTTCTTCTCTCGAATGAGATTCTCACCATTGCCGTTCTTCTCGGCGTTGCCCTATCGATTGAAAAATGAGTATGAAAGACATACCACATCTGCTGCAGGCTATCCGTGAACACATCTCCATGCCCCGTGCCGTTCTCTCCTATCGTCTCCTTATCCATGATCGGGTTTCCCCTGAATTTTACCCATGGCCCCAGGGGACTGGTACTGGTTGCATAACCCACCGCATAGTTGGGATTCCGAAAGTCGTTGGCCGAATAGAGCAGGTAATAAAGGCCCTTGTGCCTGATAACGGTAGGTCCTTCCGTAACCGGCCAGGGACTATAGGCCGTATTCTCCCAGCCCGTATCTCCTTCGATGCAGAGACGAAGTGTCGATGGTTTGATGGAAGCAAGGTCGTCGTCCATTTCCGCAACGAATATCTTGTTGCCCTCTCCCAGGCGAACATGGAACAGGTAGATCTTTCCATCCTCATCTATAAAGACATAAGGGTCGATTTGTTTGACGGGCGCATCGAGCGCCTTTAGCACCGGTTGCTTGAAAGGGCCGAGCGGGCTATCTCCTTCTGCTATCGCGATATGTTCATTCGCGGTATAGGCCATATAGAATTTCCCGTTATGCGAAAACACCTGCGGAGCCCAGAAGCCCGCGTCGCCAAAGGAGTCTCCTTTTCTCAACGCGTAGCCATCGTTCTTCGTGGAGAGGCTCCAGGAATGCAAGTCTTTCGATAAATAGACCAGGAAGCCATCTCCTGTCTTTCGCTCTACAGTGCCATAGAGGTAGTATATACCCTGGTGAAAAAAAATAGTCGGATCTGCCAAATAGATCGACGAATCTTTGCTCAGGGTATCCACGCCGATGGGTTGACGACTATCCTTCGCATTGGAAGAATGCGCGACGATTAGAAAGAATATGATAAGAAGGTATTTCATTTCCTATAATGCGAATTAGTCAATGTGCAAATTAGCCAATGTGCAAATGTGCAAATTACGGCGTGCTACGATTTGAAATGACTTTACGAATGAGGCCTAATTCCTTATCCCTAATTCCCTATTCCTTACCCCTCCCTAATACTGGTACCGTTCTCAGTACTGGCTACATAAATCGTAAGGTCCAATCCAGTGGCCTGCCGGTACTCCTTTCCAATTTTCTCGGACAGCCTCTCGATGGCGCTTTCCCTGACGAGGTTGATCGTACAGCCACCGAAGCCACCACCCATCATGCGCGCACCGATCACGTCGTAGTTACTCCTGACACAATCGACAAGAAAATCGAGCTCCTTGCAACTCACTTCATATTCCTCGCTCAATCCCTTATGCGTCCTGAACATCTTCTCCCCGAGTGAACGTATATCACCCGCCTTCAAATCGGCACATGCCTGCTGCAGGCGGTCGTTCTCCTCTATCACATATTTGCATCTCCTGTACACCACGGCGTCCTTCGGCGCGACCAGTTCATCGAGCATGGATATGGTCACATCCCGAAGGGAATGTACGCGCGGCGTCTGCTGCGCTATCCAGGCAAGTCCCTGTTCGCACTGGGCTCGCCTGGTATTGT
>Ga0193753_10003741_pt1 | contig 11108 bp, 9 predicted proteins | sample H1c2metaG_FD_144925 | JGI IMG/M metagenome (GOLD analysis project Ga0193753, IMG submission 144925) | Soil microbial communities from a riparian zone of the East river system, Colorado, United States - H1c2 | ecosystem: Environmental > Terrestrial > Soil > Riparian zone | place: USA: East River... | reverse complement strand
ATGCGGCATGCGCTTCAGGCTGGACCCTGCCGTGCATGCCGCATTCGAGGTGGAAGACATCGGCACGCAGACCATTCCGTGGGACTTCCGGCGCAGTCCGCGCATCCATCACTGCTACGTTTTGAAGCAAAGGGCGCCCGCGGCGGACGTCCCGCAGGACCGACCAATGTCCGCAGAGCGCAACTGACGGGTAAAAGCCACGCTTCTGGCCGGCGCGGCCTACGCACTCGAGCCTGTAATTTTGCCAATTCGCCTCGACCCGACGGTTTGCAGCGTTGCCATGAAAGTCTCGTTACAGCACAATTGCGCCCCGCTATGCGGGACCTCACTCAATCCTCACTTCCTCGTGAAACCTTGCTTATGAGCGGCGACCCATTTCAAATCTCCTTTCATCCCAAGCTGGGCGTCGTCATCAATGACCCTGTGGCGCAGATGGGCCTGAGTCGCGAGCAGATGCGCTTGTTCAAACTCGGGCCCATGGTGGCCAGCACGTTCATGCGCTCCATCGTCAGCAAGGACTTGGCTTCCTGCACTGGCGAACAGCTGCAGGCGAGCGCAGAGAACGTCGAGGCGTACCGCAGTGCTCGTGGTGCGAGGCGCAAGCCCTACTGCGAACAATGCCGGCGTCACTACGGCTCGGTGGACTTCAAAGTGTGCACGGATTGCAGTGCCATTCGCTGCACCTGCGGAACCTGCAGCTGCGTGTCCAGTTCGCGCAAGAAGAAGGCAGCCTGAGGCCTGAGACAGGATTGTCTGGCCCGACAGTGTCTTGATCCGAGGATTGAGCTGCCGGTTGGGACTTTGAAAAAACGCGTGACGCTCGATCATGAGCGCTTGCGCTGCACGCTTTGCGGCGCTCGGCTCGCCCCATGAACATCTTTCGCGTATTTACCCTCGAAGCGGCGCATCGCTTGCCCAATGTGCCAGCTGATCACAAGTGCGCCCGCTTGCATGGACACTCGTTTCGCATCGAGCTGCATCTGAGCGGGCCAATCGACGAGCGGCTGGGCTGGGTCATGGATTTCGCCGACGTGCGGGTGGCTTTCCAGCCGGTGTTCGAGCAACTGGATCACCGCTATCTCAACGAAGTTGCCGGGCTGGAAAACCCCACCAGCGAGCAATTGGCGCGCTGGATCTGGAGTCGCACCAAGCCGGTGCTGCCACTGCTCAGCAAAGTCGTGGTGCACGAGACTTGCACCAGCGGCTGCAGCTACGAGGGGAATTGACTCGGGTCGGCCAGCAGGTCAATTCGCGTTGACTCGTCGACCTGCTCCGTCGCTGCTCATCCCAGCAGGTCGCGCAGCCGGTACCACAGCATGGCCAACACCAGCGTCGGTGTGCGCAGCAGTCGGCCTCCCGGAAAATTGCGGTGCTGCAGGTGGCTGAATACATCGAAGCGCTGTGCGTGGCCGCTGATGGTTTCGGCAACCAGCTTGCCGGCGATGGTGGTCAGCGCCAGCCCATGACCTGAGAACCCCTGCAGATAATAGATGTGCGGCGCCAGCCGGCCGAAGTCCGGAGCCCGGTTCATGGTGATATCGATGAGGCCGCCCCAAGCGTATTCGATGGCAACATCGTGCAGTTGCGGGAACACCTTGAGCATGTGGCGGCGTGTGGCCTTGCAACTGTCCACTGCACTGATGCCGGAATAGCTGACGCGACCGCCGAACAGCAGCCGGTGGTCGGCCGAGCGCCGAAAGTAGTCGAGGATGAAGTTGGTGTCGCTGACCGCGACATTGTCGCGGATCAACTCCTGGCTGCGGCTGGCACCGAGCGCTGCCGTGGCGATCATGTAGGTCGCGACCGGCATGATGCGTGCCCGCAGCGCCGGTTGCAGTCCGTTCATATAGGCGTTGCAGCACAGAATGACGAAGCGCGCTTTGATGCGGCCGTGCGCCGTATGGACTGTGGCAGGCGCATCCCGATCCACGCGAGCGACCGCGCAGTTCTCGTAGATGGCAACGCCGGCCGACGCTGCTGCTGCGGCCAGGCCGAGCGTGTAGTTCAGGGGATGCAGATGGGCGCTGCCACGATCGAGCAGGCCCGCCACGTAGCGCTCGCTAGCCAGCCGATCGCGGAGCTCCTTGCGCTCCAGCAATTGCAACTCGCGGTACTCGAAGCCGCGCTCGAGTTGTTCCTGTTCGGCCAGCAACTCCTCACGCTGCCGTGGCTGGATGGCCACCTGCAGCCGCCCCCACTGCAAATCACAATCGATGGCGTGCTGCTGCACGAGGTGGCTGAGCAGCGCAACTGCTTCCACCGACACATCCCACATCCGCTTGGCAAGCTCCATCCCCACATGGTCGATGAGAAACTGCTGCCCACACGCGTAGCCGGCGATCACTTGGCCGCCATTGCGCCCCGATGCACCCCAACCGATGCACTGGGCCTCGAGCAGCACGACGCGGTAACCGCGCTGCGCCAGATGCAATGCTGCTGAACAACCGGCAATCCCGCCGCCAACCACGCAGACATCCGCCTCCAGATCCGTCTGCAGCGTTGGAAAGCGGCGTGCTGAATTTGCAGAGGCGCTGTAGTAGGTCTGCTGCTGTGACGACATGAGTAAAGGTGATTCGCCTTCGTCGATCACACCCCGTTTAAGATTTAGCGACGCGATGAGGTGAAGGACGGCGCGGCAGGATATCGGTGGACGGCGTCCGTGGGCAAGTTTCAGGTATAGCCGGACTGAAGTCTAAGCTCATGTTAGAAATGAAAAAGTCACCCCTCGGTAAACTGCGGACGGACGCCCGGCCGCGAGGTGTGGTTAAATGCTGCCTCGGCTGGCCGGTACCACCGACTCCAGCCGTTAAAAATGTTAAACGTCATGCGCGGCAAGCCCATCATCGGGGTTCCTGCAGACCGGCGTCTGTTGGGCCATCATTACTTCCACTGCGTGGGAGAAAAGTACATCGCAGCGGTCGTCGATGGTGCTGATGCCATCGCCGTGCTCATTCCAGCACTGGGCCAAGCGGCGCAAGCCCAGCAGCTGCTCGCCAGTCTCGATGGCATCCTGCTCACCGGCAGCGTGTCCAACGTCGAACCGCATCACTACCAGGGCTCGCCCAGCGATGCCGGCACGCAGCACGATGCTCAGCGCGACGCAACCACCCTGCCCTTGATTCCGTTGGCGGTGCGTAGCGGTGTTCCGCTGCTCGCGGTGTGCCGCGGCTTCCAGGAGATGAACGTCGCATTCGGCGGCACGCTGTGGCAGAAGCTGCACGAGGTCGAGGGCCTGGCGAACCATCGCGAGGATCCCCAAGCACCCCTCGACCAGCAGTACGGTCCAGCCCATGAGATCGAATTGATACCCGACGGCGTGCTGCACCGGCTCGCCGGCACATCGACGTTGCGAGTCAACTCACTGCACTCGCAGGGTGTGCAGCGGCTCGGCCAGGGCTTGAAAGTGGAGGCGCGGGCGAGCGACGGCGTGATCGAGGCGTTCAGCGTGGTCGACGCCGAGGCCTTCGCCGTGGCGGTGCAATGGCACCCCGAGTGGAAATTCCAGGACAACCCGTTTTCCTGCGCCTTGTTCGCGGCCTTCGGACAGGCGGCACGCGCGCGCGCATTGAGGCATCGTGTATGAGCTCGATTCAGCAATTCTTCAAAGAACACGGCATCTCCGAGGTAGAAGCCATCATCCCGGACATGGCAGGCGTGGCGCGCGGCAAGATCATGCCGGCGGCAAAGTTCGCGGAAGAAGAAGGCATGCGGCTGCCGGAGAGCATCTTTCTGCAGACCGTCACCGGCGAATACCCGGACGATGATCGCGCCATCAGCCCGTCCGAGATCGACATCGTATTGAAGGCAGACCCGAAGTCGGTTCGGGTGGTGCCGTGGGCGGCCGAGCCGACCGCGCAGGTCATCCACGACAGTTTCTATTCTGATGGCCGGCCCGTCACCATGTCGCCGCGCTATGTGTTGCAACATGTGCTGGAGCTGTACGCGCAACACGGTTGGGATCCGGTGGTTGCACCCGAGCTGGAATTCTTCCTGGTCGAGCCGAACATCGATTCCGACTATCCGCTCAAGCCACCGGTGGGCCGCTCGGGCCGTCCGGAAATCGGCCGGCAGTCCTATTCCATCGCTGCGGTCAACGAATTCGACCCGCTGTTCGACGATATCTATGCCTTCTGCGAGGCGCAGGATCTGGAGATCGACACGCTGATCCATGAAGACGGCGCGGCACAGATGGAGATCAACCTGCTGCACGGCAATGCCATGTCGCTGGCCGATCAGGTGTTCCTGTTCAAGCGTACGGCGCGCGAGGCAGCGCTGCGGCACAAGATGTACGCGACGTTCATGGCCAAGCCGATGGCACGTGAGCCGGGCAGCGCCATGCACATCCACCAGAGCATCGTCGAGCGCAGCAGCGGCCGCAATATCTTCAGCGATGCCGAAGGCAAACCCTCGCCGCTGTTCTTCTCGCACATCGCCGGACTGCAGAAGTATCTGCCGGCAGCAATGTCCCTGTTTGCACCGAACGTGAATTCGTACCGGCGCATCACGCGGCACCATTCCGCCCCCATCAACACCCAGTGGGGCTACGACAATCGCACGGCTGGCCTGCGGGTGCCGGTCTCGAACCCCGCCTCGCGCCGCGTCGAGAATCGCGTCAGCGGTGCCGATGCCAACTCGTACCTGGCGATCGCCGCATCGCTCGCGTGCGGCTACCTGGGCATGATCGAAGGCCTCAAGCCGAGCGAACCCATCTCCGGCAGTGCGCACGATCTGCCGTTCTCACTGCCACGCAACATCGAGGATTCGCTGCGTCTGCTGCGCGAATGCCGGCCGCTGGTCGATATTTTCGGCGAGCGTTTCGTGCTGGCCTACGGCGCCGTCAAGGAGAGCGAGTACGAAACGTTTCTGCAGGTCATCAGCTCGTGGGAACGCGAGCATTTGTTATTGAACGTGTGAATTCAAAAGGAGTAATACATGGCGTACTTTCGTCGCTTCCGCTGTGCCGCCTGAAGACCGCTCGCCGGTTGAATGATTGATTCACCCTCAATGCCACGCCGCAGCAGCGCGCAGTGGCAGGCACTGGATGCCGCACACCACCTGCATCCGTTCACCGACCACGAGGCCTTGGCGCGCACCGGGACGCGCCTCATCACACGTGCCGAGGGCGTATACCTTTATGAAGCCGATGGGCGGGCACTGCTCGATGGCATGTCCGGGCTGTGGTGCGTCAATCTGGGCTATGGGCGTCGCGAGCTGGCCGAGGCAGCCTACCGGCAATTGTTGGAGCTGCCGTACTACAACAGCTTCTTTCAGGTGACGCATCCGCCGGCCATCGAGCTGGCACATCTGCTGGCGCAGGTCGCACCGGACTCGCTGTCCCCGGCCGGTCAGTTCAAGCGCTCGTTCTTCACCTGCTCGGGCTCCGACGCCAACGATACGGCTGTGCGCTGCGTGCGGCGCTACTGGGAGATTCTCGGGCAGCCGCAGCGCAAAGTGATCATCAGTCGCCGCAATGCCTACCACGGCAGCACCATCGCGGCGGCCAGCCTCGGGGGGATGGCGGCCATGCACGCCCAAGGCGGCCTGCCGATTGCCGACATCGTGCACATACCGCAGCCCTATTGGTTTGGGGAAGGGCGCCATCAGTCACCCGAGGAATTCGGCATTGCCACGGCCAGGGCGCTCGAGGCCAAGATCCTGGAGCTCGGTCCGCAGCGGGTCGCGGCATTCATTGCCGAGCCGATCCAAGGCGCCGGTGGGATCATCGTTCCACCCGCCAGCTACTGGCCCGAGATTCAGCGGATCGTGGACCGTTACGAGGTACTGCTGGTGGCGGATGAAGTCATCTGCGGCTTCGGGCGCACTGGTGAGTGGTTCGGATCGCAGTATTTCGGGATCCGGCCGCACCTGATGACGCTGGCCAAGGGAATCTCTTCCGGGTACGTGCCATTGGGAGCAGTGATGCTGTCAGAGCGCGTCGCCGAGCCGCTGGTGCGCGAGGGCGGCGAATTCCACCACGGGTTCACCTACTCAGGGCATCCGGTGGCCTGTGCCGTGGCATGCACCAGCATCGACATTCTGCGTCGCGAGCAGATCATAGAACGGGTTCGGCAGCAGACTGGGCCGTACCTGCAGCAGCGCTGGGCCGAGTTGGCGGCGCATCCGCTGGTGGGGGAGGTCCGTGGCGTCGGGTTGCTGGCTGCCATCGAGCTGATGCATCAGGGCCGCGCGTTTGCGGATCCGGGTCGGGTCGGCACCCTGTGCCGCGACTTCTGTACCCGCAATGGACTGGTGATGCGAGCAGTGCGTGACACCATGATCGTTGCTCCACCATTGATCATCAGCTCCGGTCAGATCGACGAACTGATCGACAAGGCACGCCGCTCGCTCGATGACACCCTGGATGCGCTCACGCGTGCCGGTGAGCTGTAGCCACAGAGGCGGTGTGCATCTTGGAGTTCTGGCCGGGATGAATCTTCTGCGCTACGCTCCCAAGATCTGCGCCAACGGCGGCGAATAGCCAGTTCCATTTTCACTTTGGGAGACCTCCTGCAATGAACAACCGCCCGCGTGTTGCGCTGATCGCCATCGCTGTTGCTGTCGCACTGGCAGGGTGCGGCAAGAAGGACGCGGCGCCGATCCCGCAAGAGGCGGGAGCCCCCATCGACGAAGAGAAGGTCCTGAATGTCTACAACTGGTCGGACTACATTGCAGAGGATACGGTCAAGAACTTCGAGGCCAAGAGTGGCATCAAGGTGACCTATGACACGTTCGATTCCAACGAGGTGTTGGAGACGCGGCTGCTGGCGGGTAACTCCGGCTTCGATGTGGTGGTACCGTCGGCCTCGTTCCTGGAGCGGCAGATCAAGGCAGGTGTGTTCCAGAAGCTCGAGAAAGCGCAGCTGCCGGCGCTGACCAACTTGGATCCCGACATCATGCAGCGGGTGGCGTTGCATGATCCCGGCAACGAGCACGCAGTACCGTATTTGTGGGGCACCACCGGTATTGGCTACAACGCAGCCAAGATCAAGCAGGCGGTCGGCGATGTGGCGCTGGACTCGTGGCGCTTCGTCTTCGAGCCGGACCAGATCGCGAAATTCAAGGACTGCGGCATTTCCATGCTGGATGCACCCGAAGAGGTGCTCAAGATCACCCTGGCGTATCTCGGGCGCGATCCCAACAGCGAAGAGGAAGCCGACCTCAAGGCCGCCGAAGAGAAGCTGATGGCGATTCGCCCCTACGTTCGCAAGATCCATTCGTCCCAGTACATCGAGGACCTTGCGAACGGCGATGTGTGCCTGGCGTTGGGTTACAGCGGTGATGTCCTGCAGGCGCGCGACCGTGCTGCCGAAGCCGGGCGGGGTGTGGTGATCAAATACTCGATTCCGAAAGAAGGCACGGTGGTCTGGTTCGATATGCTCGCGATTCCAGCCGACGCCAAGCATCCCAAGAATGCGCTCGCCTTCATCAACTACCTGATGGATCCGCAAGTTGCCGCCAGCAACTCCAACGCGGTCAATTTCGCCAATGCCAATGTGCCGGCGTTGGCGCTGGTGAGCGAGGAGGTCAAGAACGACCCGGGGATCTATCCCACGCCGGAGGTCAAGGCCAGGTTGTTTCCGTCGCTGGCCGTCAGCGAGGACTTCAACCGCCTGCTGACCCGGATGTGGACGCGTTTCACCACCGGCCAATGAGGCACCAGGTGCCGCCGCGGCGGTTGTTGCCGTCTGCGGCGGGCCTGGTCCGGCTCGAAACGGGCCTGGCCATTCCGCCTTGCTCCAGCGACGCAACCAAATAAACAAAGCACGCGATGGCTTCAAATGTTCGCGATCGCCCCGCGCGGCCGCCCTGGAATGATCCGCATGCGGTTCCCTACGTCAGTATCGAGCGGGTCACCAAGAAATTCGGTGACTTCATTGCGGTCAATGACGTTTCGCTGAAGATCTACCAGGCCGAGCTGTTCTGCCTGCTGGGTGGCTCGGGCTGCGGCAAGACCACCTTGCTGCGCATGCTGGCCGGCTTCGAAGATCCGAGCGGCGGGCGGATACTCATTGACGGGGTGGACATGACCGGTGTGCCGCCCTACGAGCGCCCGGTGAACATGATGTTCCAGAGCTACGCGCTGTTCCCGCACATGAACGTCGAACAGAATGTCGCATTCGGGCTGAAGCAGGACGGTTTGCCGCAGGCCAAGATCAAGCTGCGCGTGGCCGACATGCTGGACCTGGTCAAGCTCGGGCCATTCGCCAAGCGCAAGCCGCATCAGCTCTCGGGTGGCCAGCGCCAGCGCGTGGCATTGGCGCGAGCGCTGGTGAAGCAGCCCAAGCTGCTGCTGCTCGATGAGCCGCTCGCAGCACTGGACAAGAAGCTGCGCGAACATACTCAGTTCGAGCTGGTGCACTTGCAGGAACAGCTCGGCGTGACCTTCGTGGTGGTGACACACGATCAGGAAGAGGCCATGACATTGTCGACCCGCATCGGCGTGATGAACAGCGGTGAGATCGTGCAGGTCGGCGCGCCGCAGGAGATCTATGAATTTCCCAGCACCAAGTTCGTTGCCGAGTTCATCGGCAACGTCAACATGTTCGAGGGCCGCATGATCGAGGACATGCCGGATCACGTCAGGATCGACTCGCCGGAGTTGGGCAACGCGATCTTCGTCGACCACGGCGTCAGCGCGGCACCCGATGCGACGCTGTGGGCAGCGATTCGCCCGGAGAAGATCAACATCTCATTGGAGCGGCCGGCCCAGAGCGACAATGTGGCGCACGGCACCATCAAGGACATCGCCTATCTCGGCGACATGTCGGTGTTCCTGGTGCAGTTGGACTCGGGAAAGGTGGTGCGCGTGACCCAACCCAATGTCTATCGGCATGCAGACGAGCGCATCACCTGGGATCAGGCGGTCTACATCCACTGGCATGCCTCCAGTCCTGTCGTCCTGTCGGCGTAGTAAGGCAGCACTCGATGACACCGGTTTCAGCAGACTCGGAATGCGGGAATCATTTCTGCTTGGCGCCTTTGGCGCGCTTAGCGAGAGACCTTGCTGAATCCGGAAGGCCTCTCGACAAGATCGCAAGCAGGCCTGGCGGCGACGGGGCGCCTCCATGGCCAAAGGTGACCCACAGTGACGCGCGGTTGAAACCCGAACGCTGTTTTTTTCTATTCGCGTTGAGGTTGTCGAACCCTTCGACTCACTCAGGTCGGTCGTTCTTCGGCGCTACCTGGCAGACTGCCAAGATCCCTTCGACAGGCTCAGGGCGAACGGAAGAGATGAGAAGCCAGATATCTGCGGGACACCACACCAGCCGGAGGCGCCTTGGCAGCGGCCTCTGACACCACGCCCAAGATGACGCTGGCTTCCCGATTGCAGAGTTGGCTGGCGCGGCGTGGACGCGTCGGGGTCATTGCAGTGCCCTATGTCTGGCTGCTGCTGTTCTTCCTGGTGCCATTCGCCATCGTCCTGAAGATTGCCTTTTCCAAGTCGCGTATCGCCACGCCCCCCTATCAGCCGCTGTTGCAGTGGGCTGGCGAGAAGGTGCTGCAGCTGCAGCTCAATTTAGGCAACTTCATGTACCTGGTGAATGACAGCCTCTACTGGAAGGCCTATCTCAATTCCCTCGAGGTTGCCGCAGTCTCGACCCTGGCGTGCCTGCTCATCGGCTATCCGGTTGCGTATGCACTGGCGCGCTCGCCGCTGCGCTGGCGCAGTCTGTTGCTGATGATGGTGATCCTGCCGTTCTGGACCTCGTTCCTGCTGCGGGTGTATGCCTGGATCGGCCTGCTCAAGGAGGAGGGTGTGATCAATTCGGTGCTGCTGGCACTGGGCGTGATCCGCGAGCCCCTCGTGATGTTGCAGACCGACTTCGCCATCTATGTCGGCATCGTGTATTCGTATCTGCCGTTCATGATCCTGCCGCTGTATGCCAATCTGGAGAAAATGGACCTGACGCTGCTGGAAGCGGCTGCGGACCTGGGGTGTCGTCCATTCCGGGCGTTTGTCTCGATCACCTGGCCGCTGTCGCGGCCGGGTGTGATCGCAGGTTCGCTGCTGGTGTTCATTCCCGCGGTGGGTGAGTACGTGATCCCGGAACTGCTCGGCGCACCGGACTCGTTGATGATCGGCAAGGTGCTGGCGTCGGAATTCTTCCGCAATCGCGACTGGCCAGTGGCCAGCGCGGTTGCGATCGCGTTGCTGCTGGTGCTGGTGCTTCCCATCGTCTGGCTGCAGCGCGCGCAAGCGGCTGAAGCGGGGAGCGCGCCGCGATGAGCGTGCAGCGCCGCCGTTTGCCGGTGCGACGGCTGATGCTCGCTGCACTGCTGCTGGCCATCGCAGCTGCCAGCTGGCTGGTGAACTGGGCGCTGCGGTCCAGCTCGATCGGGTCACAGCCCGCGCTGCAGTTGGTGGCCGTCGTCGGCGGTGCGGCGGGCCTCTACATAGCAGTGTTGGCAGTGATCGTGCACCGCTTCCAGGTCCGCACTTCGACCTTCAACATCTCGGCACTGCTGTTCGGTTTCGCATTCCTGTACGTGCCGATCCTGTCGCTGATCGTGTACTCGTTCAACCGCTCACGCCTGGTGACGGTCTGGGCCGGTTTTTCCACCGAATGGTATCGGCGCCTGTTCCAGAACGAGCAGATCCTCGCGGCGGCCTGGTTGTCCTTGAAGATTGCGGTGATCAATGCGAGCGGAGCAGTGGTGCTCGGCACGCTGGCGGGGCTGGCGCTGGCGCGCTTCGGCAGGTTTCGTGGCCGCACCCTGTTCGCCACCATGACCACGGCGCCGCTGGTCATGCCCGAGGTCATCACCGGGTTGTCGTTGCTGCTGCTGTTCATCGCGATGGAGCAGATCTTCGGTTGGCCGGCTGGCCGTGGCGTGACCACGGTGACCATTGCACACATGACTTTGACCATGGCATACGTGACCGTGATCGTCCGCTCGCGCTTGGCGAGTTTGGACGAATCGCTCGAGGAAGCTGCCATGGACCTGGGCGCTCGGCCCGCCAAGATCTTCTTCGTGATCACCTTGCCCATCATTGCACCGGCGCTGGTATCGGGCTGGCTGCTCGCCTTCACCATCTCGCTCGATGACCTGGTACTTGCCAGCTTCGTCTCGGGTCCGGGAGCGAGCACGCTGCCCATGGTCATATT
>Ga0193753_10003740_pt1 | contig 11109 bp, 9 predicted proteins | sample H1c2metaG_FD_144925 | JGI IMG/M metagenome (GOLD analysis project Ga0193753, IMG submission 144925) | Soil microbial communities from a riparian zone of the East river system, Colorado, United States - H1c2 | ecosystem: Environmental > Terrestrial > Soil > Riparian zone | place: USA: East River... | reverse complement strand
CATGCGGTATCACGACTGCGCGCTGCGCTCAGTGGGGATACCGCATGAAGGAGGGTGGCCTGCAACGCTGGGTAGCAGCGCGCATGAGCGCTTGGCAGGAACTGCTGCCGGCACTGGTGCGGATGGAACGTGGCCACACGCACAGCTCCCAGGATGCGCTCGATGCCATCGACAACTACCGCATGCTGGGGCGGGATCTTTCGATCGCGCGACGAGTGCTGCCATCCAGCCGTCTGACCCGTGCCCTGGAACAGCGTTACGCCCGCCTGCACGTCGTCATACATCGCAAGCCGCATCACTGGCCGACACGCTTGCTCACTTTGTTTCGCGACGAGATTCCCGCGGTAGTGCACGACCTGCGCAGTACCTTGCTGTGGGTCAGCTCGCTGTTCGTGATCAGCATTTTGGCCGGCTGGTGGCTGATCGACCGCTTTCCTGAGCTGATCTCGCTGCTCGCCAGCGAAGCCATGATCAATGGCGTGGAACAGGGCAAGCTGTGGACCGAAGACGGCATGCTCAGTGCGCTGCCGGCGGCGCTGGTGTCGGTGGGGCTGTTCACCAACAACATCATGGTTGCCATGATGGCCGTGTGCCTGGGAGTGTTCTTCGGACTGGGCACTTTCTACATCGTCACCATGAACGGCTTCATGCTGGGGGCGATATTCGCATTCACCGCTCAGCACGGACTCGACGACGATCTGTTCGAGTTCGTCATTGCCCATGGCGTGGTGGAACTGTCGGTGATATGCATTGCCAGCGCCGCGGGCGTCATGCTGGGTGAATCCTTGATCAGGCCAACGCACGACAGCCGGCTCGAGTCGTTCCAACGTGCCGCGGGCGGCGTCGCACGCCTGATGCTGCTGGGTGCACTGCTGCTGGTCGGTTGCGGCTTCATCGAAGGACAGATCTCACTACACTCCGATCTGTCGTTGCCCTGGCGCATGGCCATCGGCCTCGGCTATGGGCTGATCATGATTGCGGCGCTGACCGGCAGGTTGTTTGGACGCCGGCCGGGAGCGGCATGAGCAGCGGCGCAGATCACGCGGAAGCGCGTGTTCACGTCCAGCAATCCGGAGCAGAGATTGGACAGGATGGACGGAATCAACTGAGTGAGCAAACGTCGCAGCGATACGCAGCTGCAGGACTTCCTGTTCTCCAATCCATCCTGTCATCCTGTCAATATTCTTCGAGCGAGGTTTTTGTCCGTCTCCCCGGGGCGTTGAAGCAGCGAGGTTGATACGCGCCGTTACACGCGGCGGTGGCGTCGAAATTCTGCATACGCTGCGAACACTGCGCGTTCCAATTGTTCCGGATGCGCCATGAGCGCAGGCGCGCCCAACGCCCGCAATGCCAGAACGTTGCGTTGCAGGCGAGTGCTGTATTCCTGTGCGGCCAATGCTTCGAAGGGAGCGAGCCAGTTGTCGGCCGGCGTCTGCGCCAGTTGCTCCACTTCGCGGCTCGCGAGTCCGACGATCAGCGGCAAGTGTTTGGGCAGTAGCAGGCGGGTCGCAGTTGCCAGTTGACTGGCCACCGTGGCGTCATCGAGGTCTGTGAGCATCAGCACCAGACTGCGGTGCCGCACCAGCGAGCGGATGCGCAACGCCGCGTTGAGCGGGTTGGACTCGGCTGCAACCAGTTGCATGGCGCCGAGCATCTTGCGGATGCGCAGCACGGCGCCCAGACCACGCATGGGTGCACAGGCAGCGAGCGGGCGATCAGCAAAGATCAGCAAGCCCACGCGGTCATCTTGCAGCACTACATTTTCAGCAAAGCGTGCCGCCAGGTTGGCGTAGTGGCCGAGACGATCGAGGTTGCCGGCTTTGAGTCCGCTGGTCCGGCCTGCATCGATTGCAATCACGATCTCCAGGTGCTGGTCTTCGGCAAAGTCGCGGCTCACCAACCGGCCGCTGCGTGCGCTGGCTTTCCAGTCGATCAGATGTTGCGCATCACCGCTGCGATAGTCGCGCAGCTGCAGCACTTCCAAGCCGGTGCCCAGGGTCCTGGCGCTGCGAGAGCCGCCATCCACGGCGCCGAGTCGCATGGCCGCGCTGTCCAACAGATCGGGCACCACGCGCAACGAAAAATTCAGCGGCAGCTTGCGCGTCCACCATGCCAGCCCGAGCACGCCGGCAGCACGCAGCCGCAGCGCAGGCCATGCATGCGTACCCAGGCCACGCGCGGTGGCGGCGAGCACCTGCGTGGCGCCTGCTTCCCCGGGTGGGACTTGCAGGGTACGCAGGATGCGATCCACTGCCACGGCATCGGGTGCATCGAACGCAAATTCAACCAGCACGGTACGGTGCGAGCGATGCACGAGCTGCACTCTGAGCTCGCACGCTTTGCCGAGCAGGCCGTGCGAGGCGCTCACGTGCGCGCCCAGTTCCAGGCGCTGCACTCTCCAGCGTTCGTAGGCCAGCCCCAGCAGCAACAGGCCGAGCGGCAAGCGCCAGATGCCTGCGAGTGCGGATTGGGTGCTCCACGCAGCCACGATGGCCATCAGCGCGGTCAGAACCGCCAGCAGCAAAGCGTTGCGGCGCAGGCTCACTTGGGGACCGGTGTCTGATCCAACAGGCGCTGCACCAGCGCATGCTCAGACACTCCCTCCAGCAATGCCTCGGGTGCCAGTACCAGGCGATGGGCAATGACGGCAGCGGCGACCTCCTTGATGTCATCCGGCGTGGCGAATTCACTGCCACGGATGGCCGCCACGATGCGCGCCGCGCGCATCAGTGCCAACACGCCACGCGTCGACAATCCCAGCCCGATGTGGGCGTGGGAGCGTGAAGCCGCGGCCAGCTCCACCGCATAGCGCGACAGCTCTGGTGCGACATGGATTTCATTGACGGCTGCGCGTGCAGCCACCAGCATTTGTGTCGAGACTGTCGCCGCAACGGACATGACGGCGTGCGCATCGACCTTGTCGTAGCGCGCCAGGATGGCGAGCTCGGCGTCCGGCAGCGGATAACTCAGATCGATGCGCAGCATGAAACGATCGAGTTGGGATTCCGGCAGCGGATAGGTGCCTTCGAAGTCGCGTGGATTCTGCGTGGCAATGACCAGGAAATTTTCCGGCAGCGGGTAATTGCGCCGCTCCACTGTCACCTGGCGCTCTTCCATGGCTTCCAACAATGCGGACTGCGTCTTGGGCCCGGCGCGGTTGATCTCGTCCACCAGCAGCACATCGGCGAACACCGGGCCCGGACGAAATTGGAACTGGCGTGTCTCACCATCGTAGACGTCCACGCCGGTGATGTCCGCCGGCATCAGGTCCGAAGTGCCCTGCACCCGCTTGAAGACCCCTCCCAGCGTGGCAGCGAACGTCTTGCCAAGCAGCGTCTTGCCCAGCCCCGGCGCACCCTGCAACAACACATGACCGCGCGCCACCACCGCAACGGTGAGCCCCCGAATCACGCTCTGCATGCCAACCACCACGGTCCCGAGCCGTGCTTGCAGATGTTGTTCCAGCGTTTGCAACGCGTTGCTCATTCCAATTCGTCCGTATCCAGTCGTTGAAGAAAGGTCCGGGTCAGCAGCGCACGCGGCTGATCGGCATCCTGTCAATGCCGCAGCCAACTGCCGCGCGCTCGGGCCAACAGATTGTGCAATTGCTGCAGATTGACGCGTCGATTCTGCTCGGCGTCGGCATGCAACTGGCGCAGCCTCGCCAAGTCGGCAGGATCGATGCCCGCATGCGCAGTCAGCCAATCCCAAGGCGGGGTGTCCTGCACCGACAGCCCGGTACGCCGGTGCACTTCGGTAAAGAACAGCGAAAACATCTGGCGTGCGGCACTGGCGGGCTCGAGTACCCGCGCCATGAAGCCGCCGGTGGCGCGCACGAACGCCGTCAGATCCGCCGGCCGCGAACCCGACGCTGCAACCCGCAGGCGTTGCGGGCCGAGAACGAACACCAGCCACAGTGCCAGCAGCACCCACAGCGTGCGATGCAGGCGCGCATCACCAAAGAATGCCTGCGGGTCGTAGAACGCCACCGATCCCTGGTGTGCATCATCGATGATGACGCGGCCGGGAGCAGCCAACGACCACTGCACGATGTTGGCAAGCAGCTCCGCATTGTCGTCCTTGCCGAGCAGCTTGTTGGTGAACACACTGCCGAAGGCGCTGATGATGATTTGACCGCGGCCGGCCCGCGCCAGCCACAGCACCGGCACGTCCGCCTGCGGGCTGCTTGCCAGCTCCAGTGCGAGGCGCGTAGCGTCGAGCTCCGCGCGCCACCTGCCCGTCGGATATTCCGACACGGCCTGAACCCGCGTAACGCCGGCCAGCAGTGGATGCGCCTCAGTGGGCCCCTCAGTGGGCACGAGCTCGAAGCGTTGCGGGCGCGGCAATCGCTGATTTGGCGCCGGTACGGGACCGCGCCGCTTGGGGGCATCGGCTGCCTCATCGGCCGGTACGATTGTGAATCTCAATCCCGTCATTTGTTGCAAGCTGTCGGTGAGCTTCACATCCGTCTCGACCGCTGCTGCCCACTCAGGCGTGTCCGACAAGCCGGCCACCAGCAGCAATGTGTTGCCGGCTTCGATCCATCGCAGCAGTGGTGCAACCTCCGCGTTGCGCAGCGGATACACGTGCGGTGCAGTGCTGATCAAGAGGTTGCCGGTAGCGGCACTGCCGGCGACGCTTGCCAAGCGTGTGAAGCGATCGCGCAGCACTACCGGCTCGATCTGCTGAGTGCGCAGCCAGCGCACCAGGCCCAGATAGCCATTCGGGCCGGATTCGCTGCTCAACGGGCGGCTCACGGGCGGCTCCTGCGACCCGGAGTTCACAAACAAAGCATAGAACGCCGCGAGCGCAGCAATCGCCAATCCAGCCGTCAGCAGCCAGTCTTTCATAAGAGGGCCTTCATGAAGGCGGCTCAGTGGGACGCGTCAGCTGCGCGTACATGTCACGGCCGCTGGCAATGGCTCGATCGAGCTCGGGCTCGCCGACCACCCGACCGCCATACAAAGTACCCTCGGCCAGTGTCGCAATCTCACCGAATGCCTGCCGCTGCCGCTCATCATCGAAGCTGGCGCGCTTGCCGAGCTCTCGGTGCGTCAAGGAGTGATCGGCTCGCAACCTGCCGGCACGTTGCAACGCCGTCACCAGTAGCTTGAGCAGCAGCGCTGCACGATCACGCACTGCCGCCACCTCCAGATCTGCGAGTGTCAACGCTGCGGCGCTCGCCGGTGCCAGGTTGCCCGCGGCAGCTGCGTGGGTCCCGTGACGGCGCAGCACTCGGGCGGCTCGCAGCTCGAAGATGAGCACCACCAGGGCTGCGGCCGCCACCAGCAGAGCGAACAGCGCCAGCAGCCAGTCGCCCTGGTTGTCCGAAAGTCGGAAGTCCCTCAGCCAACGAACCAGCCAGTTGTCCTGGTTTGCAGCGTCCGACACGTATTGGTGCAACCACTCCGTCAACAGTTCGATCCAGCCCTTGGGAGCGACCCGCGGCGCCGCTTGTTGCAGAGAGCCCAGGGCCGCAGCGGCGGCTGTCGGATCCGGCCTCGCATGCGGCGCCGGTCGATCCTGGTAGCGTGCTTGCAGGTCCAGCAGGTCGCCCAGCGATTCGCGAGTGAGCTGCTGCTCCTGCGATTCGCTGATGAAGGCCGCGTAGCTGGATTCGATCAATGCGTCGGTCACACCGGGGCAGGTGGCCTCGAGTGCCGCCAGTCCAACAGCGTCCTCGGCGGCCGATTCGACGCAGCCTCGAAGGACTTGTTCCGATGCGAATGCCTGTGACCCGAGCAGGGCCGTGAGCAACGCGATCAGGATGCTACGCACCAACGCCCAGCGCCCCCACTCGCGCTGCCAGATCGCCACCGTGCTTGCGCAGCTTGAGATCCCAATAGATCGCGAGCAGCAAAGCGGCGTAGAGCGGCGACAGCACTATGGTGGCGGCAGCGGTGAGGATCACGGTACTGGCAATGTCGAAGACCGGCGATGCGGCAGCACCGAACAGCGGATCGAGCAAGCCTGTCACCAGACTGGCCGAGCTGTAGATCACGATCGCGATGATGCCACCCACAGTGAGAATCGCCGAAGTACGCCACCAGCAGCCCCATACCAGGCGATGGCTCGCGGCCAGCGCACCGAACGGACCTTTGCCCTCGAGCAGCACCATCAGCGCAACGAACAACAGACTCACCGTGAAGATTATTCCCGGGATCAAGACCACCATTCCAACGACAATGATCAGCAGGTACAGCACCGATACCAGGAACAGCGAGGCCACGGGCCGCGTCGCCTGCCGTACCGCGTCCGCCGTCTTCAACTCCCCTGCGTTGGCGATGGCATTCATCTGCAGGGTCAGGGCCCCGAACAACCACACTTTCACCAACCAGCTCGCCAGGATCAGCGACCAATACACTGGATCGGTGAACAGCTGCCCCATCAAGCTCAGTATTTCGCCCGGGTCGGTAGCAGCCTCCATTTGGGCGGTGAACCGCAACGAATAGACGGCAGCCGGGACGTCACACACAGCAGCCAAGGCGCACACGGGCAGCACCCGCGCCATGGACGCCTTGTACAGCTGAAAGGCAACATCCAGAACCCCGCCGACCGGCTGGGGCTGGTTCGGTTGAATACTCATCGCTTGCTCCCCAAGATGCAGATGCGGGCTGCCAACCCGTGTTGTCGACTCTGCTTGGCTTGGATGATCGCGATAACCCAGTCGCTTGGCAATCGTCACTCGTCCAGCGCGTACTTCAGGTCAGCAATCAGGTCCTCGACATCCTCGATACCGACCGACAATCGGATGAGAGAGTCATCGATCCCCAGGGCCTGGCGCATCTCGGGCGGAACCGAGGCATGCGTCATGAGGCCGGGATGGTCGACCAGGCTTTCCACCCCACCCAGGCTTTCCGCGAGGGTGAACAAGCGCATCCGCTCGAGTACGTGGCGGGCCTCGGCCAGCCCACCCTTGGTGAAGAACGTGACGATGCCGCTGCAACCCTGCGGCATTTGCCGGCGTGCCAGCTCATGCTGCGGATGGCTGGGCAACCCGGGATAGAGCACGCGCGCGACGCGCGGCTGGCGCTCCAACCAGCCGGCGATGCGCAATGCGCTGTCACTGCTCTGACGCATGCGCAGCGACAAAGTCTTCAAGCCGCGCAGCGCCAGGAAACTATCGAACGGCCCGCTGATCGCGCCGACCGCGTTCTGCAGGAACGCCACTTTCTCGGCCAACTCCTGAGTCGCGACCACAGCCACCCCGCCGATCATGTCCGAATGGCCGTTCAAATACTTGGTCGCCGAGTGCATCACGATGTCGGCGCCCAATTGCAAGGGACGCTGCGCCCAGGGGCTGGCAAACGTGTTGTCGACCACGGTCAGGATGCCGCGGCGGCGGCCGAATTCGGCCACGCGTTCGATGTCCACCAGCCGCAGCGTGGGATTGGTCGGAGTCTCGATCCAGATCATGCGCGTGTTGGCACGCACGGCAGTTTCGAGCGTCGCCAGGTTCGACAGGTCGACGAAAGAAGTCTCGAGGCCGGCACTGCGCTTGCGCACGCGTTCGAACAAGCGGAAGGAACCGCCGTACAGATCCTCCATGGCCACCATGTGGCTGCCGGCGTCGAGCAATTCCAACAATGTGGCAATGGCCGCCATCCCCGAAGCAAAGGCGAAACCCTGCACGCCACCTTCCAAGTTGGCGATGCAGCGCTCCCAGGCATCCCGTGTCGGATTGCGGGTCCGCGCGTAGTCATAGCCACGATGCACGCCAGGGCTCGACTGAGCATAGGTCGAGGTCGCATAGATCGGCGGCATCACCGCGCCGGTCGAGGGATCCGGCTGCTGGCCGCCATGAATGCAGCGAGTGGCGAAGTGCAACGGGCGATCGTTGGACATGGACGTGGGCCTCGGCAGGAAATGGGTTCAGCTAAAGACAGAATCTTCGGATCGGATGGTCTCTCGCAAAGCACGCCAAGCAGAGAAGACTTGAATATTCCGATTCTGACCTTGGCGGTCTTGGCGAGAGACTGTTCGGGTCAGATTCTGTTCCGTTCGCGGTGAGCTTGTCGAACCCTTTGACCTGCTCACGGACGCACTTGCCGGCGCAAATAGTTCAGCACATCCGAGCGCGTGATCAGCCCGAGGAACTTGTCGCCGTCCATCACCGCCGCAGAAGAGCGCACTTCCAACATGGCGACCAGGTTGTTGACCGAGGTGTTCTTGTCCACTCTCAGGAACGTGGCGGTCATGGCGCTGCGGACCGGCTCATTGAAACGTTCCGGCCTGCCGAAAGCAAAGCGCAGGATGTCATCCTCGGTGATCACACCCAGCAGCTGTTCACCGTCCATGACCGGCAGCTGTGAAAAGCCGGCGTTGCGCAAACGATTGTGGGCAGTGGTCAGCACATCCTCCGGCCCTATCGTGATGGTGGCGTGCTCACCGTGCAGCCGGCCGATCAGATCGCGCAGGTCGCCGAACTGTTCGCGCTTGAAAAATCCCTGATCCTGCATCCAGAAATCATTGAACAGCTTGGACAGGTAGCGCGCGCCGGTATCGCAGGCAAACGTCACCACGCGCTTGGGCTCGCGTTGCTCGCGACAATAGCGCAAGGCTGCCGCCAGCAACGTACCCGTGGAGGAGCCGGCCAGCACACCTTCCTGTTGCAGCAACTCGCGTGCTACCGAAAACGATTCGTCATCGGAAATGCTGTAGCCACGCCGCGTCAGTGAAAAATCGCAGATCTCCGGCACGAAATCCTCACCGATGCCCTCGACCAGCCACGAGCCCTTCTGCGTGATCTTGCCGGTGTTGATGTATTCGACCAGGATCGAGCCCTGCGGATCGGCCAGCACCAGTTCGACGTGCGGTGCGTGGCGCTTGAAATACGCCGCCAATCCCGCGATGGTGCCGCTCGACCCGACCCCGACGACGACCGCGTCCAGGCGCTGTTGCATTTGCTCCCAGATCTCCGGCGCGGTGGTCAGCTCGTGTGCCTTGGGATTGTCGGGATTGGCAAACTGATTGATGAAGTAGCCACCGGTCTGCTTGGCAATCGCGGCGCCGAGATCCTGATAGTACTCGGGATGCCCTTTGCCCACGTCCGAGCGAGTGAGCACGATCTGTGCGCCGAGCGCACGCAGGTTGAAGATCTTTTCCTGGCTCATCTTGTCGGGCAGCACCAGGATCATGCGATAGCCCTTCTGCGCAGCCACCAAGGCGAGCCCCAGGCCCGTGTTGCCGGCAGTGGCTTCGACGATGGTGCCGCCGGGCTTGAGATCGCCACGCCGCTCGGCTGCTTCGATCATGTGCAGGCCGATGCGATCCTTGATCGAGCCGCCGGGATTCAGCAGCTCGAGTTTGAGATACAGCTCACAGACGCCCGCATCGAGCCGCTGCAACTGCAACATGGGCGTGCGGCCAATCATCTCGAGGGCATTTGAGTACAGATGCATGCGGACTCCCGGAACCGTACCGCTTCGCAAGGCACGGAAGCGACGCCATCGAGCGTGCAGATCAGCTACTCTGGCGCGCGAATTGTACGCGACTGACGACTGCACATGCCTCAAGTAGATTCCTCACAAACCGTGTCGGACGCATTGCATACCGCCACCGCATTGCTGGCGCGCGTGTCGACATCGGCGCGCCTGGATGCCGAATTGCTGCTCGAGTACGTGACGGGATTGCCACGCAGCAGCTTTCACTCGCATCCCGAGCGGATCCTGCCCGTCAAGGCCGGCTGGTCGTTCCAGCAACTGGTCAAGCGCCGGCTCAAGGGCGAGCCGGTGGCCTACATTCGAGCTCAGCAGGAGTTCTGGTCGTTGTTGTTCGAAGTTACACCGGCCGTGCTGATTCCGCGCCCGGAAACCGAATTGGTGGTCGAGCGTGCTTTGGTGCACCTGGACCCCTCCAGCAACAGTCGCGTTGCGGATCTGGGCACCGGTTGCGGTGCCATCGGGCTGGCCATCGCCAACGAACGACCCAATGCACACGTGCATGCAACCGACATCGATCCCGAGGCATTGGCAGTCGCCACTCGCAACGGCGCGCGCCTGCAACTTGCCAACGTGCACTGGTCGCTGGGCCACTGGCTCGCGCCGCTCGAGGGGTTGGTCTTCGATGTGATCAGCTCGAATCCGCCCTACATTGCACGGGACGATCCGGATCTGAGCCCGCAGGTGCGCCAGCATGAGCCCGAGCTGGCGCTGATCGCTGGTCGCACTGGCCTGGAAGCGATCGAGCAGATCATCGCTCGAGCCCCGGCGCATCTGCCGCGTGGCGGGTGGCTGATCCTGGAACACGGCTGGCGACAGGCGGCGCAAGTGGGCGAACTGCTTGTGCGAAATGGCTTTGCTCACGTACGCTCGCACCCCGATCTGGCCGGCCGGCTGCGCGTCACCGAAGCGATGCAGCCTTGAGCCAGCTGGCCTGCACACCCAGCCCCACTTCAACTTTGCGGATACTTCCATGGTCGAATTCAAGACTTCCAAAGGCACGTTCACCGTGCAGTTTGCCCACGAAGTAGCACCCATCTCGGCTGAGAATTTCCTGCGCTACGTCGATGACGGCTACTTCGTGGGCACGGTGTTCCATCGGGTCATTCCCGGCTTCATGATCCAGGGTGGCGGCCTGACCGCCGACCTGAAGAACAAGGGCGGCCAGCATCCGCCCATCAAGAACGAAGCTACCAACGGCTTGAAGAACAAGCGTGGCACGCTGTCGATGGCACGTACCAACGACATCAACAGTGCCACCTCGCAGTTCTTCGTCAGCGTGGTGGACAACGACTTCCTCGATCACAAGCCCGGCAATTATGGTTACGCGGTGTTCGGCCGCATCGCCTCTGGCATGGAAGTGATCGATGCCATCGCAGCAGTCCAGACCGGCAGCAAGTCCGGTCATCAGGACGTGCCGCTCGAGACCATCACGGTCGAGTCTGTGACCCGCATCCCCGACGCCAATGACAACGCTTAGCCGGCATTTTCCGTAGCGGTCGGGTGCAGCAGGCGGGGTAGCTCGATGTTGGCTCGGCTGCTCCGCGGGCTGCTGTATTTGCTGCTGACCTGGATAGTGCTGAGCGTCACGCTGGTGCTGGCGCTGCGCTGGCTGGATCCACCCACTTCCGCATTCATGCTGCGCGAGCGCGGTGGTGCCTGGGTGAAT
>Ga0193753_10003739_pt1 | contig 11111 bp, 11 predicted proteins | sample H1c2metaG_FD_144925 | JGI IMG/M metagenome (GOLD analysis project Ga0193753, IMG submission 144925) | Soil microbial communities from a riparian zone of the East river system, Colorado, United States - H1c2 | ecosystem: Environmental > Terrestrial > Soil > Riparian zone | place: USA: East... | reverse complement strand
TGCGCGGCGAGCTCGATTTTCCCGCCGCCCTTCGGATGCGCGTCGCGCTGCTCAAGGGTTTGCCGCTCGAAGCGGTGGCGCGTGTCTATGCCGAGCGCGTGCGGCTGAACAAGGGCGCCAAGGCGCTGACCGCCACGATGCGGGCCCATGGCGCGCACACATTTCTGGTTTCGGGCGGGTTCACCTATTTCACGTCGCGCGTGGCCGAAGATGCGGGCTTCGAACACAATCAGGGCAACCGCCTGCTCGATGACGGCGCGCGCCTCACCGGCGTGGTGGCGGAGCCGATCCTGGGCCGCGAGGCCAAGCTCGCCGCGCTGGAAGACGCGGTCGCGCGCTTCCATCTCTCCTTTGCCGATACGCTGGCGGTGGGAGATGGGGCCAACGATCTGGACATGATCGGCCGCGCCGGGCTTGGAGTCGCCTATCACGCGAAGCCGGTGGTGGCCGCCGCCGCAGGTACCGCGATTCTCCATGGCGATCTTACGGCGCTGCTCTATCTGCAGGGCTATCGCGCCGGCGAATTGGTAAAGCCATGACTCGCTCCTTCACCGTCCGGCGCTGGCTCGAATCCGATACCGAGGAATTGGGCGAGATGTTCCGCCGCAGCGTGCGCGAAGTGGCGAGCCGCGATTATCGTCCGGCCCAGATCGAAGCCTGGGTCCAGGCGCCGGGCGAGATCGAGACCTGGAACGCCCGCATGCGCGACCGCACCACCTTCGTCGCCGCGGAAAAGAGCCGGCTGGTCGGCTTCCTCCAATATGATCCCCCCGACCATATCGACATGACCTATGTGCATCCCGATTGTCAGCGGCAGGGGGTGGCCAGCGCCCTGTTGGCCGCGCTGGAAGCGGAGGCGCGGCGCAACAAGATTGCTCTCTTGAATGTCGAAGCCAGCATCACGTCGCGGCCCTTTTTCGCGGCCCGCGGCTTTGCCGTCATCACGCCGCAGATCGTCATGGCGCGCGGTCAGGAATTCTTGAACTACCGCATGTCCAAACGCCTGGAGCGGTGACGCCCGCCGCGATTACGGAAGCCGCACGCCGATGAAGGTGAGTTCGCCGCCGCGGCTGACCTGCAAGAGGACAACCTTGTGGCCGGCCTTGCGCTCGGAATCGAGCTTGGCGGACACCTCGTCGGGCGTGGAAACCTTCTGCTGCGCCACTTCGGTGATGACATCGCCGGGGCGGATGTTCTTCTGGCCGGCCGGGCTGTCGGCATCCACTTCGGTGACCACCACACCGTCGAGTTTGCCATCGAGCCGGAAGCGCCGCCGCGATTCGGGCGACACCGGCGCCAAGGTCATGCCGAGATTCAGCGTCGTCGGCGGCTTGGGCGCACCGGGCTTGGCGGGGGTCTTGTTGTCCAGGCTGGCGACTTTTTCGTCTTCGACCAGCCGCTGAACCGTAATCGGCATGCTCTTGTGCTGGCCTTTGCGCAGCACTTCGATGCTCACGGTCTTGCCGATCGAGGCGTCGGCCACCATCCGGGGCAGCGCGCGCTCATCGGCAACCGCCTTGCCGTCGAAGGTCAGCACGATGTCGCCGTTCTGCACGCCGGCCTTGGCCGCCGGGCCGCCATCGGTCATGCCCGCGATCAGCGCGCCGTGCGGCTTGCCCAGACCCATGGTCTCGGCGATCTCATCCGAGATCGGCTGGATGCGCACGCCGAGCCATCCGCGTTGGATTTTTCCCGAAGTCCTCAACTGCGCGACGATGTTCTTGGTCGCGTTCGAGGGGATGGAAAAGCCCAGGCCGATGGAACCGCCGGTTTCCGAAAAGATCGCCGTGTTGATGCCGATGACTTCGCCGCTCATATTGAACAGCGGTCCGCCGGAATTGCCCTTGTTGATGGGAGCGTCGGTCTGGATGAAATCGTCATACGGGCCCGATTTGATGTCGCGGTTGCGGGCGGAGACGATGCCGGTGGTCACCGTGCCGCCCAGTCCGAACGGATCGCCGATCGCCATCACCAGGTCGCCGACGCGCGCCTTGTCCGAATCGCCGAATTTGGCGACCGCCAGCGGCTGCTTGGAGTTCACCTTGAGGAGCGCCAGATCCATCTTGTCGTCCTTGCCGACCAGGGTCGCCGGCATCGACGTCGTGTCGTTCAGGATCACTGTGATTTCGTCGGCCCCGTCGATGACGTGGTTGTTGGTCACGATATAGCCGGCAGGATCGATGATGACTCCCGACCCGAGCGACTGCACGCGCCGGGGGCGGTTGCCGCGATCCATGAAGTCCTTGAAGAAATCATCCAGCGGCGAGCCCTCGGGCGCCTGCGGCGGGGGCGGCTGATTGGCGGCCGGACGGCGGCGCAGCGTCTGCGAGGTCGAGATGTTCACCACCATCGGCAGCAGCTGTTCGGCCAGATCGGCATAGCCCTGCGGTCTTGCCAAAGCGGCGGGCGAAACCGCGACCGCGGGCGCACCGGGTCTGACGGCCGGCGGGGCAGGCACCGCGGCGGCTTTCACCGCGGGAGCCGGCGCGGCCTGACCGACGCTCGACGCTCCGGCTCCGAGGGCGGCAAGCACCAAAGCGGAGGCAAGTGTTGCAAAGCGCATGAAACGATCCTTTATCGTCGTGACGGCACATCCGGGGCGCCAGACCCCAAAAAGGCATTACGCATCAGTCTAGCCGCAGTTTTAAGAAGGGGCGGAAAAATCCACGTTCATTTTCCCTTGATCGGCCCCATGGGCTGACGGCTTCGCATCATCATGCGCCGAGGCGGTGGCTTCGGGCAAGGGTCCGCCAGGGGCCTGCAAGTCCTTGTGCAAAACGTGAAACCAACGGCGAAACCCAAGCCTTGCGGCTTGCGGTTTCGCTGTCTGTTCCTCAGGTCTTAACCTGACCGTTTCAGCGCCGCGCGGCGCCGGCGCCCTGGCTGAAATAGCGGAAGAAATCGCTGTCCGGAGACAGGACCACTGTCGTGTTCTCCCCCTTCAGCGATTGCTGATACGAGGTCATCGAGCGGTAGAACGAGAAGAAGTCCGGGTCCTGGCCGAACGCGTCGGCAAAAATCCGATTCTTTTCCGCGTCGCCCTCGCCCTTGGTGATCTCGCCCGTCTTGGTCGCTTCGGCGACCGTGACGGTCGCGTCCCTGTCCGCCTTGCTGCGGATCTCCTGCGAAATCTGCTCGCCCTGGGCGCGGAACTCGTTGGCCTGACGCACGCGTTCCTGCTGCATGCGCCGGTAGATGGCGTCGCTGTTCTGCTGCGGCAGGTCGGCGCGGCGAATGCGGACATCGATTATCTCGATACCGAAATTCTTGGTCTCGGTATTCACGCCGTCGCGGATGTCGACCATCAGCTTGGCGCGTTCGCCGGAGAGCACCGCCACGAAGGTCTGCGAGCCCAGGATGCGGCGCACATTGGAGCCCAGTATCGACTGCAGCCGGATCGCCGCGACATTTTCGTCGGTCAGCGATTGGTAGAATTGCAGCGCGTCGGTGATGCGCCAGCGGGCGAAGGCATCGACGACCAGGCGCTTCTTGTCCTGGGCGATGACTTCCTGGGCCGGCAGATCGAGGAACAGCACGCGCTTATCCAGATACAGCACATTTTGGAACGGCCAGGGCAGCTTGAAATGGAGCCCGGGCTCCGTCACCGGCGCGAGCGGCTTGCCGACTTGGAGCACGAGCGCCTGCTGGGTCTGATGCACGGTGAACAAAGACGACAGCAGCACGATCAGCAAGACGACGGCGGCGGCGGCGATGGCGACTGTTTGGGTGCGCTTCACGGCCGGCCTCCCCGTGCATCGGCAACCGGCGCGCCGGCGCGTGCGGGCGCTCCCTGCTTCAGCTCAGGCAGGGGCAGATAGGGCAGCACGCCCGAGCCACCCTTGTTATCGACGATGACCTTGTTCATCCCGCCCAAAACCTCGCTCATGGTGTCGAGATAGATGCGCCGGCGGGTGACGTCCGGGGCCTTTTTATATTGGGCATAGACCGAAACGAAGCGCGCCGCTTCGCCCTGGGCCTCGGCGGTGACCTGCTGCTTATAGCCTTCGGCCTGCTGGATGATCCGCGCGGCCTGCCCGCGCGCTTCGGGCACGACCTTGTTGGCATAGGCTTCGGCTTCGTTGCGCATGCGGTCCTGATCGGTCTGGGCCGCCTGCACGTCGCGATAGGCTTCGATGACCTGGGCCGGAGGGTCGGCCTTTTGCATCTGCACACGCGTCACCGTGACGCCGGCCTGATAGGCGTCGAGGATGCGCTGCATCAGATCGCGGACCTCTTCCTGGATAGGTTCGCGGTTGGCGGTCAGGATCGGTTCGATCTGGTTTTTGCCGACGACTTCGCGCATGGCGCTTTCGGCGACCGATTTGATGGTGCCATCGAGCTGGTTGTCCGGATTCTCCACGTTGAACAGGAACGCCGGCGCATCGCGGATCACCCAGAAGACGGTGAAATTGATGTCGACGATGTTCTCGTCGCCCGTCAGCATCAAGCTTTCTTCCGGCACGTCGCGCGCGCCTTCCGAATTGCCGAGGCGATAGCCGATATTGAGCTGGTTCTCGCGCGTGACCTTGGGGATCGTGACCTCGTCGATGGGCCAGGGCATATGATAATTGATGCCGGGCGGCCGCGTAGCCAGATAGCCGCCGAAGCGCGTCACCACGCCGACTTCATCCGGATCGACGACATAGATGCCCGAGGCCAGCCAGACCACCGCCACGATGAGGCCCACCACCAGCGCGCCGCCGCCGCCGAAACCTTTGGGCAGCAGCTGGCGTAGTTTTTCCTGGCTGCGCTTGAGAAGTGCTTCGAGATCGGGCGGGCTGTTGCCGCCGCCGGAGGGGCCGGTGCCCCAAGGGCCGCGTCCGCCACCGCCGGGCCGGCCGCCGCCGCTCTGATTGTTCCAGGGCATTGAGTATCCTCAGCCGTGTTGCGTTTGGGCCGCGCCCAAATTTAAGGCAAGCCTACCAATAATTGGTTTCGCCCGGCGCGGCCTATATATGGTCTTATCTCCGCCTTCGCAAATATAAGAACCATAGGAAATGCCCATGGCCGCCCCGACAGAGGCCGAAATCATCAAGAGTTTACAAACTGTTCGCGATCCTGTGAGCGGCAAGGACGTGGTCGCGGCCGGTCTGATCGAGGGCTTGGCCACACGCGCCGGCCATGTGTCCTTCGCAGTCGAGGTCGCTCCCGAGCGCGGACCGGCCGCGGAACCTTTGCGCAAGGCCTGCGAGGATGCGGTGTCGCGTCTGCCCGGGGTCCTTTCGGTGACCGCCGTGCTGACGGCCCACCGCGAGCGCAATCCCAAAGGTGGACGCGCTCCCGCCCCGCAAGCGCCGGGTCACAGCCACGCGCACAGCCACGGGGCGCCGCCCACGGACACCAGCAAAGGCATCGCCGGCGTCAAATCCATCATCGCGGTGGCATCGGGCAAAGGCGGTGTCGGCAAATCGACGGTCGCGGTCAATCTTGCGCTGGGGCTCTCCGCGTTGGGCCTGAAAGTGGGATTGCTGGATGCCGATATCTACGGTCCCTCGGTGCCGCGTCTGCTCGCGATCCGCGAGAAACCGCGTTCCGACGGCAAGAAACTGATGCCAATCGAGAAGTTCGGGCTGAAGGTCATGTCCATCGGCTTTATGGTGGACGAAGACAAACCGATGATCTGGCGCGGGCCGATGGTGCAAAGCGCCATCACGCAGATGCTCGGCGATGTCGAATGGTCGCCGCTCGACGTTCTGGTGGTGGACATGCCGCCGGGAACCGGGGATGCGCAATTGACGCTGGCCCAGCGCGTGCCGCTGAAGGGCGCCATCATCGTCTCGACGCCCCAGGACCTGGCGCTGATCGATGCGCGCAAGGGGCTCAACATGTTCCGCAAGACAGAGGTTCCCGTGCTCGGCATCGTCGAGAATATGAGCCTCTTCATCTGTCCCAATTGCGGGCATGAAAGTCACATCTTCGGTCATGGCGGGGCGCGGGCGACGGCGCGCGATCTGGGTGTCGATTTTCTGGGCGAGATTCCACTGGTGCCTTCGATCCGCGAAACCTCCGACGCCGGCACGCCCATTGTCGTCCAAGCGCCGGCGAGTGCGGAAGCGCGCGCCTTCATCGCGCTGGCGCAGATCGTCGCCGAGAAATTGCTGGCCGGCGCGACACGCGCGGCGCCCAAAATCATCATGGAATGATTTTCCTGCGGAACTACTGTCACGCTTGCGGTGTTTCATCTGCTCGGGGCCTTTTTTCAGGAGATGATCATGCCGCGTACCGACGAAGACACACGTCAAGCCGACGAACTGCAAGACACGAGCGGCGCCAAGCGCGGCCGCGTCGTGGCCGCCGCGGCCAAGCGCGCGAAAACCAAAACCAGCGCGCGTTTCAAAGCCTCGACCCGGCGCAAGGCAAAACCCGCTCGGGCGGCGGTGAGCCGTTCCAAACCGGCCGCCAAGCGCAAGACAGCCACCAAGCGCCGCGCCAAGACCGTGATGGGCAGCGCAAAGAGCGCCGTGAGAGGCGCTAAGAAGGCCGTAGCGCGTGGCGCCAAGAGCGCGGTCGCCGCGGAACGCTCGGTCGTGAAAGCCGCCAAGGGCGCAGTGAAGGCGGCCACCGGCGCCAAGCGCAAGGCGACGAAAACCGTCGCTTCCATCGCCGCAAAGGCGCGCCGCAAGAACGCCAAGAGCAAGACCACGAAGACGGATTACAATCCGCTGCACATGCTGGCGAAATTATCGCCGTTCTAAGACGAGGAAAATGCACAATCCTCATGGTGAGCCTGTCGAACCATGGACGGTTCATCCTTCGACAAGCTCAGGATGAGGAACTTGTTAAATCCTCATGGTGAGCCTGTCGAACCATGGACGCGGGCTCATCTTTGGACACGTTCCAAGACGATATACGCGTAGCGAAGGCCCCCCGGATCACTGGCTGATTCAAAGGGGCCTTCGCTCTGCGTCTCCCGCCATTGTTTGGTATCGAGCGGCGGCATGAACGCATCGCCCTTGGGCCGCGTCATGATTTGCGTCCAATGGATGCGGCTGGCGCGCGGCAGGACTTCAGCGAAAATCGCCGCGCCGCCGATGACCATGATCTCCGTGGGCTGTTCGCGCGCGGCCAGCGTCAACCCATCCTCAATCGAATGCGCCACGAGCGCGCCGTCGGCGCGAAAGCCGGCATCGCGCGTCACCACGATGTTGGTGCGGCCGGGCAACGGCTTTTTCGGCAGCGACTCCCAGGTCTTGCGCCCCATCAGAACCGGCTTGCCCAGCGTGAGCGCCTTGAAGCGCTTCAGATCTTCCGGCAGGTGCCAGGGCATTCCGCCCGCTGCGCCGATGACGCCATTTTCCGCCACCGCGACGATCAGCGTGATGGGTGGCATGGCCGGAGCCGTCATTGCGCGAGATTTTCCAGGGCTGCGCCCTGCAGATTGCAGACGCGCCAATCCTTGACGATGGGCGCACCGATGCTCTCGTAGAATGCGATTGCTTGCGCGTTCCAATCGAGCACAACCCAGTCGATGCGCACGGCATTTTCCGCACGCGCCGTTTGCGCCAGGTGGCGGAAGAATGCGCGGCCGATTCCCCGCTTGCGGAATTCGGGGCGCACGAAAATATCCTCGAGAAACAGGAGCGGCTGCGCAGGGAATGTGGCGTAGGTGCGAAACCAGACCATGAGGCCGGCAATGGCCTCGTCGCATTGCGCGACATCGCATTGAACCTTGCGGTGCTCGCCCATGAAGTCGCGGGCGACGATGGTGGGCGTCAGCCGGAAGGTGTGGGTCAGCTTTTCGAATTGCGCGAAGTCGCGCAAACATTCGACGATGGCGGCTTCATCGCCGGTTCGCGCATCGCGAATCGTGAAGGGCGCCGTCACACCGCCACCGCGGCCTTGATGTGCGGATGCGCCTGATAATTCTGCAGCGTGAAATCCTCGTACGCGAAACCGAAAATGTCCTTCACCGCCGGATTGAGAATTATCGTGGGCAGCGGAAAAGGCCGCCGCGTCAATTGCTCGCGCGCCTGTTCGAGATGATTGAGATAAAGATGCGCGTCGCCGAAAGTGTGGATGAATTCGCCGCACTTCAGCCCGGTCACCTGCGCCACCATCATCGTCAGCAGCGCATAGGAGGCGATGTTAAACGGCACGCCCAAGAAAATATCGGCCGAGCGCTGATAAAGCTGGCAGGAGAGCCGCCCCTCCCCGACATAGAACTGGAACAGGCAGTGGCAGGGCGGCAGCGCCATCCTGGGCACGTCGGCGGGATTCCAGGCGGTGACGATCAGCCGGCGCGAATCGGGGTTGCGCTTGATGTCGGCAACCACTTGCGCGATTTGGTCGATGGTACCGCCATCGGGCTTGGGCCAGGAGCGCCACTGATGGCCGTAGACCGGGCCGAGCTCGCCCTTCGCGTCCGCCCATTCGTCCCAGATGCGCACGCCATGTTCCTGCAGGTACCGCACATTGGTGTCGCCGCGCAGGAACCACAGCAATTCATAGATGATGGATTTGACGTGCAGCTTTTTGGTGGTGAGGAGCGGAAATCCCTCGGAGAGGTCAAACCGCATCTGATGGCCGAACGCCGACAGCGTGCCCGTGCCCGTGCGGTCGCGCTTTTCCAGCCCGTCCTTGAGCACGCGTTCCATCAGATCGTGATATTGGCGCATGATGAAGTGTTAGAAGCGATTCCGTTCCGGAGTCTAGCGGCTTATCAATGCTATGATGGGGTAGCTCCGGACATTTCAGCCCACTTTTGCTTTGCGCAGCGCCTCGTTGATGCGTGACTGCCAGCCATCGCCGGTCGCGCGAAAGCGTTCGACCACATCGCGGTCAAGCCGGAGCGTGACCTGCTGCTTGGTGGGTCTTTTCTGCGGCCCGCGTTCGCCCTGGCCTCGCACAAGTTTGACCAACTCGGGAAAATGATCCAAGCGTTTCATTGCGCGAAAATCTTCCGCAGTCAGCTCGCGAACTTCGCCGTCTGCATCAGTCAGAGGTTTTCTCTTTTTCATATCTACGAACCTCACGCGTGTTTGCTTTACGAAAACTGATTATTCTTGCGGCGCCTGAGAGGGCTACGAAACACACGATATGAAGTCTTCCACGGATAAACCCCAACGCGACAAATCGGGTCTCGCCATATGGGAAGCGGACATCTTCCCAAAACAGCGCAGTCTCCCAATCAAAGTCCTCAACCAAGTGAAACGGAAGACCCCGCTCGCGGGTGTTTTTCTCATTTTTAGCCGGATCGAATTCGATCTTCACAGGATTTATTTGTAGCTACAAAGAGAAAGACGGGCAAGCGCTTTAAACCTTTACCCCCAAGCCCTATATAGGGTGTGTCCAGGCAACTGGACTATGGCGATAAACGGCCTCGTAATAAGCGGCCCGGACCCGGGGGCGGTACCCGGCGCCTCCACCAAATGCCCATCTGAGCCTCATCCTAGGCTAGGTTTGGGTGGGCATCTGTGGGGGCGAAACAGGATCGACGGACGTGTAAAGGTGGTTCTTTCGCTCGGTATGGTATCCGCCGTTATCGGGCTATCTGTATAGGTGCCAACGATAATGAAATGGCCCTCGCTGCTTAATTAATACCTAAGCAAGCGCGGCTCGAGGGGCGCCGGGCAACAGAAGCCCCTCACCTATCCTGGCTTGCGGAAGCGATGCCTCTCAATCGGGGCGACACGCAAATTCGCGCCGCAGCCTTCTGGCTTCCGATTTCCCGCTCGACTAAAGTCGATTCATGGCGAAAGATTTTATCGGATATGAAGCGCTCACCGACCGCGCCTTGCGCAGCGTCGTGAAAGAGGCTCTCAAGCGCGTCCAGAAGCAGGGGCTGGTCGGCAGTCACCATTTCTATGTCACCTTCAAGACGCACGATCCCGGTGTGGAGATTCCCGATTTCCTGAAGGAGCGCTATCCGGACGAAATGACCATCGTGCTGCAGAACCAATTCTCGGGCCTGCACGTGACCGATGACGGCTTCGAGGTGACGCTCGGCTTCCAAAAGCTGCCGGCGACGCTTGCGGTTCCGTTCGCGGCCCTGACCGGCTTCGTCGATCCGTCGGTGCAATTCGGACTGCAATTCAAGAATGCCACGGCGGCGCAAAACCCCGTCATCCCGGCGAAGGAAAATCTCGCGGCCGCCGCCGGGCCGTCTCTTCCGGACGCGTCCGCGCCAGCCGAGGCAACGAAGTCCGACGAAGCTCCGGGCCAATCGCAAGTCGTGAGCCTGGACAAATTCCGTAAAAAGTGAGGCTTGTTTGCCCGCCCGCCCTTCGCGTAAACGAAGCGGGACCTCATCTTTACGGGACCTTCCCATGGCCAAGACCCGCACCGAAACCGACACGTTCGGCCCTATCGAGGTCGCCTCCGACCGCTATTGGGGCGCACAGGCACAGCGCTCGCTCGGCAATTTCAAAATCGGCTGGGAAAAACAGCCGCTCGCAATCGTGCGGGCGCTCGGCATCGTCAAGCGCGCCGCGGCCGAAACCAACATGGATCTGGGCCATCTCGATCCGAGAATCGGCGCGGCGATCGTGAAAGCCGCCAACGAGGTGCTGGAAGGAAAGCTCGACGATCATTTCCCGCTGGTGGTGTGGCAGACGGGCTCCGGCACGCAGTCGAACATGAATGCGAATGAGGTGATCTCCAACCGCGCCATCGAGATGCTGGGCGGCGAGATGGGCTCGAAGAACCCGGTCCATCCCAACGACCACGTCAATATGAGCCAGTCCTCCAACGACACCTATCCGACCGCGATGCATATCGCCTGCGCCGAAGAGATCGTGCACCGTCTGATTCCGGCGCTGCAGAAATTGTGCAATGCGCTGAACGACAAGGCGCAAGCCTGGAAGGACATCATCAAGATCGGCCGCACCCACACCCAGGATGCGACGCCGCTGACCTTGGGCCAGGAATTTTCCGGCTATACGCAGCAGGTCGAGAACGGCATCGAGCGCATCGAGATGACGTTGCCAAAACTGATGCAGCTCGCCCAGGGCGGCACCGCCGTCGGCACCGGGCTGAACGCACCGGTGGGATTTGCCGAGATGGTCGCGGACAGGATCGCGCATATCACGCAGATGCCGTTCACTTCCGCCCCCAACAAATTCGAAGCGCTGGCCGCGCATGACGCGATGGTGTTCAGCCATGGCGCGATCAAC
>Ga0193753_10003738_pt1 | contig 11111 bp, 11 predicted proteins | sample H1c2metaG_FD_144925 | JGI IMG/M metagenome (GOLD analysis project Ga0193753, IMG submission 144925) | Soil microbial communities from a riparian zone of the East river system, Colorado, United States - H1c2 | ecosystem: Environmental > Terrestrial > Soil > Riparian zone | place: USA: East... | reverse complement strand
AGCCCGCATCTTTGCCATCGCCGACACGCTCGACGCCATGACCTCCGACCGCCCTTACCGCAAAGGAACCAACTACATCGTCGCCAGTCAGGAGATCGCTCGCTGCTCCGGCACTCAGTTCGATCCCTCCATCGTCGCCGTATTCCTCAATCTCCCGCTCGATTCATGGCCGCAGCTCCGCGCCGACATAGTTCGCCTATCCCCATCCGTTCTCTCATCCACTCTCTGTCGTCCGCAGGTTGCACTCAGCAGATAAGGCAACTAGCATCGCAGACGCGAGGTGATTCTCATGAAGCAAGCGTTGACTCCGGCTGAGATTAAAGAGACTCTGCAGACCATCCCAGGTTGGGCCCTGCAGGACGGAAAACTCACACGCGACTGGACCTTCAAGGATTTCGTTCAGGCAATGGAATTCATTAATAAAATTGCAACATTAGCCGAGGCCGCCGGACACCACCCGGACATCGATATCCGCTACAACAATGTTCGCCTCAGTCTCGTCTCTCACGATGCAGGTGGCATCACCCAACGGGACGCCAACATGGCCCGCCAAATCAATCAGAAATTCTAAGGCACATCCTCTGCCAAGGGATTTTCTCAATCTACTAAATTTCACATTTCATAAATTTAGGGGACTGTGATCCCATATCGCAGCTTGTGCAACAGCTAAAAATCCATGTAAATAACGTGTAAACATAATCTTACCGCCATTCTAGCCCTTCATATTTCAATAGCGGAAACCGTTAAATTAAGGGTTATTTCTATGGTGGGATGTATTTTTTATGTTTCAGCATCCATATTGTGGTATATTTAGTTCATCGGATGCGTGAGTAATTCGCCCGAGAAGATTCTTCAGCCCGAAGCACCGGCTGATACAAGTTGCGTCACTGGCCTCCCGGCACGAGCAAATAACCGTTCGTGCCGCCTTTTTTTTGTAGTGACGTTTCCCTCTCAAACATCAATCACTATTATTTGCGAACCCGCTGACAGCGAAAGCATTGTGTGGATTTATCATACGGAGCATGAAGCGAATTCTTGGTTGCGTAGTGTTGGGCCTGGTCACAATGGCAGCATCGGCACAGTGGACAAACCCCTCCGACGATGTCCCTGCTTACAACGCAAAGGCGCCATCCAAGCCTCTTCCACCTATTCTCAGCGGCAACCAGCTAACCGGAATCTATTTCTCTCACCCCTATCAGGTGACTGCCTACAAAATGGCGGCAAAAATCCCAGAAGTACTGCACCAGCAACCATGTTACTGCCACTGCGACCGTGCGATGGGACACAACAGCCTGCACAGCTGTTTTGAAGGAACTCACGGCGCGGCATGTTCAACATGTCTGAAAGAAGCGATATACGCCTACCAGAAGACAAAGCAGGGCCAGACTCCCAGCCAGATCCGAGCTGGTATCGAGCGCGGCGAATGGCAGTACGTCGACCTCGAAACCGCCACTCTCTAGTTCTTCCGGTTGATCTCCACGAATTGACCGTTGTCCAGAAAGCTCTCGAGCCCTACCGATCTAAATCACGAATAATGAGCAACATAAGCATTGCAAATTAATTTCATTCACCTGATAAATAGTTGAAGAATCAAGGAAAAATCCCGGTCAAACCGGAATTTTTCTATTTAACTATTAAATCCTTTATTAGTAATATCTTGCAGATAAACCCTTTAGGTGGAATAGCTTACAACTGGAGCCAGCCCGCAACCAGCACAAACAAGCAAGATCCAGCCGGCCTTGAGAATGAGGCAGGAAGGAGTAATCACTTCATTAGCGGAGTTCACGGTTCCCGGGGAGCGTATTCTTGAAAGCATGACTTGGGTCTTCTGGGCAGTCCTGTCGGCCATATTCGCCGCCGCAACTGCGCTGCTGGCAAAAATTGGCGTCGCCGGAATCGACTCCAATCTGGCCACCGCAATCCGCACCACCGTAATCGTCGTCTTCACCTGGGCAATCGCTCTAAGCCTAGAGAAACACCACGGCGTGACCGAGATCGGCCGGCGAAGCTGGCTCTTCTTGGTTCTTTCAGGAATCTGCACAGGTCTCTCATGGCTTTGCTACTTCCGTGCGTTGCAGTTGGGACCAGCGTCCAGCGTTGCGCCGGTAGATAAACTCAGCGTGGTCCTCGTGATCCTCGGAGCGTGGTTGTTCCTCGGCGAGCATCTGACCCCACTAAAGATCGGCGGAGCATCTCTGATCACGATCGGCGCCGTAATACTTGCCTTCGCCTGACCGCTGCATCAACAATGCGAGAGGGTATACTGATACCAGTTCTTTGCAAGGCCCAATGCATCGGCGTTGCTGCTCCAAATGGGGGCGTCACGGCTTCGACGGGATTGCTTGTGGCAGAGAGGCATGCCGGGGTGTGGACACCCGTAATCGCTCACAAAACTATAAGTGCCGATAACAACCTGGCTCTTGCTGCTTAATTAACTAAGTAGCCGATCGCTCGAGCTTCGCCTACGGGCCCGTACCGATCGTCGCACAGTAGGCTGGTCTTCCCTGCTCCGTCTGAGCGGGTCGGACGAGACTGATCAGACTGGTCGCCGTCGCATCTTCGTCCGTTCTAAGCGTCGGTGACGAGACAAAAATGATACGGAAAAAGCATGAAAGCTCTCTGTTGGAAGTTTTTTCGGACGTGGGTTCGACTCCCACCGCCTCCACCATTTCTTTGTATCCCGCTGAAATAACATGTAACCCGAAGTAAACGACTCGATCAACGCGAAAGCAGCAGAGCTGCGCGATGCTTGTGAATGTGATCATCGAGACTGTTGGGAGATCAACCAAGCCCGCAATCGCGGCAAAAAAGATAAAAGCTGACTTCGCTGTGGTGGCACCAAAAGTTGGTGGTGTCACCGCTGCGACTGGTGAACTTATCGAGGGAGATTTCAACTCGCCTGTGGCTTCAGTTTTATTTGGTGCTGTCTTTCTCGCACTATCGGGCCAGGGTGCGACAGCGCTTTCGACTGAAGCAGCGGCTGTGGCTCTAGGTTCACGATGCTTTTGCACATTGTAAAGTCATCGGAGCAACCAAAACATCACAAGCGCTCCTCGATACTGCTGGCGTCGTCGTAGACGAAGGCAGCAGTATAGGAGCCAACTCAAATGATTTTTCTAGTGATTGCGACGAAGGGACGCATTTGGAATCGGGAACCGAAAGTCAGAACGACTTATCAGCGTTATTTAGATTGAAGTACCGGAGATCAATGCAAACGAAGACCAGCCGACACAATCCGGGGCGCGCCGAGCGTAAGCAGAGGCGTCCTACCCGCTTGAAACCGGTCCCCACCAATATTCTGCACCGAGCCGTAAACTAGCAGTTTTCGCCACAAACCACGCTCGACATACAAATCAACTTGGCCATAACTATCCAGTTTGAATTGGTTCGCCGAGTCATCATACTGCCGCCCACTAGCCCGCAAAGCCACACTGAGCACACCGATCTGTTCTTTCTGCAACCGAGCCTGTACCGAAGCGCTATTACGCGGAACCTGCGGCGTCCATTTATCCACCAGCGTTGGATCGGCCTGAAACTTCGTCACAGTAGAAACTGCAAACTGGTACCCGCCAGTCAACATCAAAAACGAAGCCGGTTTGATCTCCGCCTCGGTAGTGATTCCGCGGCTGGTCAACTGTCCAAGATTCTCCCGCAGTAAAGTCTGCGAAGTGGCGGTCGTACTCAACGCAACCGCCGCCACTGGCCGATTCACCTGTGTCCAGAAATAACTCGTCCTGACGGAGCCCAACCGCGAAAGGTTCACCAGCCCGCCAACCTCAAACCCCGTAGCCCGCTCCGATCGCAAACTCGGATTCGGCAAAGTAATCTGCTGCCCAACTTGCCCAGTCCTATAAAGCTCATTTAAACTCGGCCCACGAAACGCACGGAACGCGGAGGCACTCAGCGACACACCCTTCCCGACCTGCTTCACCACACCCAGCCGAGGATCGAACACTGTCTCCCGAATATCAGGCAACACAGGATTTACAGCCGCACCCACCTGCTTCGCATCGAAGCTTCCAAACCAATCCGCACGCGAGGAGAAAGCGATCGACCAGCTCAGCGGCTGCCAAAGCACCTCGCCATAAATCCCCGAACCACGCTGCCGAGCGCTTGTGCTCACAGTTGGCTTCAACACTCTATCGCTAACGCCAGTTTCGTTGTCTGTCCCGCGCGTATCCAGAACATCGCTTCCCGCAACAAACGTCAGGTCCCGATAACTTCTCGCCCACTGCAACGCACCACCAACCTGTTGCGAAGGAACCCGCTGCAGATTCGTCAGCTTCTCCGACATTCTTCCCGCAGCAATTGAAGAGAAACTCTGCCGATAGTTCTGCTCTGTCCCATACAACCGAAGCATCACTCGTCCACTCTCGCCCGAAGAGTAATCTCCGCCTCCAACATACCTCCAGATTCGCGCAGCATTCGTCTGCAGTGGCGTTCCATTGCTCCTCGCCTCGTTCAGCAGATTTCCCCTTAAAAACGCGTCGCTTTCTGCCCCAAAGCTGCGCCGGAACTCAATCCTTCCGCTCTGGTAATGGACATTCGAAGCCACATCAACAGGCCCGCGAACCTCAGGCGCAGTCAGCACATATCCATCCGTCCGGAAGAAGCTCGCAGCCGCAAGCCCACTCCAACCGCGCTCTCCCGCCGAGATCAGCCCATTGAGGTTCGACGTGGCTTCGTTCGCCCCCGAAACATCAGCCGCATAAGCCAATCCCTCCGACGGAACCGCAGGAAGCACATCGATCACTCCACCAATCGCACTCGATCCATACAAATCCGAAGCTCCACCTCGCATCAACTCCACCTCGCGCTGCGCAAGCATAGGAATCTCGTTCCAGTGAATCCATCCGCCAAACGCATCGTTCAGCGGAACCTGGTCGCTCAGCACCAACGTCCGGCTCGCCGCCGTCGATCCAAGCCCTCGCAGCGAAGTCCCCTGCGACGTAGGATTCGATACCCACGAGTTCGTCCTCCGGAACAGCTGGAATCCCGCAACCTGTCGCAGCCGATCATCCAGCGTAAACCCCGGAGCCTCCCGCAGCTGCTCCTGCGATATCGTCCGCACACTGCTGGCGGTCGCATCAAGCGGCAACGGAATCCGCGAAGCAGTCACCTGCACCTCTTCCACCGCACCCTTCACCGCCAGAACGACCACCAGCTCAGATCCATCCCCGATCGCCTGAACCACACTGCTGAACCCAGCCCGTTCCACATCGACCTTAGCCTGAGTTCCAGTTCCTACAAGCAACTCCACGCATCCACTCGCATCCGTCATCAACGCCTGTTCTTGTCCCGCTTGCAACCGAACCCGTGCACCGGCAATCGCATCACCACGTTGATCGCGCACACACACCTGGACTGTTCGCCCCGCCGCAAACCCCGGCAAACATCCCAGCAGCGACCAAACCAGAATCGCAACCCTAGCAGAAGCCCTCATCCTTTCATCCTACCGTTCCGCTCGATGCCAGTGACTCCAACGAGCTCCCGTGTTACCCTTCCGCCGAAAGCATCTGTTCACCATGCCCACAACCCGCAGAACCTTCTGTTCCCTGACAGCTACACTGCTTCTCTCTTCCCGACTACCAGGCCAATCCGCGCCGCCAGCCTCCAAATCCGGCACGCGCCCTGACGTCGCATCCATCGATCACGATCGCATCATAGCCGCAGCAACGCGCTATCTTACGCAACCTGTGACTCCGCTCACCACGCTACCTGCGAAACAAAGCCCAGGTACGTCGCACGATTTCTACTCCGAGGCAGAAGACTATTGGGCGGACTCAACATCGCCGCAAGGACCATACATCCAGCGACCCGGCCCCCCCAACCCCAACGCCTTCGTCGCCCATCGCGACGCCCTCCTCAGCCTCAGTCTTTACGTCCCTGCTCTGACTGCTGCCTTCGTCCTTACCCACGACGACCAATACGCCAAACAGGCAATAGCTCACTTACACGCATGGTTCATCGATCCCGCTACCAGCATGACTCCGAGCCTCCAGTACGCTCAGGTGATCCCACCAGCGAACACAGGCCGCCTCGAAGGCCTGGTCGAAGCTGTCCACCTCGCCGAAGTCGCCCAATCGATCCCCTTCCTAGCCAACTCCGAAGCTCTCGTGCCACCCGATCTCGCCATCCTCCAGAAGTGGTTCTTCGACTACCTCGACTGGCTCACCTCCTCCCGCCTTGCCGGCCTCGCCCGCGACCAGAAGAACCACCACGGCTCCTCATGGCTGCTCCAAGCCGCAGCCTGCGCCAGCCTCAACCTCAAGGACGACCGCCCGCTCACTACGCTCCGCCACCAATTCCGAACCGTTACCATCCGCGCCCAGATCCAGGCCGACGGCAGCTTTCTCCACGAACTTACCCTGCCAAATCCCTATCGCCTCTCCCTATTCAACCTCGATATGCTCGCCGCCATTTGCGTCCTACTCTCTACCCGTTTCGAGAGTGTCTGGGACTACGAGCTACAGGATGGACCTGGCATGCGTGTCGCCCTCGCCCACCACTTCCCCTTCATCCTCAATCGCGGCACATGGCTTTACCGCGCCGACGCCACCCACTTCAACGACTTACCCATCCGCCCGCCCAGCCTGCTCTTTGCCGCCCGTGCCTACAGTCGTCCCGAGTACGCCGATCTCTGGAAGACCCTCCCACCCGACACCACAATCCCGGAGCTTCAGCGAACCTTCCCCATCCGCCAGCCTCTGCTTTGGGTCACTCGTTCCCACCCTTAGAAAAAAACAAAAGAGGCGCAGCCAAAGCCACGCCCCCCTGGAACGTTATAACGACAGAACTACTAGCTCTTCGACTGAAACTCCTTCACGATCGCAAGATACTTCTTCGCACTCTCAGTTACCAGCTCCGGCTTACCTTCAGCCATAGCCTTCGCATTAACCAGATCGGAGCCAACACCAAGCGCGAACGCTCCCGCCTGCAGAAACTCCGCCGCAGTAGCCAGCGAAACGCCACCCGTAGGAATCATCTCGACCTGCGGCAGCGGTCCCCTAAGCGCAGTGAGATACTTCGCCCCGCCCATCGCGCTCGCCGGAAACACCTTCACCACATCCGCTCCAGCCTGCCATGCCGTTACAATCTCAGTCGGCGTCAACGCACCCGGCAATACTGCAATCGAGTATCGATGACACATCTCAATCGTCTGCAGATTCAACGCCGGACTCACCACAAACTGTGCGCCTTCCAGAATGCACATCCGCGCCGTCTCCGCATCCAACACGGTTCCTGCACCGATCAAAATGTCCGGCCTCTGTTCCGCAAGCCGACGCATCACCTGGATCGCGCCCGGCACTGTCATCGTGATCTCCAGCACTGTCACTCCACCAGCAGCAATCGCCTCTGCCAGCGCCAGCGCCTTGTCCACGGATTCGGCTCGTAGCACAGGAACCAATCCAATCGCCTTCAAACTCTTCAGTACTTCAATCTTTTGCATTACATCTCCTGTCTTTTTAAAACTAGCCTCTATTTACCGCTGAACGCGAGCGCCGCCGCCCTTCATCACGCGCTGCACTTCATCGAACGTGGCCATGGTTGTATCGCCCGGCGTCGTCATCGCCAACGCACCATGCGCGCAACCGCAGTTCACAGCCCAATCCGCACCCTTCTCGTTCAGAAAGCCGTAGATCAAACCGGAAGCAAACGAGTCACCGCCGCCAACGCGATCGAAGATCTCCAGATCAGGCATAGGCCGCGCCTCATGGAACGCGCCTTCGTAGTAGCACACCGCGCCCCAGTCGTTAACGCTGGCCGTCTTCGCATGGCGCAGCGTCGTCGCCACCGCTCTGAAGTTCGGAAACGTCGCCACTGCCTTCTCAATCATCCTGCGGAAATTGCCCGAATCCAGCTCTCCGAGATCGTCGCCGACACCCTCAATCTCAAATCCCAGCGCAGCCGTAAAATCCTCTTCGTTGCCGATCATCACATCCACATACGAAGCCAGCTCGCGATTCACTTCAGTCGCGCGAGCCTTTCCGCCAATCGACTTCCACAGCGAGTCCCGATAGTTCAGGTCATAGCTGATCATCACGCCATGCTTGCGTGCCGCCACCATTGCCTCTTTTGCAACCTCAGGCGTCGACTCACTCAGCGCACAGAAGATTCCGCCCGTGTGAAACCACCGCGAACCCTCCTTGCCGAAGATCTCATCCCAGTCAATCTGACCCGGCTTCAACTGGCTCACCGCCGTATTGCCACGATCCGAGCATCCTAGTGCAGCACGTACTCCAAACCCACGTTCTGTGAAGTTCAATCCATTGCGCGTCGTCCGTCCCACACCGTCATACTTCGTCCAAACCACATGCGACTGATCAACGCCACCTTGCAGCATCAGATCTTCCAGCAACCGTCCAACAGGATTATCAGCCAATGCTGTAACGATCGCCGTCTTCAGCCCAAAACACCGGCGCAATCCGCGAGCGACGTTGTACTCACCGCCGCCCTCCCATACGCTGAACTGACGCGTCGTCGCCACCCGTACATTGCCCGGATCAAGGCGCAACATCACTTCGCCAAGGCTAACAAGATCCCACTTACACTCTTCTTTTTTTCGAATCACAAGACTGTTCTTCACTTCACCTGCCGTCATCTATTTCAGCTCCGCGATGGCAACACCATCCATGTCGTCGTACGCCTGGTTTTCTCCGCCCATACCCCAGCAGAATCCGTAGTGCTTTGTTCCCACACCGGCATGGATCGACCAACCCGGTGAAACCACAACTTCCTTATCCGCAATCACCAGATGACTCGTTGCATCCGGCGGCCCCATCAAGTGCAGCACCCGATGCGCTGGGTCCACATCGAAGTAGAAGTAAACTTCACTCCTCCGCATATGTGTGTGCGGAGGCATCGTGTTCCAGTTGCTTCCCGGCGACAGGAATGTAAAGCCCATCACCAACTGGCAACTCTTGATGCCTTCCTTATAAATCGCCTTATAGATTGTCCTTTTGTTGCAGGTCTCCACACTGCCCAGCTCCAGCCCCTTCATATCCGCGAACTTCACCATCGCCGCCGGATACTCCGCATGCGCCGGATAACTCAGCAGATAAAAGTAAGCCGGCTTCTCTGCATCAACGCTACTGAAACTTACATCCTTGCTTCCACGCCCGACATACAGACAATCCAGCTTCTCCAGCTCGAACTTCTTCCCATCGACAACAACCGAGCCAGCGCCACCCACATTCAAAATCCCTAGCTCTCGGCGTTCCAGAAAATAATCCGCCCGAAGTTCCGGTTCCGTCTCAAGCTTCAGAGCCTTATCTGTCGGCACCGCTCCACCAATAACCGTTCGATCGAGGTCCACGTACGCAAACTCGATCTCTCCAGGATTGAACATCTCCTCCAGAAGAAACGTCTCTCGCAGCTCTTCAGTATTCATCAATCCATACCGAACCGCATCTGCCATCTGATACAGCCTCATTGCCACTCTCCTCGAATCTCAATTCCCCTGAACGCAGTCCAGTATAAGAGTTCTTTCAAAGGACACACAAAGAACCCGATACTTGGCAAAATCTGCTCAAATACAAGCTTTCAAACCGCTGCCCATTTTCTTTCGTTTTCTGGGCGGCAAATTGGATTTAAGTTCTACTTCAAACAAAATACCTTATTCCGCAAGCCCCAGTCTCCTGCTCTCCACAAAAAAGGACCGTCAGTCAGTTGCCTCTCCACTTCTCACAACGTACATTGAACGTGCATGTCAAACTCCCAGACGAACGCTCTCGACCTCTTCCGCCTCGACAACAAAGTAGCCCTCATCACCGGCTCAGCCAGCGGTCTCGGTGCCGCTATCGCCACTGCTCTCTCGCAAGCCGGAGCCACCGTAGCTTGCCACGGCAACCGCCGCCCAGCCGACGACACAGCTGCCGCTATCACGGCCGCAGGCGGCATCGCCCATGCCTTCCAGGCTGATCTCGCGGATACCAGTGGAGCCGAGCATCTCTTCAACCAGGTCATCGCCACACTCGGTCGCGTCGACATCCTCATCAACAACGCCGGCACCATCCACCGCGCCGCCGCCGAAGACGTCGCTCTCGAAGATTGGAATCGCGTCCTCCAGGTCAATCTCACCAGCCCCTTTCAGCTCTGCCAGCTTGCAGCTCGCGACATGATTCCCCGCGGCCACGGCAAAATCATCAACATCGCATCTCTCCTCAGCTTTCAGGGAGGCATCCGCGTTCCCGCCTATGCAGCCAGCAAAGGCGGCGTCGCCCAACTCACCAAAGCTCTCGCCAACGAGTGGGCTCCCAAAGGCATTCAGATCAACGCCATCGCTCCTGGCTACTTCAGCACCTCTAATACCGAAGCCCTGCAGGCTGACGAAACTCGCAACCGGCAAATTCTCGAGCGCATCCCCGCCGCTCGCTGGGGTCAACCCCAGGATCTCGCCGGTGCCGCGCTATTTCTCAGTTCCGCCGCAAGCGACTACGTCACAGGAACGATCCTCACCGTAGACGGCGGCTGGATGGGACGCTAAGTCCTCCAATCGCAAAGGAGATCCACCATGTCCCATGCCCAACACGAAAGAGCAATCGAGTTCCACAACAAGGCAGCACACGCTCATCAGGCAGCCGCTGCCTCGCATGACAAGGGCGATCATCTAACCGCTCACGAGCTCTCCAAGCAAGCCCACGAATACTCCATCGAAGCCATGAAACACTCGAACGATCTTGCGGCAGAATCCAAAACCGGCAAGCAGCCATAACTCAATCGACGGATGAGTCATCAAAGCTGGCTCATCCGTCACTTCCCGGCAAAGCCACTCCTCCTCGTTCACTCGATAGGTAAGCCGCTTCCACCACTCGCATCGTATCGATCGCATCTTCCACACTCGTAGGCAGCACATCCGTCTCACCCTGCACAAAACATTGCAACGAACCCATCGATCCCATAAAAGCATCAGGAAACCAATTCCCGCTCATCGGTGCATCGCTCCACCCCCCGCCCCCGCGCACGATGTACTCCAGCTTGTCCGGCCTCCCCTCCGGATAATTCAGGTTCACCCCCATCTGTGCCCGCATCGCACCTGTCATCCCCTCCCACTGCACAAAACTACGCTGCATCTTCGCATCGAAATCATGCGAGTGATTCGTTGCAAGAAA
>Ga0193753_10003737_pt1 | contig 11113 bp, 8 predicted proteins | sample H1c2metaG_FD_144925 | JGI IMG/M metagenome (GOLD analysis project Ga0193753, IMG submission 144925) | Soil microbial communities from a riparian zone of the East river system, Colorado, United States - H1c2 | ecosystem: Environmental > Terrestrial > Soil > Riparian zone | place: USA: East River... | reverse complement strand
GCCAGCTGGTCGTCGCTCGCGCGCGCGCCGTCGGCCAGGAGCGCGTCCCAGTCGTCCTCGAAGACGACCGTCTGGCGCAGCGCGGGCAGGCGCGAGCGCACCTCGGCCACCATCCCGCGATAGTCGGCGGCGCGGAAGCCGGCGGCCAGGAGCAGCACGCCGACCTCGGCCTGGCGCAGCACGTACTCGAGCTCGGCCGTGCGGTACGCCGGGTTGATGTTGACGAGGATGGCGCCGATCCGCGCGGTCGCGTACTGCGCGATCACCCACTCGTACCGGTTGGGCGACCACACCCCGACGCGGTCGCCGCGCGCCACCCCGGCGGCCAGCAGGCCCCGCGCTGCCGCCGCGGTCAGGTCCCACAGCTGCTGGTAGGTGGCGCGGAACCCCTGCGACCGCACCACCAGCGCGTCGCGCTCGCCGAAGGCGCCGACGGTGCGGCGGAGGTTGTCGCCGATCGTCTCGCCCAGGAGCGGCCTGTCGCCCGCGCCGCTCGCGTAGGAGCCGAGGATTCCATCGCTGCCAGTCATGTCGATCTCCCGCCCCCTCGCAACCCGGTCAGTCTAGCGGATCGCGCGCCATCCCGGCCCGGATCGGCGAGACTGGCGGGCGTGCCGGCGCTCACGGAGGTGCTCCCTCGCTTCGACCTGGCCGACCCGGCGTTCCTCGCCGACCCGTACCCGGTGCTCGCCGAGCTGCAGGCCGCCGCGCCGATCTTCTGGTACGAGCCGACCCGGCAGTGGGTCGTCACCCGGTACGCGCTGGTCCACGCCGCCCTCCGCGATCACCGGATGGGCCGCAGCTACAGCCACCGCTACACGCACGAGCAGCTGGGCAGGCCCGAGCCCGACGCGCGCTGGGCTCGCTTCACCGCCAGCGAGCGGTGGTCGCTGCTGAACCTGGAGCCGCCCGACCACAGCCGGATCCGCTCGCTGGTCGCCCGGGTCTTCACCCCGACCTCGGTCGCGACGCTGCGCCCGTCGATCGAGGAGACCGCGGCCCGCACCCTCGCGCCGCTGGTCGAGCGCGGCGGCTTCGACCTGGTCCGCGAGTACGCCCAGCCGTTCTCGGTCGAGGTGATCAGCGCGGTGCTCGGGGTGCCGCGCGAGGACAGCGGCCAGCTGCTCGACTGGTCGCACGCGATCGTGAAGATGTACGAGCTGACCGCGACCGGACCGCAGCGCGCCGCCGCCGACGCGGCCGCGGCCGACTTCATCGCGTACGTCCGGCGGCTCATCGACCGCAAGCGGGCGGCGCCCGACGGCCTGCTGCTGTCGCGGCTGGTCGCCGTCCACGACGGGACCGAGCGGCTCACCACCGACGAGATCGTCTGCACCGCGATCGTGCTGCTCAACGCGGGGCACGAGGCGACCGTCAACACCCTGGGCAACGGGATGCGCGCGTTCATGCTGCACCCGGTCGAGTGGGGCCGGGTCACCGCGGGCGAGGTGCCGGCGCGGACGGCGATCGAGGAGATGCTGCGCTGGGACTCGCCGCTCCAGCTGTTCGAGCGCTGGGTGCTCGACGACGGCGTGGTGATCGCCGGGCAGGAGCTGCGCGTCGGCGACGAGATCGCGATGCTGTTCGGCGCCGCCAACCGCGATCCGGATCGGTTCGCCCGGCCGGCCGTCTTCGACGCGGGCCGCGGCGACGGCGGCCACGTCGCCTTCGGCGGTGGCATCCACTTCTGCATCGGCGCCCCGCTCGCCCGACTCGAGCTGGAGATCGCCGTCGCCGAGCTGGCGCGGGCCGCGCCGCGCCTGCAGCTCGCCGCCCGGCCGTCCTATCACCCGGCGTTCGTGATCCGCGGCCTCACCCGGCTCGACCTCACCGTCGGCGCCAGATGACGCTCACACCGACGGTGAGGCCGCGCACCGGTCAACCGGCCGTCACTGGCAGAGCTGCGGGAAGTCGGCGCAGCAGTCGCCGAAGATCGTGCACTGGCTGTCACACTGGCAGCTGAGCGCCGGGTTGAAGTTGCCGCAGCGCCCCTGGCAGGAGTCGGCCGGCGGGGGCGGCGGCGGCGGGTTGCCGCTGCACGCGCAGGCGTTGCCGTCCGCGTCGTTGTAGTCGCTGCACAGGAACAGGTCCTGGCCGCCCTGCTCGTTGGACATCGCGCTGCCGATCGACTTGAGGTCGAGCTGGGCCTCGACCTGGGCCGAGCTGAGGTTGCCGCGGCAGCTCAGCATCTGCGCGATCGCGCCGGCCACGTGCGGGCTGGACATCGAGGTGCCGGAGATGGTCTGGGTGGCGGTGTCGCTGCCGTCGTCGGCCCCGAGGATGGTGAGGCCCGACGCCCAGACGTCGACGCGGCTGCCGAAGTTCGAGAACGAGCAGCGAGAGACGCTGTTGGAGCCGGTGCTGGCCGGGTAGCCGGAGTCGGACGCGCAGCCGACCGTGATCGCCTTGGGCTCACGGGCCGGGGACGAGTTGATGGCGTCGCGGCTCTCGTTGCCGGCGGCCACCGCGAACGGGACGCCGGAGTCCACCGCCGCGGCCACCGCCGAGTCGAGCGCGGCCGACACGCCGCCGCCGAGGCTCATGTTGGCGACGCAGCGCTCGCCGTTGCCGCAGTTGTTGGCCACGTGGTTGACGCCGGCGATGACGCCGGCATTGCTGCCCGATCCGCTGCAGTCGAGCACGCGGACCGGGACCAGGGTGGCCGCGCTGGCCAGGCCGAAGCCGCTGCCGGCCGCGGTGGACGAGACGTGCGAGCCGTGTCCGTTGCAGTCGGTGGTGCCGCGGCCGTCGTTGATGGCGGTGAAGCCGCGCCCGGTGTTCACCCGGCCGCCGAACTGCTGGTGGCTGGCGCGGATGCCGGTATCGACGACGTAGACCAGCACGCCGCTGCCGTTGCAGCCGTTGTCGTTGAAGACGTTGTCGTCCACGGCCGGGCAGTGGTCGTGGCGGTCGAGGTCGAGCTGGCCGCTGGCCGGCTTGGTGGCCGAGGCGCGCATGATCTGGTCCTGCTCGATGTAGGCCACGTCCGCGTTGAAGCGGAGCGCCTCGAGATCCTCCGGCATGAGGCGGGCGGAGAAGCCGGGGATGACGGTGTACTGGTGCTCGAGGCGGCTCTCGCCGCGCGTGAACGAGATGCGGCTCATGGCCGACTTCAGGCCCTGGACCCCGACGCTGTCCTTGAACACCACGATGTACTGGTCCGGAATCGCGTCCCGCGCTGGCGCGGCGACGAGCGGCGCCGCCGACGAGCCGACCTCCTCGTCGAGGTCTTCCCCTCCCGTCATGCAGCCGACCACGAGCGCGGCGGTCAGCGCGGGAACCGCCAGCAGGCCGAACACCTTGCGTCCTTGGATCATGAGCTTCTCCATTTGTGTCGAGCGTTGCGAGCCGCGGCCGCACCGGTCCCGTTCGGGACGGTGGGTCCCGCTCGGCGCTGCCGACCGCTGGCCTCGTGGAGCGCATCGACCGCGGCCGGCCCATCCCCTGGGCGCGAACCATCCGATCGGCGGCCGAACGAATACGACGTTCGGCGAGGACCCCTGTAGCAACCGGGTCCAGCCGACTCAAGCGAAAAGTGACGAACGCACGCCCGGGAGTCGCTTATATGCCAGTTTGCTGATCTACATGGCAGGAATCAGATCACCTGGTGCGATACCGCAACAGCCAATCTGCGCCAATCGGAGATCGCGACGCATCGAATCGAGCCACATCGCGCGCCCAGGAAACGAGCAGGCGGTCATCCGGATGCGCGTGGCGCGGACGCCGACATCATCGCCCGCCGCCGCTCCACGCGCAGCGCCAGCAGCACCAGGCTGCCGCCGACCAGGAGCAGGTGGAGCCACCAGAGCACCGCCGAGCGCGCGGCGACGAACTGGAAGTAGAAGGTGTAGCAGTCGATGACGAAGAAGGTGACGGCGTAGGCGCGCAGCGTGGCGACGCCGGTGCGTCCTGCCAGCCAGACGCTGGCCATCGACGCCGCCGCCCACAGCGCCGAGAAGGCGACCCGCTCCCCCTCGCCGGCGCTCCAGCCCGGGTGGTCCGCGCCGAGCAGACCGAACACCGACAGGAACCAGAGCGAGAGGTGCACCCCGAGCAGCCCGGAGTGAAGGTACACGCGCGAGAAGGCGCGCCAGGCGTCGCGGCCGAGCCGTCCATGCAGCCACGCCACGCCGAGCACCGCGAGGCTGATGCCGAGAAATCGGAGCGGGTAGGTCAGCCCCAGCCAGTACATCCCCCAGCCCGAGACATAGCCGGTCTCGCCGCCGACGAAGAAGAACAGGTTGACCAGCGCGTGGACGAGCAAGAGCCGGTTGCCGAGCACGTAGGCCAGCGCGAGAAGAAGCGCCGCATCGACACCGACCAGGCCGGGCCAGTTCTTCGTTCCCACCGAGTAGTGGGTGGCCAGCGCGATCGTGAGCCCCTGCAGGGCAAACCCGGCCAGCAGCTCCAGGGCGGCGCCGCTGCGAGTCATCCGCCGCGAGCGAGCCAGCCAGCGGCCGAGCCCGAGGAGCCCCACCACGGCCCCGACCAGCACCACCTCGAGCAACGTGCGCCAGGCATCCATCTGCGCGCCGAGCAACAGCAAGCCAGCGCCCGAGGTCACAGCGCCCAGCACCGTGAACCACCGCGCCAGCGACGACAGATCCCACGGTTCCGTGGGATAGCGCTCGCGCACCCGTGCCGCCTGCGCAGGGCTCAAGAGCTCCTGAGCGACCAGAAGGTCGATCTCCGACCGGACCACGCGGTGCAGCCCCAGCTTGTTCATCGCTCGGCCCAGGCGCGGCAGGAGCGCTCGACCAGGACGCCGAAGGCCATGATCATCGCCCCGCCGAGGACGAGGAGAAGGCCCAGGCTCACCACGTTCCACATGTGCTCGAAGTAGCGAGTGAACAGATCGACGCCGAACGTGGCAACCCCGAAACCCATGATCAGCCGGCTCTTGAGTCGAGCCCCGGCCACGATCTGTCCGAGCGCGGCGATCGTGAGGACCGCGACGTAGATCCCGGCCGTCGACGTCGGAAGGATGCTGAGGATGAGCAGCGACAGGTCGAGATAGACCAGCGCCGTCACCTGATAGACCAGATGAAAGCCAGGTAGCTCGAGGCGCCGCTCGTGCCACACGCCAAACCCATGGACCCCGAGCGCGATCACCGCCATCACCCGCGGATCCTGGATCTCGAACGAGTAGGTGCTCGAGCCGAGCATCCCGCTCCACGAGCCGACCCAGTGAAACAGCGCCAGCGTCGCGAGAAGCAGCAGGAACCAGTTCTTCTCCCGGTAGGCGACCGCGATGGCGAGCGGCACCACGCCGAGCCCGACCGCGAAGCTCACCTGGAAGTCGTCGAGCGGCAGGGCGTTCGCCCCCAGGCCGAGGCCGCTGGCCCAGCCGACCACGCCCAGCGCGACCACGACCTTCGAGGTGTGGACGTAGCGCGCCAGCGGATCGCGCCCGAGCCGGAGCCCGGCCCAGGCGAGCAGTGCCCCCACGGCGGCGAGCATCACGCTGGCGAGCGCCTCCGATTCCGAGACCGCCGCGACCAGACCCAGCAAGCCGAGCCCGGCCAGCGCGCCGCCGGCGATGCCCAGGTACTTGACCGCGGTGACCAGCTCGAACCCGGGCGTGTCATAGCGCGCCCGCAGCGCCGCGCGCGTGGCCGCGTCGATGATGCCGTCGGCCTGCCAGATCGCCACATCCTCGGCCAGCCGCTGCTTCACCTCGGACGAAGGCATCGCCACAGAATACGCGGGCCGGCAGGGCAGGCGAGCGGCCGCCGCCGCTCGCACCCAAGGTTGCCAGGAAGAGCCGCTAGAAGCCGAGCTTCGTGAACTGGTCGACGTTGTCCTGGAAGACTCCCTGGGCCTGCATGACGATGAGGCTGGGAATGACGGGCTCGACCAGATCGGAGAGGCCTTCGTTGCGGGCCAGCAGGCGGGCGAGCGCGACGGCGGAGGCGGCCATGCTGGGGTTGTAGAGGAAGGTGGCCCGGTAGAGACCTCCCTGCTTGATGAGGTCCATGGCGGCCTTGGAGCCGCCGACTCCGGTGAGCCACATCTCCTTGTCCCGGTTGGCGTTCTTGATCGCCTGGACGACTCCCTGGGCCATGTCGTCGTCGTGGGTGTAGACGGCGTCGATCTTGGACTGGGCCTGGAGGATGTTCTGCATGACCGAGAGGCCCTTGTCGGGGGCGAAGTCGGCGGGCTGCTGGGCGACGATCTTGATGCCTCCCTTGCACTGCTTGATGGCGTCAGCGAAGCCCTTGGTTCGCTGGTTGGTCACCGAGATGCCGGCGATGCCCTGGATCTCGACCACGTTGCCCTTGCACTTCAGCTCCTTCGCGAAGTACTGGCCGGCCTGGAAGCCAACTCCGTAGTTGTCTCCCTTGATGACGGCGCGCTGCGCGGCGGGGTCGCTGAACTCTCGGTCGACGTTGATGACGGCGATGCCGGCCTTCATCGCGGCGAGGGCGGCCGGGGTGACGGTCTCGTCCTGGGGCAGGATGACGAGCACGTCCGGCTTCTGCAGCATGATGGTGTTGAGCTGGCTGACCTGGTCGGCGGCGGTGGCGGCCTGGGTCAGGCTGAACTCGACGTCGTCGAACTTGGCGGCCTGGGCCTTGGCGTTGGTGCTGATCGCTCCGGTCCAGCCGTGGTCGGCGGCCGGCGCGCTGAAGGCGATCTTGATCTTGCGGCCGGTCGGGCCGGCTCCGGCCTTGTCGTTGGCCGGCTCGACTGGCGTGGTCGGCTCGGCCGGCGCGGCCTTCTCCTTGTCCTTCTTTCCTCGATCGCTGTCCTTGCTGCACGCCCCTGTGGCGAGCGCGAGCGACGCCGACATGGACAGCAGCACTCCGGTGATCACTGCGCGCTTCCGGTTCGTCATTTCCAGTCTCCTTGTCTGAGCGAGGGGCGGGGCTATTCGGCTCGGCGCTGGACGACCACCGCGCCGAGGATGATGACGCCTCTCAGGATCTGCTGGACCTGGCTCTCCACGTGCATGTGGGTGAGCAGGTTGAAGATGAGGGCGAAGGTGAGGATGCCGAAGAAGGTGCCGACCATGGTGCAGCGGCCGCCGGCCAGGCTGGTCCCGCCGATCACCACCGCGGCGATGGCGTCGAGCTCGAGGCCGAGGCCGACCACCGGAGAGGCGCTGGCCAGCTGGCCGGTCTGCAGGACCGAGGCGATGCCGGTGCACACGCCGACCAGGAGGTAGACCGAGAACAGGATCGGGCGCACGCGGATGCCGGCGATGCGCGCGGCCTCGCGGTTGCCGCCGACCGCGATGACGTAGCGGCCGTAGCGGGTGCGGTTGAGCAGCACCCAGCCGAGCGCGACCACGATGAGGAACACGATGGCGGGGATCGGGACGCCCAGGACGCGCTTGCTGCCGATCGCGGCCAGGGCCTCGAGGTGGTAGAGCGGCACCGGGGTCTGGTGGCTGACTTGCTGGGCGATGCCGCGCGCGGACGCGAACATGGCGAGGGTGGCGACGAACGGGACGACGCGGAGCCACGCCACCGCCACCCCGTTCAGCGCGCCGAGCGCGGCGGCGGCGACGACCGTCGCGGCCATGAACCCGAAGGCGCCGCTCTCGGGGAAGTAGTGCCCGCCGATGATGGCGGCGGCGGCCATGACCGAACCGACCGAGAGGTCGATGCCGCCGGTGGCGATGACGAAGGTCATGCCGACCGCGACGGTGCCGGCCACGCTGGCCTGGACCAGCACGGTCCACATGTTGCCGGCCGAGAAGAACTGGTGTCCCTTGAGGACGGTGCCGATGACGGCCAGGAGGATGACCACGAACGGCAGCGCCGCCTCCTGCACGCGCATGCGGTGCCACGCTCTCGACTCGGGGGCGCTCATCGGGCCTCGCTCCTCGGTGGATCGCTCGCCGTGCGCAGCGCGTGGCGGAGGATCGCCTCCTCGGTCGCCTCCTCGCCGCGGAGCTCACCGACCATCGCGCCCTCGCGCATGACCAGGATGCGGTCGCAGAAGCCGATCAGCTCTGCCAGCTCCGACGACACCATCACGATCGCGAGGCCGCGCGCGGCGAGGTCGGCGATCACCTGGTAGACGTCGGCCTTGGCGCCCACGTCCACGCCGCGGGTCGGCTCGTCGAGGAGCAGCACCCGGGCCGAGTGGAGCAGCCAGCGGGCCAGCACCACCTTCTGCTGGTTGCCGCCCGACAGCTCCGCGGCCAGGCGCATCGGATCCTCGGGCCGGACCTGCAGCGAGCGAAGGTGCTGGTCGGCCGCGCGCCGCTCGCTGGCGGCGTCGGTGAACGGGCCGCGGCCGAGCTTGCGCAGGTGGCTGATGGTGACGTTCTTGACCAGGCTCCAGCCCAGCCACAGCCCCTGCGACTTTCGCTCCTCGGGCGCCATGCCGAGGCCGGCGCCGACCGCGACGTCGGGCCGCCCGCGCGGCAGCACGCGGCCGGCGACCTCGACCTCGCCGCCGGTGGCGAGGTCGAGCCCGGCGATCGCGCGCAGGAGCTCGGTGCGTCCGGCGCCGACCAGGCCGCCGATGCCGAGGATCTCGCCGGCCCGCACCTCGAAGCTGGCCTCGACCACGTGAGGTGGGCGGCGCAGGCGCGAGACCCGCAGCACCACGTCGGCGGTGGGCTCGGCCCGGTCGGGGAAGACATCGCCGAACGAGCGGCCGACCATGAGGTGGATCAGCTCGTCGACCGGGGTCGTGGCCGGGAGGTTGCTGGCCACGGTGCGCCCGTCGCGCAGGACGGTGATGCGGTCGCCGATGCGCGCGATCTCGTCGAGCCGGTGCGAGATGTAGATGACGCCGACCTTCTCCGCGGTGAGCCGGCGCACGACCTCGAACAGCGCGTCGACCTCGGGCGGGTCGAGGATCGCCGACGGCTCGTCCATGATGAGGAGCCGCACCTGGCGCGACAGCGCGCGCGCCATCGACACCAGCTGGCGGTCGGCCGGGCGCAGCGCGCCGACCCGTGCGTCCGGATCCAGCGACGGGTGACCGAGACGAGCGAGGAGCGCGCTGGCCTCGCGCCGCATGGTGCGGAGGTCGAGCAGCGGGCCGAGCCGCGGCTCGTGGCCGAGGAAGATGTTGGCAGCCACCGACAGATCGGGGACCAGGTCGAGCTCCTGGTACATGGTGGCCACCCCGGCCAGGAGCGCCGCGCCCGGGCGGCCGCTGGCCAGCTGGCCGCCGGACAGCGCGATCGTCCCCGCGGTCGGCGCCACCACACCGGACACGCACTTGATGAGGGTGGACTTGCCGGCGCCGTTCTGTCCGACCAGGCAGTGCACCTCGCCGGCCTCCACTTCGAGGTCGACCCCGGCGAGCGCGGTCACGCCGGGGAACTCCTTGACCAGCCCGCGCACGGTGAGGAGAGCGCTCATGCGGCGGCCCGCCCGGCCAGCTGGCGGTTGATCGCCTCGGGCGAGAGGCGCTGATCGAGGGCGAGCGCGGTCGCGCCGATCACGCCGGCGCGGTCACCCAGGTGGCTGCGCGCGATCTGCAGGTGGCCGGTGGCCAGGATCGTGCTGCGCCGGTAGATCGCCTCGCGGATGCCGGCGAACAGGTGCTGCTCGGCCTTGGCCAGGTCGCCGCCGATCACCAGCACCGACGGATTCAGCAGATTGACCGCGCTGGCCAGCACCTCGCCGAGCAGGCGCCCGGCCTCGCGAACCAGGCGGACCGCGTCGGCGCTGCCGTGATTGACCAGCTCGACCACATCGCGCGAGGTGGTGGTGTCGTGGCCGAGCGCGCGCAGCCGGCGGGCCAGCGCCGAGCCGCTCGCCACCGCCTCGATGCAGCCGGCGTTGCCGCACGCGCAGACCGCGTCGGTGTGCTCGCTGGCCCGGATGTGGCCGATGTCGCCGGCGGCGCCCTGCGCGCCGCGCTGGAGCCGGCCGCCCGCGATGATGCCGGCGCCGATGCCGGTCGCGACCTTGACGTAGACGAGGTCGCTCACGTTGTCGCGCCAGGTGGTGCGGTACTCGCCGACCGCCATGATGTTGACGTCGTTGTCGACCAGGACGTCGACGCCGGGCAATGCGTCGGCGAAGTGATCCGGGATCGAGACGCCGTGCCAGCCGGGCATGATGGGCGGCTTGACCGCGCGGCCGGCGGCGAACTCGACCGGACCGGGCACGCCGATGCCGACGCCGACGACGGAGTCGACGCCGCGGCCGAGCCGGGCGAGCTGGGCCAGGAAGGTCTCGCTGACCCAGCCGAGGATGTCGGCCGGGCCGTCGGCGATGGCGCGCTGGCCGGTCTCCTCGGCGAGCACGCGGCCGGCCAGATCGGACACGGTCAGGCGATCGTGGTGCGCGCCGAGATCGGCGGCCAGGACGACGCCGCCGGACGGATTGAGCCGCAGGCGGGTGGCCGGGCGCCCGCCGGTGGAGCGAGCGTCTCCCTCCTCGACGACGAGCCCGAGATCGACGAGCGCGCCGACCCGCTGCGACACGGTCGATCGAGCCAGGCCGGTCGCGCGAGCGATCTCCGCGCGCGAGGTCTCGCCGGCGCGGATCATCTGGAGGATGTGCCCGGCCGAGAACGGTCCTCTCTGCGCCGAGTCATCGCCGCTGGCGGGGGAGCGCATTCGCAGCCGAATCTTTGTTTGCTAGTAGACCAAAGTCCAGCAAGAAAATTGAATGCAACGCGTCATTGAGTTGATGAACGAACAAAGAGGCTGGTCAAGACGGCGCCGAGGCGCGTATCTTGGCGCGCGATGCCAGACCGGTTGCGCGTGGCCATCGCCGGGTTGGGTTTCATCGGCCCGGTCCATCTCCGGGCCGCGCTCCGCGCCGGCGCAGAGGTCGTCGGCGTGGCCGGCGGCGACCCGGGCCGGACTCGCGCGAGCGCGGACGCGCTCGGGATCGATCGCGTCTTCGAGAGCGCCGAGGCGCTGGCGGTGGATCCAGCCGTCGACCTCGTCCACATCTGCACGCCCAATCATCTGCACGCGCGTCTGGCCCGGCTCGCGCTCGAGGCCGGCAAGCACGTCGTGTGCGAGAAGCCGCTCGCGACCACCGCCGACGACGCGGCCGGGCTGGTCGACCTCGCCGCGGCGCGCGGCCGGGTCGCCGCGGTGCCGTTCGTGTACCGCTTCCATCCGCTGGTGCGCGAGGCGCGCGCGCGCGTGGCGACCGGGGGGCCGGGCCCGATCCACCTCATC
>Ga0193753_10003736_pt1 | contig 11115 bp, 5 predicted proteins | sample H1c2metaG_FD_144925 | JGI IMG/M metagenome (GOLD analysis project Ga0193753, IMG submission 144925) | Soil microbial communities from a riparian zone of the East river system, Colorado, United States - H1c2 | ecosystem: Environmental > Terrestrial > Soil > Riparian zone | place: USA: East River... | reverse complement strand
CCGGAAACCTGGTCGACTGGACGCCCGGGAGAATGCTGAAACTGTATCCTTTGGTATCGGTCTCGGGGGTCGTGTACTCGTAGCGAAGTCCGAGTGTCAAGGTAAGGCGCGACGTTGCTCTCCATTCGTCCTGGGCAAACACCGCGTACGCCTTTTGGTGCTCGTTGCTGGGCGCCTTGGAGAACTGGTCAAACTCGTCCGAAGCCCCGAACAAAAAGTCCGCCAGGTCGTTTCCGGAACCGATTCCCTCGGCGCCGGAGAAGTAAAATATCCCGTTGGTCTGGTAGGCGTAGACCGTGTTCTCCTGCATGATCCCGAAACGGCCGCCAAACTTCCAGGTGTGGCGGCCTCGATTCCAGGTCAGCGCATCCGAAATCGCATAGTTGTTGTCTGCCTTCCAGTGCACGTTGGGATCAAAACCAACGGTCATGCCGGTGGCGAACGACAGCGACGCGGGCCCAAAGGGATCGTCCGAATTCACGTTGATCCCCAATTGCGCGTTGGCGGGCGGATGGCTGGAAGGAAAGGTCGTCTGATACCAGCGCTGCGCGGTTACATGAAACTCATTCAGGGTGGTTGGCGAAATCGTTTTTGTATAGGCGATGTTTCCAAAGTAGTCCCAGGTCGTATCGGCCGCACTGAAACCAGTTACATTCGCTCCAAAGAACGGATTATTGACCGGCTCTTTGTTGTAACCGATCGACAGCGAGATGTGGTCGTTGTGGGTTGCGTTGTAGTCGAACTTGCCGATGTACTGATTCACGTCGTCCTTCTCCGAACCTTGAGGTAATACCTGCCCGCTGGGAGAGGTGGGAAGGAGGCCGGCGGCGATGTAAGCTTGCGCCACCGGATTGATCTTGGTGGGATCGATAATCGCCTGGTTTCGCTTGGCCGGGTCGGACTGATAATAGGGATGAGTATTGAGGAAATCGACGACTCCCGGATCCGGACCCGCACTCAGAAAATTCGAGAAGTCGCCCGTCAACTCCGCGGGAGTGTAGGTGGTGACAGCCCCCCCGCTGCCCACGGTTTGCGTCTGCCGCTGCCCTTGATAACCAAAGAAGAAAAAGAGCCGATCTCTGCCATCCACGATCTTGGGCAGCGCAATGGGACCGCCAATGGTGCCTCCAAATTGATTACGCTTCAGAACAAGACGGGGATTGCCTATGGCCTTGTCGAAAAAATCGTTGGCGTTCAGGGCGTCATTTCGCAGGTAGTCGAACAGGCTTCCGTGCAAACCGTTCGTGCCCGACTTGAGCACCACGCTGACCGTGCCTCCTCCGTTGCGGCCGTATTCCGCGGTGTAGTTGTTCTCCATCAGGCGAAATTCTTCCACGGCTTCGGGATTGGGATTGAACACAACCTGGTTGCTGGTGGTTCGATTATTAAGACCGCCATCGAGGAGATAGGTTACCGAGTCCCCGCGCCCCCCGGCTACGCTGATACCCCCGTAGCCGTTGCTCCCCCCGTTGCTGGTGCCGTAGGTTCCGATGTCATCGGCGATGGGAACAACTCCGGGTTGGGTCAGGGCCAGGTCCAGGGTGTTGCGGCCGTTGAGCGGGAGATTCTGAATCTCCGCTCCCGTAACCGTCGCTCCGAGGGTCGCATTTACGGTTTCCACCTGGGTGGCTTGGGCGTCGACTTGCACGGTTTCAACCACCGATCCGGGACGCAGGTGCACATCGATTCTGAGCGCTTGCCCGATATCGAGCGCTGCAGCCACCGTCACCACCTTGGCAAAACCTACATGCTCCGCCGCGACGGTGTAAGAACCGACCGGAAGTTGCAACACCTGGTAATAGCCCTCGTCGTTGGTGACAGTGTCGGAAACGACATTCGTGCCAACATTGGCGACGGTGATTTTGGCGCCAGCGATGGCCGCGCCTTGCGGATCCGTGACCGTGCCGATCACGCGTCCGTTCGCGTCTTGGGCGTAGACAGCCACCCCGGATACCAAGGTCGTGATCACGGAAAGCAAGAACCACTTCGCGCAGGATGAGCGGGAAATACGGCACATTTTGGTTGGCATCTCGCTGGGCTCCGTCGACAAAATTAGGTTTGTAAAGTGACGACAACAGGAAAGATCACAACCCACCGGACTTGTGGCAGTTGGTTGTCGAGTCGCAAGACGTCAGCGGAAAGATGAGCAACGCACCCACAAAAGACTTCGAAGCTCATTCGATACGCTCCTCAGTTCCTTGCGTGTCGCCGGTGGCGAAAAACTCAGCGACGATCTGGTTTTTTCATACCTTACAATAATGTCGGAAGGCTAGCGAACGCATCCCGGCGTTGTCAACTGAAATTACGGATGATCGAAATTACGAATGCTTCGGCGGATTTCTGCCGCGGCCTATGGGTCGATTCTCGCTCGTCGTGGCCGCGATGGCCACGCCACGGCACCCGCCTGTCATGACCTCGAACCAAGTCTCGGTGCGGTGCGCTGCGTGCTCGGGATCGAAGCTGCAACCATTCTCCATTCTCCTTTCTCCTTTCTCCCTATCGGCAGAATCCAAGTAGCCGAGCGCAGGGAGAGCCACCGGGTTCACGAGCAACTCTCCGAGAACCCTTGCGGCACACATGGCGCGGCCTGGCAGCCTGGGCTGGCATACACCCGGCCCACCTTTCGCGCCGAGTGGATTATTCGGCGGAGCCGTCGCCGGGAGACATTCGCAAGTTCCGCCGGGCGGGTGAGCGACGGAAATTTTGCGTATCGCAAGGTCGAGGTCCTGCAGGGGGAGTCGGATGGTTGCAGGTGGACGGATTTTATCCTGCGGAGTCCGTGCGCGAGATAGTGGCTGGAGCCGCGGGATTTCTGTCGCACACGTTTTGGCGTTGCGTGGCGTACTGGCACGGACACCGGATGACCCAGAGAGAAAAGCGGACCTAGAGAAGTTGATTGGAGAGCTAGAGACAAAACTGAAAGATGGAAAAGTAAAAGACTGAAAACTGAAAGCCGGACTGCCTGCCTCGCAGCAAAACTGTCATCGCGGCTTGCTTGACGTGACCGTCTAGCCAGAATGGGTAAATTCGCGAATGGTCGGCCAAACGAAAGCTGGCTGGAACGGGGTTCCCAGACCTTGGCATGCGCTTCCAGCCCCAACAGCTTAGGTTAGCGCTTGTGCTGGGAGTGCCCCCCACGAATCCCTTCTTCTGCAGCGAGGAAGCGGGGCAAAGGGGCTGCTGGCCATTTTCCCTGCACCCCCAATCCCCGCTCCACCCAAGCCTTCGCTCCGCTGCGGACGTTTCCAGTTGACGGTGGCGAACACTCCTGCACAATCATCACGCTACCGTCGCTTCGCTCCGACTGCGGTTCACCTTCGCTCCGGAACGCCGTCCGGATTCCCTCCGGAATTGATGTTCACCTTCACCGGAATACCCGAACGAGTCGTTTGTCGAGGTCTGGCTTGCTGCTGGCACGCTCAGAAAATGAGCTTCAGTCCGAATTGCAAGCGCCGCCTCCCGATACCGTCGGTGATGATGTTGCCCGCAAAAGTATCGCCACCGTTTGGGTTGAACTTGGTACTTCCGAACTGGTTAATACCGTCCACCGTGTTGGCGGCAAAATTCACGTTTTGCAACGGGATCCCCAGCCACTGGTGGTTAAAAAGGTTGAAGGCGTCGGCTTGGAACTGAAGGGTGAGCCGCTCGGTCACCTTGGTGTTTTTGTAAACACTCATATTGACCGTGCTGATGGGTTGACCCCGTTCCGAGTTTCGGCCCACTCCCAAAAACGGGGATCCGAAAAACTTCGCAGAGGTGGGATCATTGATGATCCAGTGGGCCTGACTCAGTGTAATCGGCGCACCCGTGTTAAGACTCATCAGTCCGCAGTCGGCAGCGGTTGGATCGGTGCATTGACCGACGGAACTGAAAGAAGCTCTGGAATTGTTCAGGATTGGCCGGCAGGCATCCAGCGCGCCATTGGTAAAGTTGGTCGGGTCGCACAGTGATCCCGGTTGCGGATTTTGTTCCACCGTGTAAGGCTGGCCGCTCGAGTAGCGGTAGGTTCCGTTGATTTGCCAGCCGCCCATCACGTGTCCCAGCAGTCCCGACTGCCTGCCCCGGAAAGGCAAGTCGTAGACTCCCAGCAAGGTGAATACGTTGGGCAAGCTGTAATTGCTCTGCCCGCGCTCCGCGTTGGTCACGTCGAACGGGCTCTGGGCCAGTGAGTAGACCGTCCCTCCGTTGGTCGAAAATGCTTCGGAAGCGTTGTCGATTGTCTTGCTGTAGGTGTAGCCGAGCTGGCCGGTGAACCCGTGCCAGCTCTGCAACCGCAATTGAGTTTGCAGTCCGTGATAGATCGAATAGCCGCTATTCTGGTATTTGATCACTCGACTGAGATTGCAGTTCGCATATCCGACCGGATTCCCTGCAGTATCAGTTGCACCCGCAAGGCCACCCGACAAGCTTGAATCCGTGCATGGAGTAAGACCCGCGGGAACCAGGCTTCCAAACCCGGCATTGATCAGCGGCAGGACGTCTGGATTCCCGTTGACTTCCTGGAAATTGCCCAGAGTGTGGTTGCCAACGTAGCGAACCTCGATGGCGGTCTTGTTGCCGAATTGGCGCTGGATTCCGAGGTTCCACTGCTCGGAGTAGGGGTTGTGAAAGTTGTTGCCGAGCTGGAGTTCGGTGGCGAGACCGGGGTTCTCGGCGGGGGGCAGGTCGGAGAACAGTGCCGCGGCAATGTTGCCTCCCGTGAGGCTCGACAGATTGGGCACGGGCGCATTCAGCGTCGCCAGATTGGTAAAGGGTGCGGTCCCTCCCACGTTGGTCGCAAGGTTGTAGTAAGGGAAATCATAGGCGATGCGGAAACCGCCGCGAACCACCGTTTTGTCGGTGCCGAGCAGACCCTGAAAAATCCGGGGAGTCCAGGCAAAACCCACCACCGGGCCGAAGTCGCGGTAGTGGTTGGGCACTTTTTGCACCGTCGTCTGGCTCAGCGGAAGGCTGGTATCCCAAAAGGGATTGGGCCCGGTTTGTTGCGCGACGCTCAGGTCGTGCAAGAGGTTACTGGCCTGCTGGTCGAACTCCCAGCGGAGGCCCAGATTCAGAGTCAGATTGTCTTTTATTCTCCAGTCGTCCTGGAAGTAGAGGGCGACGTCATTTTCCTTAAAACGCAGAATCGGCTGTCCAAACGCAACCAGGGTGGAGGAGGAGACCGGGGCGTTTGCGATGAAGGAATCAAAATCCAGGAAAGTAAAAGCGGGGTTGACGTTGAACAAACCGTAATTGGGTGAACGCTGCCGGTCGTATTCTCCGCCCCACTTCATCACGTGGCGGCCGCGCACCATCGAAGCATTGTCCTGCACCTGGTAGTCGTTGATGATACGACCCTGGGGGAAGACCGGGCTTTGACCGAAACTCAAGGCATTCGGGTCCTGAATCGCGATCGACGGTGGACACGACCCGATGGTCGCCAGAACGCATGTGGAAAATGCCCCGCCCTCAAATCCGGAGGTGGAACGAGAGTAGCTGAAGCGCAGCTGATTCAGGAATTCATTGGTAAAGCTGTGGGTCAGATCCAGGCCGATTTGCTGGTTGCGGCCGGGGACGTTGACCACCTGGCCGGCCGCGGTCGGTGCCGGGCCGAAAAAGGCCACGTTCGAGGTTTCGAGCTGTTGAAAAATGTAACGGGTAAAAAGTCGATCTTTGTTCGTGAGCTGGAAGTCAACCCGTCCCGTAGCTTCGTAGTCATTCGAGGGCTGCGCCAGGAACCGGGTCAGCGTGCCCATCTGCACCGTCGTGGAGGTTCCGAGTGCGGTAACCGGCACGTCCTGGAGATTGGTGAACTGGGGATTTCCCAGCTTCAAGCTCTGGGGACCGAATTGCGAAAGCAACGCCACGGTTGGACTTCCCGGGAACGCCGTTTGCAATTCCTGGATCCCGGTATCGGTAGGGGTAAGAGAAGCAGTCGAGGAAAAGGGTGAGCCGGCGGTGCGGATACGGGCAAAGTTTGAGGACCCGAAGAACCACACTTTGTCTCGCTTAATGGGACCGCCCACCGTGCCGCCGAATTGGTTTTGCACGAAGAAAGGAATCTGCGGGGGACCCGAAATCAGCAGCGGAGATTTTTCCTGGTTCTGCAGCGAATCAAAGTGGTCGCCCTGCCAGAATTCGAAACCGGTTCCGTGAAAGGCGTTGGTTCCACCCTTGGTGATGTAGTTGATCACGCCACCCATATTGCGCCCGTACTCGGCGTCGAAGTTCGAAACCACCTGCAGTTCCGCGATGGCGTCCTGGTTGCCGAAGAAAATGGACGGGCCGCCGATGGTGTTGTCGTTGTTATTTTGTCCGTCCAATTGGAAGTTGTTCGAGCGCGCACGTTGACCATTGATCGACAACTCCGCACCGTTGTTGTTGCCGAAAGCTCCGCTCCCTGCTGTAGACACACCGGGCGAGAACAAGACGAAAGAGTCATAGGTGTTGCCCAGAGGGATGCTGGCGACTTGCTTGGTGTCGAAGGTCTCAGAAAGCTGGTCGGTCGTATTCTCAACCAGAGGCGCGGTACCTTCGACCGTTACCGTCTCCGTTGAGTTGCCGAGCTTAAGACCAACCGAGCCCAGAGAAGTATCCTTGCCTACTTCCACCAAAACATTTGCGACCTTGTAGGTGGAGAATCCGGTTGCTTCCACCGTCACCGCGTATCTGCCGGGAGGCAGGGAAGGAAGTTGAACGACTCCGGCATTGGAACTGGTGGTGGAGAACACGCGATTGGTTTCCAGTTGAGTCGCCCGCACACTCGCTCCAACCACGATCGCCCCTTGCGGATCCAGGGTTGTTCCCGAGATGGATCCGGTTACGATTCCTTGGGCGAAAACCAAACCGGTAGCCGCGAAGAGCACAACAATCACAAAAAGGATTTGTTGATTGTCGAGAAAGTTTTTGTTCATGGAGTTCTCCAGTCTGTTAAATGCTGCGCACACACTCATGCACAACACGGGCCACGATCACAAATTTTGTAAGTCGCTGATTTGTCCGGGAACCTGCTGGCTAACGCTGGCGTTAATCTACGTTAACTAGAAAACTTTTTGATTCGCTCTACGCTTATTTGTAGACGTTCTCTCCCTGGCGGGAGGAGCGATGCAACATTGACGCAGCCGAGGTGTTGATTGTCCAACCCTATTCCTCGTCAGCTTTTCTCGGTTCCGAGACTTCGACCTGGGTTCGCGAACTAGGATCGCCCGCTGTTATCGAACTCGAAACATCAACAATGATTTTCTGTTATGGCGGACAGTGGCGAAGTGATGTCACTCGAAAACAGTCCAGAGACCGCAAGCTCTGATCTTCATCGTGATCTGCTCTTCTCTTCTTCTTTAGTAGATCGATGGTCGGTGGCAACGCGTGCGATCATCTCGCCTCCGCGGCGGTGGCCAAGTCGCCGCGTCCGGTTCCCGCGTTCTCCCTTTTGTTCTTCGCAAGAAGTGCGGGCTGAGCAAGCAATCAAGCGGCTGCAGGTGGCGGCACATGCGGCATATGAAGTGATATTGTGCGATGACGAAAAATTCGGTCGCCTAGCGTCCCCCTGGAGGGCACCAGTGGGGGGAGATCGCTGCCAGCGCGTTGGGGGCCGTTTTCATTGCTGCGGGGACACCCCTCGCTCAATATCCCAGCCGCTTATTGACGATGTTCTCCAAGGGTTCGCCCTTCTCAAACCTGCCATACTGCTTCAGAAAAAAGCGCATCGCCTGATCCTGCCAGTCGGCCGTGTGGTCCGCGCAGTGCGGCGACAACAAAACATTGTCCAGCTTGTACAGCAGATGTCCCGCCGGCAACGGTTCGTGATCAAACACATCTAACCCCGCTCCCTTGATTCGCTTGGCCGTTAGCGCACGGAGCAGCGCCGCCTCGTCAATGACCGGCCCGCGTCCCACGTTGATCACTACGGCCGTCGGCTTCATCACCGCAAACTCCGCGTCGCTGATCATGTGCCGCGTCTCCTCGGTCAATGGGGCCGTCGCCACAATGTAGTCGCAGAGCGCGATCATCTCGCGCCGTTCCTCCGGCTTGTAGAAGTGATCCACGAGCGGATCAGCCGATCCGGGAACATGCCGCTTCGTCGCCAGCACGCGCATGCTCATGGCGTGCACGCGGCTCGCCACGGCTCGACCAATGTCGCCATAGCCCAAAATCCCAACCGTCTGTCCGCCGACCTCTTGCACGTCGAACGGCTCCCAGACAGCTGCGGCCTGGTTGCGAACCATCCGCCGGAAATCCTTCGCGAAATACAAAATCGCTGCCAGCACAAACTCCCCGAGCGACGCGCTGAACACGCCGCGTCCGTTGGTCAGCAGGATTTGACTTTCCACGAGTTCCGGAAACAACAGATTGTCCAGGCCCGCGGCCCGGGAGTGTACCCAGCGCACCTTCCCGCAAATCCCAAACAATTCGCGCAGCAACTTCCGCGTCCCCGACCATAGCAAGATCACCGTCGCATCCTTCGCGGCTTGGGCACACGCGGCAACCTCCCCACATACTGTGTGTGGTAGCTCGTTCAGCATGGCGAACTGCGGATCGTCTCCCGACGCCAGCACCAGCACTGGATTCTGTTTCCCCATACCCAATCTCCTGCCACGCTCCCGTCCTAAACGCCGGCCGCAAGTGCGAGGACTGCCGCGAGTACCAACCGGAGGGTATCCCGGGCCCAAGGTCGGGTTCGAGGAGATCGCCATTGATCTCCTCCAGCGCGTTTCTCGGGACTTATCTGGGAGTATTCCCCAAGGTCAGCCGGACGCTTCCATGAACAGCCCACGCCCACTTTTGTAGGCGTCAATCGTCACCCTCGCATGGGCATTTTCAGAATTGCCGACGCAATGTCTGCAACGTTGGTTTCCAGAGCAAAGTGCCCAGTGTTCAGGAATTTCACGGCTGCGTTGGGCACGTCTCGCTTGAATGCTTCTGCACCAGGCGGAACGAAGAAGCTGTCGTTCTTGCCCCATATGGCGAGCAACGGAGGCCGATGCGTCCTGAGGTACTGTTGGTAAAGGGGATAGCGTTCGAGGTTGGCTTTGTAATCAAGCTTGAGATCGACCTGCAGGTCTATCATGCCCGGTTGTGCGAGGAGTGCAGCATCGAGCCAGTAGGCTTCGGGTTCGATCCTGGAGACATCCGGAACTCCACGGAAGTAGGCCTCGCGAACGCCATCTAGCGACATACGTTCTTTGATCTTGTCACGAATGGCCACGGATGGCTGCTTCCAATAGGCGCGCAAAGGAGCCCATGGACCCTCACCCAAGCCTTCTTCGTATGCGTTGCCGTTCTGCGAGATGATCGCGGTGATGCGGCCCGGATCGGCGACGGCAAGGTTGAATCCGATAGGCGCACCATAATCGAAGACGTACACGGCGAAGCGTCGTAATCTAAGGGCGTCCACGAACGCTTGGATGGTCTCCGTCAATTGTGCGAAGGTGTAGCGATAAACTTCCCCCTCCACCTTGGTAAAGCCAAATGAAGGCAGGTCAGGAGCAATCAGATGAAAGCGGTTCGCGAGCAGCGGCATCAGGTGCCGAAAGTAGTGCGATGAGTTTGCGAAGCCATGCAACAACAACAGAACCGGACGACCCTCAAGCCCGGCTTCTCGATAGAACACGGTGACGGGACCGACTTTCAAGGTGGAATGCCGGATCTCTGCCACATCCATCTTCCCCTCTGAGTTGAGAGGTGCGGCGAATGAATATGAGCGAGCCAGGGCCGCTGCTCCAATCATCCCCTTAACGACCTGCCTGCGAGTTTTGCTGGATCCAGTATGGGTATTAGCCATCCGTCTTCTCATATCCTAAGCAGTACGCGACTATGAAGCAGAGGACGGACTGGATGCCGGCTGTCCGCCACAAGCGTTCCCAGAACGCGGGGGTTGTGTAGACGCTGGCGGAGGACGTAGTGCCTGTGGATGCGCTCATGAGGATCTCCTATCGACCTGAATCGGATGCGACGCGAGGCATTACAGCAAAACAGAATATACGCATACGCGGTTTTTCGTCCAATGAGTGCGGCGATGTCGGCGAGTGTTTACCGATGGAGAGAGGTGGCGATTGCGATTGCTGTTTCTGCCTGAGTCAAGACGGAGCGAATGCGACATTTGATTGCGGACTTCGGCGCGGGCCAGAAGTCAGCTCGGGAGACATGGGGTAATGCTGACTGGCGCTTCGCGCCCGATCTCCTCGAAGCCCGTTTCTGGCCAACTTACGGTTTGCCAACCACTTTCCCTTAATCCCATCGTTCGTGACGATTACCAGCTGCTATCCCATTGTTCTCAATTGACTGGCCTACGGCTCCCCCGTAGCATTACTGCCATTCCGGTATTCCTTTCGGCACCATGATCGACCAAACCGTCTCTCACTATCGCATTGTCGAGAAACTCGGAGGCGGCGGCATGGGTGTCGTCTTCAAGGCCCACGACATTAAGCTCGGTCGCTTTGTCGCGCTCAAATTCCTGCCCGAGGATGTAGCCAAAGACCCGCAGGCGCTGGCCCGCTTTCAACTGGAAGCCCAAGCCGCATCCGCGCTCAATCACCCAAACATCTGCACCATCCATGAGATTGATGAGCAGGCAGGCAAAGCCTTCATCGTCATGGAGTATCTCGACGGTGTGACGCTCAAGCATCGCATCGGCAACCGTCCCATGGACACGCACCTGATTCTCTCTTTGGCCATCGAGATCGCTGACGCCTTGGATGCGGCCCACAGCCAAGGAATCATCCACCGGGATATCAAGCCTGCCAATATTTTCGTCACCAAGCGCGGACACGCAAAGATTCTCGACTTCGGCCTGGCCAAGGTGATCCAAACCGGAGCGAGCGGTCACGATGCCGAGACCCTCGCTTCCGAAGCGCGGCACCTCACCAGCCCCGGGACCATGCTGGGCACGGTGGCCTACATGTCGCCGGAGCAGATCAGGGCCCAGGAACTGGACGCGCGCACCGATCTGTTCTCGTTCGGCGCGGTGCTGTATGAAATGGCCAGCGGCAGGATGCCTTTTGAAGGATCAAGTTCAGGAGAGATTTGCGGAGCGATTCTGCACCAGGAGCCTTCCTCTGAAATAAGCCAACAGATTTCTCCGGATCTGAGTTCCATCATCCGAAAGGCGCTAGAGAAAGATCGCAACCTGCGGTATCA
>Ga0193753_10003735_pt1 | contig 11117 bp, 3 predicted proteins | sample H1c2metaG_FD_144925 | JGI IMG/M metagenome (GOLD analysis project Ga0193753, IMG submission 144925) | Soil microbial communities from a riparian zone of the East river system, Colorado, United States - H1c2 | ecosystem: Environmental > Terrestrial > Soil > Riparian zone | place: USA: East River... | reverse complement strand
AGCGGCGGCGACCGCCGACAACTCGAGCACTTCGGCCACGTTTTTACCAGCGAGCTCGACGTCGAGCACGGGTCCGAGGAAACGCCGCCCACCACATTGCGGGCACGAAAACGTGACGTCGGACAGGAACTGCATCTCGACAGTCTCGGCACCTTCACCTTTGCACGCCTCGCAGCGACCGCCCGGCACGTTGAACGAAAACGTTCCGCTCGAGTATTCGCGCTCGACCGCCCGCGGCTGCCGCGCGAAATGTTTGCGGAAGAGCTCCCACGCACCGAGATACGTCGCTGGATTGCCGCGCGATGTGCGGCCGAGCGGCGCTTGATCGACGAACACGACCGACTTCACGGCCTCGTGCCCGGTGAGCTCTTCGAACGGCAACACCGGCACTGACGAATCGCCGAGGGCTTGCTGTACGGCCGGCACGAGCGTGTCGAGCACGAGCGAGCGCAGCGGCACGTCGAGCCCGACGTTCTTCAAGTTGTTGCCGCTCGCACCGCGGAGCGTGAGTTGCGCCCGCTTCAGTGGAACATCGGGCAGGAGCAGCTGCGGCATGGCAGCCGCGTATGCCCGGTCGAGCGGCGCACGCCGGCTGGCGTAGTCGCTCGAGGTCCCGTCGAACACCACTTCGCCGCCGCGCTCACCTGCGCCGGGGCCGAGCTCGATCACACGATCGGCTTCGCGCAGAAAGTGCTCGTCGCTCTCGATCACGATGACCACGTTGTCCGCGCGTGCGAGCTGCCGCACGACCGGCAACAACGTCGCAACGTCGGCGGGGTGCAGCCCGACCGTCGGCTCGTCGAGCACGAACAGCGTCCCCGTGAGCGATGCACCGAGCGCACTCGTGAGCGAGACGCGCTGGAGCTCGCCGCCGGAGAGCGTACGCGCCGCGCGATCGAGCGTGAGGTAGTGCAGCCCGACGGCATCGAGTGTCGACAACCGCAAGCGACACTCGCTCAAGATCTGTGTGAGCGACGGGTCACGCCCGGTTTGCTCGGAAAGCGGTGTCAAAAACGCGTGCGCCTCGCGTACCGAGAGCGCGTAGAATTCCGGCAGCGTGAGACCGCGCAGTCGGTACGCCAGCACTTCCGGTTTGAAGCGCGTGCCCTTGCAAGCCTCACACTCGATGTACTTGCGATACCGCGACAAGAGCACGCGCACGTGCATCTTGTACGCGCGCGTCTCCATCCACTTGAACCAGCGGCGCAACCCCGGAAAGCCGGTTCGCCAGTTGCCGCCGTCACCTTCGATCAAGCTGCTGGTCTGCGCTTTCGTCAGCTTCCCGTACGGTACGTCGAGTGGAACGCCGGCGCGTTTGCAGTGGCGCTCGAGGATCTTGCGTTCGTACGTCGTCGACTTGCCACTCCACGGGCGGATCGCCCCGCCCGCGATCGTCTTGCGGCGATCGGGCACGACCTTGTCCCAGTCGACGTCGATCACGCGACCGAAGCCGCGGCAGTGCGTGCAGGCGCCGATCGGGCTGTTGTAGGAGAACAACCCGGGCGACGGCTTCCGATACGTCGCACCGCACGAGTCGCAGCTGAGACCGGCGGACAAGCTCATGCAGCTGCCAGCGGCAGTGAAGACTTCGGCTTTACCGTCGCCGCGCTCGAAGGCAGCTTCGAGCGCTTCGGTGAGCCGCGTGCGCGCTTCGGGCGCAGCTTGCGTGCGATCGGTCACGACGTGAAGCGTCGCCGTCACCGCAGGCGTGGGTACGGGTGCGGGCTCGGCCGCCTTTCGACCGCGTTTCTTGCCTGCAGCTTTCGGCTGCAACAAGACATCCGGTCCGAGGACGTCGCTCGGTCGCACTTCGTCGAGCTCGCGCAAGTGACCGTCGACCATCAGGCGCCGGTAGCCGTCGCGCACGAGCGCCTCGCGCACGCCCAAAAAGTGCTCGGTGTCGGTCACGGGCAACGGATACGTCACGGTCAGGCGCTCACCCGGCAACGCATCGAGCACTTGCTGCACTGCGCTCGACGGTGAGTGGCTCACGACGTTCGAACCGCAGTTCGTGCAGATCAGCGTCGAGGTCGCGGCCCACAGCTGCTTCGCGTAGTCCGTGAGCTCAGTGAGCGTCGCAACCGTCGAGCGACTCGTCTTCACCGGAGCGCGTCGATCGACGGCGATCGCGGCCGGCACCGGATCGAGCCGGGTGACGTCTGGCCGCGCGAGACGCTCGAGAAACTGGCGGGCGTACGCACTGAAGCTTTCGACGTACCGCCGCTGCCCCTCTGCGTACAATGTGCCGAAAGCTAGTGAAGACTTTCCCGCACCTGAAGGCCCGGTCACGACGAGCAAGCTCCCGGGAGCGATATCGAGGTCGAGAGACTTGAGGTTGTTCGTGCGCGCGCCGCGCAGTTCGATCACACGCATCGATCCAACTCCTGCGGCCAAATCGCCGACTGGGAAGCCTCGGGGAGGTTGCTGTATCCTTCACGCATGCGAATCAGCCTGCTGATCATCGCCGTGGTGTTGTCGGCTTGCAGTGACGACGAATCCAAGGCGCCGATCACGCCCGGTGGAGGACCGGGGGACTACAGCGAAGCGCACCGAGACGGGGGCGGCACTGTAGACGACGATGACGCGGGGAGCACGTCCGACGCCGGAATGGGTGGAGGCCCGATGCCGCGCGAATGCACGCGGATCACAGCGATGACGGCTACGTCGGACGAACTGCCGACAGCGACGGCGACGACTACGCCGACGGATTTCGCAGTCACACGGCAGGTCGGGACTTGGATCGGTGATTGCCCTTTGCCGGCGATCGCCGTCGAGCTCTCGAATGGCGCCTGCCCGAATGGGCAGGGCCACGAGCTCGAGTTTTGGTTTGCGTCGAGTGCGATCGAAGATGGCCTGATCGCGGCCGGCTTGAACTTCATCGAAAAAGACTCCGTCAGCGGCATTCGCGTCCGTTACACGCGGCCGGAGCGCTCCTCTGCAGCCGGCGTCTACGGGAACTGCAACGGCGCGGAGGGAACGATCACCCTCTACGACGCGCCCGATGTCACGCGCGCGATGGACCTGCGCGCGAGGTACGAGCTCTCGCTTCCGCCGTGTGACGACAAGCTCAACCCGATCCAAGAGGTCTCCGGCTACTTCATCGTGCGCATCCGCCGGAGCCTCCCGACGGTCTGCCCACCGTGACACCCAGGCGTGCAACCTCGCGTAACGAATCGCGACTTGGCACACGTCGGCACAGGATGCTGGATCGCCTCGCTCCTGAAGCTTCCGTAATTACAGCCGATTCAGCGTAGCCTGATCTGGCATGCGGTGTGCACACGTGCGAGCTGTCGACGTGCGCGTTTTGCACAGGAGCCTTCCGCATGCACCTCCGAGCTCGGTCCCCATGGCTGCTCGCCATCTTCGTCTGCATCGCTTGCCAGGGCGACGATAAGTCTTCCTCTTCTTCTCCCAACGCCAACGAACCTGGAGCGACCGGCGCAGCCGGCAGCGGCGCCCCAACCTCCCCGGGCTCGACCGCTCCAGCTAAGGGTCCGACCGCGGGCGCCAACTCCACGAAGCCGGGTGATCCGAGCAAACCCGGCACAGAGCCGGCGCAACCGCTGAAGGGCGCGACCGACTTCAGCTCGGCGGATCCGAACCAGAGCAGCGGCAACTCGAGCGGTCCTTCGCGCAGCGGCGGCCTGAACGCTGCGAGTGGTGACGCGGCGACAGCGCCCCCGACTGCGGCCACTCCGCAGGGCGCTCCCGCCCCCGAAACTTCCCGCGAAGTCGAACGCGGAGACATCTACAAGGTCCTCGACGATCACCGCATCTTGAACCTCAACGCGTATCGCGGCCTGCAAGTGATCGACGTCAGCAACGTCGATGCACCGCGCATCGAAGGCCGACTCGCGGCAGTCGGCACGCCGCTCGAGATGTACGTCGTAGGCTCGCGCGCGATCGTGCTGCTGAACGACTGGCAGGGTTACTACGGCGCACGCGAAGACGTCCAAGTCGAAAAGGTCGCGGGCGGCCTCGTGCTCAACGTCGACATCAGCAACCGCGCCGCGCCGAAGCTGCTCAGCCAAGCGATCGTGAAGGGCAACATCACGACGAGTCGCCTCACGCAGGGCGGCGCTCAAGCTGCACTGTACGTCGCGGCAAACGTCAATCTGGACGCGCCCACGTACGGGAGCACGACGCTCGTGAAGAGCTTCGACGTGAGCGGCGACACGCTGACCGAGAAGAGCGAGATCGATCTGGGCGGCTACGTGCAGGACGTTCAAGCGACATCAGCCAACCTGCTCTTGGTCTCGAGCATCGACTACAACAAGCAGACCGGGCAGTCGCAGGTCGCCGTGATCGACATCTCGCGGCCGGACGGAACGATGGTCAAGGGCGGCAGCATCACTGCGCGCGGCACCGTTCAGAACAAGTTCAACATGGACGCGTACAACGGCGTGTTGCGCGTCGTCTCGGGCTCGAGTTGGAGCGGCACGCAAGAAAATCACTTGGAGACGTTTTCGCTCGCCGATCTCGCGGCGCCGAAAGCACTCTCGACTTGCACGTTCGGTGCGACCGAGCAGCTCTACGCGACGATCTTCGTCGAGAACAAGGCCTTCTTCGTCACGTACTTGCGCCAGGATCCGTTCCACGCGTTTTCGATCGACGATCAAGGCCGGTGCGAAGAGCACAATCAGTTCATCGTCTCGGGTTGGAACGACTTCTTGCGTCCGACTCTGAACGGCACGCGTTTGGTCGGCCTCGGCAGCAACGACACGCAGATGCGCCGCACCGTGTCGGTGAGCTTGTACGACACGACGAACATCGATAACCCGAACCCGCTCGTCGCGCGCGCGGATCTCTCGCTCGACAGCAGCTACAGCGAAGCACAGTGGGACGATCGCGCATTCAGCGTGATCGAAGGCGCAGTCGACGTAAAAGCTGCAAACGGCACGGCGGAGACGGGCCTGATTCTGGTTCCGTACGAAGGTTACGTGCAGAGCGAGCAACGCTACGTCGCGCAGGTGCAGATCCTGACGTTCTCGGATCGCACGCTGACGCGCCGCGGCGTAATGGACCACGGCACGTCCGTGCGCCGCTCGTTTTTGGCCGACGCGACGACGGCAGCGAACCTCTCCGAAGAAGAGTTGAGGCTGTACAACCTCGCCGATCCGAACTCGCCTGCCGCCAAAGGCAAAGTCGAGGTCGCGCCGAACTATCGCCAGCTGTTCGTATTCGGCGACTACGTCACACGCATCCACGACCCGAGCCAGTACTCCAGCTGGTACGGCAACACCGCGGTGACGCCGCCAGCGGCGAAGATCGAAATCGTTCCTCGCAGCGGTGATCTCGAGGCGAGCGCAGTCGCAGCGATCGACGTGCCTTCGAACGCCACGCTGACCCAGGTGAACGACTTGCTGATCAGCGTCGTGACGACGATCGACCAGGCGACGATCAATGCGCCGGACGTCAAGGATCAGAAGTGGAACACGCACATCGATGCGTACGACTTCTCCGATCCGACGAAGCCGACGAAACGCGGCTCGCTCGATACCGATCGCATTCGCCCCTACTACGGCGGAGGCTTTTACCCGCTCGGTCCGATTGCAGCTCGCGGCGGCGTCGCGATCGACTGCTTCGACTGCTTCCCCGGCCGCGGTGGCGCGGCGACGAACTACGTCGTCGGCGATGCCGTCGTGTTTGCGACCACCGAGAGCGCGCAAAAGAGCCTCGGCAGCGTGAACCGCTGCTACGAGTACCCGACCGGGGCTGGCTGCGCCGGCGTTAGCATTCCGACACCGGGAGGACCTGGCGCAAAACCGGCAGCACCGGTCTGCCCGTCGTACGTGAGCGGCAGCATTCAATGCGTCACGTACAAAGGCCAGCCCGAGTCTTGCACCGGCTCGTTTTACGATTGCCCGAGCGACGGCAGCGAGTGCAAGGAACTCGATCGCAGCAAGGTCCAAACCACGCGCAGCTGCTCCGTCAACGAGGAGTTCCGCTACTGGAGCGTCTACGCGTTCGATTCGCTCGACGTGAGCGATCCGGCGAACCTCGTGCTCGGCGACCGCGTCCAAATGGACAAAAACGACGAGGGTACGACGATCTACTCGAACGGCGAAACGCTCTACTACAACTTCCAACGGCCGCTCGTAGCGTCGAACGATCCGCGCGGGATGGTGAAGCGCTTCTTCAAGGCGATCGACTTCGCCGATCCGCAACACGGCAGCGCCGGACCTGCGATCAACGTTCCCGGCGACGTGATCGCAGCCGATGGCGGCACGATCTACACGCGCGACTGGGTCTGGGAGGATCAAGACGCCCGCACCCTCGTCGCGCGGCTCACGGTCGAAGACGATCTCGCGTACTTGCAGGCGAGCCGCGTCTTCAGCCAGCGCAGCGTGAGTGCGGTGAAGCTCGACGGCGCCGGTCACATGCTCGTGAGCAGCGATCCGACGTATTCCAACTCCTTGCAGGATCGTCCGCCGACGGTTGGGGGCACGCCCGCCGAGCAACCGCAGCACAAGCTCAGCATTCTCGATGCGCAGTCGCTCGAAGTCAGCGGCGAAACCGACATCGACACCTGGGCGACGTTCCAGGACGCCGCGAACGGCCGCGCGCTGTTTTCGGTCTCGGGCGGCTTACTCGTCGTGAACGTGTCGGACCCCGCGAAACCGGCTGCGCAGGCGTACTTCCCCACGCTCGGCTGGCCAAACCAAATCTACTTCGACGGCAACGAGGCGATGTTCGCGGCAGGCCCCTACGGCGTCTACCGGTTCAACACGGACGTGTTCAACTTGCTCATGAAGTAGGAACGGACCAGGCTAGGAGCTTCGGCGTACGCACGTGGGAGGGGACATGTTGCGCTACCTGCAGCTCCTAGCGACGGGGACTTTGCTCGCAGCTCTGGGCCCCGTCTCGTGCGATTTCAGTGACGACCGACCGCTGGCAGTGCCGCCCTCGAGTGCTGCCGGCTTCGCCCCGGCGGGCGGGATATTCGAAGGTTCCGCTGGCGGCGCGGCCGTCGCATGTGGCGGCGCCGGCACCTTTGGTGCGACTCCCGAGCCCTCGCCGCAGCTCACAGCTGCTTTGGTCCAAGCCGAGACACCCCCGCCCCCGATCAGCGGGGGCACACTTCTCGCGACCACCGATGGCGCGAAGCTCGTAGCTGCAGACCCGGATCGCGATCAGCTCTACGTCGTCGATGTCGCGACGCGCACACTCGATCGCCGCATCCCACTGCGCGCCGGCGATCAACCGGGACGACTCGTGGAAGACGCAGCCGGGCGCATTCACGTGGCGCTCCGCAACGGCCACGGCATCGCGACGTTCGCGTTGAACAGCACTGCCGAGCCTCGCTTCAGCGAGATTTGCGACTTACCGCGCGGCATCGCGTACGACGCGGCGCACGCTCATTTGTACGTCGCGTGTGCCGAAGGAAAGTTGGTGCGCGTCGATCCCGCGACTGGCGCAGCTCAGCTCAAAGTCGAGCTAGGGCGCGATCTGCGCGACGTCGTCGTGCATGACGGCCAGCTCTTCGTCACGCGCTTTCGCGCCGCGGAGCTGATCCAGCTCGACCCACAGTCCGGCAAGATCATCAGCACGCGCAAGCTTCCGAGCTCGTCCGAAACGGACACCGCGGCTAGCGCGGCAGCGCGTTCGTCGTGCGTGCAGATGGGGTTCCCCGAACCTCGCGCCGTGCAGTTCGATCCCAGCGTCATGTGGCGCGCGATCGACGTGCCCGGACGCGGCGTCGCCATGCTGCACCAGCGCTCCGAAAACGCTGAGATCCGTACGACACCCGGTGGCTACGGAGGTGGATTCACGTGCGGGCCTGGGATCGTGCGAAGCGCGATGACGTTCGACAATCAGGCGTTCGCCGGCGCCACAGTCGATCTCAACGCGAGCGGCTTGTTCGTCGATCTCGCAATCGATCCGACCGGCACGATGGTCGCGCTCGCAAATCCGGCCGGCTGGGGCACGGCCGCAAGCGTTGAAGTGTTCGACCGTCCCGAGGCCGACACGACGGGACAGAACCCATCGGCGAGTACGTGGAGCATGACACCCTGCGCTCCGGCCGTGCGAAGCTTGCCTGCGGACGGTCAGGTGACTTCAGTTGCGTGGACACCGCAGGGAGGCCTCGCTGCACTCACGCGTGAGCCCGCTGCAATCGTGTTTTACGATGTCTCGACGACTCTGGTGATTCCGCCTCCGACTCCACAGACGCTCGATCTGCAGCAACCGAGTCGCAACGACAGCGGCCACGCGATGTTCCACGCAACGGCGGGCGCCGGAATCGCCTGCGCATCGTGTCACCCTGAAGCCGGTGACGACGGCCACACCTGGACGTTCGCGGGCATCGGCGCGCGGCGCACCCAGAACTTGCGTGGCGGCATCCTCGGCACCGAGCCGTTTCACTGGAACGGTGACATGCGAGACTTTCCGAGGCTCGTCGACGAAGTCTTCGTGAAGCGAATGAACGGGCCGCAACCGGATCCGGAACGCGCGAGCCTGCTCGCACACTGGATCGATCGGCAACCCGCGCTGCGTGCGACTGCACCCGATGCGCTGGCGGTCGAGCGCGGCAAGACGTTGTTCGAGTCGGACGAGCTCGGTTGTACCAAGTGCCACACCGGTGAGCACTTCACGAACAATCGCAGCGAGTTCGTCGGCACGGGCGCGCTACTCCAAGTGCCGTCGTTGCTCGGCGTCTCGTTTCGCGCGCCGTTCCTCCACGACGGCTGTGCGAAGACGCTCGCGGAACGCTTCAGCACGTGCGGCGGTGGTGAATCGCACGGCCACACCGCGCACCTCAGCGATCCAGAGCAAACTGACCTGACGGCATACCTCGAAAGTTTGTAGCGATCAGCGCAGCCCAAAGCGGCGGCGCATCGTCCACTCGAGCGCGAGCACGGCGACGAGGATCGCGAAGTACCACGGCGTCGCGAACGGCGAGTAGATGTCGCTCCCGAGCACTCGAGTACGCGTGCTCGGCAACGAGTCGAGCGGCGGCGGATCGCTGTCGGCATCGAACGAACGGCCGGAGGTCGCTTCCGCGATCTCGCGCATCCAGTCGGGACGCGCCCGCGGATCGGCGAGCTCGTCACCGCCGGTCTCCACGACCAAACCTTGCTCGGCGAGCGTTTGATTGCTGCCGTCGCGCCGTACGACAAGCAGGTACGCACCTGCGCGCTCAGGCGTCGTGAGCTCGAGTTGCGCGCGCCCTTCGGCATCGGTGTCGATCGACAGCTCGCGCTCCGGCTCGCCGCGATCGTTTTGCAACACCACGTGAAACGAGCCAGGTCCGAGCGGCCGGTACAAGTCGTCGCGCAGCCACACGTTCGCGCGCAGCTTACCGCCGGGGCCGTAGCTCTCGCGATCCGTCGTGATCTGCGCCGCGTCGAGCAGTGGATCACGCGCGAGCCAGCGCAGCGAGCGATCCCAAAAGCGTTCGTACGCCGATGCATCTCCAGTGCGTCCCGCCGTCGCCATGCCCCAGCGATACGCGGAGTCGGTCGTGAGTGCGAGCGCGCGACCCCGGCCGGGCGCCGCGACCGAGAGCACCGGCATCGGGCTACCATCTTCACTCGTGAGGCTCGGATGCACGAGCAGCGCGTGGGCATTCGCGCGCAGGCCCGCGACGACGTCGGTGCCGGCGAGCGGCGCAAGCGAACGCCACGCCGCAGCGTTGTCGAGCGCGCGCGGTGCGAGCTCCACGACTGGATGGTGCGTCGCTTCGGGAACCACCGTCGGCGAGAATTCAGCCTCATCGGTGTGTTTGCCTTGCCGCGGCAAATTCACCGGCAAGATCTCCGCGATCGGTGTGCCTGCGTAACCGCCGGCACCGAAGCTTCGATCGCCACCGAGCATCGCGAACGAGCCACCCGCGAGCACGTAGTCGCGGATGCGCGGCAGATAACGAGCCATCTGGTAGGGCCCGAAATCGAAGTCTTGAAAGATCACGAGATCGAAGCTCGCGAGGTGCTGCTCGAACAACTCTTCAGTCGGGAACGGGATCAGCGACAGCTCTTCCGGCGGCGCCATGCTGTTGTCGTTTTGCGTGCGCAGGATGAAGAACGTGATCAGATCGATCGCGGGGTTGCTCTTCAAGAACGCGCGCAGAAACCGCGCATCCCAACTCGGGTGCCCGCAGACCAACAGCGCGCGCAAACGCTCGCGCGTGACCCGCAGCATGAAGCCGCGCTCGTTGTTTTCAGGCACGGCGTCGTCGGGCTCGGTCGGGATCGAGACCGTGTACACACTTCGGCCGAGGCGAGACGGCGTCCAGCTCAACGTCACCATGCCGTTGCCGTTTTCGTCGAGTATTACCGAGGTCTCTCGAACGACATCCGTCCCGCGGCGCAAGGTCACCGGCAGCGTCTGTGACCGAAGGCTGCTCGAGTGCACGTGCACTTCCACCTCGGCCGGCTGGCGCAAAAACGCGACTGGATCGACTTGCAGCGACGTGATCGCGGTATCGCGCAACTCTTTTTCGCCGCCGATCGCCAGCGTGTGCACCCGCACCCCGAGCGCTTCGAGCGCGCGCGGGTTGAAGTGACGCGAGCGATCCGCGCCATCCGACACGAGCACGACTGCGCCGAGTTCGTCTGGAGCGGCGCGAACGAGCTCCTCGAGCGAGCGTGCGATGCGCGTGTCGTCGCGCGTCGGGAACGCGCCGGTCTCGAGTGCGCTGCGAGAGATCGGCGCGATGTCGGCGCCGAACGCGAAGAGCTCCGGCTTCTTGCGCGCCGCGTCGTACGCCTTGCGCACCCACGCCAGCGCGCGATCGCGCCGCGGCGTACCGTCTTCGCGGACGAGCATGCTGCGCGAGCTGTCGATCAACACCACCAACCTGCCCGCCACGTGCTCGACGCGCTGCCCGATCCACTCCGGCCGCAACACGAAACAGCCGAGCGCGATCACACTCGCCACGCGCAACGCGAGCAGCAGCCGGCGACGACCGGACTGCGGGAGGCTGCGATACTCGTATACGCCGAGTGCGATCAGCGCGAGCCCGACCGTGATGACGAGCCACAACGCCACGAGGCCACCCGCAAGTCCGAAGCGAAGATGCTCACCGGCCCAGAGCTCGCTCATGGATTCACGGCCGAGCCGTCCAGCGACGCATGATGAACGGCGCGTGCACTTGGTCGTCTTTGTAGTCGAGGCAG
>Ga0193753_10003734_pt1 | contig 11118 bp, 12 predicted proteins | sample H1c2metaG_FD_144925 | JGI IMG/M metagenome (GOLD analysis project Ga0193753, IMG submission 144925) | Soil microbial communities from a riparian zone of the East river system, Colorado, United States - H1c2 | ecosystem: Environmental > Terrestrial > Soil > Riparian zone | place: USA: East... | reverse complement strand
TTGGCCAGTCCATCGAATACGGCCCTGGCTACGATGGCATGGCCGATGTTCAATTCGATGATTTGAGGGATGGCGGCGATCGGCTCGACATTGTGATAGTTGAGACCATGACCCGCATTCACGGTCAAACCCAGCGAGGCCGCGAACTTGGCCGCCGTCCGCAGCCGCTCGAATTCCCGGGCGCGGGCGCCGCCGGCGGCCTCCGCATACGCGCCGGTGTGCAACTCGATTACCGGCGCGCCCACGCTGCGCGCCGCCTCGATCTGTCTTTCATTCGGATCGATGAATAAGGATACGCGGATTCCGGCGTCGGCCAGCGCGGCAACGGACTCCTCGACTCGTGCGCTTTGTCCCACAACATCGAGGCCGCCCTCGGTGGTGACTTCCTGGCGCGACTCCGGCACCAAGCACGCGTCCTGCGGCCGCACCCTCTGTGCGATTCGGACCATCTCCTCGGTCACCGCCATTTCGAGATTCATACGGGTCTGCAGCGCCTCGCGCATCGCCGTCACGTCGCGATCCTGAATGTGGCGGCGGTCTTCGCGCAAATGCAGGGTGATGCTGTCGGCGCCCGCCTCCTCCGCCAGGAGTGCGGCATACATGGGATCCGGATAACGGGCCCGGCGCGCCTGACGCAACGTGGCCACATGATCGATATTCACGCCCAGCGCAATGCTGCCGTGAAGACTGGGCTCCTTCACGAGCGCTCCCGGGAGCAGGCAGGCTCTTCACGCAGCGGCGCTCGATGGCGCAATGCCCGCATGACCTCGCGAGATTTCAAGGAGCGCCCGTCCAGGCAGACATCGATCGCGGCGCGCAGCACGCGCTTGGCGTCGCGCAGCGTACGGGCATCCTCGAAGCTCTCTGCCTGCAGATCGGCGAGAGACTGGCCATAGACCGCGCCCGGCGCCTCCGCCACGCACAACTGCGGGCCGCTTTGCAGGGCAAATCGATAGTACTTGTCCTGTTGCACCGGCAGCCCGTCGCCGGTCTGAGTCAATTCCAATCCATAGCCCAATTCGTTCAGCAACCTCTTTTCGAAGCGCCGCAACGTGGGCTCTTCGACCTCGCCGTGGCACAGCGCCTGGACGCAGGATGCGTACGAGAAGAAAATCTCCGGGTGCGGATCGCGGCGCTCGGTCAGCTTCAGCAGCAGCTCGTTCAAATAGAAGCCGCTCATGAGCCGTTCCGGCGCCAGATTCGTCATCGAGCCGTCGGTTTCCGCCGTCACCAGAGGGCATGCCTCGGAGGTGCCGGACCAGGAAACCAACAACCGCTGAAACGGCCGCAATACCCCTTTAAGAGCCGACTTCGGACCATTGGCGCCGCGCGCGAACAGGGTAAGGCGCCCATGTTCGGCGGTGAACACCTCCACGATACGGCTGGTGTCCCGATAGGCGTACTGATGCAATACGTAGGCCGGTGCCAGCCATACGCGCCGCGTGCTCTTCACAACGTGTCGTACCCAAATTGGCGCAAAGCCATCTCGCTGTCAGCCCAATTTTCCTTGACCTTGACCCAAAGCTCCAGATGCACGGAGCGTTGCCAGAGGTCATTGAGCTCGATGCGCGCCAGCCGGCCGATTTCCTTCAGGCGCTCGCCGCCCTGACCGATCACGATGGCTTTCTGGCCCGCGCGCTCGACCCAAATGACCGCGTTGATCATAATTCTATTGTCTTCATCCGCAAAGCGCTCGATCTGCACGTTGATGCCGTAGGGCAGCTCCTCGCGCAGCTTCAAGGTCAGCTTTTCACGCACGATTTCGGCGGCGTGGAACGGCTCGTCGCGATCGGTCAGCACATCCGGAGCGAACAGCGGCGGCGATACCGGCAGCCGCGAACCAACCACGTCCACCAACCGATTCAGATTGTCCGACTCCAGCGCCGAAATCGGAATGATTCCCGAGGCCGGCACCCGCGTGGTCATCTCTTCCAGGAAGGGCAGCAGCTTATCCTTCGGGAACACGCGGTCGACTTTGTTGACCACCAGGAAAAGCGGTTGTTTCAATCCCCGTACCCGCTCCCACACCCACATGTCCTCCTCGGTGAATCGCATCGCTTCGATCACGAACAAGAGCACATCGGCATCCTGCGAAGAGGAAATCGCCACGCGATTCATGTATTGGTTCATGACCCGGCGCGTCGATTCGTGCAGCCCCGGTGTATCGACCAGCACCAGCTGCGCCTCGGGCCGGTTGACCAGGCCTAAAATACGGTGGCGCGTGGTCTGCGGCTTGGCAGTCACGATGGTCACCTTGCGGCCCACCAAGGCATTGACCAGGGTGGATTTGCCGACATTGGGCCGGCCAACGATGGCCACATGGCCGGCGCGGAAATTAGGGTCGCTCATGCGTCGGTGCGTATCTCAGCGGGTAGAAGATCGATGACTTTGGCCGCGGCTAGTTGTTCCGCGCGGCGCCGGCTGCCTCCCTCGCCGGTCGCCGCAACGCCGAACACCGGAACCTCGCAGCTCACGATAAAGGATTGCGCATGCGGCTCGCCGCTCGCCGAGGTCAGGGTGTAGAACGGCAGGGCCAGCCCGCGTGCCTGCAGCAACTCCTGCAATTGGGTCTTGGGATCCTTGAGAGAGCCGGCGGCAGGGAGGTCTGAGAGCTTCGCGGCGACGATGCGCGCCACGGCCGCTGCCGCTGCGTCGTATCCGGCGTCCAAAAAAATGGCGCCCAACATCGCCTCCAAGCCATCCGCCAGGATGGACGCTCTGCGAAAGCCGCCCGTTTTTAGTTCACCGGATCCCAACCGCAAATGTTCTCCCAGCCCCAAATCCGTGGCGATCTGCGCCAGGCTCTCACCGCTGACCAGCGAGGCCCGCAGCCGCGTCAAGGCGCCCTCGTCGGCCAAAGGGTGCGCATCATAAAGCAGCCGCGCCACGGCGCAATTGAGAATTGAATCGCCCAAAAATTCCAAGCGCTCGTTGTGATCGGCACCGGCGCTGCGATGGGTCAACGCCGTGTGCAGTAGCGCGGGCGCCGCAAACACGTGGCCGAAGGAGCGTTCAACCCAATTCGAAAGATCGTCCGGCTTAGCGGAAGGAATCACCGCACCTTCACTGTCTTTTCGAAGTGCACGCTGAGCGAGACGTTTGCCACATAGGGCACGGCGTCGTCATAGGCAACATGCATCTGGACGCCGCCGTCGTCCTTGGTGATCTCGATCTCCTTTGCATCGACGCCGGTCGGGTCATCCACCGTCCAATGCCGCTCGATGATCCGGCGCATTTCCGTCGGATCCGGGTTGTCGCCTTTCACTTCGGTGGCCGTCGATTCCATGATCTTCGCGATCTTCATGTAATTGAGGTACAGAGGAGTCAGCCGGATGCCGGCATATACGACAACGCCTGCCAGCGCGAGAATGCACAGCAATCCGATGAACGTCATGCCTTGCTGGTGGTTACGCATAAAACCTCCCTAAAAGAGCCCCTATTCAATCTTATTTCCGACCCGTCTCCAGAGAGGTCCGTCACGAGTATCGAGATTAAGCCAGATTCGCACCGCTTTTCCGACTAGATTCTGCTCCGGAACGAATCCCGGCGCATCCGGCTCATCGAGCCAGCGGCTATCCTTGCTGTTGTTGCGGTTATCGCCCATGAAGAAGTAGTGCCCCGCCGGCACCACCCACTCCCCGGATTTCACGCTGCCATTGGCAAACATGACGGGATGGCGCTTGGCGTCGAGCTGCTCAAAGGCGGTCGCAACGTTCGTATAGTTCCAAAGGTCCTGCTTCGGGCCGGTGTACGGCGGACCCGGGATCTGGGACATCGGCTTGCCGTTGACGTACAGCAGGTTGTTCTCATCGACCCGGATGCGGTCCCCGGGCAGTCCCACCAGGCGCTTGATGTAGTTGATCTTCGGATTGGGCGGCAGACGGAACACGATCACATCGCCCCGCTGCGGCGTGCCTGTTGCGAATACCAGCGTGTTGCTCACCGGCAGCCGCAATCCGTAGGAGTACTTGCTGACAAAGATGAAATCGCCGTCAAACAGGGTCGGCATCATCGAATCGGATGGAATACGAAACGGCTCGAACAGAAACGAGCGGATGACGAGCACCAAAATGATGACGGGAAAGAAGGACCTCGCATACTCCACCGCCAGGGGCTCGCGGACGCGTTCCGCCGGCGTTCCCGCGGATGCCGCGGCGATTTTGCGGCGGCGTGCGAAGAAGGCGGCATCCGCCGCCCAGACGACGCCGGATACCGCGCCAACCACCACCAGCATGAGGCTGAAATCCACGGCCTCATAGCGAAACAGCCGCCACAGCATCGCCAACGACAATCCCACCAGCGCATAGCCCGCCAGCCTCGGCAACATGGGCTCCTCGGCACTCGTCGCCCCCGGGTCGCGACGCGGCCGCAAAAACCAGCCGTCGATCAAGATCACCAGCACGCAAACGGCAGCGGCGCACAGGAGCGCGAAAAAAATACGATCACCATCAGTCACGAATAACCCCCAACGTGGACAAAGTGAAAAGGCCGGATCAGTTGGCCTTCTTGCCAACCTGCAGCACCGCGAGGAAGGCCTCTTGCGGTATCTCGACCTGGCCGACCTGCTTCATGCGTTTCTTGCCGGCCTTTTGCTTCTCGAGCAGCTTGCGCTTGCGCGTAATGTCGCCGCCATAGCACTTCGCCAGCACGTTCTTGCGCATCGCCTTGACGCTGGCGCGGGCGATGATATGGCTGCCGATCGCCGCCTGGACGGCGATATCGAACATCTGGCGCGGTATCAGTTCCTGCATCTTGTCGACCAGTTCACGGCCGCGCCCGTAGGAGTTGTCGCGATGCACGATAAGCGACAGCGCATCGACTGGCTCGCCATTGATCAGCACGTCGAGCTTCACCAGCGGGGCTGCCTGAAAATGGCTGAATTCATAGTCGAACGAGGCGTAGCCGCGGCTCGAGGACTTGAGGCGATCGAAGAAATCGAGCACGACTTCCGCGAGCGGCAATTCATACTGCAGCGACACCTGACTGCCCAGGAACAGCATCTTTTTTTGCGCGCCGCGCTTTTCACTGCACAGGGTCAGCACGGCGCCCACGTGGTCCGGCGGCACGAGAATATTGGCAATGATGATCGGTTCACGAAGCTCAGAGATGCGATCCTGAGGCGGCAGCTTGGTGGGATTGTCGACGTTGATCACCGATCCGTCGGTGAGCAGAACCTCGTAAATAACCGTGGGCGCGCTGGTGATCAGATTCAACCCGTATTCACGCTCCAGCCGCTCTTGCACGATATCCATGTGCAGCAACCCCAGAAAGCCGCATCGAAATCCGAACCCCAAGGCCGTCGACACCTCTGGCTCGAAATGCAGCGCCGAGTCGTTGAGCTTGAGTTTTTTGAGCGCATCGCGGAATTGCTCGTAGTCGTCCGAACTCACCGGGAACAAACCGGCGAAGACGCGCGGCTGGACCTGCTTGAAGCCGGCGAGCGGCTCCTTCGCCGGATTGTTTTCCAGCGTGATGGTGTCGCCCACCGGAGCGCCGTCAATCTCCTTGATGCCGGCGATGACGAAACCGACTTCGCCGGTTTCCAGCGATACCCGGGTGACGGGTTTTGGCGAGAAGCGGCCGAGCTTGTCGATCTGGTGGCTGCGCCCCGTCGACATGACGCGGATCTTTTCGCCCGTGCGCAACGCCCCGTTCATCACCCGCACCAAGGACACGACGCCCACGTAATTGTCGAACCAGGAATCGATGATCAATGCCTGCAAGGGACCCTCTGGATCGCCCTTGGGCGCCGGTATGCGCTTGACCAGCTGCTCCAGCAGCGCATGCACCCCTTCGCCGGTCTTCGCGCTGACCAAAGCCGCATCTTCCGCCGGTATGCCGATGATCTCTTCGATTTCGTGTATGACCTTCGCAGGATCCGCGGAGGGCAGATCGATTTTGTTGATGACCGGCAGCACCTCCAAGCCTTGCTCGAGCGCGGTGTAGCAGTTGGCGACGCTCTGGGCCTCGACGCCCTGCGCCGCATCGACCACCAGCAGCGCGCCCTCGCAGGCGGCGAGCGAGCGCGAAACCTCGTACGAGAAGTCCACATGTCCGGGCGTATCGATGAAATTCAGCTGGTACAGCTCGCCGGTGGTGGATTGGAAGCCCAGCGTCACGCTTTGCGCCTTGATCGTGATGCCGCGCTCCCGCTCGAGATCCATCGAGTCGAGCACCTGCGCCTGCATCTCACGAGCGTCAAGACCACCGCATTCTTGAATGAACCGATCGGCCAATGTGGATTTGCCGTGGTCGACATGAGCGATGATCGAGAAATTGCGGATATTTTTCATCTAGGCCTGGCAAAACCAGGCATTATACCGGCCGGCGATGAAAGCTGAGGGTCTTATCTACCTCTTCGGGATCCAGGCGTCCGTGACACAGCAATTCTCCCGCCAGCAGAAGTACGGGAATTTTGTGTCCGTAGCGCTCCCGAGCGGCGGGCTCGAGATCGACATCGACGACATCGATGGGTATTCCCTGGGCGCAGGGCAGCGCCGCGAGATCGCTCAACATTTCCTCGCATAAGCCGCACCCAGGGCGCGAGTACAGCAGGAATCGCATCATTCAATGACGGGGCGTCTCGCCGCTGCTGTAGATCTTTACCGAGTGCGCGATGAATTCCACCGTTTGAGCCGGGACCTCGCCAACTGCCGTGACTTGGTGGCCCTGCACGACCGTGGAGAACGCGTATCCGGAACCCACTCGAGCCAGGCCCTGCATCGGCGGCTGGGTCGGGGTATCCGGTGCTGCGGCAACTCCGTCAGCGGTCTTTTGCTCCTCGACGAACACCGACACCGTCGCCAACCCGTCTGAATACACCAAATGGCTGGCGGGCGCCGTTGCGCCGCCCAATGTCTGGGCGCCCTGGACGGTCAGGCGGAAACCGGGGGGCAGCTGACTGGCACGGTAGGCAGCCAAGGCGGCGGACGTATTATCAGGCGTTGGACCTTGACGCACCCAACGCATGCCGTCGGTGTGTACGGTGGGCGCCAGATCGCTGTCCGGAATGTTCTCCGGCATATCCAGATGCGCAAAGAAGATTTGCTCGATGACCTGGCCTCGTGAATCGCACAGTTGTGTTTTCAGGGGCATTGCGGTGGTTTCATCCAGCCACAAGCGATAGCCAAACCTGAACTGGTCCTTCGGGTTGACGGCAATAACCTTGGCCGGGCGGCCGAGAATATGTGCCGGCGCCAGCGCCTCAATGCGGTAAAAATCGTTGACTGTCGAGTCGAACTGCGGCAGCGAACCCAAGAAGGGGCCCCGATCCTGGCGCGGCTCGACCAGAACGGTGTGCTGGTCCGGCAGGTAGCAGGTCAATTCGCCGTTTGCGCGCACAAACTCGCGCCCCGAGCCGTCGAGCGATTGCAGCCGCTCACTCACCCGCCCCGAACGCACGCGGTGGACGATGCGCATGGTCTCGACCCGGCCGCCGCTGATATGAAAAAAAGTGCCGTCGTAGTTGCGGGTCGCCAGCGCCTTGTTCATCCGCTGCAGCCATTCGCGCGGGTCATCGGCGCCGCGGGCAGGCCGCGCTACGGTGGCCAGCAGCACGCCGACCAAAGCGCAAGGCGCCAGCCAATAGGCCAAGGCGAGTCGCCGCTGACTCATGGAGCGACACGTACTTCCGGAGTTGCGGGGGGCGGCGGCGCGGCCCGTTGGATGGGGGTCAGTTGCGGCTCATCGTCCTCGATCAGCAAATCCGCCAGCATGCCGCGCTGGCCGAGGCCGGAGGAGTACTTGCTATGCGCAAAAATATAGTTCGTCAATCGGGCAGGTGCTACGCCTACCGGTGCATCCGGCGAAGCGGCGGGTACCGTGTAAGAGAGCGCCTCGCGAGGTCCGCCTCCACCTTGAACCGGGGATTGAGTTGCCGATGCGGTGAGCGGTGCGGCGGTAATTTGTGCGGAACTCGGCGCGGAGGCGCGCAAGCCCGGGGAGATCGCGCGTTGTTGTAAAGCAACGATCGCGACCGTCGCGACTCCGGCGGCAACAGTGACCCCGGCGAGCGGCCGCCACCAACGGGTCAAGCGCGCCGGCTGCGGGCCGGCGGCTTGCGCGGGCTCGCCGTCGATCGCCAGATTCACGCGCGAGGCGAAGCCTCGAGTCAGCATCTGCGACCCGGAGCCGCGCAACGCCTCGCCGATCAGCGCATAGCGCCCGAAGCTCTCGCGCAACTCGCCGTCACGAGTCAAACGCTTCAACAGCAGTTCGGTTTCGGTATTCGGCAGCTCGCCGTCCAGAAATGCCGAAACTTGTTCACGAATTTGTTCGCTCATGTGTCCTCTGGCCGACCTAGGCCGCCATCAAAAATCGGTCGCAACTTTTTGTCAATCGCTTCCCGGGCTCTGAAGATCCGCGAGCGCACGGTGCCCACCGGACAGTCCATCGTCTGGGCAATGTCCTCGTAACTCAATCCTTCCAGCTCACGCAGCACGATCGCCGTTCGCAGATCTTCCGGTAAATTCTCGATCGCCCGGTTTACGGTTTCACGAATCTCGTCGGTGAGCAGCAGCCCTTCCGGCGTCTCGGATTCGGCGAGGCGGGCATGCAGGTCGTATTGCTCGGGATCCTGCAGATCCAGATCGTAGTCCATCGGGCGCCGCTTGGTCGCAACGAGGGCATTCTTCGCGGTGTTGATGGCGATTCTGTAAAGCCACGTATAAAAGGCGCTGTCACCGCGGAACGATTGCAACGCGCGGAACGCCTTCACGAAAGCCTCTTGTGCGATGTCTTCAGCCTCAGTTGCATCGTGCACATAACGCATGATCAGCTTCAGCACCTTGTGCTGGTATCGCAGCACCAATAAATCGAACGCCGCGCGCTCGCCGCGCTGGACTCTCTCGACCAGTTTGAGGTCACTCTCCTCGACGCTCATGGGTGATCACAAACCGGCAGGCTTAAACCTATGCCTGTCGCGATAGACCGACCGCGCGGGGAAAAGTTCGACAATTTCCCCTCCCAAGCAAATAAACGTGAATTTGCGCACACGGTGAATTCTAACAGCCGCGCTAGGCGGCGTTAGCAATCGGCGGTCGAGCCGGCGGTAATTCGTTCGATGAGGTCCGCGAGGTGCTCAGGGGGCCTCTCCTGACCCAGGCAATAGGCATATATCACCGGATCCTGGGTCTCCAGGAGGCCCCGAAACGCTTCCTGCTCCTCCAGCGAGGCCGCGCCATACCGTTCATCCATATAGCGCGTGAGCAACAGGTCGAGTTCTCTCATGCCCCGGCGGCAACGCCAGCGCAGCCTGCCGTCGTCCGGAACCATCAGTGGCGCCGCCGGACCATCATTTGTTTAATCTCGCCGATCGCCTTGGCCGGATTGAGGTCCTTGGGGCACGCTTCGGTGCAGTTCATGATGGTGTGGCAGCGATACAGCCGAAACGGATCCTCTAGATCGTCGAGGCGCTCGCCCGCCGCCTCGTCGCGGCTATCGACGATCCATCGATAAGCCGCGAGCAGTGCCGCCGGCCCCAGGTACCGGTCGCTATTCCACCAATAGCTCGGGCAGCTCGCGGAACAGCAGGCGCAGAGAATGCATGCCGAGGGCCGGTCGACTTTCTCCTGGTCCTCCTTGGATTGCAGCCGTTCGCCGTCCGGCGGCGGCGGGGTGCGTGTCTGCAGCCAGGGTTTGATCGAGGCGTATTGGGCATAGAAATTGGTGAGGTCGGGCACCAGATCCTTGATGACGGGCATATGCGGCAATGGGTAGATCTTGATGTCGCGCTTGACGTCGGCGCATGCGCTGATGCAAGCCAGCGCATTCTTACCGTCGATGTTCATGGCGCATGAGCCGCAAATCCCCTCGCGGCAGGAGCGGCGAAACGTCAATGTCGTATCGACTTCATTCTTTATCTTGATCAGTGCGTCCAGCACCATCGGACCGCAATGATCCATGTCGATTTCATAGGTATCCAGACGCGGATTTTCATTCGCATCGGGATCGAAACGGTAAATCTTGAAGACTCGAACGTTCTTCGCATCCGTGGGTGCCTTGTAGACGCGCCCGTCCTTGCGGATCTTGGAATTGGGCGGCAGAAAAAACTCAGCCATCAAAGCTCCTCAATAGGTCCGCGCCTTCGGTGGAATCGACTCCACTTCGTCGGTCAAGGTCTGTAAATGCACGCCTCGATAGTCGAAGCGGCTGTTGCCGACGGCGTCGACCCAGCAAAGCGTGTGCTTCAGCCACTTCTGGTCGTCCCGATTGGGAAAATCCTCGCGTGCCTGAGCGCCGCGGCTCTCCTTGCGATTTTCCGCCGAATGCAGCGTTGCAATCGCCTGTCCCAGCAAGTTGTCCAATTCCAGGGTTTCAATCAGATCGCTGTTCCACACCAGCGAACGATCGGCGACTTTGACGTCCGCGAACGATTCGAACACCTGCGCCAGCTTGCGTTTGCCCTCATTCAAGGTCTCTGCGGTGCGGAATACCGCGGCATCGCTCTGCATGACCCGCTGCATGTTCAAACGGATATCGGCGGTGCGCTGCGAGCCCTTCGCGTTGCGGAATTTCTCCAGGCGTTCGACCGCGGGTGCCGCCGCGTCGGATTTCAGGGGCCGGTGAGGTGCGCCTGGCTTCATCACGCGCTCGCAGTGCTTCGCTGCCTCGCGGCCGAATACCACCAGATCGAGCAGGGAGTTTGAGCCCAAGCGGTTGGCGCCGTGCACCGACACGCATGCCGCCTCGCCCACCGCCATCAACCCCGGCACGATTTTCTCGCCGTCCGCTGTGCGGGTCAGCGCCTCGCCCTGCACGTTGCAGGGGATGCCGCCCATGTTGTAGTGCACTGTGGGCAGCACGGGTATGGGTTCCTTGTTGACGTCCACGCCGGCGAAAATCCGCGCCGTCTCGGCGATGCCGGGCAGCCGCTCCTTGATGACCGCCGGACCGAGGTGCTCCAAATGCAGGTCGATGTGGTCCTTGAGCTTGCCGACGCCCCGGCCCTCGCGGATTTCGATGGTCATCGAGCGGCTGACGACGTCGCGCGAGGCCAAGTCCTTGGCGTTGGGCGCGTAGCGCTCCATGAATCTCTCGCCGGCTGAATTGGTCAGATAGCCGCCTTCGCCGCGCGAGCCTTCCGTGATCAGGCAGCCGGCCCCATAGATGCCGGTGGGA
>Ga0193753_10003733_pt1 | contig 11122 bp, 8 predicted proteins | sample H1c2metaG_FD_144925 | JGI IMG/M metagenome (GOLD analysis project Ga0193753, IMG submission 144925) | Soil microbial communities from a riparian zone of the East river system, Colorado, United States - H1c2 | ecosystem: Environmental > Terrestrial > Soil > Riparian zone | place: USA: East River... | reverse complement strand
ATGTTTTTCCGCCGTTCAGCACCCACGCGTCGTCTTTGAGAACAGCGGTCGAGCGCGTGCCCGCGGCATCCGAACCTGCTTCCGCCTCGGTCAGCGACCAACAACCGATCCATTCGCCAGTGGCGAGCTTCGGAATGTATTTTTTCTTCTGCGCGTCGTCTCCCGCAAGGAAGATGTGATTGGTGCAAAGCGAATTGTGCGCGGCGACGATAAGCGCCACGCTCGCGTCCACCCGTGCCAATTCTTCGATGACGATGGAATAGTCAATGTAGCCAAGCCCGGCGCCGCCCAGTTCCTCCGGGAAGAGAGCTCCCATGATTCCCAACTGACCGGCTTTCTTGATGACCTCGAGCGGAAATATCTGAGCCTCATCCCATTCGAGAACCTTTGGCGCGATCTCGGCTTCGGCGAACTCCCGGATAGACTTCCTTAGTTCGACCTGCTCGGCGGAATACTCAAAATTCATGGCGCAGTGTTCGGCGTTTAGCCCCTGTCTTAGAGTAAAGGTTAGCTCAGAAGAACAATAAATTCATGCATCGAGTCACGCCGTCCTCGGCGGAAGACCTGGCTTTCGCTTTAGCGGAAGCGGCGTCGAAACGAAGAACGATTGAAACAACCGGAAACAATTCCAAGCGGCTCATGGGCGGACCGGTTCGCCCGGCGGAGGTATTGATTTGTACCCGTGGACTGCGGCGCGTCCTGCAATACGAGCCGAACGACCTGACCATCAGCGTGGAAGCGGGGATGGCTTTCGCCGATCTGCAGAGATTGCTGGCAACGAACCGTCAGATGATCGCGCTCGATCCACCTTTTCCGGCGCAGGCCACGATCGGCGGTATTGTATCGGCAAATTCGAGCGGACCGATGCGGCGCCTATTTGGAACCGCCCGCGATCTCATTATTGGGATGCAGTTCGCCACGCTCGATGGACGATTGGTCCGCACCGGCGGCATGGTGGTCAAGAATGTCGCTGGACTCGACATGGGGAAGCTCCTGATTGGGAGCTTCGGTACGCTTGCCGTAATCACCAGCGTGAACTTTCGGCTGCATCCGTTGCCCGAGCAAACAGCCACGTTCCTGCTGTCTTTCGCGGAGCTCGATTCGGCAATCGAGAAACGAGATTCGATCACAGCCAGCATCCTCCGGCCGATGGCTCTCGAAATTGTCTCGCCGCCAGCCGGCGCGCGGCTAGGGGCTTCGGGCTATATTCTCGCCGTTCGAGTGAGCGGCAGCGCCAAGGTGCTGGCGCGCTATGCCAAAGAACTCGAAGGCGGCGACCGCTTGACCGGCGCCGCTGAAACCAATTGGTGGAAGGGCATCGCCGAATTCTCCGCTGAATTTATTCGCCGCCAGCCGAACGGAGTTGTGCTCCGCCTCTCCACAAAACTTGCCGACACGCAAGCGGTCCTGCGGCTCGTGTCGGGTCCTTGCATCTCGCATGCAGGGTCTGGAGTAACTTATGCGTACCTCACGTCCTGGCAGGCGCTCCCGGCCCTTTGGCAGGCGGCTGTTCAAAACGGCTGGAGCGCCGTTGTCGAGTTCGCTCCGGAAGAGAAGCGAACGAGCCAGGAGCTGTGGCTGCTGGGCGCATCGCCGGCCCGCGCGAATGCGTTTGCCATCATGAAGAAGGTTAAACAGATGTTCGATCCCAATAATCTTCTGAACCGTTCGCGCTTGTATGGCAGAATCTAGCGGACCCGCGCAGGCGGATCTGGACAAGTGCGTACATTGTGGCCTGTGCTTGAATGCGTGTCCGACTTATCGCGAATTGGGAATCGAGATGGATTCGCCGCGGGGGCGCATCTATCAAATGAACCAGGTGGCGGGCGGCGCGCCGATTACCGAATCCTATATTCATCATCTGGATCTTTGTCTCGCCTGCCGCGGCTGTGAGACGGCCTGCCCGTCCGGCGTTCCTTATGGCCGCTTGATTGAAGACGCGAGAGAACAGATCAGAGCCCAAGAAACACCAACGCGGCTGGCCCGCCTGGTGCGCGCGGTGGTGTTCGAGAGATTGCTGCCCTCGCGCAGAAATCTTCAGATCGCCGGAGCTTTCCTGTATCTCTACCAGGTTTCCGGATTGCAGCGGCTCGTGCGCCTGACCGGCGTGTTAAAGCTCTTCGGGAATCTGTCGAACCTCGAAGCGCTTACTCCTAACGCCGAAGCGCCATTCTTCTATTCGAAAATCGGCAAGACATTTCCCGCCTTGGGAGAACGCCGCTATCGAGTTGGGTTCTTGGCCGGATGCATTGCCAACGTCGCGTTTGCACGGCTCAACGAAGCTACTGTACGCGTGCTCCAAAGGAATGGCTGCGAGGTGGTAGTTCCAGCTGGCCAAAACTGCTGTGGGGCGCTCCACCTTCATTCAGGCCTCGCGGAGCAGGCGCGCACGCTGGCGCGAACGAACATCGACGTTTTTCTCGCCGAAGATTTTGACGCGCTCATCACGAATGCCGCCGGCTGCGGTTCCACCTTGAAGGAATACGACCATCTATTGCATTCGGATCCCGCCTACCGCGACCGCGCGCTGCAATTCAAAGAGAAGATGAAGGACGTGACCGAATTTCTGGCGGGCATTGAGCTGAATCCCGCCATGGCTCCGATTGACGCTATCGCTACCTATCAGGATTCTTGCCACTTGGCGCATGGCCAAAAGATCCGTGCGGCGCCTCGAAAATTGCTGAAGGCGATTCCCGGCCTTCGTTTCCGCGAGATGCCGATGGCGGACCTATGCTGCGGAAGCGCCGGTATCTATAACGTCGTTCAAAACGAGATGGCCGGCCAGATCCTGCAGCGCAAGATGGAATTCGTTGCAACCACCAAAGCATCGCTCATCGTCACCGCGAATCCCGGTTGTATGCTGCAGCTCGCAGCCGGCGCGCGTTTGCACGGCAGCGGGCAGCGCGTCGCTCACGTAGTGGAAGTCCTCGATGAGGCCTACAAGGCGTACGATGCAGGGTTGCCGCGCAAGCTCCACAAAGCTCTTGCTTCGTGAGAAGCGATCCAGTCGAGCGCCACACCATCCAGCCAAAATCTTGGCTTGTGGCGCGCTAAAAAACCCAAGTGCCCACCGTGTTCGGGCGCCAGCAATGTCAGCCCCGGATTGTTTTCAAACGCGGAATGGCGATAGATCTCGAAGGGTACTAGAGGGTCGTCCTTCGCGGAGATAACGAGAGCTGGAACGCGAATGGCGTCGAGAAAGTTCCTCGCCGATTGCGTCGCGTAGTAGTTTGCCGCGGTGCCGAAGCCGAACAGCGGCGCCGTGAAGCGATCGTCAAACTCCCAGATGGTTTTCACTTCGTCGAGCCCCGCGGTGCTGTAAGCGTGCGGAGACAGGCTGTTCATTCGCCGCACACGTTCGCGCAATCGCTTTAAAAAGCGCCTCGCATACAAAATGTTTGAAGGCTTGTCGATCGCGCGCACGCAGGCGGCGAGATCGATAGGTGTCGAAATCGCGCAGACTCCGGCGAGCAGACGGCTCTCGCCCAGTTCGCCCGCCAGTTTCAGAGCGACATTGCCGCCCAGCGAAAATCCAACCACAAACACGGGCTGCTTCAATTGCTCGAGTATGAATTTTGTGTCGCCGGTGAGACCTGAGTGATACATGGTCTCGCACAGATCTTCGGTGCCGCCGCACGTCCGCATGTTGAGACGGTGGACACCGTAGCCGCGCAGCAAAGCCTCTTGCGTGAAGCTCGCAAAGTATCCCGCGCTAGCCGAGCCTTCTAGACCATGCAACAGTACAATCTGACCGCGCGCCAGCTCAAGCGGCTGATGCTCGAGCGCAACTACGGTCGTGCCTGGAGCTACCGAATACTGCTTTCGCGTCGCCGGAAAACGCTGCTCGTCAATCTCGCGAGGCCAGAAGTTTCCGGCAATTGTAAGCAGGTGCGGATTGCTAAAAATTGGCCGGAACTCGGGCAACCTTCAGATTACTGTACGCGCTCGCTCTTCTTGCTCAGGTCTTCCGAGAGAATGATTGCTTCCGCCAATTCACGCATCGGACGGCGCAGCCGCCGGCTTTCGTTACGTAGACGGAGATAGGCTTCTTCTTCCGTCAGACTGTGGCGTGCCTGCAGAATGCCCTTCGCTCTTTCGACGAGCTTACGCGTCTCGAGCTGCCGGCGCATTTCGGCTGTTTCTTCGATCAAGCGGGCGTTTTCTTCCGCAAGAAAACTCTTCATGATCGCCCCGCCCATTTGTTCGCCTACGAAAGTTAAAAGCGCGACTTCGTCGGTGGTGTGTTTGTGCGGTTCACGATGGTGGACGTTGATTACGCCAATGACCTCGCCTCCGCTAAGCAGCGGAACCGAGAGAAACGCTTCATAGGTGTCTTCGACGAGAGCTTGGAAGCGTTTGAAACGGCTATCAGCGCCCGCATTCGATGAGAGCGCAACCACGGAACGATGCTCGACGACCCATCCCGTTACACCTTCTCCGATTTTTAAACGAATATTGCCGAGATCGCTCTGGTGCGGCACTTGCGACGCCCGCAATACGATCTCATTTGCCTCGCGTTCAATCAGGTAGACCAAGCATGCATCGCAGTTGGTAACCTGCACCGTCAGACCGACGATCTCACCCAGCATTTCATCGAGCGAGAGCTCGGAACTTACGATACCGCTGACCCGATGGAGGAGCCCAACAAGCGTGGCCGGAGGTTCTATGTGACTCATTGTCGCCATACCGAACTGTATTACGGCGAAGGCCACTAGAGCCAATCAAATTAATTGATCTAACCCATGCTCGCGCAACGTCAGCGAATTCATGAAGATAGAGGAGCACCGCTGCGACGTGGTTGTTACGCTTTCATTAACACTAGCCGCTCTTGCTCTTCACCCGTGACTTTCGCGAATCCATCGCCCACGTACATATTGACTTCCGATCGAATGCCGAATTCCGGCAGGTAGACACCGGGCTCGACGGAAAAACAAGTGCCTGACAGAAGCTGGCGTTCGTCGTGCGATTCCAAATTGTCCATGTTCGCGCCCGTGCCGTGAATTTCCGTGGCGATGCTGTGGCCGGTCCGGTGGAAGAAATATTCGCCCAACCCTTGACCTTCAATATGACCGCGCGCCACGTCGTCCACTTCGAATCCGGCCAGACGTTCGCCGGCTCCGATTTTTCGAATTACGAATTCAGTCGCCTTCTTGCGCGCGTCCCGAACCACTTCAAAGACCTGTTGGACGCGATCCGGAATCGTATCGCCGCAAACGCCTGTCCAGGTAATGTCGTAGAAAATACTGCCGGGATGCGAAAGTTTGGCAAACATATCGATCAGAACGACATCGCCGGGCTGAACATGCGCGGCTCGTTCCGGGGTGGGCGCATAGTGCGGGTCCGATGCATTGGCATTGACGGCGACAATCGGTCCATGATCACTCTCTAGTCCCGACTCATTGAAGCGCCGCAGGATGAATTCTTGGACCTGAAATTCGGTAATCGGATTTCCTACGCGAATACGCTCGCCGATCAATTGAAACGCTTCGCTACGAATTTGGTCGATTCGTTTGCCGGCCTCGATGTGCGATTGAAATTGCGCTTCGCTGAGCCGCGCTTCAAACTCTTGCACCAGATCGGCCGAGCTAACGACTTCCACGCCCGCCGCTCGAACTAGTTCGAGCGTGCCGCCATCCACCAGTGAAATATAGGGGATGACGCAGTTGGGCGAATATTGCATGGCGATGCGCGCACCGCTTTTGAGCATGGCATGCAATTTCTGCTGTTGTTCGACCCAACTTGAATAGACTTCCTGCCGGCCCGGCAAACTGCTGAGCGTGCCGGTTTCGATGCGATGCACCAGCTTTTGCGGCTCGCCCTCCGCCGGGATGAAATAGTACCAGCGCCGCGAGACGAGAAGGCCCGCTGGAATTTGTAGGATTCGGTACGCGAGCGGATCGCGATAGTGATGATCGAAAAATAACCAGCCGTCCAGCTTACGGGCGCGCAGATTCTCTTGTATCCGGTCGGTGAGCATCTTTTGTGATTGTAGGTCGTGTCAATAAGCTCACCACGATAAGACTGGCTACCGATACGAAGAGTGCCGGATAAACAGCGTCGATCCCACCGATCGCCGATTGCATTTCTCGCGGTCCGTAGTTTTGGAGAAGTTGCCAGGCTATGGTGACGATTGTGCCGAGCACGATCGAACTGACGGCGCCGGCGGCGGTGCTGCGCCGCCAGAAAAAGACGGCCATGACAGCTGGGGTGACGGCTGCGCCATACACGGTATAGGCGTATAGTGCCGCTTTCAGAACGGATTCAAACTGGGTGGCTTGCAGCACGGCGAATGCGCCTAGCAGCACCACGATTAACCGCGAGACGATCAAAGTCTTCCGCTCGGAAGAATTGCGGTCGATGAACCGTCCGTAAATGTCATGGATCAGATTGGTCGCCGGGGAGAAAAGATAGTTATTGGCGGTAGAAATGACCTTCGCGAAAATACCGCCGAGCAAGATTGCTCCGAGCCAGGACGGCAGGGCTTCTTTGTGTGTAGTTTCGAGCTCGCGATGACGGCTACGGCCATGAGAAGCGTTTCGAGCACAACTGTTCCGACGATCCATCCGATGACTGACTTTCGAGCGTCGCTCTCGGACTTGGCGGAAAAGAATTTCTGATACATGCCCTGATTGCCGATTAGCAAAAGCATGGTAGGCAGAGCCAATCCGATTGCCCTCGAAAGCGTGTAGTCACCGAGCACCTGAAAATGGGTCGCCGGAAGCGCGCTCTGTACCGCCTGCCAACCGCCCACTCGTCCAAGCAGGATCGGAACGGCGACAAGGACCGTCAACGTGACCAAAGAACCGATCACGAGATCAAGATAAGCGATCGACGCCATGCCGGCAGCCGCGGTGAAAAAGATCACGAACACGGCCATGATGTACAGGCCGGTGTTGCGGGCAATCTCGGGAAATATGAGGTGGAGGATGTCGCCGCCGCCGATCAACTGGTAGCTGGTGATGATGATGTTCGATATGACGATGGCAATCGCGGCCAGTACGCGCGCCGTCGAGTTGTATCGGACTTCCAAAAGATCGGGGACAGTGAATTGCGCGAATTGGCGGGCTCGGCCCGCGATGAGCGCGACAACCAGCAAGCCCAGCCATCCGCCCAACGGCTGCCAGAGCGCGACGAAGCCGTGCTGGTAGGCGTTCTCAGCTCCGCCGAGTAGGCTACCCGCGCCGATCCACGAGGAGAGGAGGGTAAAGACAAGCACCGGCCAGCTCAGGCTCCGGCCCGCCACGAGGAAATCGCTTTTATTTTTTACCTTGCGCGATTTGTAGATCGTAATGCCGCACAACAACGCAATAACTAGCGAGACTGCGACTGCGTAGATCATGCATCCACATTATGCGCCTACCCCTGCCGCTGACTTCTTACGAGCTTGACGAACGGAGCGGGCGGATATCCGATCAAGCAGTATTGGTCGAGCGCGAATAGAACCACCGACTCCAATCCTTGCGATTGCGCGATGTCCACTTCTTTGGTCCAGGACGTCCAGGCATCGCCGATACCGACCAGATGGCTGCGTTGCGTGTTCAGAAACCCCTTGGCGGCGCTCAATGACATGGATTGAGTGCTACTGACCAAATCGTGGCCGCCGGTGAAGCCAAAGCTTTCGGTTTTCAGACAGGTCAATTTGGCGGGCGTCCAATCATTCGATGGGTAATTAATCAGCCGATTGAATGGCGTGGCATTCACGTCTGTCGGGTACAAGACCTCGTAGCGTGCGGACGGATAGTGCGTCTGCAAAGCGCCACGGACGAATGCCGTGTAGTTTCCAATCAGCGTCGGCAAGAACGCAATTTCGTTGGCAAGCGGATCTAGATTGGGTGGGTCGTTCGTTGTGATGACCTGCATGGCGGCGCCGTATTGCACAGTGAATTGTTGCAACGTGAATGAATCGTAGAACGTCATGCCGACGCCGGGTTTGGGAAAGTACCACCACTGCACTTCGCCAGATTGCAAATAGGGAGTTAGGCCGGCGGCCTGCTGCAAGGCCGCCATGTCCAGGTAGAGCTGCGTCCAATATTGGAGGGCGATAGGCGAAAAATTGGTCTGGATCGCCGGCGTATTGAGCACCACGGCGGAGCCATCCGGGTAGCGCTGCGCCATCCCTGTCGCGGGCGACGGATCGACATTCATGAGCTCGGTGCTGAAAGCGGCCACTGCGTCCAGCCCGTAAGTCTGGAGAGCGCGGAAAAAGGCCGAGTGCCAATCTCTGGCTGCTCTATTCAGCCGCGGCGTAGCTGTCAAGTCAGTCCGCCAGAACTGCGCTGCCGCCATCAACGTGTCGTTCAATCCACCCTCATCGGACGCCAAATCGTAGGGGTCACCGTCGATGCCGCCGCTCAGCGTGGTCGCGGGCGCAGTGACGACGAGTCCCTGGCTGGCCGCGTCGAGCTCGACAACGATTCCATTGCCCGCGGTACCCATGGCTCGAGCAATGATGGTCAATTGGTTTCCCTGCGCGCTTGCCCAGATCAGATTCGTGCCGGCGTTCAACAGGCCGGCGTATGCGGCGGCAACGGTCTCGGCAGTGTCATCCCTGAGAATCAGATGTTGTACGTGCGTGGGGCCTATACCCGGAGGTGGCGCGATATTGAGGATCGCGATCTTGCTGTCGAAGACGGCAGCCAGAGTCAAAGTAAGAGTCAAAGACGCATACTGGGTGCCCGTGCGAACGATCTCATAAAACCAAAGCGCGCCCACATAGTGGTTCACTCGCCCGTGAAAGCCGAGTTTGTAAATCAGCCAGGCGGTGCGCTCTGCCGGCAGGGATTGCGAGTGATAGGTGTCCCAATCGGTCGCAAGAGAAAGCGTCGGCTGCGAATCGAACTCGGGGAGGTCCGCCGATGGATAGGCAATTTCGAGAAAATCGAAGAAGAACCGCTTGTCCGCGAGGTTTTGAACCGTGACCGTATGAGTTCCAGCCGTCATCGCGCCCAAGGGAATCCGAACCAAGATATCTTCACCTGGAACCGCTAATGGCACGTTGCTGGCGGCGAGTCCATCGATGGATACGCCGATCGTCGAGGCACCGTCGACAAATCGCGTTCCGAGATAAAGTTGGTGCGCGGCGGTCTCACTATAAGTAATGGTGCAACTGTCGCCCATAGCTCTGCTGAAATGAACCTTGCTGTTCGAATAGTTCCCGGATTGCACGGGCCAGACTTCGGCGAGGTCGGCTAGAGCGGGCGGTTGCGACCAATCACCCGAATATTGGATGCTGAGGTCTGTGTCTTCTATCCGCCGGCTTCCTGGCCCGGCAATGGAATACTGCCTGTTCGAGCCGGTAACGGTCCACTGCGATATGTTGACTTGAAACTCCGTTTGCTGAAATTGATTTGGTTGTAAGTCGGCGGCCCAGGTCCATCGTAGTTTCCGCACTTGAGTGGTGGGGATTGTGACCATCTGCCGAGTGTTTGCAGTGTCGAAGTAGTAGCCGCTCAGCGAGCCGAAATTCAAATTGACCTGGTATCTAGCTGGGAACTGTCCGCCGCTGAACAACACTGCCGGCTCCGCCCACACGCTCGGCCCAATTTCAGAAAACCCATACACCGTTATGCGATTTCCATTTGCGCCGTGGAATTGGGGGAACTGGGCGAGCGGATCGCCCTCTTTCCAGGCGATCGTCAAACCGTTGCCGCCATCCCATTTCGCAGAGAAATCATGGCTGAAGTCATTGACCGCTTTGACGACACCCTGGGCGATAGCGGCAAGGTCGTCGTTATGCAACGGTTCGTAGTAGTAGTGCGTTTCAAGCAAAGCGACCCCGATGCGTATACCTTCGCCCGGCGAGGCGACGACGGTCATTTTCGCCGACGCTGGAACGTAATTGCCGATCGGAGTGATGAGACCGGCTAGATCGACGTAATAGACCAACTCGGTCGTTCCAGCCCCTGGCACCGGAGGGGCCCAGACTCGCAAGTTATGCCAATCCACGACCGGAAATAGGTTGGATTCGAAGGGGATGCAGCCGGTTCGCTCCTCGATGTAGTTCAGGGTCAGCCCGCTCAGATCCCCATCGGGCAGGTTGCGCAAAGCGGGGTGCTCAAAAACGTTGTCGCGATTCCACTCGACGACCGCCCAGTCGAATTGCTGGCGCCATTTGCCAGATAGAGTGAACCCATTGCCACTCGCGTTGCTCATCGCTGCAATGGCGGAGGGCGTTAGGAAATAGCACTGTAAGTCACGATCGGGACTTAGTTTGTACAGTTGCTCGGGCATAATTTTACAGACGAATCGTGACTGTCAGGTCTCTGCCGGGGCTAAGCAGGCCGGCCGGACCTCCCGGCGTGACATTCAGCGTGACGTTCATTGTCAAGACAGACTCTTTCGCGAGTGGTCTGAGATTGAGGACGTTCGTATCGACAGCCGAGACAGTCTGCCCGTCCGGAATGCTCAGATTGGCGTAGAATGCTCCGTCCTGCAGAATATCGATGCTGATTCCGTAGCCGGTCGCGGGTTGAGTGACCGTCGCCCGCATGTCGCGAACCGCGTGCGCGGCTTCAATAATCAGCGGCGGCGCGGCGTTTTGTTGGGTGGCTAAGTAACCACTCACCTGCAGCGAGAATTGTCCGCCGGAAAGCGTTCTTAGTCCGTCGGCATAGAAAATCTGACTGATTTGGCTATTTCCAAATGCGTTCGTAACATAGAATTGCGCCGCGCAGATGCGCACATCCGGCAAGTTGAGCGTGTGCAAGTAGTTCGCCGAAGCCAAGTTCTCAAAAAATCCTTGCGCGAACGGAGCGACGATCGTCGAGTTATCGAGATGAAGGATGTAGTCGCCGATACTGTGCCCTGCTTTAGTCGAGCCAAACGCCCCACGTACTACGTTATAGTTGCCCGGAACGGAACCGGGTTGCACTGTCATCAATTCCTGACCAATCTCGATGATCTGACCGACGAACGGAACAACGGGTGGGCCGACGGTAGTTAGCTGCACTGTTGTGGCATCTGCATCGATCGCCACCGTAAGAGTGGATGGGCTGGGCGAATTGAGTTCGTTCCAGTGAAAGATCTGTAGCGTCCCGCTCGTCACCGAGAAGAGGTTCGTGCTGTCCGTGAAACCGACTTGGTACAGCGTCAAATCCCCGCCACCCGGCGCGAAAAGCAGAAA
>Ga0193753_10003732_pt1 | contig 11124 bp, 9 predicted proteins | sample H1c2metaG_FD_144925 | JGI IMG/M metagenome (GOLD analysis project Ga0193753, IMG submission 144925) | Soil microbial communities from a riparian zone of the East river system, Colorado, United States - H1c2 | ecosystem: Environmental > Terrestrial > Soil > Riparian zone | place: USA: East River... | reverse complement strand
GGGCTTGCTGCTGCGCTACCTGAGATTGATATTCGGCAAATTGCTGCAGCGTGTTCGGAAAGCGAATGTCGACTGTATTGATGCCGAAGCCGCCGCGGAAGACAAACTTGTCCACGGGATGCCAAGCCACACCGATGCGCGGCTGAAAATTCTTGAGGTAGCGCGCGTTTAGTCCGCCCGAGGGGTGAACGATGGCGCCCATCCTTCCGGAGACGGGATCGACCGTCGTGGGACTGAAATTGCTGATGAGGTTATGAGCGGTATGAAACGGACTTTCGGTGGACCATCGCAGACCAAGATTCAGCGTCAGCGTGCGCGAAAACTTCCAATCGTCCTGGAAATACAGGCTATGAACGGTGTCGCGCGGCAGCCAGGTCGTCGTGTAGCTGGTGAAGTTAGCTTGCCGTACATAGCCGAGCTCGACGCCGGCCAATAGATTGCCAGTATTGGGAACGGCCGATCCGTCGGCTCGCAAACCCGCGGTCATGTCGTCGAACTGGAAAACGCCGCTGGGTTTGCCGAGCTGGAAGTAGTTGGCCTGGAAATGAAGAAATTCGTATCCCATCTTGAAAGCATGTGTCGATAGGATCTTGCTGAAATCGTCACGGAACGTCATGGTTTGACGAATCTGGCGGGAAGGTCCGTCCACTGTGAGCCCATACGCCGTATTCAACGCGGGCGCGGTGCCATTGCCGCTGGCCATGGTGCCGCTGAACGACGGAAACAGGAGCGGGCTATCGTTCGGAATCCCTAGTTGTCCGGCCCAGTCCTTGTTGTAAGACGGGACGAATGTGTCGTTCCGGATGCGATAGAAGCCGATCCTGACATCGTTGAGGGCGGTGGGGCCGAACAATTTCGTGATACCGGCCGATGCGTTCTGCTGCGTGAAGGGAGCGTTGAAACCGTTGGCGCCGTCAAAGTCGGGAACGGCGATGCTGGTTGGCCGCTGCAGTCCGCTTTGATAGTTGTATGTGTAGCTGCCATAGGCTTTCAAGTTGGAATTGAACTGATGGTCTACGCGGCCCGAATAGTCGCTGAAGAAAGTTCGTGATTTCGACGCCCACGTATAGTTGCTCACCGGACCGGTGGTCGTGAGCGAGCCAGGCGAGTTGGGCGGGATCCACGGATGGAACGAAAGCAGTTTGGTGTAAACCGGATCCATCTGGCTAACGGCAATCTTGTTGCCGGCGACTGGATCGCGCGTCCAATTGCCGTTGGCGAGCTGGCGCGTAGTGGAAGGATCATAAATCGGCTGGCCGATGCCACCGAACGTAAAATCGCCGTTGAGCTGATCGGGCGTTGGCGTCTGGCTGGTGAAGGCCGCCGACTTTTTTTCAATCAGCTTCTGATAGCCAAAGAAGAAGAATGTCTTGTTCTTGCCGTTGTAGAGCTTGGGAATCGAGATCGGCCCGCTCAAGCTGGCGTCGAGTTGCATGAACCATGCAGGCACGCCATTGGGCGCTCCTGGCTGCGGGTCCGACGTCTTAAAGGCATTGAAAAATTGGCGGTGGGTCATATTCCGCGTGCGTCCCAGATCGGAAGCGGTGCCGTGGAACTCGTTCGAACCGCTTTTCTTCGCGACCGTCACGACGCCGCCCGTGGTGTGGCCGTACTCGGCGGGCAGCGTGCCAGTGACGACTTGCACTTCTTCCACCGAGTTCTCTACCGGCTTGATGTCGGTTCCGGTGCTCAGGATCGGATCGTTGCCAAACACGCCATCTTCGAAAACCGTCGTGCCGGTCGATCGCTGTCCAGCCACGTTGAAGCCGCCGAGCGAGCCGCCGTACGCATAGCCATTCATGGTGACGCCGGGGTTCAGGTTCAACGTATTCAGAACGTAGCGCTGGTAGAGCGGCATCTTGTACAGCGTTTCGCCTTCGGTCACCGTGCTGGTGGAGGACGTTTCGGTCTCGAGCAGCGCGCCCTGGCTCGTGACTTGCACCTGTTCGGTCAATTGTCCGATTTGTAGAGTGCCGTTTACAGGCAACGTGTCGCCTACTCGCAACAACAGTCCGGTCTGCACCAGGCGCTTGAAGCCGGGCGCCTCGAAGGATACCTCGTACGTTCCCGGCTGAAGGGATTGCACGCGGAAGAGGCCGTCGGTGTTGGTCTCCGAGCGCGACTCGAAGTTCATGCTGGTTTCGACGACGAGAACTTTCACTCCGGCCACGGCCGCGCCGGTGGAATCGGTCACGGTTCCGGTAATGGTTGCGCTGCCGATCTGGGCAAATGCCTGAAAGCTCAGAACGGAGACGAGGAATACGAGACGCGAAGAATACAATTTGACCCGATGCATACGTTGCTCCTTTGATCCCGAACGAGGGACCACCCCAAAACTGCTTGGAATATAGTATCTGATTCCTAATGAGGACGTTTCGCGATACGATAACTACTCTTCAATCACTACTCACTATGCCGAAGCCTATGCTCTGGATGGTTCTGGCCGCGCTGCTCGTGCCGGCCGCTCCCGCGCAAAACGCGGATGATTCGTATCAATACTACGGCCGCGATCTCACACCCGCGGAATCGCGCGGCCGGGACACTTGGTATTTCTGGACGGGCGGCGGCGAGCGCATGTGGCACCAAATCACGAAAGTGACCGGCGGCACCGTCGATCTGCTGCTCTACGCCGAGAGCGCGCCGCGCGACAAACGCTTTCAGACGCTCGGCACGATCAACGATCCGGATTGCCACGCCGCCGAGCACCCGGATGAGTATGGACTGAATCTGGATGTCTGCAAGCCGATGGTGATTCCCGATATTCCGGGCGAGTCTACCGGCATCATCGGATTACGCAAATTCCGCAACCCGGATTTCAAGCCGGAGCTATGGGACGTGAACAAATACCGCGCGCATCCCGACCAGGTGGAGCCGCCTTACATCGTGGGGATGGCGTGCGCCGTGTGCCATGTCGGCTTTAGCCCGCTGCACCCCCCCGCCGATACGGCGAATCCGCATTGGGGCAATTTCGCGTCGACCATCGGCAACCAGTATTGGAAAGAAGGCAAGCTGTTCAGCTTTCGTCTGCAGCCGAGTGACTTCTTCTGGCAAGCCGGCGAGCAGCAGGCGCCGGGGACGTCCGACACCTCGCGCATCGCGACGGACCACATCTACAATCCGAACTCGATCAACACCATTGTGGAGCTAAAAAATCGTCCGCTGGTGAACGAGAATATTGTCGACACGGCGACGGGACAGGTAGTCGTACACCCGGTTCATCATATTTTGAAAGCGGGCGAAGATTCGATCGGCACGGCGTTCGCAGGCTTGCGCGTCTACGTCAACATCGGCATGTGCTCCGACATCTGGCTCGCGCAGCAAGATCCGGTGCTCGGAGAGAAGCGCGCGCAGACCCCGTTTCGTATCGAAGAGGCGCGCAAGAATTGCGAAAAATGGCGCCAGACCGAGGCCCGCATGGGCGACGCCGAAGCTTTTCTCAATACGATCACGCCGATGCATTTGCAGGAAGCCGACGGCGGCGGCGCCTATCTGAAGAACAACGCCGCCGTTTTGAATCTCGGCAAACGCGTCTTCGCGGACAACTGCGCCACCTGCCACTCGAGCAAGCAGCCGCCCGCGGAAATTGCTTCCGATCCGGCGAAACGCAGCGAATGGTTCCGCCAGGCGGTCGCCGAGCCTGGCTTTCTCGATGGCAACTTCTTATCCGACGACAAGCGCTACCCGGTAACCGTGATCGGCACGAACTTCTCGCGCTCGGCCGGCTCGAACGCGCAGCAAGGCCACATTTGGGAGGATTTTTCTTCCATCGATTACAAGCACCAGCCGCAGGGGCCGGAAATCAGCGGCCTCTACAATCCCGTGAAGCCGAAACGCCCGATCACATTTCGTTTGCCGGCGGGCGGTCCCGGCTACTATCGCACGGCAACGCTCGCGGGCATTTGGGCGACCGCGCCCTACTTCAACAACAATTCGCTGGGCGTCTTCACCGGCGACCCATCGCTCGCGGGACGTATGAAGGCCTTTGACGATGCCATGGACAAATTGCTCTGGCCCGAACATCGCCCTGGCGTGCGCGGAATTCTTAGAACGACTTCAACGAGCAGCATCATCGTCAATGGCGAAACACGCATGTCGGACATTCCCGTAGGAACGCCGATCAAACTGCTGGCCTCCACCAGCACGGTGGATTTGCCTTCCATCGCGCAGCAAAACTGGTTCACTAAATTTCTACGCGCGCTCCTCGGCCGCAAGAATTTCGACGAGCTTTTGTTGCAACGGAACCTGGCGCCCGATTTCGTGGAAGACCGCGGCCACGAATTCGGCTCGAAGCTCCCGGATGAGGAGAAACGCGCGTTGATTGAATATGTGAAGACGATTTAGGGCTTTGGGCCCTCGTATAGCTGGCGCAGTTCGCACTCGCCGTCGCCGGCGACCTTCAGAAAATCCTTGAGGTACCCAATCGCCTCTTCCTTCGAATTCGCCTGCAGGATGGCGAGGCCGCCGACGATCTCTTTGGATTCCGTGAACGGGCCGTCGGTGACCGTCACGTTGCCACCGGAAAGGCGGACGCGCGCGCCGCTTGCGCTGGGCATGCAACCCTCGACGGCAAGGAGGCGGCCGGATTTCATACCCTCTTCGACCAGCTTGCCCATAGTGGCCATTTCCTCCTGGGTCGGGAAACAGCCCGTTTCCACTGACTTGTACATACTTAAAAATTTCATGATGATCTCTGTCTCCTTCTATCTACGTTCTACATAAGCGTCGAACGACAAGGGCAAGAAATCGACAGACTCAGAATTTATTTTTGGGAATTTTTTGGGAGAGAGGAGGCTGGGCGCACGCCTGCGCAGGTCCGGTTCACGGACCTGCTGCTACAAGGCCGGCGACAAAAACGACTGTAAAGGCGGGTTCTAGGCTAGGGCTACTTGCTCGGCTTGGAGGCCTTTGGGGCCGTTCTTGACAACGAACGAGACCCGCGCTCCTTCATCCAGGCTTCGATAGCCGGTCGACTCAATCGCGGAGAAATGGACGAATACATCCTCACCATTCTCGCGCGCGATGAATCCAAACCCCTTCGAAGCATTGAACCACTTTACGGTTCCAGTTTCTTTCATAAATTCTCTCTTTCTTGCTACAAAACCCGACTAATCATTTGAGGGAATCGAGAAACTGCTTACCGTGGAAGGTGGGCGTACCGGATGGTTCAAGTGACAGGAGGAATTTGTGTGCTCCCAAATGATAACCGAGGTCCGCGGTTTTGTCAACAAAAGCTAAGACGGCACCTTACGAATCATGCTTCCGAGTTTCCCCCGTTCCTCCGGAGTCGCCCGAATGTAATCGCCGGTAGAGCGGGCCGGCGGCTGGGGGTTCTTGTTCTCGCCAACCTTTTCGGCGATGGCGCGGTTCTGAGCGATCCGGGCGACGGTCCGTTCCGCCGGGGTCATCAGGTGAAATGGTTTGTTCATTACGCTTCTACCATGATCTCGCATTTGGGTCCTTAGGCTGGGTAAAATCGTCTCTCGGGGAGCAAAACGATGAAAAATGTACTGATTGCCCTGTGCGTGGTTGGCAGTGTAATGGCGGCTCAAGAGACCAAAGTGACTCCGCTGATGACCAAAGACCTGGCGGGGCTTGCGGCCAATGAAGGCACGATGCTGACGGTGGAATACGCGCCCGGCGCATCCTCGACGCCGCACCGTCACAATGCCCACACCTTTGTCTATGTGCTGGAGGGGTCGGTCGTGATGCAGGTGAAGGGCGGCCAAGAAGTGACTCTCGGCCCCGGCCAGACGTTCTATGAGTCTCCGGAGGACGTCCACTCGGTTTCGAAAAACGCCAGCAGCACGAAGCCTGCCAAGTTCCTGGTGTTCTTTGTGAAGGTGAAGGGGACTCCGGGTAGCGTGCCGGCGAACTGAGCAAAGGGCCGCTCCTGTTGCCTTCCCAAAAGAAGTGTGGCATGCTTCTGTTGGAAACCCAATAAGCCACATGAAAGAAAAAACCGACGTCCGGCAGGGCACCTTGGCGCTGATGGTGCTGAAGACTCTCGACGTGCTGGGACCTCTGCACGGCTACGGGATTGCCCGCCGGATCGAGCAGATCAGTGGGGACCTGCTGACGCTGAACCAGGGCACCTTGTATCCCCTCCTGTTGAAGCTGGAGCAGGAAGATTCGATCGCCTCCGAGTGGGGCGCCTCGGAAAATAACCGCAAGGCGCGCTTCTATCGGCTGACCCGCAACGGGCGCAAACAGCTCGAGGCCGAGACGCAAGATTGGGAACAGACGGCGTCCATCATCGGACGATTCTTCGCTGTGAAAGCGGAGGATCTGAAATGAGACCGGTAAGACGCTTCTTCAACCGGCTGGGCGCGTGGGCAAGCGGTCGACGGGCGACTGAGGAGCGATTGCGAGCGGAGGTCGAAGATCACCTCGCGCGCCAAACGGCCGAAAATCTTCGCGCCGGCTTATCGGTTGTCGAGGCACGGCGCCAAGCGGCGTTGAAGTTCGGAGCCGTGGAGGCGGCGAAGGAAACTTACCGGGACCAGCGCGGATTGCCGTTCCTCGAAACGCTGCTGCGGGACACGCGCCACACACTGCGCGGCCTGCGCAAATCCCCGGCCTTCACGGTCACAACTATCCTCACACTGGCGCTGGGCATTGGCGCCACCACTTCCATCTTTACCCTGGTGCACGCGGTTTTATTGAAGTCGCTCGCGGTCGCGAATCCCGATGATTTGTACCGCTTGGGCAAAGAAACTCATTGCTGTATGTGGGGCGGATACAGTCAATCCAACGAGTTTTCGATTTTCTCTTACGATTTGTATAAGCACTTCCGCGACAACACCAAAGGCTTCGCGGAATTAGCAGCGTTTCAGGCGGGAGGGATAGGCTCCCTCTTCGCTGTCAGGCGCGCCGGCGGCGCGGAGGCGGCGCAAAGCTTACCGGGCAAGTTTGTATCCGGCAACTACTTCACAATGTTCGGCGTAAAAGCCTTTGCGGGGCGTGCGCTCTCCGCAAGGGACGATCAACTCGGCGCCCCGCCGGTGGCGGTCATGAGCCATCGCTTATGGCAGGAAAAATATGGGTCCGACTCCTCTGTGATCGGCAGTGTTTTCAGTTTGAATAGCACGCCATTTACGGTGGTCGGCATCACTCCTCCGGGGTTCTTTGGCGATACGTTAAGCGAGACGGCTCCCGATTTCTTTCTACCGTTAGCGACAGAGCCTCTCGTGCAGGGCGTCAGCTCGCTGCTCCGCGTACCGGACGCGCACTGGTTGGACTTGATCGGCCGCATTGAGCCGGGCGCCACATCCGCATCCATCGAGGCGCGGATGCGGGTGGAATTGAAGCAGTGGTTACGCTCGCATTGGGGCGAGATGGACGCCAACACGCGAACAAACCTGCCGCGGCAGACCTTGTATCTGAGCCCGGGAGGCGCGGGGATCACGAGTATGCGTGAGCAATACGAGCATTGGCTGCAGATCTTGATGGTGGTCTCCGGATTTGTGCTGCTGATCGTCTGCGCCAACCTCGCGAATCTGATGCTGGTACGCGGCATCGAGCGGCGGCAACAAACAGCCCTGAGCATCGCCTTGGGCGCGCGAGCATCGCGTCTGGTGCGGCAGGCCCTTACCGAAAGCATCTTGCTCTCCCTATTGGGAGGGGCGGCGGGTCTGGCAATTGCATTTGCCGGCACGCGTCTGATTCTCCACTTCGCATTTTCCACGATGCCTGGTTTCGCGGGCGTGCCGATTAGCCCTTCACCTTCGATACCGGTGCTGCTGTTTGCGTTTACGATTTCGCTGATAATCGGAGTGGCCTTCGGCATCGCTCCTGCCTGGTTGACGGCGAGGGTGGATCCGATTGAAGCGCTGCGGGGCGTCAATCGCTCCACCAGCCGTTCCGGCTCGCTCCCGCGCAAGGCGCTGGTCGTAATGCAAGCCGCGCTTTCCCTCGTATTGCTGTGCGCGTCTGGGCTACTCACCGTTGCACTCGGCAAACTGCAGAGCCAAGATTTTGGCTTCGAGCAGGACCAGCGGACTATCGTGAACATCGATCCGCAACTGGCGGGCTATCGGGCCGAGCAACTCACCCCGCTCTACCGGCGCATTCACGATTCATTCGCGAGCGTTCCGGGTGTCTTGTCAGCCGCTCTCTGCAGCTATTCACCGTTAAGCGGCGATAGTTGGAACGACGGAGTCTTCGTGGATGGACGGCCGGCTCCCGGGCCCAAGGAGGACAACTCTTCCGCATTCGATCGCGTCACGGCGGGATACTTCGAAGTCATCGGAAATCCGATCCTGAGAGGACGCGCCATTTCCGGACAGGATACGGAAAGCTCGCAGCATGTGGCGGTTGTCAATGAAGCCTTCGCCCGGAAGTTTTTCAAGCAGGCGGATCCGATCGGAAAGCATTTCGGCCGCTCGGAAATGGGAGCGGCGCGCCAGTACGAAATTGTGGGTATTGCCAAAGACGCCCGTTACCTGACCTACAATCTCGAACAGCCGATTGGCCCTTTCTTCTTTTTGCCGGAATCGCAGCATGATGTCTTCCCAAAAGCGGAGTTCACCCAAGGCGATGTGCGTTCGCATTTCCTGCACGAAATTGTCGTCGTGACGAAACCTGGAGCCAACGTGCCTGTTTCTGAATTGCGGCGGGCCCTCGCCGCGGTCGATCCGAACATTCCGGTGAACCTTGTTCGTACTCTCCGCGAGCAGGTCTCCGGCCAGTTCAACCAGCAGCGCCTCATTGCGCGCCTCACATCGTTCTTTGGAGTGCTCTCACTCGTCTTGGCTTCCGTCGGGCTATATGGAGTGACTGCCTACAACGCCGGCCGCAGGGTTAATGAGATCGGCATACGCATGGCCCTCGGCGCCATGCGCGGCGACATTGTCGCGCTGGTGCTGCGGGGCGCTTTCGCGCTCATTGTCTTTGGACTATTGGTCGGGTTGCCCTTAACTATTGCAGCCGGCCGCTTTCTGGGCCACCAACTCTACGGAATGAATCCATACGACCCCTTGGTGACTTCGGTTGCCGTCGTCGCGCTCGGCTTATCGGCGCTAGTCGCGTCGTTGATTCCAGCCTTCCGGGCAAGCTCGATTTCGCCGTTGCAAGCATTGCGGATCGAGGGGCTTTAGGCCCGCAGTGGACGGCTAGAATGGCTGCAAGTGTCTTTCGACGACTATAAGGTCGTGCTCTATCGCAATCAGCCTAGCGGCTGGGTAGCTGAGATTCCTGCCATTCCGGGTTGCTATGCGCTGATGCCGACCCGCGAGGAGGCGCTCAGCGAGCTGACTGCAGTATTTCGCTTGATTTCGAATGAACGCCCCGACAATGTGTCGTACTCGAAAGAGCTCTTCGCCGTCTACGCGAGCAACGTGCGGAAATAATCGTTCAGCAATCGGCCGTTCGGATCGTATTGCTTGCGCGTGTCCGCGAAAGTTTTCAAACGATCGCCAAAGGCTTTCTTCACAATCTCAGGCGTGAGCTTCGGCGTCTGGTTCAGCAGCGGCTTGCCGTTGCGCTCGCTGCAGAACTGGTTGTAGGCGATGAGATAGTCCGGCCAGCCCTTATTTGCCGTCGACACGGGGTCGATCGTCATCACGTTTTCGTCCCAGGAATAAGACAGCAGCGCTTTCTGGTCTTTCAGGATGCGATAGCCGACATACAGAAGATTGGTGCGGTACCCCTTCTGCTTGTAGTAATCCTTCGAGAACTCGAAGAACTCGCCCAGTATCCGTGGAAAATCCTTTTCCGGAAACGCGAACAAACTGAACGTGTAGCGGCTATCGTCCGACACCGGCGGATATTCGATGATCTGATCGCCGGGAACCGTATTAGGGCTCTTGACGAGCTCTTCGAGCTGGAAGCGCCACACCGCGCCAAAGCTGTCGATCACGCCGTAGCGAATCGCAGGAACGGAAATATTCTGTTCGATGTCGTGCCCCAGTTTCGGCCCGGTAGTGCCCCAAAGGTGGTTGCGCAAAGCCCAGGCGCTGCGGTTCGGCTCGCCCGTGGCCGCCGGATTGTATTTGCGGAATTCGATCGTGATCTTGTCGACGAACGGAAAAATGTAATACATGATCGAATAGTTCAGCGCGATCAGGTCCGGCAGAGCTTTGGTGAATTCGGCGAGGCTGAACGTTTTGTGATGCACGTCCATCGGCAGCATTTGGCGGATGCGATACGTCACCTGGTAGATGATCCCGAAGGTGCCGTAGCTCGATCGCACTTTCTGCATCAGATCGGGATCTTTGTCTTCCGTTACTTCGAGCAAATCGCCGTTCGGAAGAACCATTTTGACTCCGATAACGTAAGAGCCAACCTGGCCGTACTCGCCCGGCATGGAAGCGTCTTTGGTACCGGCGCAAGCAGCGCTGCCGGCGGAAAGCCGCCCGATTTCGGTATTGACGTAAAACTGGAGATTGTGTTTTTCGAGCTCCTTCGACAGATCGAGATGAATGGCGCCGGCTTCGACGGTGAGCGTGTCCGCGCCGATATTCAGAATCCGGTTCATCTTCATCTGGATGAGCGTGCCGCCTTCGGCCACGCCGCAGGGCGCGGTCGAGTGATTCGAGCCCACGGCCCGCACCGGCGACGGATATTTGCCTGGATTTTTCAATACGGCGACAATGTCGTCCACCGTATTCGCTTCGACAATCACTTGCGGATGGGAAACGAGGTCGCCAAACCAGTTGGTCACAGAGAGATCGGGCATGACAATCCCAGAACTGTATCAAATTCGCGGCGGGCGGAGCGCCTCAAGGGCGGCGGAGTACCAGCAATGGGCGGTTGGATGCCAGGAACTCCTGAACGCACCGCTTCGCGGCGAAGCAATAGCGTGATTTCGTGCGCTGAGAAGTCGCAGCGGTCGATTCGCACGACTCTCGGCGGCGCTCCGAGTTCCAGCACTCTATTTTGAAAGTCGATGTCAGTTGTAAGAATCGCGGCGTACCCGTGTGTGCGGGCGAAATGCCAGAGCTCGGGGTCTTGCTTGCCTTTGAGAGCCAACTCGCGGACGTGATGCATTTCCGGAAACAGATCAGCCAGCCGCTCGCTCAGCCGCGGCGGGAGATTTCGTCGATTAGGATCTTCACCCGATGAAGCGGTTGCCGGCGACTTCTGCCGCGAATCTATAAACGGCTTGGAAGTCTTCCTTTTCGAGAT
>Ga0193753_10003731_pt1 | contig 11126 bp, 8 predicted proteins | sample H1c2metaG_FD_144925 | JGI IMG/M metagenome (GOLD analysis project Ga0193753, IMG submission 144925) | Soil microbial communities from a riparian zone of the East river system, Colorado, United States - H1c2 | ecosystem: Environmental > Terrestrial > Soil > Riparian zone | place: USA: East River... | reverse complement strand
AGGCACACAAGAGGAAGAATGAGAATTTACGAAGAGCTGTTCATCGTTCGTCCGGACGCAACGGACGAAGAGGTGGACCCGGTCATTGAGCAATTGAAGAACGTGATCGTGCATGCGGGCGGCACGTTGGATAAGACCGAGAAGTGGGGCGTACGCAAGCTGGCATACCGCCTCCTGAAGCACACCGAAGGCCAATACATTCTGCTGCAGTTCACGGCGCAGTCCGATACGGTCAAGGAAGTGGAGCGCCGGTTGCGCGTGGCGGACTTGGTCTTGAAATTCCTGACTGTCCGTATCGATGAGAAACTGAAGCGCATCGAGAAGCGCAAGAAAGCGCGCGAGAAGCGTGCGGCGCGCAAGCCTCCGCCCATGGCCTCGCAGTCGGCGTCTGTTTCACCGGCGATGCCGGCCGAGCCGGGGGCTCCGATTCCTGGAGCGCCCGGGGCTCCAGCTCCACCTCCGGCTCCGGCAGCGCCCGTGGAAGCGGCGGAATAAGAAGGGACAGGAAGAGACATCATGGCAGAACAAAGAGGCGGACGTCCCATCGCGGCATCGCAGCGGCCCACCGGCGGCGACAAAGCGATTGCCACGGGCAAGAAGCAATATTTCCGGCGCAAGAAAGTGTGCCGGTTCTGTGTCGAGAAAGTCGACGACATCAACTACAAAGACGTGAGAATGCTCATGAGCTTTATTTCGGAGCGCGGCAAGATCACGCCCCGGCGTATTTCCGGCGTCTGCACGCCGCACCAGAAGCGGTTGACCGAAGCGATCAAGCAGGCGCGCAGCATTGTGCTGGTGCCGTTCGCTTCGCGCATGTAAGCGAGAGAAAACATGGAAATCATTCTCAGGGAAGACGTCGATAAAGTAGGCGCGCGCGGCGCGGTAGTGAAGGTCGCGGACGGCTACGCCCGCAATTATCTGCTGCCGAAGCGGCTGGCGGTTCGGGCGACGGACTCGAATAAGAAAATCGTCGAGCAAGAGCGCGAAGCGTACGTGCGCCGCGAGGCGAAGGACGTGAGCGAATCCGAGGATCTGGCGAAGCTGCTGGGCGGTGTCACGCTGACCTTCCGGCACAAGGTCGGAGAAAACAATCACCTGTTCGGTTCGGTGACCGCGAAAGACATCGCGGACGCGCTCGAGGCCCAGAAATTCCACATTGAGCGCCGCAAGGTACAGCTCGAAGAACCAATTCGCACGGTGGGCGAGCACGAGGTCACGGTGCGGCTGCACCGCGACGTAACGACGCACATCAAAGTCGTGGTCGAGCCCGAATAAGCGCGCGGCTTGTTTCTCGACCCAGATAAGTTACTCGAAGCCAGGCCGGCCGAGGTGTTGGAGGCAGCCGCCCGAGGACACCTCGGCCTGGACCATCGTTTCCTGCATGCGCTGCTCGACCGGCGGGCCGAGGCCACGCCGGATCTCGTCGCTTTTGCCACGCGCGACCGCTCCAACGACGTAGTCGACTTGGCGCCGGAGCTCACCGCGATATTCCGGCACTGGCAAGCGCCGGAAAGTATTCCTTTCCACATCGCTCTCATCAAAGAAGATCCGGAAAATGTTCCGGATGAGATCACGATCGCGCTGGTTGAGGCGGGCGCGCCCGCGCTCGAACCCCTGCTCGCGCTCTATTCAGAGCTCGACGAAGCCGAAAGCGGAGAAGTCGCTTTTATCCTGGCGAATTTGCGCGTCCGCGATGGGCGCGTCTTGAAACTGCTGTTGGACAGGATGGAGTTCGATGTCTCGGACACTCTGCTACTGCTCGGAAGCTACGGAGATCCGGCGGCGCGGCCGGCGATTGAAAACGCCGCAGTGCTGGTTTCGGGCGACGCGGAACTGATGAAGGAAGCGGCCGATGCGCTCGAGCTGCTCGGAGAACCCAAAGATTCGCTCGCGCACGAACCGTTCGATATCTGGGAGTTGTATCCGGACGAGGACGAACCGCCCCTCGATCTGCTGGAGGAAGACGAGCGCGGCGAATTGCTTACGCATCCGGTAGCGAGCATGCGCGCCGCCGCGGCGCATTCCTTCTTTAATCGCCAGCCCGAAGGGCCGCCGCGTGCGCTGCTTTTGAAGCTGGCGCAAGAGGACGAGTCCGCGGAAGTGCGGGCGCGTTCGTGGGAAGCGTTGATCGATGCGACGGAAGAACCGGCCGTCGTCGATGCCATGCTGCGCGCGCTGCGTAACCCGCAGCTTTCTGTTGAAGAGCGCGGCGGGTTGCTGGTCGGGATGGCGCCCGAAGCCGATCGTGCGGAAGTACGTAAGGCCGTGGTCGATCTCTACGCGATTCCCGAAGGCCGCGCCAAGGCGCTCGAAGCGATGTGGCGCTCGGTGCATCCGGCGTTTCGCGATTACTTTGCCAAACATTTGGGCGATCCCGATCTCGAGATCCGCCGGGGAGCGATTTGGGGCGTCGGCTATTACGGCATCCGCAGCGAGCTCGATAAGCTTCGCCAGATTTTCGACGACCAGGACCTGCGATCGGATGCGCTGTTTGCCTACGCGCTGGCGACTCCGACGGAGGTATCGCGCTCGCGCATGAAGGGGGTGCTCGCGCGCATCGAAAAAGACGCGCACGGGCTTTCCGAAATGGAAGAAGAACTCGTCAAAGCCGCGCTCGACGAGCGCCTGCTGCTGGCGGGCAAAGAACCGGTCTTCCGCGAGCAAGACGACTAGTTACAGTTGCTATTCATTTCCGACGATGAATAGCTTTGTTGCCAAAGCTCGCCATCGCCGGTTTTCTAGCAGCCGGCATGCTCGCCGGGCAGCCGTACCCGCTTCAGGGCACTTTCCTCAATTTCTACCGTAATCTGACGCCGGAATTGTGGGCGCTCGAATTTCAGCACATGAAAGCGCTGGATATCTCGACAGTCGTGATCGCGCCGGTGGGCCGTTTGCGCGCGGACGCGGGCGATCCTTTGGGTTACAGCCTCGCTTCTGAGGGGTTGCGCTACCCCAGCAACCTCGTCCCCGCCTGCGAGCGGCCCGAGACCGACATCCTGGAGATGATGCTATCTCTGGCAGATCAGCAAGGGATGCACGTGTATCTGGGATCGTTGGAGACGGCGGTGGATTGGTCCGGCGGAGCGGAGTTCGTGGCCTTGCGCGCCTATAACAAGCGCGTGGCGGCGGAAATCGTCGAGCGCTACGGACATCATCGATCGCTCGCGGGGTGGTACTTCACGCAGGAAATCTGGATGAACTGGGTGAAGCGTTACGGGGCCGGTTACTACGGCACAAAACTGCTGGCGGATTGGGTCGCGGACATGAAGTGTGTGGATGCCGCGAAGCTGACAACCGTAGCGGTGGTTGTGAAGAAGGCGGGCCGAGGCGCCATGCCGGGCTTGACGGCTACGGAACTCGAGACATTGGCGGCCAACTTCTTAAAGGCAACCAGGGTGGACATTCTGATGCCGCAGGACGGTATCGGGGCAGGGGAGGGCGCTCCCGCGCTGGACGATCTGGCGGACTATTTCCGCGCGATGCGGCAAGGGGCGCGGGCCGTGGGCACAAATACGGCACTATGGAGCACCATCGAGACGTTCACTGCGGACGCGCATCCTAACAACGAACAGTTCCCTCCTGCAACCATCGCACGGATTCAAAAGCAGGTGGACCTGGTCCGTCCCTACGTGAGCGGATACATGAGTTGGATCTTCGGCGACGATATGTCGCCACAAGCCGCATACTATCCGGTGGAAGCAAGCGAGCTGAACCGGCGGTACCGATCCGCATTCCAACCGGATGCGATTCCGAATGAAATCCTACCGCTCGCGAACTATCGGTTTTCCGCGCCAGCGAGCGCAGCCTATCCGGATAGCGATCTTCAGAAATTGAAAGATCGCACCAGTAGCCGCGATCTCAGTTCCTGGGCAGGCTTTCGGAGCGACACGCTCCAGATCACCGGCGATTTAGGGACTGCGAAAACCATCCACGCTGTGCGCGCGCTCACGCAATCCCAAACCGCATCCGGAATTTTCCATCCTTCCCAAATCAGCGTGGAAGTTTCGCAAGACGGATCGAATTGGGTTCCTTTCGGGACAACGAACTCATTCCCGGCGGACACACCCGATTTTGCGGTCATGTGGGGCGAGGTGCGGGGCTCCGCCACGGCTCGCTACATTCGCTGGACATTCAAATATCGGGAGTGGCTCTTTCTGGCTGAGCTAGAAGCAATCGGGTAAATTGGTTGGAAAGTGAACCCGGGTCTGTGCTCCACCTGCACGCATTCCAAGATCGTTCGCTCGGATCGCGGATCGGTCTTCTACCGCTGCACCCTTTCCGATAAGGACCCCAAATTCCCGAAATATCCTAGGCTCCCCGTCCTCAATTGCGCAGGCTGGGAACAATGCGTTCAAGGCAGCGGACGAAGTCCCGCGCAATCCGCAGGCTCGTAGATCTCCTGAATCTTGTAGTGAGATTTCGCGCGCAACTCCGGGTGGAACTGCGGAGTGAAAATCAAGGCGAACGGATTTATATTCGCCATGCACACGGTTTCGCCTTCACGAAGATGTGCGTCGACGAGCCGCTGCTCCACTTTCTGCGCCATTCCTTCCATGGTCGTGCCGCTTCTGTGGACGTAGACGAAATTGGTCGCGCACAACACGAACAACAGGAAAGACGCCATGCCGCCGACGTAGAGAATTCTTGCGTCTCTCCCGGGCTCGCCCGGAAGGTAATTCACGATAAGCGTCAAATTGAGCAGCACCAGGCAAACGATCCAATACATGTAATAGCGGGTCTCTGGAGAGCCCGGCATAAAGGGGGTAACCAGCGTGATCGCGCCCATGAACCAGCAGGGGGCCCAGCCTACGCTGCCTCTTACTTTGCTTTGCAGGAAGCCGAGCCACAGAATGTTGAACAGAACCAGTGCTCCAAAATTTCCGCCCATAAAGATAGCCGGAGAGTCCGTCGGCAAGTCTCCCTGCCCATTCGTCCAGAGCGGATTCCGGCCCTCGAAGCTCCTGTATTCGACCATCGAAAGAAGCCATCGGAAACCGCCTGAATAGCGCGCCAGGTAATCCGGCTTGGCGGCCAACTCTCCGGGCACGATCACTTTCCCGCCTGCGATCGGTAAAGGGTAAAGCGGATTGCGAAACTCGATCCAGTTCCTTACCGGATTGGCGAAAGCAATTGCGAGAAGAACGGCCAGCGCGCCGGTAACTCCCAACTTGCGCCGCCATCCGCCATTCTGAGTAAAGAACCTCAAACGCGCATAGCGCCGGCGTCTAACCCAAAGCAGAACGAGGAAGACGCCGAGTGCAGCCAGCGCCGCCAGCCACAACGGCATTCTGGAATTGAAAACTACGGCGAAACAAACGAAGATGCCAATCAGTCTCGCGGCTGAGAAACGTTCCGGATGTAATATCGCTGCCAAAATGAGGAGCAGCATGCTTGCTAGCCAGCAATTTGAAAATAAGTCGACATACGAACTTGTGCTCTGAATCAAGACCACCGGGATGCTCAACAGCGCCACCAGAGAATACGTCAACGGCACACGGAACACCTTCTTCAACATTCCAACCAGTGGCAACAATCCCGTCAGTCCGATCAAGTTAGCGGCTTGTATGTGTGACGTAGCCCGCCACAAGGCGCCTTGTATCAGGTCGGGCAGAATAGGAAATCCGTTATAGCGTTCGGTCATGAACCGCGACAAACGATACTCGTTCGCCGAGAGGATTCCTGCCCGTAAGCCCGCAAACGGGAGATGATATCCGAGCGAGTCCCAGGCGACATCCAAATCCATCCACGCTTTGCGGACGATGGCAGCGAGCAATAGCAAGACCGGTATCGTCAGAATGTTTAGCTTCGAAAACAATAGACGCGCGCGGGCGCTCACGTACATAGAGTACTCACCGGCTGAGAAGAGTTCGCGAGGCGCTTCCGCATGGGGACCAGTGCAAATTTCGCCAGCGCGCCGGATGCGAGACTACAGACCGCAGCCGTCACTAGCATGCTGGTCCAGGTTCCGGTAGCCGTCATGAGTAGGTTGGCGAGCGGCACGGCCAGCGCCGCCGTACCTTTTGCGGTATACAACAAACCGTTATTCGCCGCGGCATTCTGAATGCCGAAGCTATCGCCGCTGAGGGCTGGAAAAACGACGAAGATCTCGCCCCAGAACAGAAAGATCAAGGCTGCGAACAGTAGGAAGCCGTAGGGGTTTCGTCCAAAGAGCGCCATACCGAAAAGCGCCACCGCTTCCAAGCAGAAAATCAGCAGCATCATGTTTTCGCGCCCGATCACGTCGGAGAGCCAGCCGGAGAGCGGACGAGTGATGCCATTGGCGAAGTTATCGATCGATAGAGCCAGCGCCAGCACCGGCGTGGCCACTCCGAGAACCGTCACCATTTGGTTTTCGAGGCCGAAGTCGCGTGCTATCGGCCCCAGTTGAGCGGTCATGATCATGCCGCCAAACGCAATCAGTAAATAGATGAGATAGAGCAGCCAGAAAACGCCGCTTCGTATGGTTTGCGAAGGCGTAAGTTCCGCGCCCTGAAAAATTGTTTTTCGCGGCCGTGCCAATGCGCGGCGCGATGCCGTGGGTTTCACCAGTAGCACCGCGCAAATCAGAATCGCTATTCCTTGAAAGAATCCGAAGAAACGAAACGCATGCCGGTAGCCGCTGTCCCGAATCATCATCGCGAGCGGCGCGGATGTGATCGCGGCACCGAATCCGTAGCCCGCCGCAATCATACCGGCCGCCAAGCCGCGTCTATCGGGAAACCATTTCAAGGCCGTTCCCATGCACGTGCCGAACACGCAGCCAATGGCGAGCCCGCCGATCACGGCGGAAATATACAACATCGCGAGCGACTCGGCTTTCGAATTCATCACCCACGACAGCGCCGCGAATACGCCGCCCGCCATCACCACGCCGCGCGGCCCGTAGCGATCCACCAGCCAGCCTTCGACCGGCGACAGCCACGTGTTCACGAAGATCATGATGGTGAATGCGATTTGAATACTGGCGCGGCTCCAATGGTTTTCATCGTGCATTGGATTGACGAAAAGCGTCCATCCATACTGCATGTTCGCGAGCATGACTGTCGAGAGAACCGCAAACGTGAGCTGCGGCCAACGGCTTCTCCAATTCATTTAGGCCTGCCCGGTCAGATATTGAAGAGCCGCGTCGACGCCGCCTTTACGATGCGGGATTCCGGCCAAGGCGAGCCCCATCTCGACGCCGGCGAGCGTTCCGGCGAGCATCAACTCGTTGAAATCTCCGAGGTGGCCGATGCGAAACGCGCGGCCCGCCAGTTTGCCGAGCCCCGCGCCGAGCGACATGTTGAATCTATCCAGTATCAAGGCGCGCAGCGCTTTTTCGTCGAAGCCTTCCGGCACGAATAAAGCTGTGACGACGTTACTGTATTCCGATGGATCGAGGGCCACCATCTCCAGATTCCACTGCCGCACCGCGCAGCGCGTCGCCTCGGCCAGTTGCGCATGGCGCGCGAAGACTCTTGGCCAACCCTCCGCTTCGAGCATGTGAATCGCTTCGCGCAGCCCGTAGAGCAGGTTCGTCGCGGGAGTATACGGAAAAAATCCGTTCGAGTTATTGGCGAGCATTTCGCTCCAGCGCCAATAGCTCTTCGGCAGGGCGCTGCTCTTGCTCGCCTCGATCGCGCGCGCGCTGATGGCGTTGAACGCAAGACCGGGCGGCAGCATCATCCCTTTTTGCGATCCGCCAATCGCTACATCGACGCCCCATTCGTCATGCCTGTAATCGATCGATCCGAGCGAAGAGACGGTATCGACCAGCAAGAGAGCCGGATGCTTCGCTTCGTCGATCGCGCGGCGCACCGCTGGTATGTTCGTTGTCACTCCGGTGGACGTCTCGTTGTGGACCACCATCACCGCTTTGATCTCGTGCTCGCGATCGCGCGCGAGCGCTTCCGCCACGCGCGCCGCGTCTACGCCATGACGCCAATCGCCAGGAATCAGGTCCACTCGCAGCCCGAGATTCGTGGCCATCTTCGCCCAAAGGCCCGCGAAATACCCTGTTTCGAACGCCAGCACGCGATCGCCCGCATTCAGCGTGTTGACAAGCGCGGCCTCCCATGCACCAGTCGCCGAAGAGGGGTAAATAATTACCGGATTCTGCGTTTGAAAGACGGACTGCAGCCCCTGCAAGCACTCGCTGCCGAGCTCTCCAAACTCGCTGCCGCGGTGATCGATCGTCGCGCGATCGATCGCTCGCAGTATCCGATCCGGAACATTCGTCGGACCGGGTAGCTGAAGAAAATGTCTGCCTGGCCGATGTGTCATTTCAAAAGACGTCGAATCAGAACCGCGGGATGAACGCCGGCCGCTTGGCCGAAGTCTCGAATCTGGTGGCGGCACGAGACGCCCGGCGCAACCAGAATATCGGAGCCGTTCATCGACTTGACCGCCGGAAGCAAGCGCCGGCTTGCGATGGCATGAGAAATTGCAAAGTGCTGCTTATGATAACCGAAAGAACCGGCCATGCCGCAGCAGCCGGCGTCGAGATCCACCACGCCCGCCGAGGGAATGCGCGAAAGTAGCGCGACGGTCGCGGGAAGCAGCCCCATCGATTTTTGATGGCAATGCCCGTGTAACAAGATCCTCCCGGCCACCGGCTCTAAGGGCAGATCGAGATTCGCCGCGAACTCCTCGAACGTCTGGCATGCGGCCGCCACCACGCGGGCTTTCTTCTGCTCATCGCCGCGCAAGAGAGACGGCGCATCTTCTTTCACGGCCGACAAGCAGCTCGGTTCACAGAAAAGAATTTTGTTCCCTCGCTCGGCCAACGAAAAAAGATCCGCGACGACTTTCCGCGCATGCGCCCGCGCCGGCGCGAGCAAGCCTTGCGAGATGAACGGGCGTCCACAACAGCCGGGACGAACCACGTTCACGTTATGGCCACTCTTTTCGAGAACCTCCAGCGCGGCGATGCCGATTTCCGGATCGTAATGGTTCATGAACGTGTCGTTGAAGAGCGCCACCGGCTGGGCATTCGCTGCAGTGGGCCGCTCGTTCCGTGCAAGCCAGCGCTCGAACGTGTCGCGTCTCCATTGCGGAAGAGTGCGCCTGCGGTCGATATCCAAGAGCGCCTCGCTCGCGCGCCGAACTAGTCCGTTCGAAGCAATCCAATTGGAAACCGGCGCGAGGCGGCTTCCCCACGCGGCCATGCTCTCGACATTTGCGAGTGCGCGGGCGCGCAACGGAGTTCCGTGAGTGCTCCAATAGCGGGCAAGAAACTCGCTTTTGAGAGACGCCATATCGACGCCGGCCGGGCACTCCGTGCGGCACGCGCGGCACTCCAGACAGAGATCGAGCGCGTCATAGACGCGTTTGTCGTCCAGCTCCGCTGCCGCTAGCTGCCCATTCATCGCAAGCCGTAGCGCATTCGCGCGCCCACGCGTCGAATGCTCCTCTTCGAGCGTCACCATGTAAGAAGGACACATCGTGCCCGCTAATTTCTTGCGGCACGCGCCCACACCGCTGCACATCTCGACCGCGCCGCCCATGCCCCCGTACTCCGAATAATCGAACCATGTCGCGGGGTTCGGCGTTTGATAGCCCGCGCCGAAACGCAGGTTAGCGGTTATCGGCGGCGCATCCACGATCTTGCCCGGATTGAAAATGCCGAGAGGATCGAAGGTATATTTCACCTGGCGGAAAGCCTCGTACAGCTCCGGGCCGAACATCTGCCGCAGAAACGGACTGCGAACCAAGCCGTCTCCATGCTCGCCCGACAAAGCCCCGCCGAATTCGAGCACCAGGTCCGCCACTTCGCCCGCTATCTGTTCGAATTTGCGGACGCCCGCTTCGGTCTTCATGTTGATGACCGGACGTACGTGCAGACAACCTACCGAAGCATGCGCGTAAATACCTGCGGTTGTTTCATGCTTGCGGACGATCTGTTGAAAGCGGTCGATGTAATCGCGCAATCTCTCCGGCGCGACCGCCGTGTCTTCGACGAAGGCGATCGACTTTGCGTCCTCTTTCATCGCTGTCGATAGGCCCAGCGCCGCTTCCCGCAGACTCCACATTTGCGCCTGTCCCGCCGTTTCGGTTTCCGGCCGGTAGGCATAACCGAGTTGGCGCGTGCGAAGATCTTGTTCGAGTGTCGCCAGACGCGGTGGCAGATCCTCTTTACGGTCCGCGTAGAATTCCACGCACAGCGTTGCCGCCGGATCGCCCTCGACAAACTTGCTGCGAATTCGCTCGAGCGGCGGGTTCGCACGCGCGTGATCGAGGATCGATTTGTCCATGATCTCGACGGCCGAGGGTTGATGGCGCAGAATCACCGGAGCGGCTTCGAGCGCCTCCAGAAGATTTGCGAACATGATGACCAGAATCGCTTTGGCTTTTGGCAGCGCGACCAGCCGCAGCTTCGCTTCTAGAACGATGCCCAGCGTCCCTTCCGAGCCCACCATGATCTTCGCGAGGTTTACAGGTTTCGAGCTATCCGTAAATTCGTCGAGATTGTAGCCGCTCACACGCCGTAGAATTTTCGGATAGCGCCGGTCGATTTCGGCGGCGTGCGTGGATGCCAGTCCAAGCACAGTCCGGTAGCAAGCGGCCTCGAGCGTGTCTCCGTTGGGTACCTCGTGGCGTGGAATTCCCCGGAAGTGAACAATGCTTCCGTCCGATAGAGCCACCGTTTGCTCCAAGACATGATCGATCGTTTTGCCAAAGAGCACACTGCGCGCGCCGCTCGAATTATTCGCCATCATGCCGCCGACGGTGGCGCGGCTGGCGGTCGAAATATCGGGCGCGAAGCGCAGGCCAAGCGGCGCGAGATGAGCGTTTAGCTCATCCAGAACGATTCCCGGTTCCACTCGAGCCCAGCGTTGTTCCGCATTTATTTCCAAAATACGGTTGAAGTACTTGGACGTATCGATCTGGAGGCCCTCCCCGATCGCTTGCCCGGCTTGCGAGGTGCCGCCGCCGCGCATCGTGATCGGACACCGGAATCGGCGGCAAATCTCCAGTGCGGCAACGATATCGGCGCGGTCTTTCGGTATGACCACGCCTAGCGGGGCGATTTGGTACACACTAGCGTCGGTCGCATAGAGCGCGCGCGAAAGCGCGTCAAAACGCACCTCACCCGAAATATGGGAAACCAACTCGCGCCGCAGGCCTTCGCGGTCGACGCCCGGCGC
>Ga0193753_10003730_pt1 | contig 11133 bp, 7 predicted proteins | sample H1c2metaG_FD_144925 | JGI IMG/M metagenome (GOLD analysis project Ga0193753, IMG submission 144925) | Soil microbial communities from a riparian zone of the East river system, Colorado, United States - H1c2 | ecosystem: Environmental > Terrestrial > Soil > Riparian zone | place: USA: East River... | reverse complement strand
AACAGGCTGCAATGCGTGGAACGAGGGGCTCGAGACGCGGACGGCATCGGGAACACCGACTACTTTGGTAACCGTCGACAATACCTATGCTCCTCAATCGGGGTGCATGAGCAATCCGCAATTGACAGCGCAAATCACGACACTAGATAGCAACCAGGTTTCAAAAGTTACGTTTGCTTATGATTCCTACAACAACGTGATTGACAAGACGGAATACGATTACGGCGCCGGCGTTCCCGGCGCGAAGCTGCGCGAAACCACGACAACGTACGTTACAATCCAAGACTATCTCAACCTCAATCTAGTCCATTTACCGGAAACGGTGACGGTGATGGACGCTAGCGGAACGGCCGTGGCGAAGACGCGTTTTGGCTACGACGAATACAACCAAGGCAGTACCGGACCGCTGGTGGCTGCAGCAAACGTCGTCCAACACGACTCGGGCTACGGCACAGGCTTTGCCTTTCGCGGCAATCTAACGAATCCGGCGACGTTCCTGTTCACTTCCGGGGGCCAGGTCCCGATCAATCATGTACGGCAGTACGACACCGCCGGCAACGTGGTGCGGCAGGATGACCCTAATGGGAACCACATCTATTTCAGCTACAACGACACCGCAAACGAATACGCGTGGCCGACCACGATCACGAACGCCTTGGGACAGACGACGACTGCCAGCTACGACTACAACATCGGGAAGCCGTTGGTGACGACGGACCGGAACGGCGGGAGCACAGTCTACACGTACGGAGACGCGTCGGATCCCGAGACGGACGCGTTGGATCGCGTGATTAAGGTCGTCTATCCCAACGGCGGAACGACCGTTTACAGTTATCCGGATGTCAAGACGGTAACGACGAAGCAGGATCAGACGACAGTGAACGACAGTCTGTTGCAAACGAAATCGGTTTACGATGGGTTGGGCCGCTTGACGGAACGCGACACGTACGAGGGCGCAACCTACATCGCGACGACGCAGACGTACAACGCACAAGGGCTGGTGGAGACGACGAAGAATCCGTCGCGCACTGGCGATTCGCTCGATTTTACGACCAGCTATTTGTACGATTCGCTGGGGCGCCAGAAGCAGGTGAAGACTCCGGATAACGCGGTGGCGACGACGACCGAATCGGGCAGCTACACTGTCAGCGAGGACCAAGCGCATCACAAAAGGGCGACGCTGGCAGACGGGCTGGGACGGACGAAGACGGCGGTGGAGGATCCGGATACGCTCAATCTGTCGACCAGCTACAGCTACGACACGCTGGACAACTTGACGCTAGTGACGCAAGGCGTGACCTGCCCGGACACGTCGGTGGTGGTGCCGCAGCCGCCGACGGCGGGCTGCCGGTATTACACGTACGATTCACTGAGCCGGTTGATCAAGAGCGTGCAGCCGGAATCAGGGAAGGTGTCCTATTCCTACGATGCGGCCAGCAACTTGTATCAGCGGACCGATGCGCGCGGGCTGGTGACGACTTACAGTTACGATGGGCTGAACCGGATCCTACAGCAGAGTTACACGGGCGGAACGCTGGCGGTAAGCTATACGTACGATTCGGCGCCGAACGGCAAGGGGATGCTGGCGACGGCGGCGAACGGCAACTCGGTGACCAACTACCTGGCCTATGACGCGATGGGCGAAGTAGTTTCGAGCAACCAGGTGACGGGCGGACAGACATATCCGTTTAGTTATGGCTACAACCTGGCGGGTGCGCTGACGAGTGAAACGTATCCATCGGGGCGTGTGCTGACGATGATGTACGACCCCGCGGGGCGGACCAGTCAAGTGGCGGGCGCGAAGGGCGGCAACACGACTACTTATGTTTCGAATCTGATGTATGCTCCGCAGGGAGCGCCGACGCAATACAAATATGGGAACGATGTATGGCGGCAGGCAACGTATAACAACCGGCTGCAGCCGGATACGACTACCGACCAGGTGAGCAATAGCCCGAGTAACCTTCTGCTGAAGCTGACCTGGAGCTGGGGTGGAACGAGCAACAATGGAAATTTGGTGGGATTGAATGCCAATCACGGCGGGTTGTCGTTCAACCAAGCTTTCGGCTACGACCCTTTGAACCGGTTGCAGACGGCGAGCGATACGGGCGGCTGGTCGCGCACGTTCGATTACGACCGGTACGGGAATTTGTGGACCGATCCGGTGTACACGGGGCCGGCTCCGGGAGCGCCAGCGGCGTACAACAGCGCAAATCACGTTATCGGCGGCAGCTACGATGCGGCGGGCAACCAGATTTTGCTAGGCGCCAGCGCGGTGACGTACGATGCGGAGAACCGCCAGACGTCGGTGACGGATCCGCCGAACGTGATGACTGGGACGGAGACGTATTGGTACGACGCGCTGGGGCAGCGGGTGAAGAAGAGCGGACCATCGGCGGCAACGGTCTACGTGTATGACGCGTTGGGGCAGTTGGCTGCCGAGTATTCGACTGCCTCGGTGACCGCGCCATGTTTGACGTGCTATTTGAGTGCGGATCATTTGGGGAGCGCGCGCTTGGTGACGGATGCTCTGGCGCACGTGATCGGGCGGCATGATTTCTTTCCGTTTGGGGAGGAGGTTGGGGCGAATTCGGCGGGCCGCAATGGCACGTGGGGACCGAACACCGACAACATCTATCAGAGATTCACCGGCCAGGAGCGGGATCAGGAAACCGGGCTGGATTTCTTGCAGGCGCGGTATTACGCGAGTGCGCCGGGACGGTTCTTGAGTCCCGATCCGGGGAATGCGGGAGCAGATCCTGCGAATCCACAGAGTTGGAATGCGTATGCGTATGTCGGCAATAGTCCGCTGGTATGGACCGATCCGAACGGACAGTTCCTGTCGAGTGCTGTCGGCGCCGCGGCAGGTGGCCCGGTGGGTGCTGCAATTGGAGCCATTATCGATATTTTTGGGGCATTGTTTGGGCTGTTTGGCGGCGGCGATGGTGGAGCGGTTGCGGCTCCGCCGCCACCGCCGCCTACACCTCCAGTGAGCAATAGTCCGTTACCGCCAGGGTCGTTCCCAGGTGGGGAGAATCTGGGGTTGCCGCCGGGGATGAAGATTCCAGGGCCGTTATCGTGGCAGGTGTTGCTTGGGCTATGGGGTTGGGATTGTTCGGGTGGAGTTTGCGTGCCCGGATTCGGCGGAAACAGTTTCTCGTCGCCTTTCGAGCGCGAGCGTCCGAGTATCAAGTCGTGCCTCAACAACGCATTCGGAGTCCCAGGCTTAGCTGCGGGAACAGTCACTCTCGGGAGCGTGCCGACAATCGCTACAAGGACAAAGATTGGCGAATCTCCAACCTGGGGCACCTCGGCTGTCTCTATAGTATCCAGACGACTATTGCCACAAAAAATTCCGTCCACATGGGCGCCCACAATTGGGAATCTCGGAGCTCGCTCTGGCACACTAGGCGGTGTCGTTGGGCGATGGGCTGGCTGGGCGGGTGTCGCAATTACTGCGTATCAGACGACGAACTTTGTTTCCTGTATAAGCAGTGGTCCGAGTACCGGCAGCGGCGACCTTGCCGGTGGCGGCGGCGCTTCCGGAAATTGGTTTTTCTGATGCGGCAAGGATCGTCGGAACAAAAGGATGATCGGACATTGGAGGAACACATAGTCTTGTTTGTCCGCGACGCCATGGGAATCAGAAATTACTCTATCAATCGGGCGTCGAGTTTACAGCGACTCGGTATGGACGGAGAGGACGCGGTTGCCTTCATGGCCGAATTCGCCGAGAAATTCCAGGTCGATATGACACATTTCGATATCCGAAGGCATTTCGGGGCTGAAGGCCTGTGGCCTGCAGGGCTTTGGAGGAAGCAAATAGCTATTACGATCTCGGATCTCATAGAGGCTGCGAAGAGTGGAGTCTGGCCGGAGCGTTCTTAGGCAAGTTTTATTGGGCAAAGCAACTAAAACGATCTATAGGAATCTCTAATGGGAAAGCTCGAAATGGATTGAGTTGGACATAAACCAAGAACTATGGCTGAAAATATCTATTGGCCGCGGGTTCAAATCGAGACCCATTTGGGAGGGTCCGGGAGAAGCTCGGCTCCTCCCTGGGAACAATAGTCCTTTGCTTCCGGGATCGTTTCCAGGCGAGGAGAATTTGGGCTTGCCGCCGGGAATGAAGATACCGGGACCGTTATCGTCGCAGGCGCTGTTGGGGTTGTGGGCTTGGGATTGCAGTGATGGGCCAAGTGCTTTCGAGCAAACAGATGACGGGCGGACAGACGTATCCGTTCAGCTATACCTAATAATCTGGCGGATGAGCTGACGAGTGAAACGTATCCATCGGGGCGTGTGCTGACGATGATGTACGACCCCGCGGGGCGGACCAGTCAAGTGGCGGGCGCGAAGGGCGGCAACACGACGACGTATGTTTCGAATTTGATGTATGCTCCGCAGGGAGCGCCGACGCAATACAAATATGGGAACGATGTATGGCGGCAGGGACGGTCGTGAATGCATACTCTCTGCCACTCGCAGAGATTGTGGCCGTAAGACCTGTGGGCCCGACGGCTTAGCGGTAGCCCCTTCTCGGTGGTGTCGATCCGCAGAATAGATCGACGCTTCGCACAGCAAATACGGCGATGCAGGAGCGATCGAGATGGATACGACCTACGATGCGCTGGGACGGGTGTACTCGGTGAGCAAATCCGTGTCGTCCCGGCGAGACGGTCTATTGGACGACAACTTTGTACGATGCACTCGGGCGGGTGACCGAAGTGAAGATGTCGGGAGACAGGGCCGCCGTCACAACCCAGCTGACGATGCCCGTAAGTTCGTAGAAAGTAAGCGACTCTCAACCGGAAGGCGTGATAGCCTTCAGGAAATTTTTCTGCCAAGAAAAAGGAGAGAGTCGCTATGAAGAGACGGTATCAGATTGAGCAACAGCGAGCGGTGAACGAGTTTCGCCAGCTTGCCACAAACCAGAACCCGACTCATATGTGACGGGCCACGCTTGCGAGTCCTGTCACGTTACTCACGAATATACCTATTACATCGCGAGCCACGAGACGATCGGCGGCGACCTATGATATGACCCGCAGCGGCAAGCTGAAGGACTCGAATGGAAGGTGCCGCCTCTGGTGCATTTTCACTCTTCGCGGCGATTTCGTTGATTCCCGGCGGCGAGGGTCAGGCTTGGGGTAGGTATTGCCGGTGAGATCGGCGGGTCGGGTGACAGAGCGGCTTCGGCAACGGGGGATTTACGCTGACGGCGACGGCGAGCGATGGAGCGGGAGGGACGGCGTATTCGCTGCCGGTCACGGTGAACATCAACAATACATCCGCCCCGCCGCCTGGGACGCCGTTTGTAACGGCCTTCAGCGCGGGCGCGGTGCGCAACGACTATACGGGCTTTGTGGGGATGCAGTTCACGGTGGGCGCGACGTCGTTGACGGTGACCGAACTGGGGAGAATGTACGTCTCCGGCAGCGGCACGCACCTGGTGAAGCTGGTGCTGGCGAGTAATGGAACGGATGTGCCGGGAGGATCGGTGCCGTTGCCGCTGGCGGGCGGCACACCGGGGCAGTTCCAATATGCGGCGCTGAACACGACGATCATCTTAGCGGCGAACACGACTTACTACTTAGTAAGTCAAGAGACGGCGGGCGGCGATACGTGGTACGACAGCGCCCCGGTGGCTTCGACCAGCGTGGCGAGCGTGAATGGAACCGTGCTGGGGAACGGCAGTTGGACCCCAGGCGGAACGGCGCGGCAGGCGCATGTGCCGGTGAATTTCAAATACGCGGCGAGCACACTTTCGATTTCCGTGCTGGTGACCACGCCCGCGGCGGGGGCGACGATTTCCGGATCGAGTGTTGCGGTGACGGTGGCAACCAGCGGCTCAGTAACGAGCGTGCAGTATCAGGTGGACGGCGTGAACCTGGGGAGCCCGGCGACTTCCTCGCCCTTTTCTTCGACGCTGAATACGACGGGGTTGAGCAACGGGACGCATACGTTGCTGGCGGTGGCATCGAATGGCGCGGGCGGGACGGCGTATTCGCTGCCGGTTGGGGTGACGGTGAGTAATGCGCTGCCGTCGACAGCGTTTGTGACGGGTTTTGTGACGGGCACTGCGCGCAATAACTATACGGGCTTTGTGGGGATGAAGGTCACGGTAGGGGCGACGCCGGTCACGGTGACGCAGTTGGGACGGTTGTATCTGTCGGGCAGCGGCACGCACACGGTAAAGCTGGTGGTGGCTAGCACGGGAGTGGACGTGGCGGGTGGATCGGTGTCGGTGTCGGGCGGCACGGGCGGGCAATTCCAATACGCAACGCTGACGAGTCCGGTGACGCTGGCGGCGAGCACGGCTTATTACGTGCTGAGTGGCGAGACGGCGGGCGGCGATCCGTGGTACGACGACGACACCACGATCACGGCGACCAGCGTAGCGAGCTTGGGTGGGCCGGTGTACGGGACCGGACCGGGAAACTGGACACCGATCGGCACGCTTGCCGGGAAATCGTTTGTGCCGGTGAATTTCAAATACCAGACGAGCGCACCGCCGGCGATGACGATTTCGATTACGGCGCCGGCGGCGGGAGCGACGATATCGGGGGCGAGCGCGGCGGTGACGGTGGCGACGAGCGGGCCGGTGGCGAGCGTGCAGTTACAGGTGGATGGTGTCAACAAGGGAAGTCCCGCGACATCGTCGCCGTTCAACCTGACGCTCGATACGACGACGCTGAGCAATGCGACGCACACGCTGACGGCGGTGGCGTCGGATGGAAGCGGAGGAACGGTGACGTCGACGGGGGTGAGTGTGACGGTGAACAATGCGCCACCACCCACGGGGACGGCGTTTGTGACGAGCTTTGGGACAAGCGCGACGCGCGCGGATTTTACGGGCTTCGTGGGCATGGGATTCACGGTGGGCGCGACGCCGATCACGGTGACGCAGTTGGGACGGTTGTACGTGTCGGGCAGCGGCACGCACACGTTGAAGCTGGTGGTGGCGAGCACGGGTGTGGATGTGGCGGGCGGATCGGTCACGATCACCGCGGGCGGTACGCCGGGACAGTTTCAATATGGGTCGCTGGGCGCCGGGGTGACGCTCGCGGCGAACACGGCGTACTACGTGGTGAGCGGCGAGACGAACGGCGGGGATCCCTGGCATGACTGGATTCCGGTGACTACGACGAGTGTGGCGACGGGAAATGGGCCGGTGTATGGGAGCGCGGCTTTTACCGTGATTAGTTCGCTGGCCGGGCAGGCTTATGGGCCGGTGAGTTTTAAGTATTGAGGCAATTACAGAAGGAGAAACGGTTATGTTCCGACTATTTGGTTTAGGACGTTCGGCTGTCCTATGTGCGGCATTGACAGCGCTCGTTGGGCTGCAGTTTCACGCGCAAGCCCAGGACGAAGTGCGGTTGCAGAACAAGGACCTGGCCTCGATTCAGCGGAATGAGCCGCTCGAAATCGAAACGTTGGAGATCAATCGGTCGGGAGCGCTCCCGGCTGAAATTCACCGTGCCGCTGGAAAGTTCATCCTGCTGATCGTGGATCGCAGCCCGGATCACACGACGTCGTACCTGGTCGTTAGAGCACCGCAAAAAGGAGACGCGCAGGTTCCTGCTCCTCTCCTCCGCGTTGACAGCCGCAAGGCCGACCCGCGGAAGCATCGCTTGGCGACCGTGGTACTCGCGCCTCCTGGCGAGTTTGACTTGAAATCGGAAATCAACGGAAGAGTTCTTTGCAAGTTCATCTTTGACTAGTTCAGGACACGAGCCTACTCATGAAAACGAAGCAATTACTGGTTGCTATTCTGCTGGCCAGCAGCCGTGGACTATTTGCGCAGAGTGCCGGGTATGGAGGCATTGGGGATCCGGCGGTTGCACCCGGGAATCCTCGCACGAGCTATGCTCTGAGCGGGATAGACCACGTCAACTATTACAGCGGCAGCGTGAATTTCACGATTCCACTCACCACTATCGGTGGCAGAGGAACAGTGTCCAGCCGGTTCACCATTCCCATTCAAAGGCAATGGGCTGTGACGTCGGTGGAAGGTGTTTACACTCCATTCAGCCAATTCTCGAACTACATGTGAGGCTTCTATAGCGGCGGTCATATTTCCATGACTACCTATGGCGCCAATCAGTACGCCTGCTACAGCGAGCAATACGGCTACCAGGATTTAGGCCCGTATACGACATACCTTATCTGGCAAGCTTACGACGGCACCGAAACGATTCTCACCGATGCGCCGACAAACGGGGCGCCGCAAGGAGCGAATGCGACCTGCCAACAGGTGCAGAACCAGCAGACACCGAACCGGGGCCGCACGTTTCACAGCAAGGACGGATCGAACCTGTTGTTCATAGCGGGCCATGACATCATTGACGGCAACTACAGCAATGTCACAGACGGTACGCTCATTCTGGCCGATGGTACAAGATACTCGTTCTCTTTAGATGGCTACGTATCGAAGATCGAAGACCGGAACGGCAACCTCATCACCTTCACATTTCAGGCTACCGCGGATGGCGGGATCTATAACATTACCGATCCGCTGAACCGGACACCCAGCATCAATTTCACAGAGTCTCTCGCGAGCGATACACAGGACATCCTCACGTATCCCGGCCTTAGCGGTAACAACCGCGAGATCAAAGTGAATTACGCCCTGCTGCAGAATGCGCTCAGTGCCGGAGAGTCGCCGCAAACGTATCATTCGCTGTTTCCGGAACTCAACGGAGCATCCAGCATCACCCAGTTCAATCCCTACGTGATTTCCTCCGTTGTTCTGAAGGACGGAACATCGTACACGATGCAGTACAACGTCTATGGCGAGGTGAAACGGCTGCAATTACCGACAGGCGGCGTGTACATCTATCAATATCCCGCCAATAGCGGCGTTCTGGCGTTGGACAACAATTCCGGATACCGCATTTACCGGCGGCTGCAAGAGCGTGATGAGTATGCAGATGGGTCGAATCTCTCAGCGAAGATTGTCTTCCCCGTTCCGAACAGGGGCCATGACGATTCGGCTCACTCAAACCGCCCGACGACTTCTGTCGAAGTAGATTTTGAAGATAGCTCGAACACAGTGCTGCGCAAGGAAATGCATTCCTTCTACGGAGACCCGGGGTCGACACAACCTCCGCCGACCGATCCCACAACCTACGCGAATTGGTGGGAGGGCCTCGAGTACAAAACGGAAGTACGGAAGGCGGACAATACCGCCGTACAGCGGCTGGAACAAATGTGGATGCAGAGACCGTGCGGGAACGGAGAGACCTGCGCGGTGGATCCTCAGAATGAGAGCTCTCCAGCACACGATCCGCAGCTGCTTTCCGTAACGACCACGATGGACAGCGTTGTGAAGAAGACCGAGTATACCTACAATGAATACAACGACGTAACAGAGCAGAAAGACTATGCCTGGGGTACGGGTAGCCCCGGCGGCCTGATTCGTGACACGCAGACTAGCTTCCTGCAATATCTGCCACAAAACATTCTCAGTCTTCCGAGCGAGGTGAAGGTCTTTAACGGGTCCGGCGGTCTAGCCGGAGACACAAAATATCGCTACGACGAGTACGGCAATCCTGCTACGCCCTTATATAACTGCCCCGATGTCGTTGGTCATGACAACCAAAACTTTACCGGCGGCGGTCCGAGGGGCAACCTGACGACCATCTCGCGCTGGCTCAACCAAACTAATAGCTGGCTTAATACCTATCAGGCCTATGACATCGCTGGCAACCTGATCACGGTGACGGACGCAAACAATCACACGACTTCGTTTAGTTATAACGACAACTATCCTCAAGGGAACCGGAACACCTACGCGCAGGTGACAGTCGTCTCGAACGCGCTGGGGCAGACCTCCTTTCAGGCTCAATACGACTACAGCACGGGACAGCGAAGCGTGATGGCCGACTTGAATGGGCACTATACGTTCTATAGCTACACAGGTTTGGGATATGGCTTAGATCAATTGGCTCAGGTCGACTATCCGAATGGCGGTCATACGTACTACACCTATCCGAGCCCGACGCAAGTAGTTACGTATCGAGATCAGACCGCGGCCGTCGATAAGGCTCTGGCATCGGAGACCCAGTACGATGGTCTCGGGAGACTAAAGGAGTCGGACACCTTTGAGGACTCGTCGCAGTACATCGCGACAACCTGGAGCTACGACGCGTTGGGCAGGGTGGCAAAAGTTACGAATCCTTCAAGATATGGCGGTCCGGGTAGTGGACCTGGATTTGGAGTAGGTTATCCGACTACGTACATTTACGACGCGCTGGGACGGGTAACGACGGCACAGACAACGGATGGCGCCGCAACGACGACAAGTTATTCGGGCAATCAAGATGACTGTGACCGATGCGGCAACCCATGCGCGGACGATCACGCTGGATGCGCTGGGCCAGATGCAATATGTGAATGACCCCACCGGAATCACGCAATACACATTCGATGCGGTGAGTAACCTTATACAAGTGAGTCAGGGAAATCAGACGCGCTCTTTCAGCTATGATTCACTCCACCGGTTGGTATCGGCGACGAATCCGGAGAGCGGGACAGTGCTATACAGCTATGACAACGCCGGGAATCTGGTCACAAGAACGGATGCAGCGGGCAAGATCACCTGTTTCGGGACGCTTACCGGATCGAATTGCGCAAGCGGCTACGATGCGCTGAACCGCCCGACGCGGAAGAGCTATAGCGGCGGCGTTCCGGCAGTCACGTACAACTACGACTATGGCAACGCGCCGGGTTCGAATTCATTAGGCCAGCTGACTATGGTTCAGAACGACTATTCGACGACATTTTACACAAGCTTCGATGCCATGGGGAATGTGGTGGGGAGCAGCCAGGCGCTGCTGGGCAATTCGTATAATTTTTCGTACACCTACAATTTGGCTGGCGCGCTGACGAGCGAGATGTATCCGTCGGGGCGGGTGGTGAACACTTCCTACGATGGAGCGAACCGGGTGAACGCGGTGACGGGGACGCTGCAAGGGCAGACGAAGAACTACGCCGATCCAATCTCGTATTGCCCGCATGGGGGGCTTTATCTTACTGGGCGGGCAATGGGGTGGTGCCGGCGTGGTATTACAACAGCCGGCTGCAGATGAGCGACATTTGGGCGCGGGTGCAGAACGACGATAACCGTTG
>Ga0193753_10003729_pt1 | contig 11134 bp, 11 predicted proteins | sample H1c2metaG_FD_144925 | JGI IMG/M metagenome (GOLD analysis project Ga0193753, IMG submission 144925) | Soil microbial communities from a riparian zone of the East river system, Colorado, United States - H1c2 | ecosystem: Environmental > Terrestrial > Soil > Riparian zone | place: USA: East... | reverse complement strand
AGGTCCAAGCCCTCCAAATCCTAGTCATGCATGGCCCGGCATTGAATCTATTTCGACGGAACTGTCGAAATTCGTGGCCGTCGCTCGTCATTATAAATACGAGTCCGAAAATTCAGGTCCGCACACCGTCAGGAGACTTCTCATGCAAACGATCACACCGTGCCTCTGGTTCGATGGTAAGGCAGAAGAAGCTGCCAGGTTCTACACGTCGCTACTACCCGACAGTCGGATCGATAAAGTGCATCGCGCGCCGGGCGACTATCCGTCCGGCAAGTCCGGCGATGTGTTGACCGTCGAATTCACTCTGATGGGTCGGCCTTTCGTCGGGCTCAATGGTGGGCCGCATTTCAAGTTCAACGAGGCCGTGTCGCTCCAAATTCCGGTCGAAACGCAGGCCGAGATCGAACGCCTGACGGATGCGCTCTCGGCGGTTCCAGAGGCCGAACAATGCGGTTGGATTAAGGATCGCTACGGCCTGTCCTGGCAGATCGTGCCGCGCAAACTGCTGACCCTTCTCGCCGATGCCAATGCAGGCCGCGCCCAGCGCGCCTTCGAGTCAATGATGGAGATGAAGCGTATCGATATCGCTGCTCTCGAACGGGCGGCCGAGAGCCGGGTTTAAGCCGCCTGAATCCGCTCAAGGAAGAACGCCGTACCGGTCCAGCCACCGCGTGCGGCTTTCTTCTCAATGCATAAACTGTTTACTTATCGGCTACTTACATGATTGTCATCATGTGCAACAACACATGCGCTTCCGATGCGGCCATTGAACCGGCCGCCCTCCACCGGCGACCCGCACGCTTCGATTCTTGACTTCGCACGCAAGCGCAGGCTCAACTCGCAGCAAGCTGCAGCGCTCGCTTCATCCAATCGATCCCATGATTACCGCCCAAGGATACCCGTGAAAATAATATTTATGCAGGCCCTGTGTTTGGCCTTGGCACCTGCAATTTGTCTCGCGCAGCCGATCGCCTCGGCAGCCCCGATCGTAACCGCCATTCGCGCGGGGAAATTCATCGATGTGCAGACCGGACGAACACTTGCGAATCAAATCATCCTGATTCACGGCGCCAAAATCGAAGCGGTTGGTTCCAACATCAAGATACCCAACGGGGTCAACGTCATCGATCTGTCGAATGCGACGGTGCTGCCGGGGCTCGTTGACTGTCATACTCACCTAGCCGACCTGCACGACGCCGAACCCCTGGTTTCTTTACGCATGAGCGCAGCCGAGACCGCTTATGCCGCTATCCCGAATGCGCGCGTCACCCTGCTGGCTGGCTTTACGACGGTACGCGATGTCGGCGTCTATCGCGCCTTCAACGATGTCGCCATGCGCGACGCCATTGCCAAAGGAGTAATCATCGGGCCGCGCATGTATGTCGCGGGCGCGTACGTGACGATCAGTGAGGGCGCGGGCGCGATGACCGGACTTTCCAAGGACATCGAGCTGCCGTTGGATCTTCGCTTCGGCATTGCCAATGGTCCCTGGGAGGTCCGCCGAGTTGTGCGTGAACTCGCACATCGCGGTGCCGATCACATCAAGATTCTGACGACCGGCGCAGTACTTACGCATGGCAGCAATGCGAAGTCCATCGAATTTACGCCCGAAGAGATCAAAGCTGCCGTAGAAGAAGCGGCCAACTTCGGCCTACGGGTCGAGGCACACGCGCACGACGCGATTGGGATTAAAAATGCGATCCGCGCAGGCGTCGCGTCGATCGAACACGCCACCCTTATCGATGATGAGGGAATTGCACTTGCGAAACAGCACGGCACGTATCTGGACATGGACATCTACGACGAAGAATGCATCCAGTCGGATCCCACCACACCCGCCGATTTCCTCGCGCACGATGCGGGCCTGGGGGAAACACAGCGTCGCAATTTCACCAAGGCCGTTCGCGCCGGCGTTAAGATGTCATTCGGCACAGATGCAGGTGTTTGCCCTCATGGGATTAACGCCCGGCAGTTTGCATTCATGGTCAAGTATGGAATGACCCCGATGCAGGCAATTCAGGCGGCCACCGTGAATGCTGCGGACCTCATCGGCCAATCCGCACTCTTCGGTTCCATTACCCCAGGAAAGTCCGCCGATATCATCGCGGTGAACGGCGATCCGATCGCCGACATTCGTGAGCTCGAGCATGTTCGGTTCGTGATGAAGGAAGGAAAGGTCTACAAGCAGGAGCAGTAGTATCCTTCGACTACCGCTGATCCGTCTCCGGTCTCGAAACCGCCAGCACAAATGCCGCTAATTCGTCGGCATCCAACTCGCCGTCATGATTCTTGTCCGCCCTCGCGAACTGCATTTCGAGAAAACGAAACACTTGAGCCTTCGAGACTGTTTCGGTCGCTGCAATAGATCGCACGTAGTCTTGGATTGCCATCAAGGCCTCCCGCGGCACCGGATACCGCTTGTTGAAGGCATGATAGAGACGAGTCGATAAAAATGATGTAAAGACGGACCGTTAAGCACTTCACAGACCGCGCATCATTTACAACACTTTTACCTTTAATTTGCGATTCTAGCGGCGTGTCGCAAAACTTAGCTCCAGCAAGCGCTCCCGCTTCTCAGCAAACCCGACCACCATCGAAAATCCAGGCAGTCGGGATCGTCATACCCGCGACAAATCAGTCCGAGACCATTGCGAAATGCATTTCGCGCCTATTCGCAGCCAACAGTTATTCGGGCTGGCACAATTCATTGTGGATCACTGTCGTCGCGGACGCCTGTACCGATGACACAGCCAAGGTAGCCCGAGAAGCACTGGGCGCCTTCGGCCAGGTGCTGCAAATCTGCGCCCATTCCCGGCAAGCCGCGCATGAACTCGGCGCGAGCGTCGTCATGGAACATTTTCGCGACCTGCCTCGCCACACGCTTATCTTGGCAAGCACCGATGCAACCGCGGAATTGCCTCGCGATTGGATCGACAGACAGCTCAAAAGCTCGCAATCCCCAATTGGAATGCCGTCGAGTTAAGGCCAGTATCGCGATTGAGAGGGACCCTGGTTATGCCCTGGACTCTGTATTGCTGGCGCGAGAACTGGTTGCCGCCTTCTCCATCACCTGCCCAACAACCCCAAGCGCAAAGCGGTATCCATCAGTCCATCCGCTGGCCCGCGGCCCCGCGACATTCAGCGTTTCAATATTGTTGTCATCAATGAACTTCAGGACCGCCTCCGCAGCCGCAATCGAATCCGGTGTCTCACTCGCACTAATGAGAAGGCACGGACGGCCTAACAGTTCGCACAAATCGCGCGTGAGGCGGGTGCCGCCGCTCAAATAGCCCTCATAAAGAATGACTGTGCCGTCGCTGTCGACGACATTCAATCGCGTGCGCTGCCGATAATTGCCGTACGGCAACGCAACAAGAGGATACCGTTCCGGTATCACGCCGTCCTCGGCCATCCGATCTCCTGGCACCCATCCACCGCACTCAAAATCGGCCGCGAGCGCAGCATCCAATGCGCCGCGATCCACACCCGTCTGTCCACCGCAGACGATTCTCTTCAAGGTCACGGACCGGGCGACGATGCTCATTCGGTAGCTCATATCCATTTGAGCTTCCTCTACGGTATTTGAGTGGGTTTCAGAGGGCTTCGGTGTTTTCACATTCATTCAAGTATTTTTAAATCAAACCCGCCCAATGCCCAAATGTCGCGACGCTGAGACACCCTTGCGCGCCGGTTCCTCCCCTTAAGACTCGCCGCCGGGGCGGCCCGATATCGCTTTCTGAAACTCCGCGGCCTGCAGCATTGAGCTCACGGTGTTGACCACCGCATCCGATAGAACCTCATAGTAGTTCTCCGCCCTGTATGATCGCCCGAACCGGGTGGCCTCACCGGAGGCCAGACCATTCCACAGGGTCTTGCCGCTCTGATCGATCACTGTGAGATGAACCGCCACGTCTGACTTGTAAGTGTCTCCTTCACGGACGAAGAACCTCTTCACCTCACCGTGTATGGTCACGCCCGCATTGCCGTCGATCGTCTTGATGCCGGCCTGATTGAATAGTTGCCGAATGTGCGTGCTCACGAAGGCGCCCACATCGTCTGACGTGGTGACTGGCTTGGGCTCCTCGTCCTCCCGGTTTTCGCCAATGAACTCCTTGTTATCACGATCGTCAGTGAAGGTCGCGACCGTGATCGGCAAGGAGGTCATTTGAGCGGTACCGAGCCGCAGGTCCGACGTGGGTCGCCACTGCAGGGGTATGTGCTCGAGCAGCTTCGTCTTTGATGATGCAACGAGCGAAACGCACAGCAACAGCGAGGCGAGAATCGTACGGATCATTGTTCGGATCCCCCGGGTGATGACGGCCGTAGTCTACCTGCGCCGAATCAGTTCCACGACCTCCGCGGAGTCAGAGGCGATTTGCAGGGATCACGGCCTAAGGGTCTTCAAGTTCTGTATCATTGCAAGTTCGGGGAGAACTTACATGAACAAACGCCGCTTTCTGAGTGCAGCTGGTGGTGCATCTTTCGGCTTGATGTTCGGTCCCAGCCTGTTGGCCCAGTACGCGACGAAGCCGGTTACCGCAGTCGCGGAGGATGAGGCGTTCTGGGCGGCAGTAAGAGGCCAGTTCCGGCTGACGAGTGACTATGTCAATCTCGAAAACGGCTACTACTGTTTCCAACCCCAGCCCGTGCTCGATGCATTTATTGACAATGTCCGCTCGATCAACCTGGAAGCGTCGCACTATATGCGCACGCGGCAAGTGGAGGACAAGCTTCGGATCCGCGGAAGGCTCGCCGCGTTTGCGGGTTGCTCGCCGGAGGAGCTGATCATTACCCGCAATACCACCGAATCCCTTGACACCGTGATCAGCGGATTCGATTGGAAACCGGGGGACGAAGCGGTCCTCGCCAACCAAGACTATGGCTCGATGATTGACATGTTCAAGCTGCAGGCCCGACGCTTTGGGCTGCTGATCCGATTCGTTGATATCCCGATGGACCCGAAGTCGGACGAAGAGATTGTGAAGGTGTACGCCAACGCGCTGACGCAGAAGACGCGGTTGCTGATGATACCCCACATGGTGAATATCACCGGCCACATTTTGCCGGTGCGCGATATCTGCGATATGGCTCACGCGCATGGCGTACCGGTAATGGTCGATGCTGCACACACTTTCGCCCACCTCGACTATCGGCTTCCCGACTTGCACTGTGACTACTACGGAGCCTCGCTCCACAAGTGGCTCGCTACACCACTTGGCGCCGGAATTCTCTACGTAAGGCGCGACCGCATTGAGAAGCTCTGGCCAATTTATGGCGACGAAAGCGTCCCCGCCGACGATATTCGAAAACTCAATCACACCGGCACACATCCGGTGCACACCGATCTGACGATCGAGCGCTCTCTCGCATTCCACGAGATGATTGGCAGTGCGCGTAAGGAGGCGCGACTGCGCTATCTACAGCAGTATTGGACCGGACGGGTACGTGGCTCGAGGAATATGGTAATGAACACCCCGAGCGATCCAAAACGGTCCTGTGGCATCGCGAACGTCGGTGTGCAAGGCATGCTGCCGGGCGTTCTCGCGCGCAGGCTTCTGGAAGAGTACAAGGTATACACCGTCGCCATCGATGGCGCGGGCGTTCACGGCGTGCGCGTGACGCCGCAGGTATATACGTCGACGGCGGATCTTGACACCTTCGTACACGCGTTGAAGGAACTTGCGGCGTAGAAGCAATCCTTGCGGGTTACGGGCCGCAACTGCCGCATTGCACACCCACGATTGACCAGCGATGGCAAGTTTGATGCGCAAAAGAGCCACGAGGGTGCACGATTGGTAGAATCCGCTTTATGAAAGATGATTACCTGGCGCTGAGCGGGCAAGAGTTCATCCGGCCGGCGAATGCCGATACCGAAATCGAGCTCTTGGCGCGTGAAACTCACATGCCGCGCGAACTCGTGGCAAGGCTCTACACCCGCGAATGCGCGAAGTTGGAACGGACTGCCAGGATTAAGACGTATGTTCCCGTGCTGATCCATCGCCAGGTCAAGGCCCTGCTGCGGGAGCAACACCGCGCTTGAGACAGTCCTGCATGCTCAAGCTTACGGTGCGGTACCCTGCAGTCAATCAGTAATAGTCACCCACGACAGCACCAAACCCCGATCCTTGGGATCCTGGCTGACGCTCCCCCTTGCGGTTACGAACTCGCCGGCCGAAATCGGAACCGCATCATTGACAAAGTTTGAAGCGTACTGAGGGCTAAACTCTCGAATGGCCTGTGTTTTTCCTTGCTCACCGATCAACGCCATCATTGCATTTGAGCGTCGGCCAAATAGCACGAGTGAACCATCCCCACGCACATATCCGCGGCCCGCCTGCGGGTCAAAATAGCCCTTGATCTCTTTCGGTGGTTGCGTGTCTTGTAAGCGCTCATCGAGCGTATAGAGTGTGGCCTTCTCAGCGCGATAGATAAGAATCGATGTTTTGCCGGTGTCCGCGATAGAGCGTAACTGCACGATGAATTCGCCCGCAATCACCCTCTTTGCAATTGTCTCGCCCTTTTCATTTGCCCTAATTACCCGAAAGCTGTCTTGCGAGTCCCAGGCAGTGAAAACAAAACTGGGCCCGACAGCGGTACCGCCTGTAACAGCCGGTGCATTGTCCACGAATGCCTGTCGTTTCTTCCGGCCGTTGCCGTCCAGCTCCACGAGCCATATGTGGCCATGCGTGCCATCGTTCGTATTCCCGAGCAGCAGAACTCCGTCCTGCCAAGGGAAACAGTGATAAAAACTTGAATAGATAAATCGAGAATCATCGTTCGGCACTTCGACGCGCTTTTCAAGGAGGCGGCCATTGCGATCGAGTATCACCAACAGATTGTCCGTTTGTCCGCCTTTGTATTTGCCGCCGCACAGCAGGGTATTCCCGTTCGCCAGAGATACCGCTCCGTGAAATTCGGACTGTGGAACCGACTGACTTCCGGTATCCACTGCGCTGTCGATCGGATCGAAGAAACGCCACATAGGAGTCCCGTGGCTGTCCGTCGCGACTACCCACGCAGTCGCGCCAAATCCAGTGACGACAAAGCCTCCGTCGCGTGTTCGCGCAATCGCGTCGACTCGGGGGGCGACCTCAGAAATCAGTACTTCTCGGTCGACGCTAATCGATTTGCCGCGGCTACCACACGATGCCACCAGGAATCCTGCAAGGGCAACGATCCCAATGCGCCATGCCATCACGGCATGTTCCGGCCGCTCGACATCAACTCATCCGCCGCCACCCGCGACGGAGCAGCTCGAATCCAACAATATTTCGCCGCTGGGCCCGGTCCCGGTCAGTAACGCGAATCCAGGGCCGCTCTTGAATTGCATGCCCGCAACGATCAAGGTGTAGTTGCCCATGTGGTGCCGCGCGTCAGGACTCAAGCCGGCAAGCAATTCGAACAAATTGGAGGCGTCCAGGCCCTCGCCCATGATTCGGCGAGTCTGATATGTCGACCCCGCGATGGCGATGGGCGACCACGCGTCCGTGAGGTTATCCGCCGACGTCCGCAGCGCTCGAAAGGCGTCTTGCTGCAAGCATTCGATGTTTACGTGGAATTGATCTTGAGCGCGGGACACGGCAATGCCAATGGCGAGCCCTACCGCAGTTCTCGGCGCGTCGTGGCCGATGAAAGAACTTATGAGTCCGCGCGCGTGCCAAGCCTCGGCGAAATAGTTAGGCGCGTCCGGATCGAGCAGCTCGCTGCTTTCAATCCCAGCCATGGTCCGCGTCGGAACCAACAGATAATGCGCACCACCGCCGGCGGCGAGCACCGCATAGCCAGAACCGGCATTCTTCGAGTCAGCAAGAACGACACGCTCGCAGGGCGCGGGATTGTGGTGCTCCTGCCAATTCACGACACATTGCTCTTGTACTATCTGTCGAAGTGCACTTCGGCCCATGGGCTGATTTGGATCGATCGGCGATTCAGTCGAGGACTTGGGGCCATGCATCTTTTGACCCATCGCCGAGGACGCGAAAACCAATGCCAAGGCAATTCCCATGCAGCCGACAAACAGAAACACCCGCATCTTCCAGTACATCCGCGGGCCGCCGCTACACTCAATTCCCAGCGGTACGTTTCGCAGCCAGTTGCTGAACAACGGCAAGCGCTTGCTCGGCATTGGAGTCTCCCGCAACTCCACCGATCGTCGCAACGATCTTGTGGTCGGGCGCGACGACGAAAGTCGTGCGTTCCGCCATGCTGTGACCGACCTCGTTGCCGCGGGAATCCTTCATCTTCGCAACGGCCTGTCCGTTATAAGTGTCCGCGATTTTGATGTCGAAGGATTTCGCGATTTCGCCCTTCTCATCGGAGGCCACCGGCAACTTACCCGCGCAATACTTGGGATCGGCCGAGAAGTCGTTCAACCGCGAAATGTTATCGAGCGAAACACCGATGACCGAGGCGCCTGCGGCGGCGAACTTGTCGTGATTCTCCGCAAACGTGTGCGCCTGTAGATTGCAGCCGCCCGTGAAGGCGGCGGGATAGAAATACACCACCACCGGACCCTTCTTCAATGCGTCCTGCAGCGAGTATGCAAATTCTTTGCCGGCGAGAGAGGCCTGTGTTTTGAAGTCGGGGGCGGTGTCGCCTTGCTTCAATGCGGCGAAACTCGACGTCACGCCCAACACGAGAGACAGTAAACCCAGGACTTCGCGTTTCATGGTGGACCTCATCTTGGCCTTCGATTTTCGGAATTTCGTAGCGCGATCGGGAGGCCGATATACCCCCTAGCGCGCCCCTCCGCACATTATCAGGGTTCGCCTCTGACGTCACCGCGATCGTCGGCAATCTGCGGTTCCAGGTACGCTCCAACCGAATCACGGCAGCGCATTCCAATCAGGCGTCGGCTCTTGTCGTAGATGGCGCACAAAGAAATCGTACTGCCGGCGCAGGCCGTAACTCACATCCCCGGTCGAGCGAAACACCCCGTGGCCCTCGTTCGGAACCACCAGAAGGTCGAAATCCTTGCGGGCCTTGATCAAGGCGTTCACCACTTGCATGGTCGAGGCAGGATCGACGTTCATATCAAGCTCGCCGACCACCAGCAGGATGTGTCCCCTGAGGTTTTTTGCGTTGTCGACCCCAGATGACCTCGCGTAGCCGGCATCGAGCGGCCACCCCATCCATTGCTCGTTCCAATCGATCTTGTCCATGCGGTTGTCGTAACAACCGGCATAGGCAACGGCGACTTTATAGAATTCGGGATGGAATTCGAGCGCGCTCAGGGCATTTTGACCGCCCGCTGAACCGCCGTAGATACCAACGCGACTGATGTCATAGTACGGATACTTGGCGGCGGCCGCCTGGTGCCAGAGAATGCGGTCGGGAAGTCCGGCGTCCCCGAGGTTCTTCCAGGCGATGTCGTGAAAGGCCTTTGAGCGGTTGAGCGTGCCCATGCCATCGATCTGCACCACGATAAAACCCATATCCGCCAAAGATTGCATCCCCAAGACCTTGTCGCCGCCGGAGTGAGGTCCGAAAGGCCAAAAGGTCTTCGGCACGAAGGAATCGTGCGGTCCGGCGTAGATATTCTCAATGACCGGATATTTCCGGGCCGGATCGAAATTCTGCGGCCTTATTATCACGCCCCAGATGTCGGTCCTCGCGTCGCGGCCCCTGGCGACGAACACTTCGGGCGCTTTGAACCCCGCGGCCACCAGCTTGGTGATATCGCCCCGTTCTACTTCAGCAATCAGCGCCCCGTCGGCGGTGCGATGCAGCTCGGCGATGTTGGGCATGTCGATGCGCGAATAGGTATCGACAAAATAGTTCATGTCGGAGGAAAAGACCACGTCGTGATAGGCGCTTGCGGTCGTGAGCGGCGTCAAATGCGTGCCGTCGAAGTCAATGCGGTAGTAGTGCTGATAGTACGGGTCTTCATTCTTGCGCATGCCGTTGGCAGCGAACCAGATCTGGCGTTTGTCGTCATCCACCTTGATCACATCGCGAACCACCCATTCCCCTCGAGTGATCTGGTTTTTCACGCGACCCGTACGGCCGTCGTACAAATAAAGGTGATTCCAGCCGTCGCGCTCTGACATCCAGACGATCTCGCGGCCCATTCCTCCCACATCGTGCGTAAAGCGGCGCCCGATATTGATAAAAGTCGCGGCGCGATCCATTGCCACGTTGCGCACCGCCGCCGTGTCGGCATCGACTTCGAACAGGCTGTATACCTGATGCCCGCGTTGATCGTATTCAAACGCCAGCGAGCGACTGTCCTTGCGCCATGTCAAGGGCGACATCGTGTACGGATTGGGGAACTGATCGAACGGCACCTGCAATTGCGTCTTGCTGTCGACGTGAAAGACCACGGGTCGATCGATATCGACCGCATCGCCGGGCTTGGGATAGAGCTGAACCGCCACCTTCGGTTGAACCTGATCGGGGGGCGAAGTGGTTACCCGGATCACTTCGCGCCGGAAGCCGGGCCGTACGCGGTACGCGGCGAGCTTTTTGGAATCCGGCGACCAGGCGATCGATTCCGGGTCATAGAATTCACCCTCCGAACCATCGGAACTCAAGAGAATTACCTCGCCGCCGGAGGACGCACGCACGGCGATATTCCAATTCTCGACAAAAGCCAGCCAGTGTCCGTCCGGTGACTTCTTCGGAGAATTATCCGCCGGGATCTTCAGGTCGCGCACCGTCTCAAAGCCGCGAGGCTGATGCCCGTCATTGGGCGGCAGCCGTGAACAGACATAGTCGTTCAATGAACACTTCCAAGAGCTACGGTCGAGCTCTGCCGTCAATACTCGCCCCCCGTCGCTGATCTCGACGCCGGCAAAGGGCTCGGTAAACGGTAAATGCAGGCCGGAGGAGGCTTTCCCGGTCGCCGTACCCAATGCCGTCGCCAACCGATCATGATCGAACGCCGGCTGCTTTTGTCTGGTCTCCGCATCCATGATCACGAACTGGAATCCGCCGGGTACGGTCTTGCGGTACACGAAGCGATGCGTGCCTTCGATCCATTGCGCATGCTCTGCGATATTCTCTGTCAGGGCCGACCATGAGCCGCGCAAACCAATGGCGTGTTCGTAGTCGTCGACGCTGGGTTGGGCCGCTATCGGATGGCCGACCACCATGGCAGCCACCCCTAACGCCGCGGCCGTACTTATATTCATGC
>Ga0193753_10003728_pt1 | contig 11136 bp, 12 predicted proteins | sample H1c2metaG_FD_144925 | JGI IMG/M metagenome (GOLD analysis project Ga0193753, IMG submission 144925) | Soil microbial communities from a riparian zone of the East river system, Colorado, United States - H1c2 | ecosystem: Environmental > Terrestrial > Soil > Riparian zone | place: USA: East... | reverse complement strand
AAACGCAGCCTCACCCTTGAACTGTGATAATTTATCGTACGCCTTCATGTAGGCATTCTGCATCGCGTCTTCAATCTCAGCCGGATCCTTGAGATAACTTCTTACGACCCGGTATAAAGTCTGATTGTAGCGTCGAAGTAAGATCTCAAAGAGTTCCTTTTCGCCCGCGATAATGCGCCTGACAACCACGGTGTCGTCAAGCTGACTGGACTGATAATTGGTTATTCTTAAGGCATCCATTCGCTCCCGTTTTGTACTTGGATGAAGATCGCAGTAATAAGTTACAGATTTTGCGAGTTAAATATTTAGGCAAAGGGGACAATCACCTACCGCTCATCCTCCTTCATACCCGCATCATGGGTCATGTTAGGCCTCTCCATCTGATTTCGCGAATTACCTGTAACCATTTTGGCCTTTTGCAATCCAACGCAAACAAAAAACTAATATTATGACAACAACATCAACAAAAACGCTGGTGACTAGCAACGAGGTTAGCAAGTCCCTTCAGCTCCTGAAATATACCTACGGTCTGGTTCCAATAGTAGCCGGACTGGACAAGTTCACCAATATTCTGACTGACTGGTCTAAGTATCTCAATCCTCAGCTTGAGCATCTCCTCCCCTTCAGCGGAGCAACATTCATGATGATTGTAGGCGTGATTGAGATTATTGCCGGCGTCATAGTTTTATTGAAAACAGAATTGGGTGCGTACATCGTGTCCGCGTGGTTGCTATGCATCGCACTGACCCTGATTGCGTCAATGAACTATTTGGATGTTGCCGTACGCGATATCGTCATGGCCATCGGAGCGTTCACACTCGCCAAGCTTACACGCGCTCAGGATAGAGATCCGCGGCATAGTAGTATTTAGCTACCGGGCTAAAAGTGCAATAAGGGTCAATTCAATGTTTAGGATAGTAAAGGCAAGACCACGGCGCAAAGTTATTTACAAAACGACGCTGCGACCTCCGCGCTTTTCCTCGGCGTGCTATGCGCTTTTGCCTTTCATGGCATTTTCAGGTACAACTGAACGTGGATTTTTAATCGTTGACATCTTATAAAGTTGGAAGATAGCTGCGCCTATCAACGCTTCCCCAATCCAGAATATGTTCCATTGATAGTGGGTAGGCAGGTAATTGGATGCAAGGTTGACAAATGATTCATTCTTCAAAAGTTGCGGATAATCGTAAAGGAGGTCGTGACTCACGATAAGATGGCCGTAGTCATATAAATAGGTATACAATATCAACGCGACACCGCTGAGTAATAAAGCCTTCACCGTCTTGGGAACCTTGAACGTTGGACTCAAATCAAATATCACCATCGCCAGCAAGATCATCGTGAAAGAACAAATGACCGGTGAAAGCACGGGACCAAGCCAGGTAATGGGTATCAGAAACAAGATATCCCAATCGAAGAGTGATGCAGGCCAATCGATAAAGACTTTGAGCCAGACGTAATAAAAAATATCCCAGACCGCGAAGCATATCAGAGAGAAAGCAAAACGTGTGTATATGTTCTTACCGGCAAGATACCCGACAGCCCAGATCATGCAGAGCGTTGCGGCTTCACGGACTATCTCAATAAGCAATATTTTCTGGTCGATCAGCTTCAGCGCAACGGTAAATCCGTCGGGGTAATACAACGCTCTAAGGTAGACCACGACCGCACTTTCAAGCGCAGCCATAGCAATACTAAAAATTACAACTACCCGTATGTGCCGGCTAGATGGTTCCATAATTCATCGGTAACAATTTTTCCAGCACTTTGATTTTTCGATAACAAGTAAAAAGCAGCAGACCTCCTATCAACCCGAAAGAGCAATCGATCAGCCGCCAGAACAATGGAATTCCACGAAGATAACCGGCAATAAACCTATCCATTGATTGGGCGTTCATGGCTCTCTTGATTCTATTTGAATTTAAGTGTTAAAAGATCCGCAAGTTCTTCGTTAAGGACACGCTCATCCGCAGCTGTGACGTTGATCAACGCGAACTTTTCTTCACCCTTCAACATGCGCATCCGCCAGTCAAGCTGGTCAATCGTGAGTGTCGTACTGTTCCCGTACCACCACGCTGTATGGAGTTTCCGGCCTTGCTTGACCAGTTGCCCGGTATAAATTTCGTGGCCGTGAACCTTCGTCCGTTGTATGCTTTCAAATTTATATCCACTCCCCTTCCAACAGTATAATGGCGTGTGTTCTCCTGTGAAAAACTCTGGTATTGGCTTAACATAAACTAACATTCGGTCATTGTAAAACTTTGTCACGCCGGATTTTAATTTGATGGCGTGAAGGCCAGGAATGGTTACGTTGGTGTAATTCAGCTGGGGTTCAATGTTCCTGTTGATATTAAGTCGAACGCCAATCACGCAAATGACAAAAGCGAGCGGTATGGTGCTCCATTTAGTAAATGACCTTACTTTACGTACAGGCGTCCCGCTATACAAACTATGTCCCCGCCTGGTAAACCACTGGCTGAGAAAATACACAGGGATCATTATGTATGCGATAAAACAACATAGGCCCGCTAGTTCGTGCATTGGATCTTCTGCCGCGATCCTGAAGATAACAAGGACCAGGATACGCATAAGGTTGCAAAAGATATTTAGGGCGAATACTCCTGCGAAAAACGCCATCAATGATACAAAACTGATCCTCTTCTTATGCCTCCGGTAATGAAATGCTAATCCTGCGACACCTATCAGCATCGAAAAGACCAGCATATTAAGTCCCATGCAGGCATCGTCGACGTAAAAACTTGAGGATTTCAATACTATCAGATTGCCTTCCACGCTAACGGGTTCGCCAAACAGTGTCAGTACCTTACCTGCAAGGTTGCTTAATTCGAGCCGGATTGGAAACCCAATGATCAGCGCAAGGTGTTGAAATGCCGGAGACATGAATGCGATGAGAAAGAGAGCCAGGTAGTTCATACGTCCAATGAACAACCCAACCAAGAGGAGGATAAAAAAGGACAACGCAAAGAAATAGAAGATCCTGAGGTCATAGTAAAACGCCAACGTGCTGAAAAGTATTAACATCCCGAAGTATGCAATGTTAAACCGTTGCTCAGCGCTGCAAAACAGGACCGCAGGAAATAAAATGATGCCGATGAATAGATTACTTTTGGCGATGAATGAAAATGGGAATGCAAAGGCAGCACCAACCAGGATAACCGCGATACAAACAAAAAGTTTGATCTGGTCAGCGTCGACCGAATTCTTAACGTGCAGAAATATTAGTCTGCTGATCAACATCCAATGTCGTAATTTGGATATCATGTCGTACTCTGCTTGAACCACAGGTATAAGATGAATGCACCGAATAAAACGATCAGCGCCCATTCGTGAGGCTCTGGCACTGCGCCGGAAGATTGTTTGGTTGCATTGTGGAGACTATTGGCAGTATCCTCGATATCGAAGCGTTTGTAATCCTGCTCCGATTCCAACACGATCAAACTGGAAACTGGCGAAACGACGTATGCTTTTGATGCCTCGTCTATCAATGCTTCGCTGATGTAGTCATCATCAAGATACCGTGAACCAACCTTTCGCATGATATCATTGTAGGCAAAAAGCCGCGCGAGATGGTCACTGCCGTTTGTCTTACTAGCAATTGCTCCACGCTCAACTTTGGAGATAGCCATGTTCGCATCATGCAAAATGACTTTGTCGTCACCTTCATCTGTGCAGACGAAATGTTGAGCTGTTAACATTTGCAATAGCGCTGATACAGATCCGGTGGCATACTCAAACCCCCTGAACTCTTTAAATGTTTTGATATACGTTGAGGTGCCCCCCGAGAGGTTAAACACGTTCGTCCTTTTTTCCTTCGAAAAAAATTTGCTGATCGATTCACCGAAGTTGCTTTCACCAAAGTCACTAAGGTGAGGAGATGGTATCACCCCTTTGGTAATTATTAAAGCATGTTCCGGATCCTTGATGCGGTGAAAGGGGAACAATGAAAAATTCCATTCCCGTAGTTTAGCAGTACGCTCCTGCCAATTTGACGAATCAAGTTTTATGAAATCGTCGCCTGAAAATATATAGAGATTGTGTTGGGTCAACAAGGACTTTAACGCGTTCAGTTCATCCTTGTCCCACGCGCTATTGATATCGAGGTAGATACCCTTGCTGATAAATGGCCGGTAATGCTGCTCATAGTCACTGCTGGAATACACATAGCCATCGAAGGCGAACTGCGTCGACCGTATAGGTGTAGCTTTGAAGTTGAGGCTGAAGTCCGGATCATAGTCGCCCTCGCGGATGTAGTCGCCATTCTCATCTTTCACAAATTCATCCTGAAGATGCAGGTCATTCACCGGACCGATGATGCGCACACGATTGACTTCTTTTGCGTGCTCTGCGTCAGGCCCGTCAAAGATCACATTGTGGTAAGTAGTCCGGCCATTCTCAACCTTTAGCGGTGATGTGATGCCGATCTTAAACTTCCGTTCTTCTTCCCGCGTGCAAGGGAAGACGTGTACGGTCACCATGTTGCCCTCCTGCCAATGAACGACAGAGGGATCACGCTGCTCCACGCCAACGATAGTCTTGTAAGCGTTGGTAGCTTTTTGTTTTGACGTTAATATTCCTTTAGCCTCCTTATCCTTCATCCATAAAGAGAGGGATGTCACCACTGATCCCTCCGGGAGGTAGAATGTGTAGATGGCTTCCTGCGTATTACCCCACCACGCACGCTCATTGTTATTTCTGACGTTGATGTATTTTTCGGTGTAGGCTAGGCGCAGGTCGGTGTAGATATCTATGTCGGAGACGATATAAGAAGTCGCAAGGTCATCGCCCGACCAAAGCCTTTCATTCGCCTTGTGCCTCTTACTAGAAATTGTTTTCAAAATTTTGGTCCGGTCTTCAGCTGATAGTGACAGGTCGGCGCGGAGGCTGGCGATAAAAACAAGCGGATCGTGTTTCTTAATGTCATCCCAGGAAGCGTTGGACGGCAAAAACTCCCAATTTCTGAGCTTTCTGCGGGCAGTTGTGTAGACAAGATCCGATTTCAACAACCGTTCTGATATCCAATCATTTTTCAGCCGTTGAGCTACATTGATCCAAACCGGTAGCTCGGATCTATAGAGAGATGACTTGTTGGCGAAAGCCTCAATTTCAGATGCTCTTGAAGTCCACTCAACAGTAAAAAGTATAACAGCACAAACGGGTATCGCGATGCCGGCACTGACCCAATAATAGGCTTGCTTGCCAAGGTACAGGATGCAAATAGAGATGCAAGCCGTGAATAGCGCGATGGGAACGAATACGTGGGTTCCGATACCAATGGCAATAATCCCCACCGAACCCAGTGCATAAAAATCGGCCACATAAATGGCTAAGTATAGATACAGAAGGGTGGCGCTTCCCAATGTGAGCAGTTGCAATTTGTTAATCCACGATGGAAGACGCGTAAAATAACGGAAGCTTAGCAAGGAGCATGAAGAGATCAGTATGTAAATGCAAAACCAATCCACCGCTGTGGAGAATACCTGCATTTCCCTGTTCAATGCATAGGCGCTGATCAGGTAAAGGTTCAACGCGATGATGGTTCGATCGATGTTTTCCCTTAGCCAGCTTCTGCGAATTCCGTACACGCCGTTGCTGAGAAGCACGACGGTATAGGCCACGCTAAGAAAATGATGGAGAAAAAATATCATGAAGAGGTTTTGCTTTACGCCGATGTACTCGCATACGGCATAGGTGAGAAATGATGCACCGAGCATGAGGTAGCCCCACACGTCAAGGGGCGATAGTGCTTTTTTTTGTTGAGTCTTCCTTTGTAAGATACTGGCGGGATAATCGATCAATTCAAGTTCCATAGGTGTTTCTATTTAATGCGTCATTTTAAAAGTACTTTGTGTTGCAAAGTAACCATGCAAAATTTTTATCTGTTTCCTTTAATTAGATTTTCAAGTGACTTGAGATGCGCGTGAAAAGCTTTTGTGCCTTCTTTAGAAGCGCCGTAAGTAGTGTTGGGTTTTTTACCGATGAATTGTTTTGTAACGATGATGTATTTCAATTCTTCCAATGCTTTTATGTGGCTCGCGAGGTTTCCGTCGGAAAGGTTCAGCAATTCTTTTAAGGTGTTGAAGTCAACCGTTTCGTTCACCATCAGGACTGACATGATGCCCAGGCGAACTTTACTTTCAAATGCTTTATTGAAATCAGTTAGTAGCTTCTTCACACTTCGTACTTATAATACATGTAGGTGCCATAGAATATATGCAATATTCCAAACCCCATCACCCAAAATATGAAACCATATCCAATTACAAATAAAGAGATCAGGCCAAGCAGGATCTCGGCATAGCCCAGGTTCCTAATATGGTCACGTGTGTATGCACTGGCGTGGATCAGCGCAAGACCATAGAATACCAGTGTCGCTGGGGCTACGTAGATTAATTCTCCATGATACATCAGTCCAAGGCAGAAGAGTCCTCCGGCGATTAATGGAATGCTGAGATTGAAGATCAGCTTCTTAGCTGCGTTATCAAGGATTGAATTCCCATCCTTCCGTGCTTTGCGGGTTGTGAGAAGTATTCCTGTACCGATAGCCAGGATCAATACGATAGTGGCGTCTATGACTAGAAAAGTCATCACTCCGTCCTCTGATTCCGACGCCTGTCTGATTTTAATTCCAGCGTAGTAGCCAATGCCTTGCATATCCAGGAAAAGATACGCGGCCAATGCGCCTGCCAGTGCATAAATTCCAGCGAAGACACCCGACATTCCGCTTAAAGAAATGAACCTCGAGGATCGCTCCATGAGTTGCTTTATCTCGGTGAGCGTCTGGAGGGTTGTTGAATCGTTCTCGTCCATGATCAAAAGTACTTTGTACTGCAAAGTATGAAGTAAATTGAAATGGCGCAAGCACTTCGAATATTTTTATTTGTAGTGTAGCATTTCCAAGGGCGATAGTTCACCGCAAAGGCGCAAAGACGCTAAGGGAACGCAAAAGAGAGCGTTGATTGACCTATGAACCTAATCGTAATGATTAGGTGCAATGCATTCCTGCCAGTACTCGACAATCTTTCGTATCGTTTGCTCCAATGCATCCATCGAACTGGGCTTGACAAAAAATCCCTGAACGGACAATGCGTATGCATCAAGTACACTTTTTTTTGTGCCCGACGTAGTAAAGAATAAATAGGGAATACATTTCGCCTGAAGCAGTTCGTTTGTGAAGACCTTACTCCTAAGCTCAAAACCATTGAGCTTAGGCATATTAATATCGGATAGAATCAGGAAAGGTTGTATGTCGGTCCGGTTCAAATATTCAAGGGCATCGTTTCCATCGTTGAAGTAGATGACCCGGTTTTCATAACCGAGATTGGCGAAAACTGCCACCAAAATTTCCTGATCGTCCAGATCGTCTTCAATGACGATAATAGGACCCTTTTTATTCATGGCTTATAGTATGAAAGATGGCGAGGGAAGACGAAACTGACAAACGAGATTTAGTGAATCAGCTAACGGAAATAAAGTAACGGCCTGAGCTTTTTGAGCTCAGGCCGCACGCTATTTTTTGCTTACTGGATTATTGTCCCAGGTATGATTTGAGCGATTTGCTCCTTGACATATGACGGAGACGGCGCGTAGCCTTCTCTTTTATCTGGCGCACGCGCTCTCTTGTAAGATTCAGTTTCTCACCGATCTCTTCGAGCGTCATGGCATCATTGTTATTGAGTCCAAAGTATAGATCCAAAACCTGTGCTTCCCGTGAAGTTAGGGTTGACAAAGCGCGTTGTACCTCCAATGTGAGAGAATCGGCCATCAATCCTGAATCTGGTTTGGATTCATTTGCATCGCCAAGGACACTGAGTAAACTGTTCTCTTCTCCTTGTGCGAAGGGCGCATCCATCGATACGTGACGTCCCGATACCTTGAGGTTATCCAGGATCTCCTGGTTGGTGACACCGATCACCTCTGCCATTTCCTCCGTTGAAGGCTCGCGCTGAAACTTTTGCTCCAGGTCAGAAAATGTCTTCGCGATCTTGTTTAGTGAACCGACGCGATTCAAGGGCAAACGTACGATGCGGGACTGTTCAGCAAGCGCCTGCATGATCGATTGACGAATCCACCAAACAGCGTAAGAGATGAACTTAAAGCCTCGTTTTTCATCGAACCTCTTGGCGGCCTTGATTAGCCCCAAATTTCCTTCATTAATAAGGTCGCCGAGCGTCAAACCGTTGTTTTGATACTGTTTTGCGACAGACACGACAAAGCGAAGATTCGCCTTGGTAAGCTTCTCCAGGGCTATTTGATCACCTTCTCTGATCCTTTTTGCAAGTTCAACCTCAACTTCCGACGTTATCAAGTCCACTTTTCCAATTTCCTGCAGGTATTTGTCAAGCGATTGGCTTTCGCGGTTGGTAATTTGCTTACTGATCTTTAGTTGTCGCATTTTATACTTTTTAAACAATAATTTTCAAAAACTGACCTACTGATGGCGGCATCAGGGCTGCAGCAACGCTGCAACGGATTGAAATGACTGAAAGGAGGTTATTTGGAAAAGGAATGCGCAAAGATACAAAAAAATTGCGAATGTTACCCAAATATTACTCCGTGATGATCCAATCCCATACTAGCTTTGACGGAATCTCACCTTCCAGTGAACAAGTCGGCTAGCACATATGGATTAGTCCTTTCTGGTGGAAAAAGTTCCCGCATGGGCACCGATAAAGGTTTGATCGAGTTTCAAGGCAAGCCTCAACGCCAACATCTGTTCGATTTATTGCAGACATGTTGTGACGATGTATTCACCTCTTGCCGCAAGGAACAGCAGATCCCGAAAGAATTACATCCACTGGTGGACAAATACAATCTTTCGGGACCGATAAATGGCATTCTAAGCGCATTTACTTTGTTTCCGGAAAAGTCATGGTTGGTTGTTGCAATCGATTTACCCAATGTTTCAACCACTGCCCTACGCACATTATTATTACACCGCGACCCAAAGAAACTGGCAACATGTTTTTTTGACCCAAAGGAGAACGCGCCGGAACCACTGTTGACTTTATGGGAACCCGCAGCCTTCCCATTGTTGCTCGAGAATGCGAACGGCGGTAATGTCAGTCCGCGTTCATTCCTCGCTAACGCTAACGTCCAATTTATTCATTCAACGGAAACAGATCTGTTTTTGAATATCAACTATCCACATCAACGAGATGAATGGATCAGAAAAGGTTGAATTCTTTCAGTGCCTTCGGGAAATTCTTTTGTTCATGCTTAGCCGCGCTGAGCTTTATCAGCGCGAATCGTTGGAGGTCTGACAAGCTTTGCCATTGTTGCAGCGATATCCGCGCTCCAAGTTCCTGCAGTTTTGCGAGTAGCATATCCGGTATTCGCGACAGTATTGACCACAGAGGATTTTCATCAACAGATAGCGGGGTAGCTTCACTCCCAGTGTGTTTCCACACCAGCAATCGCAAGTGTTCCCGGTAGCGCATAACGTTATCGTAGGTGTTGCATGGTGTCATCGCAAGCATGGTCCTTTCCGATGCGCTGAACGTGCTCCATTCTGCAAGCTTTAACTTCACCCCGCAAGCATCAAGCTTAAACCTTACAACCATTGGAATGCATCTCACATTATCCTCTACAAAATCCTGTTCAAACTTAAAGTGTTCCATAGCAAAAGTGGCTTATAGTGATTTCACGATTTGATAGATTTAATTTCTCCGTGATTGACCAAGGCATCATAGATGTGTTGTTCGGCGACAACTTTTCCGATGACGATAACAGCCGGTGTGCCGACCTGGTGATTTGCCGCTTCCTCCATGACTGTACCAGCGACGGCAATAATTGTTTTCTGCGTTGGCAGCGTCGCGTTTTGGATAATGGCAAAGGGCTCATGAGCACCGCGCGCATTCACAATCATCGCGGCAATTTCGTGGAGATGTGACAGTCCCATCAACACAATAATTGTAGCAGACGAACGTGCCGCCATCAAAAGGTCGTTCGATAGTTCTCCTGATGACACGGTGCCGGTCACGACCCAAAAGCTTTCATTCACACCTCGCTTAGTGACCGGTATTCCCGCCGATAATGGACCAGCCAATGCACTGGATATTCCCGGAACCACATTCACTGAAAATCCTTTTGATAGCGCAAACTCCAGCTCTTCATGGCCACGCCCAAAAACAAAAGGATCACCACCTTTCAATCTTACTACATGATCGTATCGCTGGGCATAATAAACCATAAGGTCGTTGATCTCCTCTTGCGAGAATTCCTGCTTGCTTCTTCGTTTGCCTACGAAGATCAGTTTGCAGGATGGATGTACGTATTGCAATAATGCGTGCGGGATCAGCGAGTCGTATAAGACGACCTGTGCCTTCCTCAGTGCCTTGAGACCCTTCAAGGTTATCAACTCCGGATCTCCTGGCCCACCTCCTACTATCGTGATACTCCCCTTTCGAACCATATGAAAATAAATATACGTAATAATACGTATATTTCTTGTTATAAAGGTAGTAAAATACGTATTATTACGTATTATTTGGATGAATAATTACTTAAATCGTTTGCAATGAAACGCGTCATTGTTGTAGGGAATGGGATGGTGGGCTTCAAGTTTTGTGAAAAGTTGCGCAAGCAAAACAAAACCATTGAGGTAATTATATATGGGGAAGAACCGCGGCCGGCGTATGACCGCGTTCACCTAAGCAGTTATTTCTCCGGCAAAACTGCGGATGATCTATTGATGGCGCCCGCTGGGTGGTACGAGGAGAACGCCATTGTGTTGCGTACCGGCGAGATGGTTACGGAGGTCAACCGTGAAGAAAGAAAGATCAAAACGCATACTGGTAAAACAGACCATTATGATTACCTGGTGCTGGCTACCGGATCAAGTCCATTTGTGCCAAAGGTATCAGGCGTAGAACGCGATGGAGTCTTTGTTTACCGGACTATCGAAGACCTTAATCAGATCATTGCATACAGCAAAAAAGTCAGAAAGGCTGCCGTTTTAGGTGGTGGATTGTTGGGCCTTGAAGCGGCTAAATCACTGCTCGATCTAGGCCTGGAAACGCACGTCGTTGAATTCGCAGCGCGACTCATGCCGCGGCAACTCGATGACGCCGGTTCAATCATCCTTCAACATAAACTTTCACGACTCGGAATAGGTGT
>Ga0193753_10003727_pt1 | contig 11138 bp, 10 predicted proteins | sample H1c2metaG_FD_144925 | JGI IMG/M metagenome (GOLD analysis project Ga0193753, IMG submission 144925) | Soil microbial communities from a riparian zone of the East river system, Colorado, United States - H1c2 | ecosystem: Environmental > Terrestrial > Soil > Riparian zone | place: USA: East... | reverse complement strand
GCTGGCGAGTGAATGCGAGCGCGGCCGGAAACTTCACGTTGCAGTGGCGCTTTGCGAACGGCACCACGGGCAATCGGCCCGGCAGCCTGCGCGTGAATGGCACTACTTTGTCCACGGTGGCGCTGCCGGCGACGGGTGCCTGGACGACGTGGACGAACTCTTCCTCGGTCACCGCCGCGCTGCGGGCGGGTGCCAATGACATCGCGTTGGTGTCAACGACCAGCGGTGGCCTGGCGAATATCGATTCGCTGACGGTCTCGGGGAGCGGCGTCAGCGCCGTCGCCTGCAACTAGTTTCTCAAAGCCTCTCGAGGGGCGGCCACAACCTGGCCGCCCTTCATCACCAGGTGAATCTTGCGCAGCGCGTGAACGTCCGCGCCCGCGTCGCCTTCGACGGCGACGAGATCGGCCAGGAGTCCCGCGCGGATCGAGCCGACCTTGTCATCCACATGCAGGGCGCGCGCGTTCACCGTGGTTGCGGCGGCGAGCACTTCGAGCGCCGGCATTCCGTATTCCTGCATGAGCTCGAGCTCGCGCACGTTTTCGCCGTGCGCGAACACGCCGACATCACCGCCCGCGCAGATGGCGACCTTGGCGGCACGCGCGGCATTGAACGCGCGGCGCTCCTGTTCGAGCGAGGTCGGCAACGGAGCCTTACCGTCCCATCCCTTGTAGCGGGCGACCGCATCCCCGGCAGCCAGCGTCGGGCACAGCACGATGCCGCGCTTCTGCATTTCGCGAAAGATTTCCGGCGTGCCTCCGTATCCATGTTCGATGGTGTCGACACGCGCGGCGATGGCGCGGCGCATGCCTTCGGGTGTGACGGCATGAACCGCGACGGTCCGGCCCGCATCGTGCGCGGCCTCGGTGGCCGCACGCAGCTCGGCCTCTGAAAAAGTGGGGCGGCTCTCCTCACCGGGACGCCAACGGTAGTCGGCGTACAGCTTGATCACGTCCGCACCGGCCGCGACCTGCCGGCGCACCACGTGCACGAGATCGGCGCCCGTTGCTTCCTCCGCGCCTTGCGGGATGGCGAGGCCGGGCTCGAAACCTTTCGGCCCGTAAGCGCCCGTCGCGACGATGGCGCGCGTCGCCACGAGCAAACGCGGTCCCGGGATGATGCCCTGAACGATCGCGTCCTTTAGACCCACGTCGGCGTATCCCGCGCCTTCCGTTCCCAGATCGCGCTCGGTCGTGAAACCCGCCAGCAGCGTCAATCGCGCGTGGTTCACGGCTCGCGCGGTGCGCAACGCCAACGATTCATTCAGCACCTGGTCGTCCCAGCTCGTTTCGTTGTAAGGGTGCAGAAAAAGATGCCCGTGGCCTTCGATGAGACCCGGCAGCAACGTGGTGCCCGGAAGATCCATGCGGTGCGCGTTCGCCGGCGCCTCGACCTTCGCGCCGACGGCCGTGATGCGCTCGCCCGTGACGAGCACCTGCCAGCCAGCGTGCATCGCCACGCCGTCGAAGACGCGATCTGGCACGAGAAGGATCGCGACGTCTTCGGCACGGGCGCCAAGCGAGACGAACGCGAGCGCCAGCCACATTGACCAGGTTTTCAGTTTCACGAAGACCTCGGGTATCGAAACGGGAGCAGGCAGAGTTTACGCCGCGACAGGATTGCGAGCTGCCAGCTCAGCGAAACTCGGCGATGACTTCTATGTTGCCGACGATGTGGCGATTGAACTCCTCGAGGTCTTCGGCGGGCACCCATAACTCCGTACATTCGGCGCCGCCCACCGTCTGCACGGGGAAGCGCGCCGCGTACGCCGCATCGACCGCAAAACGTGCCACGAAGCCCGCGCCGCTGTCCCGGACATTCCATTCGCGGGCGATTCGCACGGCGTATACCTCGTTGGTTACAGGATAGAAAATCGGCTGCTCGGGCAGGCGCGGGGGAAACGTGCGATAGCCTGCCGCCGCGATGAGCTCGAGCTCCGCGGGGCCGATGGGTCTGTACAGGATCGTCGTGTTCATCAACCTCTCCACAAAAAAAGGCGAACCACTCGCGTGGCTCGCCCCGCTCATCCCTTCACGCAGAGAACCTGCTTGAGCGTGTACGCGATCTCGACGAGATCGCGCTGTGCTTCCATGACCGCGTCGATGTCCTTGTACGCGGCCGGCGTTTCGTCGATGACCTCCGCGTCCTTGCGACACTCGACGCCCGCCGTGGCGGCCTCGTGGTCCGCGACGGTGAAGCGTTTGCGTGCCGCGGTACGCGACATCACGCGCCCTGCGCCGTGGCTGCAGCTCTCGAAACTCTCGGCGTTCCCCAGGCCGCGCACGATGTACGAACGCGCACCCATGGAACCCGGGATGATTCCGAGCTCGCCCTTCTTCGCGCTCACCGCACCCTTGCGGGTGACGATGAGGTCCTCGCCGTAGTGCCGCTCACGCGTGCAGTAGTTGTGGTGGCAGTTCACCGCCACCTCACCCATCGCAAACGGGCGCAGCTCCTCACGCATCACGCGCAGAACCGCGTCCATCATCGCGCGCCGGTTTTCGGCGGCGTAGTCCTGGGCCCAGGTCATGGCCTCGACGTAGTCGTCGAAGTGTTCCGTCCCTTCGACGAGATACGCGAGATCACGATCAGGCAGGTTGATGAAGTGCTTCTGCATGTCCTGCCGCGCCAGTTCGATGAAGAGCTGGCCGATCATGTTGCCGATGCCGCGCGAACCGGAGTGCAACATCACCCACACGGCCTGCTCCGAATCGAGACAGACTTCGATGAAGTGGTTGCCGCCACCCAGCGTTCCCAGCTGCTTCTGCGGTTCCTTGGGCGCAAGCTTCGGGTGCTTCGCCGTGATGGCGTCGCACCGATCGCTCAAGCCGCTCCACCGCGCGAGCACAGGATCCGGCGCCGTGCCCCAGGATCCCCGGTCGGTACGGCCCCGCCCCTTCACCGAGCCATGCGGCACGGCGCGTTCGATGCGACCACGCAGCTTCGCCAACGACTCCGGCAGATCGCTCGCCTTGAGCGAAGTCTGCACGGCCATCATGCCGCAGCCGATGTCGACACCGACCGCCGCCGGGATGATCGCGCCTTGCGTTGCGATCACCGAGCCCACGGTCGCGCCCTTGCCCACGTGCACGTCCGGCATCACGGCCAGGTGCGAGTGGACGAAAGGCATGCGCGCGATGTTCGCGAGCTGCGCCTTCGCCTGTTCGTCGACGGGCACGCCGCGCGTCCACATCTTCACGTGGCGGCCGCCTTCGACATTCATCGTTTCGTAGTTCCTTTCCATATAAGTATCCTAAGTCAGTCGCGGCACCATGTTCTTCAACACGCCTTCCAGGCCGTCGTAAACAGTCAGGTTGCCGATCTTCTCCGTCACCTTCTCGAGCGTCTCCAGTTCCTTCAGACGCAGCAGCGTCGGGTTCTCTTCCATGAGGCGCGCGGTGTTCAGCAGCGAACGAGTCGCCGCGGTTTCCTCGCGGCGGCGGATCAGGTTGGCCTGCGCCACCTTTTCCGCCTCGACCACCTGGTTGAGGATGGCCTTCATCTCGCCCGGCAGGATCACGTCCTTCACACCTACCGAACGCACCGCGAGACCGCTGGCCTCGAGCTTGGCGGCCGACGCACTCACCTCGCGGTCGAGCGCGCCCTTGTCGCCTAACAACTCGTCCAGCGTGCGCATGCCCACCGCCTCACGCAGCGCGAACTGCAGCTCCTTGTAGACGTAGTCCACGAAGTTGCTGACCGTGGCGCGCGCCTTGACCGCGTCCGTCACCTGCCACAGGGCCGTGAGGTTCACGCGCAAACTCACCTTGTCGCGCGTCAGGATTTCCTGGCCCGACACTTCCATGGTTTGCAGGCGCAGATCCACGAGCTCCGCGCGCAACACGCGCTGGTACTTCCAGTACGCCGACAAGCCCGGCTTCAGTACTTCGCGCAGCTCACCGTCAGCGATAAGAAGGCCCACGGACGTATCCGGAACCTCGACCGCGCTGATCGCGTCACTTGCGCCGGCCACGCCCTTTGCACGCGTCAGCACACGAGCCGTGCTCGCGTCGAGTGCGTACTCATTCGCGATATCACGGACCTCGACGCGCACGTTCACGGAACCACGCCAGTACAACTGACGCGTACCCGGCGCGAGCACGCCCGTCAGGCGGTCGTTCTTGTAAACCAGGCCGACCTCGCGATCACCGAGCTCCACGATCTGCACGCAAGGCGCAAGCAAAGCGCGCGCCTCGGCCACGAGCACGTCCGCTCGCGGCAACGCGAGCTCCGGCACCGTCGCGTCATACATCTGGACCGTGAGACGACCCATCGGGTCCCACAGCCAGTAGACGCCACGAGTGAGCACACGCTCGAGGCTGCGCTCGCGGAACACCAGCGCACGTTCGTACTGCGCCACTGACAATCGCTTCAAACCCAACATCTTCGTTCTCCTTCTTTCCACCTCACCGCCGCGGCCCCATTGCCGCGGCGGCATCAAATAGGTCGAGGTGATACCCACACCCCCGGAGCGGTTCACCGGTTGCGCGGTGTCGTTCATGCATTCAGCTTCCCACTCGCGCGCACCGATGCGGCGCGTGCTCTTTGGAAGCGTCCTGCACTTCGGACGCCGCGCCCACCGGCGACTCATGGCGCCGGGCGCGCCGTGATCCCTCCTTCCACCGGCAAGGATCACCAGGTCACCTCGATGCGGGGCGAACCCCGCGTCATCATCGTCAACACTCCAGTTCCTGCTGGTTGCAAGCGCGGGAATCGAACCCGCGACCGAGGGACTATTGGTCCCTTGCTCTACCCGACTGAGCTAGCTTGTTGCGGTTATCGCCTCGTCCTTTCGCGGTACACGCAATCACGACTGCTGCCAGGTGAAAGCGCGCCAGCCGGATGCCGAACCCGGGCCGCTGCGAAAAATCGAGACAAAGACCTCCTGACGAGGTGCCGCTTTCGCGATACCCCGAATCTCTAACAACCTTCGCCCCCCATTTTCGTTCCCGAAAACGACGAGGCCCCGATCAGCGGCAGCTGACCGGGGCCTCGTGTGAGTCCTTGCGGAGAGCTGCCTGAATGCCGCTCTCCTTTGCAAGAAGAGCTAACGCATCAGAACGTCCGATTCGCCTGCATCGCGGAGCGCGCACGCGGGTCTGCTGCGCCGATTCGACAGATTCGGCTGCGGCAGCGCGTGGAACGCCGGGCGGGCAGACGAATTTTGGTAGTTAGGATGCATAGGGGCGCGCATTCTAGGCGTGAATGAACGGATGTCAAGCACCGGATTACAGATCACGCCACGTGAGCGTAAATCCAAAGCCGTCGCCCAGATCGTCGGAAAAGACTCGCCCGAGCAATGCGAACCCCTGCGGCAGGCCCATCTCGGCACGCGCAGTCCACAGCTCGCTGCCCGAGTGGTAGCCCGCCCCCAATTTGAACCTGGGAAAGTAGTAGTCGAACTCGACACCGACATCCGTGTCGCCATCATCGGGATCGGCAAGGCTGATGCTGGCCGCATACCAGTTCGAGTTTGCGAGCTTGCCCGCGTAACGCGCCGTGAGGTTCGGATCCCAATCGTCTTCGGTTAAGTCCGTGCCGAAGAACAATCTCGGGATCGGCACGATGCCAAGCGTGCCATTCCAGCTCGTGTCGTCATCGCCGGAGATGTCCGTCTGGACCACCCCGGCGCGGATGAAGAGCATGTTGTTCGTGAAGTGGTAACCCACATTCGCGGCAAACGCATCCGCATCTTCGCCCCCCAGTTCGACGCTCGACGCCACCACGTCCACGTAACTCGATCGCGCGATGTATGCGGCCTCCCCCACCGGCACGCCATCCGTGGGCACGGGTTTGAAGAAGAACGTTCCCCTCGCCGAAAGCACGTCGGCGTCATCGTCGACATCCTCGACGTCGATCTTGTCGTACGACAGCTGTGCCTGGACTCGAAAGTCTTCCGCCTGGATCGCGGGCGCGAGCGCCGCCACCGCGAGAAATTGCACTGACAGGTTTCGAACGATTCTCATAGTGTCCATCCTTGGTTCTTTGGAATCAGTATTGCGCGCGGCCTCTCCGCCGCCGGGGCGGAATATGCATGACTAGTTTGGTGCAATGGAATGCGTGATCGCCGCAATAGATGGGCGCACGCCGGGGTCGAGGCCTAGCTTCCCAGGCGCGACTGGATCTAAGGGTTCAGCAAGACTCAGCCGAAGTTGATCTTGGCTTCCAGGTTCGAACGCGAGTCGGCGTTCAGCAGCGCTTCTTCGAGCTCGATGCGGTTCTGCTTGTAGAGGTTCAGCAGCGCCACGTCGAAGCTCTGCACGCCGCGCTCGGAGCTCGCGACGATGGCTTCCTTGATCGCCGAAACGTCGCCCTTCTTCACCAGTTCGCTGATGTAGGGCGTGTTGAGCATGACTTCGATGGCCGCGATGCGCTTGCCTTCCTTGGTCACGACCAGGCGCTGCGAGCAGACGGCGCGCAGGTATTGCGACAGATCGAGGAAGATCTGCTTGTGCTGATCCTGCGGGAACATGTTGATGATGCGATCCATCGTCTCGGCGCTGTTGTTCGCGTGCAGGGTAGACAGGACCAGGTGGCCGGTGCCGGCGAGGGTGATCGCCGCTTCCATGGTCTCGCGATCGCGGATTTCACCGATGAGGATGACGTCGGGAGCGGCGCGCATCACGCCGCGTAACGCGCGCGCGAATGACTTCGTGTCGAGGCCGACTTCGCGCTGGTTGACGATCGAACGCTTGTTGGTGTGCAGGAATTCGATCGGATCCTCGATGGTCACGATGTGATCCGACGAGACTTCGTTGCGATGGTTGATCATCGCCGCGATGGACGTGGACTTGCCTGAACCCGTGGCACCCACCATCAGGATGAGCCCGCGCTTCATCATGATGAGGTCCTTGAACATGTCGGGCAGGCCGAGCTGATCGAGCTTCGGCATGTCGGCGCTGATGTAGCGCAGCACCATGGCCGGGTAGCCACGCTGGTAGAACACGTTGACGCGGAAGCGGCCGAGGCCGGGCTCGGAAATGGCGAAGTCGATTTCCAGCTCGCGCTTGAAGCTTTCGAGCTGATCGGGAGTCATGAGGCCGTACGCTGCCTGGCGCACCGTCTCCGGCGTCAGCACCTGCTTGTTGATGGGCAGGATGGAGCCTTCGATCTTCACCTTGATGGGCGAGTTCGACGTGAAGAACAGGTCGGACGCCTTGCGTTCGACCATGAGTTTGAAGAGCGGCCGCGTGTTGAGCACCATCGGTGCTCCGTTCGCCGGTTCTTTCACGTCAATAGTATCGACGAACTGCTCGTTCACTTGCGCCATTCCGCCCTGTCCTTCAGATCATGCCGGTTTAGAACGACCGGCCCTGTTGTTCTTCGTCGACCATGGACAGCGTGCCGCCGTCGTCGAGGTTCTTCACTTCGCGCTTGCTCTCGAGCTTGATGCGCAGCCGCAGCTCGTTCTTGGAATCGGCGTTGCGCAAGGCGTCTTCGTAGGAGATGAAGCCGGCTTCGTACAGTTCGTAGAGCGCCTGGTCGAAGGTCTTCATGCCGACGCGATTGGAGCGCGACATGACGTCCTTGATCTCCTGGACCTTGCCTTTGAAGATCAGGTCCTGGATCAGCGGCGAGTTCAGCATGATTTCCATCGCCGCGATGCGTCCAGCGCCCGCTTCACGTGGCACAAGGCGCTGCGAAACCAGCGCGCGGATGTTCAGCGAGAGGTCCATGAGCAACTGTTCGCGGCGCTCGTCGGGGAAGAAGTTGATGATGCGGTCGAGCGCCTGGTTGGAGCTGTTGGCGTGCAGCGTCGCCAGCACCAGGTGGCCGGTTTCGGCGAACTGGATGCCGTACTCCATGGTTTCGCGGTCGCGGATTTCGCCGATCAGGATGACGTCGGGGGCCTGGCGCAAAGTGTTTTTCAGCGCGGTGTGCCAGTTGTCGGTGTCGACGCCCACTTCGCGGTGCGTGATGACGCAGCCTTTGTGCTGGTGCACATACTCCACCGGATCTTCGATGGTGACGATGTGGCCACGCGTCTTCTCGTTGCGATAGCCCACCATGGCCGCGAGCGAGGTCGATTTACCCGAGCCGGTGCCGCCCACCAGGATCACGAGGCCGCGCTTGGACAGCACGACTTCCTTGAGGACGGGCGGCAACTCGAGCTCTTCGAGCGTCGGGATCTTGGAATTGATGAGACGAATGACGCAGCCGGTGCTGCCCTGCTGCACGAAGGTATTCACGCGGAAGCGGCCGATGCCCGGCGGCGCGATCGCGAAATTGCATTCCTTGGTGGCGTCGAATTCCTTGGTCTGGCGGTCGTTCATGATGGAACGCACGAGCACCGCGGATTGCTCAGCGGTCAGCGCGCGCTCGGACTGCGGCCGCACCTCACCGTCGATCTTGATGGCCGGTGGAAAACCCGCCGTGATGAAAAGGTCGGAGGCCTTCTTGTCGACGACGCGACGAAGAAGGTCCTGCATGAGCTTGATGCCTTGTTCACGATCCATTACAGAGCGTCCTTGTTAGTCGCTTTGTAGCGGGCTTCTTCTTTGCTGACCACGCCCTTGGCGACGAGCTCGGTCAAACACTGGTCGAGGGTCTGCATGCCCTGCTGCGCGCCGGTCTGGATGGCGGAGTACATCTGCGCGATCTTGCCTTCGCGAATCAGGTTACGAATGGCGGGCGTGCCGATCATGATCTCGTGCGCGGCGATGCGGCCGCCGCCGTTGCGCTTGAGCAGCGTCTGCGAGATCACCGCGCGCAACGACTCGGAAAGCATCGCGCGCACCATTTCTTTTTCCTGCGCCGGGAACACGTCGACGATGCGGTCGATGGTTTTCGCGGCCGAGCTCGTGTGCAGCGTGCCGAACACCAGGTGGCCGGTTTCCGCGGCGGTGAGCGCCAGACGGATGGTTTCGAGGTCACGCATTTCACCGACCAGCACCACGTCCGGATCTTCGCGCAGCGCCGAGCGCAGCGCCTCGGAGAAGCCGAGCGTGTCGCGGTGAACTTCGCGCTGGTTCATGAGGCAGCGTTTGCTCTCGTGAACGAATTCGATGGGGTCTTCGATCGTGATGATGTGATCGGGACGGTTGTCGTTGCAGTGGTTGACCATGCCCGCGAGCGTGGTGGACTTGCCCGAGCCCGTGGGGCCGGTGACCAGCACCAGGCCACGCGGCAGCATGCACAGGTCGCGGAAGATCTTGGGCGCAGCCAGGTCGTCCAGAGAAAGGATGACCGAGGGAATGTTGCGGAACACGGCGCCGGCGCCACGGTTCTGGTTGAACGCGTTGACACGAAAGCGCGCGAGCTTGGGGATCTCGAACGAGAAATCCGTCTCGAAGAATTCTTCGTAATTCTTGCGCTGCTTGTCGTTCATGATGTCGTACACCATGCCGTGCACTTCCTTGTGGGTCAGCGCGGGCATGTTGATACGCTTCATGTCGCCGTCGACACGAATCATGGGCGGCACGCCAGCGGACAGATGCAAGTCCGAGGCGTTATTCTTTACGGCGAAAGCGAGGAGCTGGGCGACGTCGACGGCCATGCGGTGTCCCTTGAAAAGCGCCGTTGAGTATAGACCCGGGTATCACTGATCAATATGTTATCCCGTCCGCAGAATTGCTCTGAGAGCGTCGGAGCCACGCAAACTCGCATATCGGAGGCCTGCCTCCGCCACTCTCGAACTGTCGATTCCGTCACGCTTCTCGCCGTTTCGAAGGGCCAGAGCAGCGCAGCAATCGACAGCGCCGCGCGCGCCGGGGTCGAGAACTTCGGCGAGAATTTCCTGCAGGAAAGCCTCCCCAAGATCGCGGATCTCGCCGGAAGCGAGCTCACCTGGCACTTCATCGGGCGCCTGCAGGCTAACAAGACGCGCCCGGTTGCCGAAAACTTTGCCTGGGTGCACGCCGTGGACCGCCTGAAGATCGCCGAGCGACTGTCGGCGCAGCGCCCCCCGAACGCGCCTCCGCTCAACCTCTGCCTGCAGCTGCACGTGGGTGGTGAAGACAGCAAGGGCGGTGTTGACGCCGCCGACCTGGCGCCGCTCGCGGCCGCGGTCCGCGAACTACCGCGCATCCGGCTTCGCGGCCTCATGAGCATGCCGCCCGCGGAGGAATCCTTTGAGCGCCAGCGCTTGTGGTTTCGCGAGACCCGGCAGGTGTTCGACTATCTCAATGAACGCGGATTTGGGCTGGACACCTTGTCGATGGGCACGAGCGTCGACTTCGAAGCGGCCATCGCCGAAGGCGCCACCCTGGTCCGCATCGGCACGGCCATCTTCGGCCCGCGCGACACCACCGCCCCGTAAACTGAAACTATCATCAACACCACATGAACATCTCAGCAGCGTTCGTCGGCGGCGGCAACATGGGTGGCGCGCTCATTCGCGGGCTCATTGCCCGCGGCCTGTCGCCAAAGAAGATCAGTGTCGGCGAAGCCCACGAGCCGCGGCGCATCGCGCTGGCCGATGAGCTCGGAGTGACGGTGACGGCCGACAATCGCGAGGCCGTGGCCGGCGCCGACGTCGTGGTGCTCGCGGTGAAACCGCAGGATATGGCGGGCACCGTGCGCGCACTCGCCGATGTTTTTGCGCAACGTCCCCCACTGGTGTTGTCCATCGCCGCCGGTATTCGCCTCGCGGACATCGAGAGCTGGTGCGGCCCGGGCGTCGCCGTAGTGCGCGCCATGCCCAATCGACCGGCGCTGAACAGTGCGGGCGCGACCGCCCTGTATGCACCCGCTGCCCTGAGCGACGCGCACCGCGGGCTCGCCGCGGAAGTGCTGGGCGCCGTTGGCACCACGGTGTGGGTGCAGGAAGAAGACGCGCTCGACGTGGTCACCGCGTTGTCGGGCAGCGGCCCCGCCTACTTCTTCCTGCTCGCCGAACTCATGACCGATGCCGCGGTGGATCTCGGTCTCGACCGCGCCAGTGCCCAGGAGCTCAGCATTCAAACGCTGTTCGGCTCGGGGCGAATGGCGCGGGAAAGCGACGGCACGCTTGCCCGCCTGCGCGCCGAAGTCACATCGAAAGGCGGCACCACCGAGGCCGCGTTGCGCTCATTCGACGGCGCAAACCTGCGTGGTATCGTCGCGGCCGCACTTTCTGCCGCCACCGACCGGAGCCGTGAGATGGCGCAGGCATTTGGAAAACCGAACAAATCATGAACGCCCTGTACTACATCGTCGAC
>Ga0193753_10003726_pt1 | contig 11139 bp, 14 predicted proteins | sample H1c2metaG_FD_144925 | JGI IMG/M metagenome (GOLD analysis project Ga0193753, IMG submission 144925) | Soil microbial communities from a riparian zone of the East river system, Colorado, United States - H1c2 | ecosystem: Environmental > Terrestrial > Soil > Riparian zone | place: USA: East... | reverse complement strand
CGCTTCATCCAATCGACTTTGATATTGCATGGCCACTTACGCGATGACCAACTCGCCGCCCTGCGCCGCTTCGAGCGCCATGGCCCTTTCCAGAGCGTGTATCGCTACTTCGGTTTGCTCGTCGGAGGGCGCTTGCGTCGTCACCCGCTGCAGCCATAATCCAGGTTGCGTCAGCATCGCCATGAGCCCTTTCCGCTTTTTCGCGGCGAAGCGGATTACTTCGTAACTCAAGCCCGCGATCACCGGGAACAGAGCGATGCGGCCGCCGAGTTTGGCCCAGAAGTTATCAAACGGTAAGAACGCATAACACATCATGGCGATAATCAGCACCACCACCAGAAAGCTCGTGCCGCAGCGCGGATGCCACGTCACAAAGCGCTGCGCGTTGGTGACGTTTACAGCCTGCCCGGATTCGAAATTGAACACGACTTTGTGTTCCGCGCCGTGGTACTCGAAAACTCGATGCATCTCTTTCAGGCGCGAAAGCAAGTACATGAACCCGAGAAAGATTGCGATGCGCAGCGTGCCATCCACCATGTTGATCGCGAAGCGCCCGCTCACGGCGTGAAAACGATGCCCTAGCTCGGTGGCAAGAAAGAGCGGGAGCACCTTGTACAGCGCCAACATGAACACCAGCGAAAACAAAGCCTGCAGCGCCATGGCGACCGAACCGGATTCTTTCTTTTCTGTTGATTGACCCAGTGGTTCACCTAGCGCGCAATCGGCCGAAAATTTCAGCGCGCGCATGCCCAGCCACATCGCGGACCCAAGCGTGCCCAAGCCGCGGATCACGGGCAGCTTGAAGATCGGGTAACGGTCCGAAAGCCGTGGCAGCGGACTCTCTTGCGTTGCGATCTCGCCACTCGCTTTCCGAACGGCCACGCAATAGCTGTGCGGCGATCGCATCATCACGCCTTCCATCACCGCCTGGCCGCCGACGAGCGTCGTCTCTTCGCCGTTTTCGAGCACAGGAAGGAGTTGTATGTGCGTGAAAAGACGGACAAAGGCTTTAAATTTCAAGAGGGAACTCCCGCTCTGATTATAACTTGGTAAGCTAATCCGCGTGCAGCGCCTGCTCGATGCGTTACGTGACGACCGCTCCAACGTGCCGTTGGACGTTGCCGCGCTCGAACTGGCGAGCATCGAGTTCCCCGGGCTGGATCTCGAAGCGTCCGCCTTTCGCCTCGACAATCTCGCCGAACAGATCGGCTCGCAATTGACCGCGCAGGCGAGCGGCCTCGATTTTATTCGTGCGTCGAACGAACTGCTCTTCGATGTCTTGCAGTTTCGTGGAAACGAAGAAGATTACTACGACCCTCGCAATAGCTGCCTGAATTCGGTCCTGATGCGCCGCTTAGGCATTCCGATCACGCTATCGGTGGTCTATATGGAGGTCGCGCGCCGTCTCTCGCGGCGCGTCTACGGCGTAGGCCTTCCGGGACATTTTATCGTGGCCTATGAAGACTCCGGCACGCGTTATTGGATCGATCCCTTTCACGCCGGCCGCATCCTTTCTTTTGCCGACCTGTGCGCAGTGGCGAAAGAAACCGCCGGTGTCGACATCCGCTCCAATCCGGCGGTTCTGGCGCCTGTTTCGACGCGCCAGATTCTGGTCCGCATGTTGAGCAACCTGAAAGTGATCTACTTGCGCGGCGAAGCGTTCGACAAAGCCCGCCAGGTACTCGATCTGCTGATCGAGGCGATGCCCGACTATCCGGAAGAGTATCGGCACCGCGGCCTGGTCCATCTGCGGCAACTCAATCATCGCGCCGCGAAGACGGATCTCGAGACCTATCTTCGGCTCGAGCCCGACACGCCGGAGCGCGAACAAGTGGAAAAGCAGTTGTTGTTGATCGAGCGCTGGAAAGCCGGCCTGAACTAGAGCTGGTCTACCCGCGCCGCAATGATCTCCAAGTCGTGTACAAACTTCGCGTATTCTTCGTCGAACGTGTCGGGCATGCGCAGTATGGCGGATGGATGCACGGTCGCGACCAGTTCCTTGGCCCAGCGGTGTGGAAAAAATTGCGCTCGGCTGGCGGTAATGCGAAAATCGCGGCCCATGAGCGATTGCGCCGCCGTCGCGCCCAGACACACGATCAGCTCCGGTTTGATGGCGTCCAGTTCGGCTTCTAACCAGGGCCGGCAGGCCGAAATTTCGAGTCCGCCGGGCTTCGCGTGGATGCGCCGCTTGCCGCGCTCCGTGAATTTGAAGTGCTTCACGGCATTCGTGACGTAGATTTTTTCGCGGTCGAGCCCGGACTCTTTCATCGCTTTATCGAGAAGCCGCCCGGCTGGTCCCACGAACGGATGTCCCTTGCGATCCTCTTCGTCGCCGGGCACTTCGCCGACGATCACGACTTTGGCGTCCACGGGCCCTTCGCCGAACACGACTTGCGTGGCGTGGCGGTACAAGTCGCAGCCGCGGCACTTGGGCGCCGCCGCTTTCAGTGCGGGTAGTTCATGCGCTGCTGGAATCCAGTCAGCCGCGGACACTTTCGGCTGGCGAGATGCCATGCTCCGTCACCTCGAAATCGCCTTCGTCTTCGTGAACGGGCAGGGGCGGCAGATCTCCGTTCGCGTCGAATTTGACGGCGTAGGGAGCCGACAGGAGCTTGGCGCTCGGATGCAGCGAAGCCAGAAGGTTCTCGCTTACCTCGAAACGAATGAGCTCGAGCGTGTTGCGGATACGGCAGTAGGTGACTTCCGAAAGATCGGTCTTGCCCACCGTGGGCGCGATGGCCGACAGTGCGGCCAGATCGTTCGAGTAGTGAATCGGGGTTCTAATGCATGCCGGAGTGGAGGCGGTGAGCGAATTGATGTACGTGGGGTTCCAATCCACTTCGCTCAGCAGGCGGTCATGCACTACGTCGGCCATGCCGAGTCCGACGGCGCTGTGATAGCTGAGGTCGCTCAATCCCCGCGCGTAGAGCCGGCGTACCATCGGGGTGTTTGGCCAGGGGTTGTACTCGCCATTTACGCCCCGATTGATCACTTTGGTGTCCATTCCGGCGCCGCTGATATTTTTGCCGATCTCATCGACGATCAGAATGTCGATTTCGGGCGCCGGAAGCTGGGCCATCCAGGATTTGACTTGGCGCAATAATTTTTCTTCCTGGGCGACCATGGCGGCGAGTCCCGCGCCGGAGCTGACGGCTACCAAGCCCGCGGTTTCATGATGGGCGCCTTCCAGAATCGCGAGACCGCCGAGAAGTTTCCCGCTGGCGAAAATGCTCGCTCCCACGCTGCGGATCATTTGCTCCAGGCCGAACCGATAGCCGAATACGTGATATCGCTGGGCTCCGGCAAACTTCCCCAGGCCGATCGCCATCATCTTGAACAGGCCGCTTTCGAGCGCACCGGCAAAGTCGGTGTGCCACTTGACGCGGCCCACCAGAAAGATGCCGTCCGCCTCCGAGGCGTTCTTGTCCATGAAAGTCTCGATGCCCTCGGGGGTCTTTCCCACGGGGACGACATCGAGTGAGCTTAGAAGTGGAGCACCCATGGTGGCTTCATGGACTCCGTAGTGCGCAAGCACGTCGGATTGGCCTTCGGCGGTGGCCGCTCCGTGGCTGCCCATCGCGGGAAAAAGAAACGGTTTGAAGCCCTGCTCTTTCCAAAAATCCACCAGCGCTTTCACGATGGTCGCGATGTTTGAGATGCCGCGGCTGCCGACGCCGATGGCGACACGGCCGCCCTTTGGCACGCGCGCGACAAAATCCGACTGCGCGAGCTCGCGGCGGATATGCTCGCCAATGTTCGGGATAGCGCGATTAGGGAAGGATTGTTCGGCAAGGACGAACTTGGGGAAGTTCATTCTTACAGCATACTTCTCAGGATCGACGATTCGATGCCGCTTACGCGCGCGGTTCCATGAGAGCCCCGAATGGTGACAGCTTACTAGCTGGGATTTGGCTCTTCGCTCCAGCTTTGCTCGAGCATGAGCGCGTACTCCCCGGAGGCGTACAGCTCGAAGGTGAACTCATCCTGTTGAGGACGGTCGAACACCCAATCTTTCAATCGCTGCTCGTACCACTGATCGAGGTAGCGGTGGTAGCGCCGCAGGAAATCGGGGGCCAAGTCTTCGGGAGTCGGGATGTTGTGGAAGATAGCGTGCAGCCCGATGGAGCGCCGGAATAAAGCGCAAAAATCGAGCACGCCCCAACCTTCGAGCTTCAGCCGGACATGCGGCGGTACATGCTGCACCAACAGAACACAGAAGGTCTCGGGCCGAATACGGCGTTCCCCAAACTGGCTCGAAGCCGCCACGGTTTCGGCGCATTGCTCCGTCCAGCGCGAAACGTCCTTGCCGATGTAATACAGCATGCGGATTTCGGCGTAGCGCCCGCGCAGAAGCTGTTGATCGAGATCGTAGGTGGGAGTTTCGTCGCGCGGCAAAAATCCTTGCAATGCGAGGCTGGCGCGGGAGCTCTCCATCAAGAGCGAAGCGTCATCGGCAGTCGAAAACGGATGCAGAATCAGCGGCGGCAGCCGAAAAGCCTTGACGCCGGAATCGATCATTGAATTATCCGCAGCAGCTAGCAAATCCATCGCACCCAATTTTCGTATCGGCAGGGGGAGATCAAATTACTAGGGGAGAAGTGCCTAGTTCTTTAGAGCGAGCGGACTATTCAGGTCCCGCTGGATCATGGCATCGAGGCGCTCCCAAGGCAATGCGCCGGCCTGCATACGGCCGTTGAGGAAAAGCGTCGGCGTGAGCTCGACCTGCAGCGCGTGGGCGGCTTTCAAGTTTTCGTCGACGGCAGCCGCCATGGCGTGAGTGTCGATGCAGGCGGCGGCGCGGGATTCGTCAAGCTGCTGAGCCTTGGCGAGCCCCAGCGTCTTCTCCCGCAGGTTGCCCGCGTTTACCTCACTTTGATGCTCGAAGATCCAGTCGTGAAAGGCCCAGAACGCCTGCGGCTTCTGCTCTCCCAGGCAGCGAGCGGCTTCGGCTGCGCCATGAGCCCAAGGGTGGATGGCCGTGAGGGGAAAATCCTTAAAGATGACCCGTACGTCGTTCGGATATTTCTGGGCGAGGTTCTGGCGGATGGTCGTGGCGAACTGTTTGCAGTAGGGGCACTCGAAATCGCTGAACACGACGATCGTGACTTTGGCCTTCGCTGGTCCAAAGGAGTAGCCATCGGTGGGTAGCTGGGTCAGGTTGTCTTCAAAGGGCGAGCGGTTCAAATCCCAGATGGAACCATTGACGAGATGTTCGCCATCCGGCGTGAGGTAGTAGACGCGGTCGAGCTTTTCGGTACCGAGGCTCAGATGCGCCACGATCCGCGCGAAACCGGGAATAGAACTGGGCGCCGGATCGTCGAGGACGACTTTGGTGCTCGGAGGAAAGACATAGCGCAGGTAAGCTTCGAGTTTCGCTTTATCGATTTTGGCTGGCTCGCCGGCAGCGGCGCATGCCACGGCCGCCATCGCCACCAAGCAAATGTTACGCATTGATCAAGCTCACTATACTTAGGGTTGAATCCGTTCCGCCGATACCTTCCAATCCTAACGCTGGTGTTGGCGATGGCGGGATTTTACCTCTACAAACTGAATGGCGTAGGCGTTCTCGGGCCGGACGAGCCACGCTATCTGGCGATTGGCCGTGCGATGGCGCAGACAGGCGATTGGATTACGCCTCGCTTGTGGGGATCGCCGTGGTTTGAAAAGCCGCCGCTGCTGTATTGGATGACGGCTGGGGGCGCGGCCATAGGTCTGGGTCCTGAGCTTTCGGGCAGGCTCCCGGTGGCGCTGCTGAGCCTGATTTTTCTTGCCGTGATGTTTGCGCTGCTGCGGCGCGAGTTTGGGACAACCGCGGCGGCCCTCTCGGTCGCGCTGCTCGCGACATCCGCCGCTTGGATCACTTATAGCGACTTGGGGCTGACCGATCTCCCGCTAGCGGTTTGCTTTTCGCTCGCCGTGTTTCTTGCGTTGCCTCTGGCGAATGTGCCGGGCAGCGCCAGCCGCGTTTCTGTAAGGCTCGCGGCCATCGGTATCTGCCTAGGCCTGGCGATGCTGGCCAAAGGGCTCGTTCCACTGACACTCGCTTTACCTGGCGTCTGGTTTCTGCGGCGTTATTTCAAAAAGTTCTGGCTACCCGCGCTCGCCTGCGCGATCGTGGCTGGACCTTGGTACATCGCCATGTATCTGCAGCATGGCGCGGTGTTCCTTGAAGAACTTTTCGTAAAGCAACACTTCGCGCGGCTGTATTCCGCGTCGTTGCAGCACGTGCAGCCCTGGTATTACTATCTTCCCGTTCTGCTAGGCGGTTTGTTTCCGTGGACGCCGCTTGTGGCGCTGCCTTTTGTGCGCGACAAAACGTGGGATATGCGGCGACGATTTCTGCTGGCCACAGTGCTGTTCGGTATTGCCCTGTTCAGTGTTTCCGCGAACAAGCTGCCCGGGTATTTGTTGCCGCTCATTCCAGCAGTGTTTGTGCTCGTCGGCTCCGGCTTCGAGCGCAAGGAAGTCAGCGAGCTCAGCCGAGGATGGCTTGCACCTTGCGCAGTGCTGATTGCATTGATTCCCCTGCTGGCGCAGACGTTGCCGGGTATGCTCGAGAACTGGCGCATCACGTCGTTTGAATGGCCCACGCTCCCGGCAACCACTGTGTTCTATGTGGGGGTCCCGCTCGCGACACTTCTGCTCGCCCGGCGATCGTGGGTTGCCGTGCTTTTGATCTTGTGCGTGGCCGGTGAAGGCATCTATCTCAAAGCCGTTGCCTATCCTGCTTTAGATGAATCCGTTTCGGCACGCGGGCTGTGGCGTGAGTTGCAACAAGCCCCCATCTGCGACGGGGGCGTAGAACGTACGTGGCTGTATGGACTGAACTTCTATCGCGGTGAGACGCTTCCGGAATGCAACGCAAGCTTCAGGCTTGCGCTGCGTTCCGAAGGCGGCGGGAAACCAGTGCTGAAAGTCTTGAAATAGTCACTTCCTCCAGCGGCGCGCCGCGAATGCGCCCACTAAACCTAAGCCGAAAAGGCCCAAGGATGCCGGCTCCGGCGTGACGGGATCTTTGTGAATGAGAAACTCCTGCTCGTGATTGTAAGAGTTGATGCCGGATACGATTTCGTACCCCGCGAGATTCAGCGTGCTGTAGTTTGCCACGGCCAAGTTGACGTAGTATTGCGCCGCTGAATTGGCGGTGTAGCCGCCCGTAATGGCCCAGGCAGCGTGCTGGATGTCGATTCTATCCGCGCCGGCCTGAGTGATCAGACTGAAAAGATAAGCCTCTTCCTTGTACTGCACGCCGAAGCTTGGGTGGTACGTATGGGAAATGTCGCCACCGACGTCGCTCAGGTAGGCGGTCCAGCTACTTCCCACGTTGGTGTTGTCCGAGAAATCTATACAAAGAGCGGCGACAGTCTGCCCATTGATCAATAGATCATAAGGGCCGACATAGTAATGGCCATCGCTAAGTAGCGGCTGGCCGGCATCGACCAGTTTCACGGTCGTTGTGATTGGACTGGCGCAAAGCAGGCCAGCGGCCAATAAAAAAGAGAAAGCGAGTTTCTTCAAAATATGTTCTCCAAAAAGATGAAATCATCGTTCTTGAGAACCGCGCGGTTTCCCAAGCTGCGACGAAACCGGTCGGGTCAGCTAACGGCTCGCTGCAGCAATTGACCTAAGCTTACGCGTGAAAACCCTTCGTGTCATATTGCACCCGGCGGCGTAGGGTGATTGAGAACGAATGGTACGAGGGGCGTTTGGCAGGCGAATTTGCTACCTTAGTGCCGGAACGAATAGTAAGGAGATAGATCCGGAATATGAGTCAACTGAGAACACTGGGAAACAGCGATTTGAAGATCACGCCGCTTGGAATTGGCGCATGGGCGATGGGTGGCGGGGATTGGCAGTTTGCCTGGGGCAGTCAGGACGATACGGATTCGATTGGCTCCATTCGCGCGGCGCTGGATGCGGGATTGAACTGGATCGATACGGCCGCGGTGTATGGATTGGGGCATTCCGAAGAGGTCGTCGGACAAGCGATCCAGGGTCTTGCTAAGAAGCCTCTCGTTTTCACCAAATGTGAGCGCAATTGGGGAGACGATCGCAAGATTTTTCCGTCGTTGAAGGCGGATTCCATTCGCCGGGAATGTGAAAACAGTTTGCGCCGGCTGAAGCTGGACGTGATCGATCTGTATCAGATCCACTGGCCCGAGCCCGACGCCGATATTGAAGAAGGCTGGACGGAAATGGCGCGGCTGCAACAGACGGGGAAGGTCCGCTGGATTGGCGTGTCGAACTTCAGCGTGGAGCAAATGAAGCGCGCGGCGCGCATCGCGCCGATTACTTCCTTGCAGCCGCCGTACTCGCTTCTGGTGCGTAAGATCGAGCCGGAGATTCTGCCGTATGTCCAGGCAAATGGTATCGGAGTACTGGCCTATTCGCCCATGCGAGCCGGTTTGCTGACCGGAAAAATGACGAAAGAGCGTGCGCTCAATTTGCCGGCGGACGACTGGCGCAGCCGGGATAAGGACTTTCAGGAACCGAATTTGAGCCGGAATCTCCAATTAGTGGATCTGCTTCGGCAGATTGGGGAACGGCATGGGCAGGCGCCGGGCGAAGTGGCGCTGGCTTGGGTGCTGTCGAATCCGGCTGTGACTGCGGCTATTGTCGGATTGCGTAAGCCGGAGCAGGTGAAGGGTACTGTTGGAGCGCTGGCGTTTCGGTTGGATGAGAAGGAAGTCGCCGAGATCGAGTCGTTTTTTAAGGAAGCGGCTTCGGCTTAGAAATGGAAACGATTTAAGTACTCCTCGATGCGAAGCTCTTACGCGCAACCGACCAAGCGGCGCGTCGGACCAAGCGGAATCGTTCGGCATTGATTCGTGACGCGCTTAGGGAACACCTCCGGCGATTGGAGATCCGAGCGCTTGAGGTGCGTGATCGCGAGGGCTATTTGAGGCAGCCGCAGATGCATGGGGAAGTGCTCGCTTGGGAGGCTGAGGCGGCGTGGATGGAGGAGTAGCGAGAGGGGACGTCTTACAATCGAAGTCGTATGGAAGTGCAGCTGACTCGAGATCAGAAAGCGTTTATCCGCCAAGCCATTGAGAGCGGACGCCTTCGGCACGAAGAGGACGCGGTGAAGGAAGCGTTTTCCTTGTGGGAGGAACGTGAGCGTACGCGCGCGGAAATCCTTGCCGCCGTCGATGAGGCGGAAGCCTCTCTTGCGCGTGGTGAAGGGCGCACCATCACGCAGGAATCCGTGCGTGAACTTGCCGAAAGCGTAAAGCAGCGCGGACGTGCACGCCTTGCCGCAGAGCAAGACACGCCCCTCTAATGGGACATCAGCGTGCGGCCGAAGCCGATTCCGATCTCGATGACATCTGGTACTACGTCGTTACCAAGAGCGGCAGCGTCGAGGTTGCCGACCGTCTGATCGATTCGATCACCGATCGCTTCTTTCTTCTTGCCAGACATCCCAACGTAGGGCGTGCCCGCGACAAGGACTTGCGCCCGGGCCTGCGGAGTTTTCCCGTGGGCGAGTACGTTATTGTTTACCGTGTCGAGGATGAGGATGTGGTGATTCTTCGTGTGCTGCGCGGCAGCCGTGACTTCGCCGCGCTGTTTGGACGCTGACGGCCCGATATGGAAACGCTTTTGAAGACAAATTCGATGCCGACTTGGCGGAGTCTGAGTTACCCACGGATTATTCGAATGAAAAGCCCGAAAGGTTAACTGTAGCGAGCCTTTGCTACTTTCTCGGCAGTCATTTTTCGCCGTTGGGCGACGACAACGCCGCTCGTGCCGCGCTACCCTTGACGCCCCCAGGGTTGCCCAGTACCGCCGCTGCTGGTTTTGCACGCATCCTTTTCTTGGCGGTGGCGATCCATCCTAACTGTGCACAGATAGCTTCCTCGACTACTCGCTTTGCCACGGTCGTAGAGTCGTGGTCTCCGCTTGACCGCCTAGGCACGGTAAAATTATCACATGCTATTTGGCGTCTGGCTACAAAGAAGGGGTAGCAAATCGGCCCTGGAGCGTAGGGAAGCACTGTCGAGACGCGCAGTCGAAGAAGAGCTTGACGGTCTGGGATTGGAATTCTCTGTTGTGGAGCTTGAAGCACAGTCAGAAGAGGAGTACGACCGCGAGCTACAAAAATGGTGTGGACGCACCACTACTGATTCCTACTTTGGCGATGGTAAGTTGCCTCGATGACGCGGCTTCGATAGTCATAGCGTAGAAATGATATCGGCAACGATTGCTTTGATTTGTCCTTCTGTCAAAGACTTCATCTGGGGGCGCATTAACGAGGCAATACACTCCAGCGTGGTGGCGATAAAGGCTTTCTTGAATTTTGCTTTTTTGAAATCCTTCGCGGACGCTCTGAGTATCCTCGATAACTCTTGTTCTTCCGGCGTCGGCTTCGACGGCGACAGCGTTTGAACGCTTTGCAACCACTGTTCAATAAAGTCTTGGTATTCCGTCAATTCTTTCTCGACCGCTGCAATACTCATGTCCTTCGAGGAATGGCGCGCTACTCCTTGCTCAAGGGAAATTTGCAACTTGCCAATTGTGAGGCGAGTCATAGAGTGCGTTGAAGACTAATTCGGCTTTTGGGGATCGTTACCGGGAACCGGATGACCGTCCATTGATAGTCCATTTGCAAAGGTTTGGTGCATGACGAGTACGCAGCTGAGAATTTCGGAAAATTGTTCATCGGTCATTTCCGATCGTGCGCTAAACGCGATATCCTCAATCTCACTGTTGGCCTGTGCCTCGGTAATCTCACCAGCTTGAAGTTGTTCGACGTGCCTACGTGAGATGGCGGTAAGGCGCTCCAGGCAGGTCTTAACAGTCATGTCGGACAGTTTATCGTGTCTTGCCACATTGTGTTGTTGCCGCTTTGGCTTATATCCGTGGACTGAGGAACCAACGTATATATGCCGTGCCCATCCAGTCAGTCTGTGCCTCTAGCGCCCTGTCCGCACCCGAATTAGAAAGTAAATCGGCACGCCGACCGCCACAATCAACAGCCCGGGCCACGTAGTCGCGGGTCGATAGAAAAACAAGCACGCTAGAATCGCCGCGGCGCCGGCTACATAGACTATAGGCACGAGCGGGAAGCCCCATGCCCGATAAGGCCGCGGCGTATCCGGCCGTTTGATCCGTAGCCGGAAAACTCCCGCGATAGTCAAC
>Ga0193753_10003725_pt1 | contig 11141 bp, 12 predicted proteins | sample H1c2metaG_FD_144925 | JGI IMG/M metagenome (GOLD analysis project Ga0193753, IMG submission 144925) | Soil microbial communities from a riparian zone of the East river system, Colorado, United States - H1c2 | ecosystem: Environmental > Terrestrial > Soil > Riparian zone | place: USA: East... | reverse complement strand
CGGTCTAGCCAAGGATTTCATGATGCGTGTTGACCAGATCCCGGTCGGCAAGAATGCCCCCGACGACGTCAATGTCATTATCGAGGTTCCGATCGGCGGCGAGCCGATCAAATATGAACTCGACAAGGCGTCCGGTGCGCTTGTGGTCGACCGCTTTCTCTATACGGCGATGCGCTATCCGGGGAATTACGGTTTCATTCCGCACACGCTTTCAGGCGACGGTGATCCGGTGGACGTGCTGATCGCCAACACCCGCGCGATCGCGCCGGGCGCGGTGATGAGCGTGCGCCCCGTAGGCGTGCTGTTGATGGAAGACAATGCCGGCATGGACGAGAAGATCGTGGCGGTGCCGTCCTCTCACATCAGCCAGCGGTTCGACGGCGTGACCAATCACAGCGACCTGCCGGAAATCACCATCAAGCAGATCGAGCATTTCTTCGCCCATTACAAGGATCTCGAGCCCGGCAAATGGGTCAAGATCATCCGCTGGGGCGACGCCGCCGAAGCCCGCAAGATGATCGTTGAAGGCGTGGCACGCGCGAAGAAAAGCTAATCGTCCCAGCGGGGCGGAGGCGGCAGTGTCCCGATCAGTTCGGACAGGCCATTGCTATAACTGGTGCGCAGCGCGTTCCAGTACGCATCGTTCTCCGTCAGTATCGCCTTGTTGGCGGTGGAATAACTGTCGGTCTCATAGCGCAGAATGTCGATCGGCAGGCCAACCGACAGGTTGCTGCGCATGGTGGCGTCGAAGGATAGCAGCGCCAGCTTGGCGGCCTGGTCCAGCGGGCAATCCGGCGTCAGGGCACGGTCCAGGATCGGCTTGCCGTATTTGGTCTCACCGATCTGCAGAAAACAGGTACGCAGCGACGCTTCGATGAAGTTGCCGGCGGCATAGACCTGGAACAGGCGTGGCGCCTCGCCCGCGATCTGGCCTCCCACCAGAAAGCTGCCACAGGGATCGCCATAGGGTTGTACCGACGGTCCGTCGCGCGCGATGGTTTCACGCAACGTATCGCCGACGATGCGGGCGACCTCGAACATGGTGCGGGCATCGTAAAGGTCGTGCACGCCGCCGCTGCCCAGCATCTCGCGCAGCTGGGTGGTGACCGATTGGGTGGTGGCCAGATTGCCCGCCGCCAGGATGGCGATCACGCGATTGTCGGGCAGGGTGATCAGTTCGAACTTGCGCACCCGCGCCACCTGGTCGACGCCCGCGTTGGAGCGTGAATCCGAAGCCAGCACCAGGCCTTCCGGCAACACGATTCCCAGGCAATAGGTCATGACGCCCCTCTCAATTTTTATTGACGATTTTTATTGGCCAAAGCCCCTTCTGGCGTGGACGAGTTTGGGCGGTGCGGGGCAGGCAGTGCAAGCGGCAAAATCGGTTGATGGCGACTGAGAAGCAGCGCTGCCCTCCATCCCTTGGTGGGTCCCGACTTGGAAAGGGGCTAGCGGATATAGGAACGAAGTACGTCCACCAACTCGTCGGCCGCCTCGATCTCGTCCCGGGTCGGTTTGCGGTTCGCCGCCATCATGTGCATCTGGATATGATCTTCCACCACCTCCGCCATCATGCCGTTGAGGGCGCCGCGCGCCGCCGTAAGCAGCCGCATGACCTCGGTACAACTGTCTTCGGCCTCTAGCGCCCGCTCAATGGCATCGATCTGTCCCCGCAGACGGCGCGTCCGGTTAAGGAGCTTCTGTTTTTCATGCACAACATGCGACATTTGGCACCTCCATATACCCCACGGGGTATATTGCACAGATACCCGGCGGGGTATAGAGGACACGCCGGTTTAGGCACGTCTTTGCATCGGAAAGGAGCGCGCCCGTGAGACGGAAAATAGTTTGTGTCTTCGGAGCGACGGCCGTCTCGATGTTTTCCGTCCCAGCTGTCGCCGCCGATCAGGCAGAAACCTGGTCGCTGCACGGCCAGGCGACGTTCGTGGAGCAGTACCATCCCGCCTTCAAATCCGCTTATCGCGGTCCCAACAGCATGGACCCGGGAAGCCGGGGCAATGAAACCGTGGACCTGACGCTGTATGCCGGCCTGCGGCTGTGGGACGGCGGCGAGGCTTATGCGAACCCGGAGATCGACCAGGGCTTCGGGCTCAGCAACACGCTGGGCGCGGCGGGCTTCCCCAGTGGCGAGGCCTACAAGGTCGGCAAGTCGAGCCCTTATTTCCGGTTGCAGCGGCTGTTCTTCCGTCAGACTTTCGATCTGGGAGGTGACATCGAAAATATCGAGGATGGCCCCAACCAGCTGGGCGGCATCCGTACGGTGAACAACCTGGTCCTGACGGGCGGAAAGATATCTCCCACCGATATTTTCGATACCAACAGTTATGCGCACGATCCCAAGAGTGATTTCTTCAATTGGTCAGTGATTGATGCGGGCGCATTCGACTATGCGGCGGATGCTTGGGGATACAGTTACGGGATCGCGGGCGAATGGACCCAGGACTGGTGGACGTTGCGGGCGGGACTTTTCAATTTGTCCCGCGTTCCCAACACGACGGAGCTCGAGCGCGATTTCAACCAATTCGAACTGGTGACGGAAGGTGAAGCCCGCCACACCATTCTGGGCAAGCCTGGCAAGATCAAGCTGCTGGGATTTCTAAATCGTGGCCGCATGGGCAGCTATGCCGACGCGGTCCGCCTGGGACAGGCGACTGGGACGCAGCCGGATATGGCGCTGGTGCGCCGCACCGCCTCGCGGCCGGGTGGGGCGCTGAACATCGAGCAACAGATCACGGACAATCTTGGAGGCTTTGCGCGCATCAGCCTCAATGACGGGAGCAAGGAGGCCTATGAGTTCACCGAGATCAACCGTTCGGTTGCCCTTGGCTTGTCGGTGAAAGGCACCGGCTGGGACCGGCCAAACGACACCTGGGGCGTTGCCGGCGTGGTCAATGCATTGTCGGATTCGGCCAAGACCTATTTCGCGGCCGGCGGGCTGGGCATTCTGATCGGTGACGGACAGCTTCGCCGTTACGGCACTGAGAATATTTTAGAGACCTATTACACATTCGCCGCCACTGACTGGTTCCACGTCAGTGCCGACTACCAGCTGATCGTCAATCCGGCCTATAGCCGGGATCGCGGCCCCATCTCAGTGCTGGGCGTGCGCCTGCATGGGGAGTTTTAGCGATAGCGTGCCGCCGGATGGGCCCAGGACAAGTTGGGACCCAGCTTCAGCCGCGCGGCTTCCGCATCCGCCAGGTCCTGCGCATCGGGCAGCGAGGGGATGGTGATGCGCTCGCCGAACTCCAACCCTTTCAGCGCGGCATCCACCAGTTCATCCACCGTCATGATTCTTTCCGGCGGCAATCTGTTGTCCACATTCGCGCCGGCACGTTCCCAGATTTCGGTGCGGACGGCGCCCGGCACCACCGTTTGGATGGTGACGCCATTTTCCGTCAGTTCTTTCGTCAATGCCTGGGACAGGGCCAGCAGGAAAGCCTTGGAGCCGCTATAGACGCCATTGAAACGTTCCGGATTGATCGCCACCGCGCTGGCCATGTTCACAATGATCCCACGTTTTTGCGCAGTGAAGGCGCGGCCGGCTGCCAGCGCCAGCCGCGTTGCGGCCGTGACATTGAGGGCGATCAGTTTCTCGATGGTTTCCACCGGTGTGTGGAGTTGCGGTGCTACGGTGGCGATGCCGGCATTGTTGAGAAAGAAGCTGATGGCGGGATCGCTTTCCAGCTTCTGCTCCACTCGCGCCACGTCGCTGCTTTGTGTCAGATCTGCGACAAGCACTTCGGATACCGCGCCATCCTGGCGTAATTCTTCCGCCAGTTTCTCCAGCCGTTCGCGGTCACGCGCCACCAGCACCAAATCGTAGCCACGCTGCGCCAGTCGCTGGGCATAGGTTTTTCCGATGCCGGTCGAAGCACCGGTGATAAGCGCCTTGGGTCTGGACATGATGATCCTCGCAGGCCAGAGAGACTGGGAGAAGAACTTAGGCCGGGCAGGGCGCTTTTCAAGCCATGTGCCGCATGCGAGATTTCGCGCCGCCTTTTGGAGATACACATGCGCCGTACATTTTCGCTCACATTCGCGGCCGTCCTGCTGCTGACGCCCGACGCCTGGGCCGCCGGCAAAGCGGGTCTTTGGACGGTCACCACCACCTGGCAGTTCGGCATGCTGCGCGTGCCGCCGGCATTGGTGGATCTGGCGCGGCAGCAACGGCTGAAGCCGCCGATGACCGGCCAGCCCTTCACCCATCACATGTGCATGACCCGATATGAGGCCGATGGCAGCCAACCGCTGCATCTCAATAGCCGGGACCTGGATTGCACCAATCGTGTCGTGAGCCAGCGGGGTGCGCGGATGGTTCTGGAAAGCATCTGCCATGGTCCCCTGGAGGGCGTGGGCCGAAGCCAGCTCCTGTGGCGCGGCAACCAGCATTTCGAGGGCAGCTATGATTTCAAGGGGACCTTTCGCGGCGATCCCACCCGGATGAGCTCCACCATCAGCGCCGACTGGCAGAGCGATGATTGCCGTGGCGTGCGGCCCTTCGTTCCCCTGAACAATTGACCGACTGAACATTGAAAAGGCGCGGCGGTCCTGTCAGATTCAGCGGAGAATTTGGGGGGACCACAATGCGCAGTAAAATCGTTCCGGGATTGATCGTTGCCACCATCATCCTGATACCCGTTGCCGCCTTGGCCGCGCATGGCAAGCCGGGGTTGTGGAACATCTCCTCGACCATGGAGATGGGAAACATGCCGCAGATGCCGCCCGAAGTGATGGCGATGATGAAGCAGCGCGGCATGAAAATGCCGGGCACGGGCGGCCAGCCGATCGTCACCCAGATCTGCATGACCCAGGAACAGGTCAATGGCGACAAGCCCCCGATGAACAACCGTCAGGAAAATTGCACCACCAAGCTGCTGAGCCAGACTTCGACCACGATGACATCGGAAGTTACCTGCCACGGCCGGATGGAAGGCGTGGGCCGGGCGCAGATGTCCTGGCGCGGCAACGAGCATTATGAGGGCAGCTACAGCTTCAAGGGCACCATGGAAGGCCGTCCGCAACAGATCAGCACGCGCTACACGGGTGATTTCGTGAAGGCCGATTGCGGTGCGGTGAAGCCGGCCAAGGTGATGTCGCACTAGGGGAGGCGCTGGCCCGGCAGCAGGGTTCCCGCCACCAGCCATGTGCAATGGCTCCGCGGGATTGCTTCGCCGACCTTACGATTCATAGGGAAATAGGGCCCGTTTTGCGGGGCGCCGTTGAGACTTTGTAAGCGGGTTGCCGATACCTATATCATCGCTAGACTGCACGAATCCCCTCGAATCCGGAGAAATGCCTTGCGACGCGCCGACCAGGAAGAAGACGACAAAGAAGACAAATCCCCGCGTCCGGATCCCCAATCGACCGAGATCGCCAAGGCCCTCTACCAGTCGCGCACTGTGTTGGTGTTCGGCGAAGTGGACATGAAGATGGCGGAGCGGGTGACCGCCCAGCTTCTGGCCTATGCCGAAAGCGCAGGCGACATTCGCGTCATCGTCAATTCGCCGGGCGGCCATGTGGAGTCGGGTGACACCATCCACGACATGATCCGCTTTGTCGGCAACCGCGTGAAGGTGATCGGCACCGGCTGGGTCGCCAGCGCCGGCGCGCATATCTTTCTGGGCGCGAAAAAGGAAAATCGTTTCTGCCTGCCCTTCACCCGCTTTCTGCTGCACCAGCCCTTGGGCGGGGTACGCGGCCAGGCCAGCGACATCACCATCGAGGCCGAGGAAATCCTCAAGATGCGCGCCCGCCTGATCAAGGAAATCTCGGTGGAGACCGGGCAGCCTTATGAGAAGGTGGTCGCCGATACCGAACGCAATTTCTGGATGGGCGCGGAAGAGGCGGTCAAATACGGCCTCGCCGCCAAGGTCATCAGCAACGCGAACGAAGTTTAACAGTGTCGGAGCCAGGCCAATCGCCTGAGCTCTCGGCATTGTTCGCTGGCCCGACCGCCCTTCCCTGGTGGCGCGGCGCGGCGATCTATCAGGTCTATGTCCGCAGCTTTTGCGACGGCAATGGCGACGGGCAGGGCGACTTTATAGGCCTGATGGGCAAGCTCGACTATATCAAGTCGCTGGGAATGGACGCGATCTGGTTGTCGCCGATCCATCCCTCGCCCAACCGCGACTGGGGCTATGATGTTTCCGATTATGAAGGCGTGCATCCGGATTATGGCACCCTGGAGGATTTCAACAGGCTGATCGAAGCCGCCCATGCCTGCGGGTTGAAGATTATCCTGGACGAAGTGCTGGCGCACACCTCAGACGAGCATGCCTGGTTTGCCGCCGGCCGCGACGGCGATGCGGCAAAAAAAGACTGGTACGTCTGGGCCCCGCCAAAAGGCGACGGCACCGTGCCCAACAACTGGCTGTCGGTATTCGGCGGGCCAGCCTGGTCCTACCAGCCAGCGAGGCGGCAATATTATCACCATAAATTCCTGCGCCAGCAGCCCAAGCTGAACTGGATGAACCTTGAGGCGCGCGAGGCGGCGCTGAAAGTGCTGGACCTGTGGCTTGAGCGCGGCGTGGACGGCTATCGCCTGGACGTGGCCAATGCCTTCTTGCACGACACGCAGTTACAGGACAATCCGGCTATCCCAGCCGCCCGACGCGGTCCCGCGGAATGGTCGGCGGCCGCCAACATGCAGCGCCACATTCACGACTCCAACCTGGAAGAAAACAAGGCGGTGCTGAATGTGATCCGTCGGCGGGTCGATGCGTTCGATAACCGTTTCGTATTCGGTGAATTTTCAGAAGAGGTCGAACGTTCGGGCTGTTACCTGCCGCCCGGGCAGGGCCTGCATGCCGGCTATAATTTCGCGCTGCTGTTGGCCGACGGCCCCGCCGCGATCCGTGCCCACCTGGAAACCTTGGCGGGTTTTCCCGATCATTGGCCTTGCATTGCCTTTTCCAATCATGACGTGATCCGCACCGCCTCGCGATTTGGCGTAGAGGCGGCGAAGGTGATGCTGACACTGCTGTGCAGCCTGCGTGGCACAATGCTGCTATATCAGGGCGAGGAACTGGGTCTGCCGGAGGTTGTGCTGCGCCGCGATCAGCTCAAGGATCCGGTCGGCGATCTCTATTACCCGCTGTTCAAGGGGCGCGACGGCTGCCGCACGCCCATGCCCTGGGATGCGCACCTGCCCAATCTCGGTTTCTCGTCCGCCACGCCCTGGCTGCCATTGGGGCCGCAGCATCGCGCCCTGGCTGTGTCGGAACAGGAACGGGACCGGGGATCAACCCTCAACTGCTTTCGCGCCATGATGCATGAACGCACGACAATCGCGGCACTCAGGACCGGCGATCTCAAGCTGTTGGATACCCCTCTGCCGGTGATTGCATTCACGCGCGGCGATGAGGTTTTTTGTGTTTTCAATCTGGGACCGGATGCGATGCGCTGGGCCCTCCCAGGCGGAGCAAGGTCCCGGGCGTTCCTGTGTCCTGGGCAGACCTCGCAGGAGGGAGATATCCTAACCCTGGGACCCTTCAGCGCCTGGTTTGGCGTCGTCTAGGGCTTTCAGGGCGGCCTCCAGCGGCAGCAGCACACAGACATGCCGTCCGGCATGGGCCACCACCCCATCGAATACAGCGTAGCCCTCTGGGGCAGCCGCACCTTGAAGATAGGCGCGCACGCCCTCTGCCAGGGCGGAAAGGCCAACCTGATCCTTGCCAGGCACCACCTGAGCCAGGAGGGCCGCTGAGGCCTGGGTCAGGACACAGGCATGGGTGGCATGGGCGATGGCGGTGACGCGCCCGTTCGCAAGCGCCAGTTCCACCGTTACCCGGTCACCGCAGGCGGGATTGTGGACTGTGGCGCTGGCATCCGGCTCGGCAAGATGGCCTGCGCCAGTGGCATCGGCCGCCAGCCGCAGCAATTCGCGGCGATAAAGAGGATCGGTTGGGTTATCCGTCATCGCAACAGTTCAAACGCCACATCAAGGCCTAAGTCAAAGCCTTTGGAACAGCAGTCAATTTTGATCAGGGGAGGGGTGAATGTAGCCGGTGCTTACTAAGCGCTGGCGAACACGCGCGGCAGGTGCATTCGGGCGCGCAATCCCCCGCCCGGGCGGTTCTCCAGCCGGACGGCGCCGCCATGGCCCTCGGCAATGGCCTTGACCAGGGTCAGGCCAAGCCCGGTGCCGCCGGTGGCGACGTTGCGCGAGCTTTCCAGCCGCACAAAGGGCTCGAACACCCGCTGGTGGTCGCCTTCCGGGATGCCGGGGCCTTCATCCTCCACCAGCACATCATAGCCGTCGCTGGTGTCGCTGATGCGCACCTCCGCCTTGCGGCCATAGGCGACGGCATTTTCCACCAGGTTGCGCACCGCCCGCTTGATCTCGTTGGGACGGCAGGAAATCGGCGCCGGGGAATGGTTGATCCAGCTGACCGGCTCGCCCAGTTCGTCCAGATCGGTGCACAGACTTTCCACCAGCGCCGACAGGTCCACCTGGCGTGGCCGCTCGCCGCTCGCGCCTTTGGCGGCCGCCAGCACCTGCTCGGTCAAGACCTGCAATTCGTCGAGATTACGCATCAGCCCGTCGCGCAGTTCGTCGTCTTCGACAAATTCCAGATTGATGCGCATGGCGGTAATGGGGGTGCGCAGGTCGTGGCCTACCGCCGACAGCAGATGACGCTGGCTTTCCAGCGTGCGGGTGACTTTCTCGGCCATGGCATTGAAGGCGATGGCCGCATTGCGCACATCGTCGGGGCCCTGTTCGGCGACATGGGGCGTGCTGCTGCCCCCGGCCACCTTGGCGGCAGCCGTTGTCAGTTCGGAAAGCGGGCGGACCACACGCCGGGCGACGAAGGCGGCGCCTGCCGAAGCCGTGACCACCGCGATCAAAGCGGCGATCATGATTTCGACCGGCCATTCCGCTGTCGGCCGCAGGTATACCCCGCTCATCATGCTGTGCGCGTCGATGGGCACAATGGTCTGGATCACATCCGTGCCGGTGCCGGCAGTGGATGCGCGTGGCGGACGCAGCTCTTCGGGAATATTGGCGACCGGCTCATGCAAATGGACGATCACCGCCTTCTTGCGCGGATGCTGATCGGGCAAGGCGTCGGCCAGCCGCTTGGCGAGCGCCGTCTCCTCGGCCGTCATGGGCTTTTTGTCATACCCGCTATTCGCCTCGCGGTACCGCCAGTCGAATCTGCCCATGGTGCGCATCACCACCAGACGCGATTGCGGCGACACCTGACTGATGGTGGCGGCAACCGCAGCTGTGCGATCGATCACGCGCTCATAGCTGAAATTGCGGCTCTGGGCCTCGCTTTTTTTGTAGAAATAAAAGGCCACGCCGATATTGGATATCGCGACGGCGGCGGCGACCACCAGGATAAGCTGGACCCGGAGGGTTCTTGGCCAGAACTTGAAACGCATCACAGCCCTTTGCTTTCGGTCGCTCCAGCTCACGCCGACGCTCCTAAGCCATTTCGGGATCCATCGCGAAGATGTATCCGCCTCCCCAAACCGTTTTAATATAGCGCGGATTTTTTGGGTCCGGCTCGATTTTCTTGCGCAGACGGCTGACATGGTTATCGATCGAGCGATCGAACAGGTCGGCATCGCGGCCCTTGGTCAGGTCCAGGAGTTGGTTGCGGGTGAGAGCGATCTTGGGCCGCTCCAGCAGCGCCGACAAAAGCCGGAATTCGCCCGATGAAAGGGGCAGGGCGACGCCGTCCGGGCCGATCAATTCGCGCTGGCCGGTATCCAGCATCCATTCCCCGAAGCGGACCCGCTCGGCGCCCGGCGGTTTCTGGCGTGGCGGCAGGGCCTGGGTGCGCCGCAACACGGCCGCCACCCGGGCGATCATATCTCGCGGACTGAAAGGCTTGGCCAGATAGTCATCCGCACCCATTTCCAGCCCGATGATTCGGTCCACTTCCTCGCCGCGGGCGGTAAGCAGGATAACCGGGATCTGCGTGGTCTCGCGGATCGAACGGCACAGCGACAGGCCATCCTCGCCCGGCATCATGATGTCCAACACCACCAGGTCTATGGCGGCGCCTTTCATCACCTTGCGGGCGTTGGCAGCGTCCTGGGCCGTAGTGGCACGATAATTATGTTCCCGGAGATAGCGCGCCAGCGGCTCTCGAATATCGCGCGCATCCTCGACAAGCAGGATATGCGGCTTGGTTTCTTCTTTCATCATAAGGCGCAATTTTGACGCCACGCTGTGCTCCAATACAAACAGGGATTTGTCGCAAAGCCTGTCAGCACCCACAGTGTCGTTGATTTGCGCCAAAAAAGAAATTCCCCCTCATTACGCGCTTCGCGCCAGGGGCAGGGGGCCCTTTTCGCCGTGTTCAGGACACCAAAACCACCAGCAACAGCAGAATGACCGCGACTCCGGCCAGGCCAATGGCCCAGACGTAAGGCGTCGTTCTGTGGCGCGGTGGCGGGTCCTGCATGGGGTCGGCTGGCTCCATTGCGGCTTTCTAGAGCCCGTACAGGCGTTTGGCGAGCTTTTGGTGTACCGGGACATCTTTTCGGAGAGTTCCGAACACGCGCAGACATTGCGCAGCTGCAATGTGCCGGGGCAGGAAGGCCAGGATCAGGATGGAGGGGCCTGAAGGATGAACTGGTGCCGAAATCGCGGCGCTGGATCATTAAACCGTTGTGCACTGGCTTTTGGTGGCGCGCCCGTGATAGTCGCATTTTATGCGTTTCCTGCTGCTCTGCGCGCTGCTTCTGATCACGCTGCCGTTGGCGGCGGCCGAGAAATGCCCGGTCCCCCGCAGCCTCACTTTTCAGCCGCAAGGCGAAATCCGCCGCGACACGCCCGGTTTCACGGAAGGTCTGGAGGTGCAGGACGGCGCGATTTACGAAAGCACCGGCGATCTGTTTGGCGACACGCGGATCAACCGCATAGATCCGAAAACCGGCCACGTCGCCGCCGTGATGAATGCGGGCAAGGCCTATTTCGGCGAAGGCATCACCTTCTTCGGCGGCAAGCTCTACCAGATGACCTATCGCGAACATCGCGTTTTCGTGTTTGACCAGAACATGCGGCGCTTGCCCGAACTGTCCAACCCGCGCGAGGGCTGGGGCCTCACCCACGACGAAAATCAATTGATTGCCAGCGATGGCTCCAGCCGCCTCTATTTTCT
>Ga0193753_10003724_pt1 | contig 11142 bp, 8 predicted proteins | sample H1c2metaG_FD_144925 | JGI IMG/M metagenome (GOLD analysis project Ga0193753, IMG submission 144925) | Soil microbial communities from a riparian zone of the East river system, Colorado, United States - H1c2 | ecosystem: Environmental > Terrestrial > Soil > Riparian zone | place: USA: East River... | reverse complement strand
CGCCGATGCATTGCAGGCCGCCGACCGTTTGCGTCCGCTTGAACTCGGCGTCGAACCGATCAGCCTCGGTCAGTGCATTCGGATTGACGAGGACCAAGGAATTCAGGTGCGTAGTCTGATCGTAGCTCCGAATGCGCTCCAAGTACTGTTCGATCACCTGGCGACACGTGACCTGATGCTCGCGGATCGCCTGCTGAGTCCGCGCGATCGTCGTCTCGGTGAGATCAAATCGGCCCGCCGCATGCGTAGACACCCCTAAGGCGGCGGCGCACACCAAAATTGCGACCCCAAAGACATGTGCCTTGCGATGATTGGTCATGGGCCCCCTTTCTTGTTAGCGCTTGTAGCGGGAGGCACAGTATAGCCGCGGCGATGCGCCAATCTACGCCCTGGCCCCGAACATGCTCAGAGGCCCAGAATAAAGGGTCATGCTTGTCATCGTGTCCCTGGATGAAACGTTGAACTAGGACACAGCGCCCCCGGTCTTATGCCTCAAGGATAACCGGTGAGACATGCGCTCTTTGATCTGTCGCCGGCGGACATGCTTTTTACAGACATAAAGGGGTGGAATATCAGCATGTTAAATCACACTCATATCAATTCACTGCGCCTACCGTTCGCCCTGCTTTGCGCGCTGCTCGCCAGCTGCAATGATCACGATCATCACGGATGCCATGGGTGTGGAAATTTTACACCGACGGAATTCTCGAACGGAATCGTCAGCGCTGACTTTAACGGCGATGGTTTCGCGGACGTCATCGCCTTGAGCACTGTCCAGCCGTCGGTGTCGTCCACCCCATCCAATATCAAGGCCTATTTGACGACCGCGGCGGGCGCGTACGCCTCGCCCGCCTCCACTGCGGACGGCTTCAATCCCCTTTACCTGGCAAGTGCCGACGTCAATGGCGACGGGTTCATGGATGTCGTCACCGCCAGTTTCGACGATGGCGCGTTGGGGATGTTCTTCAACAACAAGAATACTCCCGGGTCGTTCAACCCCGCGCTGGTCTTGAACTCCCCCGGCGCTTCGCAGGTGGCGATCGCCGACATGAATGGCGACGGCTTGCCGGACATCGTCTCCGCCGATTTCAACGTGTCCATGTTCGTGCAGACATCACCAGGGACCTTCTCAGCCCCGATCAGCTTGTACGCCGGCGGAGCCAATTGGATAGCGTTGGGCGATCTTGATGGCGACGGTGCCGCGGACGTCGCGCTGACGGACAATGTCGGCGTCAAGGTATTGATGCACACCGGCGCCGCATCCAGCACCACCTTTGCAGCACCTCTGACCGTATTCACGCAAAGCCCGAATGCCAACGTTGTCGGCGGCAACGTGATTGCGATCGGCGATGTCGATGGCGACGGACTCAATGATCTTGTGATTAGCGATCCGGGTCCCACCGGAGGCATGGCGACCGCTGCCTACGTGTTGATTCAGGACCCCGCCAATCACGGCACATTCCTGACACCTGTCAGCTATGCCATTGCCACGCAGGATCGCCCGCAGTCGATCGCGCTTCGAGATCTGATGGGCGCCGGCAAATTGGACATAATCATCGGCGGACAGAAATTCGTCACCGTGCTGCTGCACGATCCGGCGAATCCCGGAAAATTCCTGGCGACGGGTATTTACCCGGCGCCGGGCGCGAACGAGATTGCCCTCGCCGATATCAACGGCGACGGCAAGCTCGACATCGTCGTAAGCAATGGCATCACCTTCCCGATGCAAGGCGGCGTCTCGACGACTCATCCCGGCGTACTGCTGCAGAGTACGACCACACCGGGGACGTTTGGGGCCCTGCAGGATCTGTAGGAAAAGTCCGTCAGCGAGCAGGGGGATAAACGTTTTGACCCTTCGATAGAATCCTGTTCGCAAGATTCTTAATCTTGCGCAAAAGAGCTCGGCGCGAAGAACTAATTCAGGGGTGAAAATCAAATGAGCGCGACTGACGATACCAAGGGCCAGCTATCCTCGCTGCGGTTCGAGCTAAATGCGACTCGACGAGAAGTATTGGTGGCGTTGGGTCTCATCGGCGCGGCCGCGCCGCTATTTGGATGCGGTGGAGGCGGAGGCGGATCCCCGGCTGCTGTAAATCCACCGCCCTCTGCAACACCAACACCGGCGCCGCCGCCCGCTCCAACGCCCGCGCCGCCACCGCCGCCGCTCGACGTAACACCGACGGTGACGTTCGACGCGACCGCAACCTCTGGACTGACGACCAACAACGCTTACCTCACCAGTTCGTCCGCCGTGAACCCGGTGTTCACGTTCAGCGGTGCCGCGAAATCGCTCACCACGCAATTCGGCCCGACAGGGACGCGAGCCAACATGGTCAGTGTCGTCAACTCAACCTGCGACACCTTCTCGCCGGGAACCTTGTACACCACGTTCTACCATACGGGCACGACGCTCGACATCATTCAATACGGCCTGGCTGACAATGTCATGGTGTACATCAATGACACCTTTTCGGCGCGCTACGGCATCGCGCTCGTGTCTGGAACTGCGCAGGGCGGCGGCACGAGCACCATCGCTCTGGCCTCGACGTCATCAGCCGTCAATGGTTACTACAATACTTACTATGTGCGGATCGCGGGCGGCACGGGTACCCTCAACGAGGCGAAGCAAATCACCGCCTACGACAGCTCGACCTTCACGGCGACGGTTGATAGCGCCTGGACCACGCCTCCCGATGCAACGACGCAGTATGTCATTCAAGAGGGTCCACAGCCCTTCGTCCTCGATGGACTCACGGGCGCGGTAAAGTACCTGCACCTTCGATGGAATCAATCCGGGCAACGCAAGATCACCATCGAACAAGGAATTTTTGCCGGTGTCATATCGGATGGCAGCATCGCTGCGGCGCCGACGGCGGCAACGATGCCCTTCATGGCCATCGGCGATAGCTTCTGGGAGGGCAACGCGGGTCCTACGATGGTTCCGAATCTGATCGATATTGTGGCCACAAGCATGAACTGGCTGCCGATCAATCTTGGTCAAGGGGGATCCGGCTACATCTTTCCTGCGCCGAGCCGCTTGAACTACCAGGACCAGATTGCGCCTCCGGCCGAAGCGTGGCGGGTACTGCTGACGGCCACCGGCGGCACGTACACTCTCAGTATCACCTTGGGCGGCGCGACCATCACAACCGCCCCGCTCCCCTTCAACTCGAATCAAGCTGTGATTGCGGCGGCACTCGGCGCATTGAGCAATGTGGCCACGGCCGGCGGATCCTTCAACGTGGCGCGCGGCGATTTGTCGACGCCGTTGATCATCGTCGGTCACGCAGTGGCTGGCGCGACGCTCAGTGTCGACGGCACCGGGCTGACCGGGGGCAGCATCAGCGTCCTCGGAGCCTACGTGGGCGATGTTGCCGAGAATGTGCCGACTGATTCGAGCGGGATTGCGCAGCCGTTCTACTTGCTCGTATCCGGTTCAGGAAATGACACTTCGTCGACCGACGCGCAAGTTCAAGCCGCGGCGACTTACGTGGCGCAGCAAATTACCACCAGGTTCCCAACGGCCAAGCCGATATTCGTTGGCGTGGTTGGCGACTGCGGTCCAAATTCAAATTTAATCGGTCCGACCGATATCTCGCGCAATGCGGCGCTCGCTGCGGGCGCGGCACATTTACCGATGATCAACGGAAAAACGTCATTCATCGATACCTATGGAGCAGGCTTGGGTCAGCCAAAACTCATCAATGGGCTTGGCACGGTCGCCAATCCGGCACCCGGGACCAACTCAAATTTCAAGAGCATCACGTTCCCCGGACACGCCACGGGGCCCGGCATTCAATTTCTCGCAGACTGGCTGGCTCCGCAGTTGAAGACCCTGATCGGCTAGGGATTCGACGCAAACGGCGGGGTCGTGTATACTCCGCGCAGCTTGTAGAGGCTGGTACTCGGTCAGTGCCGCCCTCAAGCCCGCGGTCCGTCTTCGACGCACTTCGTTTATTCACCCCCCTCGCTGCTGACCGCTGCGGATGCGTAATGCACCGTCGTGCGAGTCAATTTTCATAAAGGTTTAATAATGTCATTTTCCGATCTCGGGCTGTTGCCCGAATTGATGCGTGCTGTCGCCGATAAGGGCTACGACACGCCGTCTCCCATCCAAGTTCAGGCGATTCCCGCCGTGCTGGCCGGCCGCGATGTCCTCGCCGGCGCGCAAACCGGTACCGGTAAGACTGCCGGTTTCGTACTCCCCATACTGCAGCGCCTCACCGCGGATACTGCGCACGGCACCAATCGTGCACCGCGTGCGCTGGTGCTCACGCCGACGCGCGAATTGGCTGCGCAAGTTGCTCAGAGCGCGCGCGACTATGGAAAATATCTGCCGCTGCGCACGTATCAAGTATTCGGCGGCGTCAGCATCAATCCGCAGATCACCGCCCTGCGCGGCGGCTGCGACATCTTGGTCGCAACGCCCGGGCGTCTGCTTGATCTCGCGCAGCAGCGGATGGTGGATCTCTCTCAAGTCCAGGTTCTGGTGCTGGACGAGGCCGACCGCATGCTCGACATGGGGTTCATCCACGACATTCGCCGCATCATCAAATTGCTGCCGCAAAAGCGCCAAAATCTCCTGTTCTCCGCCACCTACTCGGATGATATCCGCGGACTCGCGGAGCGGTTGCTGCACAATCCCTTGTCCGTGCAAGTGGCGCCGCGCAATGCCCCGATCGAGCTGGTCGAACAGCGCGCTTATCGGGTACAGAAAGAACAGAAGCGGCATTTGTTGGCGCATCTCATCCAGGAAGGCCAGTGGCGCCAGGTGCTGATCTTCACGCGCACCAAGCATGGTGCCAACCGGCTCACCCAACAGCTGGAGGGCGCCGGCATCCAGGCAGCCGCGATCCATGGCAACAAGAGTCAGGCGGCGCGTGTCAAAGCACTGGACATGTTCAAGCGCGGCCAGGTCACGTGCCTGGTCGCCACAGAAGTTGCCGCACGGGGGCTCGACATCAAGGAGCTGCCGCAGGTGGTCAATTACGAGCTGCCCAATGTGCCGGAAGACTACGTGCATCGCATCGGCCGCACCGGCCGTGCCGGCTCCGCGGGAGAAGCGATTTCCCTGGTCTCTTCCGACGAATCGGGATTGCTGCGCGATATCGAACGAGTTCTACGCCGCAGCATCCCCACGGTGCCGACTCCCGTATTCAAAATCGTCGAATCGGCTCCGCTGCCGGCGCGCGAGGGCCGACCGCAGCAAAACCAAAGCCGCCACGGCGGACAGGGTCATCACGGCGGCAACGGCCGACGCGACGGGAATCCGGAGCGGCGTGATGCGCGCCGCCCCGCCTCGGGTGCACGATCGAGCGGCGGCGCGGGACCGCGCACGGGAACGGGAACGCGAAGTTTTGGGCAGCCGCAGCGCGGCCGGTTTCGCTAGGACAGCCTAGGACAGCTTCGGAACCATGTCCCGCAGATAGCTGGCGAACTGCGGGCCCAGACTCGGGTGCTTGAGGCCGTATTCAACGGTCGCTTGCAGATACCCGAGCTTGCTGCCGCAGTCGTAGCGCTTGCCTTCGAACTCGAAGGAGTACACGGCTTCGCGCTGCATGAGGCGCGCGATCCCGTCGGTCAATTGAATCTCGCCGCCGGCGCCCTTGCCGATCTTGGCGAGGTCGTCGAAGATCGCGCCCGTTAGCAAGTAACGGCCCACCACCGCCAGGGTGGACGCCGCCTTGTCCGGCTTCGGTTTCTCGACGATGTGCGACATCTTGCCGATACGCGGCGCAATCGACTTCTCCAGCGACACGATTCCATACTTGTCGGTGTCTTGCTTCGGGACATTCTGCACGCCGAGCACGCTGACCTGGTGCTTGTCGAAGACCTCGACCATTTGCTTGAGGCAGGGAACGTTTGCGTCGATCAGGTCATCTGCGAGGTGCACCATGAAAGGCGCATTGCCGACCACCGGCCGCGCGCACAGCACGGCATGTCCCAACCCCAGGGGAGCCGGCTGGCGAATGTATACGCAGGAAGCCCAGCTGGGCAGAATTCCGTGCAGCGTATCGAGCAGATCCTGTTTGCCCTGGGCTTGCAGCACTGCTTCGAGCTCCGGATTCGAATCGAAGTGATCCTCGATCGCGCGCTTGGAGCTGCCGGTGATGAATATCAGCGTATCCGCGCCGGCCGAAAGCGCTTCGTCCACCGCATATTGAATGAGCGGCTTGTCCACGATGGGAAGCATTTCCTTCGGACTCGCCTTGGTGACCGGCAGAAATCGAGTGCCGCGTCCGGCAACGGGAAATACGACTGCTTTTACAGGATTTGTCATTGACAAAGCATAGCGGATTTTCTACGGCTTCGCCGTCGGACGATTCCCACGCAAGAGTACGGGCCGCCGAGCGTCACGTCGCTTGAGCGCGATGCAATTGTGAGTCGCCTGTCTTTTTCGGCCCGTGATGATTACCACCCAGTTCTCGGACAACCGCTGCGTCAAATCACCTCGGCGAGGTCTAGCGCAATTTCACAATCGCATACGCCTCAAAGCTATCCCAGGAATGACACGCAGGACAGTGCCAATAAAAATTGCGTCCCGAGAAGCCGCATTCATTGCAGCGATATTTCTCCGCATGCGCCAGCAGCGCGCCAATTTCCTGTGCGATGTGCGCCGACTGCGCCGCACCTTCGCGCCAGACCGCCTGCAGGGTCGCATCGCGCGAGAACACCTTTTCGATCGACGAGCGCAGGGGCGCGGCCGAGCCCAGGTCCGCTGCAATCGCCGCGAAGACCAGGCGCTTGAGTTCGTCAAAGCCGCGCAGCTCGGTTTGCGCCACCAAGTCGGCGAGGATGGCGTCCTGCTCGGCAGGCCCGACGAGTTTGAGCAGGTGGGGCAGTTCTTCCTGCAGTAATGTCGGCGAATCCGCGAGCGCCTCTCTGATGAGCGTCACCGCCAGATCGGGACGACTCTCAAGTTCGGCGATTTGTGCACTCAGCAATTTGGCGCGGGGAAAAGGCGATGCCTCGGAATGGGCGTCGCGCAGCCAGTGGCGTGCGCTCTCGAAGTCGCCACGCTCGATGGCCACGCTCGCCAGTTCGCACAGATAATGTGCGGCAACCGTGCGCGCGGGGGCCGACTTGATCCGCGCCAGCTGCCGATAGATGCCCAATGCCTGCTGCCAATCATGCTGCCGCTCATACACGCCGCGCAGCGCATCGAGCGCGCTGGCGCGCAGCCGGGGTACTTCGCTCACCTGCTGAAACAGTCCTTCGGCCCGATCGAGAACGCCGGCGCGAAGATAGTCCTGCGCCAGGGCAAGCAGCGCCTGCTCGCGATGTTCCGGAGCCAATTCCTTGCGTGCCAACAGATTCTGATGAATCCGGATGGCGCGCTCGACCTCGCCGCGCCGCCGATACAAAGCGCCTAACGCAAAATGCGTCTCGATGGTCTCGGCATTGGCGTCCATCAATTTCAGGAACATGTCGAGCGCCCGGTCGGGTTGCTCGGTGACCAGGTAATCCAGTCCCGTCAGGTAGTCGGGATGCAGTTTGCTCAACGATGAGGGCCAGCGTTTACCCCAGCCGTAATGGCCGGCGAGAATCCCTAGCACCAGAGCCGCCAGCACCAACCCCCAAGTCAGCAGCGGTAGATCGGACACGTGCCCCCGGGGCTTGGGCTAGTCGCGGATCGGTTGATCCGCACCGTCGTTGACGCGTTCGCGCAGGTCTTTGCCCGGCTTAAAATGCGGCACATGTTTGCCCGCGAGCGCGACTGCCTCGCCGGTCTTGGGATTGCGTCCTTGCCGCGGCGGTCGAAAATGCAACGAGAAGCTGCCGAAACCGCGTATCTCAATGCGCTCGCCGGTCGCCAACGCGTCGCTCATGATCTCCAGAAGCTGCTTGACCGCCAGCTCGACATCCTTCGCCGGCAAATGCTTCTGCTTCGCCGATATGATCTCAATGAGTTCCGATTTCGTCATTATCGATCCGTGCGCATCACTAGACATGTTGAAACCGGGCGGCCGCCGCTATTCCGCGGCAACCGCCCTTGCATCCCCTCAATCCTGGCCGGAGATTTGCTCCTTTAAGAGATCCCCCAGGCTCGTTCCCGTGGGCGAATCGGTCCGATAATTCTGCATGGCCTCCTGCTCCTCGTGGATGTCCTTCGCCTTGATGGAAAGCGAAATACTGCGTCCCTTGCGGTCCACGCCGGTAAACCTGGCCTCCACTTCCTCGCCAACCTTGAGCAGCAGGCGCGCATCCTCGACCCGATCACGCGACAACTCGGAGGCGCGCAGCTGGCCGTCGACGCCGTTGCCGAGGTCGATGATCGCCCCCTTCGCATCGACTTCGCGCACCACGCCTTTGACGACGCTGCCCTTCGGATGTTCGGCGATATACGCGGAGAACGGGTCCTTCGCGAGTTGCTTTATCCCGAGGCTGATCCGTTCCCGTTCAGGATCGATCGACAGCACCATGGCATCGACCTGCTGCGCCTTTTGATAGCTGCGCACGGCCTCTTCGCCCGGCATGTCCCACGAGATGTCGGATAGATGCACCAGGCCATCGATGCCGCCGGCCAAGCCAATGAATATGCCGAAATCGGTGATCGATTTGATCTGGCCGCTGACCTTGTCGCCGCGGTTGTAATTGTCGGCGAACTCCTTCCAAGGGTTGGCCTTGCACTGCTTCACGCCGAGGCTGATGCGCCGGCGTTCTTCGTCGATGTCGAGCACCATGACTTCGACTTCCTGTCCAACGTGCACGACCTTCGCCGGATTGACGTTCTTGTTGGTCCAGTCCATTTCTGAGACGTGCACCAGACCCTCGACGCCCTCTTCGATTTCAACGAAGCAGCCGTAGTCGGCGATATTCGTGACCTTGCCGAACAGGCGGGTATTGGCAGGATAGCGTCGCGCGATGTTTTGCCACGGATCGGCGCCGAGCTGCTTCAATCCCAACGAGACCCGCTGTCGTTCGCGGTCGAACTTCAATATGCGAACATCGATTTCCTCGCCAACCTTGACCACTTCGGAAGGATGCTTGACGCGCTTCCAGGCCATGTCGGTGATGTGCAGCAAGCCATCGATGCCGCCCAAATCGACGAATGCGCCGTAGTCGGTGAGGTTCTTCACCACACCCTTGACCGCCGCGCCCTCTACCAAATTGTCCAGCAGCGCGGAGCGTTCCGCGCTGTATTCCTGCTCGACGACCGCACGGCGCGACACCACTACGTTGTTGCGCTTTTGATCGAGTTTGATGACTTTGAATTCGAGCGGCTTGTTCTCCAAATACGAGGGATCGCGAACCGGGCGTACGTCGACCAGCGAGCCTGGCAGGAACGCCCGAACGTTGTCGATCTCGACCGTGAAGCCGCCTTTGACGCGGCCGGTAATGATGCCGATGACCACTTCCTGTTTTTCGAAGGCCGTCTCCAGCCGGGTCCAGGTTCGCGCGCGCTTGGCTTTTTCGCGCGACAGCCGGGTCTCGCCCGACCCGTCCTCGACGCTGTCCAAGGCCACTTCGACGGTCTCGCCGACGGTGACCTCGATTTCACCCTTCTCATTCTTGAATTGATCGGAGGGGATGACCGCTTCGGATTTCAATCCGACATTGACGATGACGTAGTCCTGGCCAACTTCGACGATCAATCCATTGAGGATGGTGCCAGGCCGAATGCGCTGGCTCGCAATGCTCTGTTCAAACAGTTCCGCAAAACTTTCTGTCATGTTCTCTCTTACTGAATCCCCGATACCGATCCGGTGTGCCGAGGGTTAACACAAAAAACGGCGCTCAATCCTTGAATGCCGCAACCTAAATCAACTCACGAGCGATCTGTAACACGCGCTCAATCACGTCAGCGACGGACATACCCGTTGTATCCAACATGGTGGCGTCGGCGCTTGCGACAAGAGGGGAGCTAGCGCGGCTCATATCGCGCTGATCACGCTCCGCTATCTCCAGCGAAAGGGCGGCAAGGTTAGCAGTAACCCCCTTTTCTTTCAACTGCTTATAGCGTCTTAGGGCCCTCTCTGCGGGGCTGGCGGTGAGAAAAATCTTAGGGTTGGCCAGAGGGAATACGACCGTGCCCATATCGCGCCCGTCGGCCACCAAACCCGGAGGTACGGCGAAGCGCCGCTGGCGGCCCAGCAGAGCGGCACGTACGGGGGCTAACGCCGCAACCTTTGAAGCGTCGTTTCCGGCTTGCTCGGTCCGAATGGCCCGGGTTACGTCCTCCCCGTCCAGCCAGACTGCCTCATCGCCCGTCTCGGTGGAGCCGAACCGTATGTTAAATCGCTCCGCCAGTCGGCCCAGCGCTTCGGCGTCCGACAGGCTTATCCCCGCCCGTCGGCCTGCCAGCGCAACCAGGCGGTACAGGGCCCCGCTGTCCAGCAGCGACCAGCCCAAGGATTTGGCAACTGCGCGGCTGACGGTGCCCTTGCCGGAACCCGAAGGGCCATCAATGGTCAGGACGGGTACGTCACTCATGGAAACCCTTACGGGCCGCCGTCGCGTATGGCAAGGCCCACGGACTGCGCCAACGGCACGAACCCAGGAAACGACGTGGCCACGTTGGCCACATCGCGGATATGGATGACGGCAGCGGCCCGCAGACTCGCCACGGCGAAGGCCATCGCGATGCGGTGATCCCCGAAACTATCGACCTCGCCGCCGGAAAATGCCGCACCTCGGCTGCGGCCCTCAATGCGCATGCCGTCAGGCAGCGCCGCATGCACAACACCGAGAGCGGTGAAACCGGCGCTCATGGCGGCAATCCGATCGCTTTCCTTCACCCGCAGCTCCTCGGCGCCGGTCACACAGGTTTCTCCCTCGGCGCAGGCAGCCGCAATGAACAACACCGGCAGCTCATCGATGGCCAGGGATATCAATTCCTTGGGTACCTGAATACCACGCAATGATGAGGCGCGGACACGCAAGTCTGCCACCGGCTCCGCCCCGCTCTGCCGGGCATTCATGATTTCGATGTTGCCGCCCATGCGCTGCAAGATATCGAGCAGGCCGGTTCGCGTCGGATTAATTCCGACATTTTGAATCAGCAGCCCCTCCTCAGGCGCACTCAGCAGTCCGGCGACGATAAAGAACGCGGCTGACGAAAAATCGCCCGGCACCGTCATCTCTTGGCTGTTCAGCCGTTCCGGCGGATGCAATGTGGTGCGAAGCCCCTCCGTGATCACC
>Ga0193753_10003723_pt1 | contig 11143 bp, 9 predicted proteins | sample H1c2metaG_FD_144925 | JGI IMG/M metagenome (GOLD analysis project Ga0193753, IMG submission 144925) | Soil microbial communities from a riparian zone of the East river system, Colorado, United States - H1c2 | ecosystem: Environmental > Terrestrial > Soil > Riparian zone | place: USA: East River... | reverse complement strand
CGGCATTCCCGAATTGAAGCCGCGCTGGAAACGCGCCGTGGCGGTATGCGACACCGCGCTCGGCGATGCCGTCGGCAAGCTCTACGTCCAGAAATACTTCTCCCCCGCCGAGAAAAAGCGCGCCGAAGCCATGGTGCGCAATTTATTGGCCGCCTTCGACGCCCGCATCGACAAGCTCGACTGGATGGCCCCGCAAACCAAGGCGGTGGCCAAGAACAAGCTCAAGGCGCTCAAGATCGGCGTCGGCTATCCCGATCACTGGCGCTCCTACGCCGGCATGCGAGTCGTGCGCGGCGATGCCTTCGGCAACTGGTCGCGCGCCGAAGAGTTCGAATACAAGCGCAATCTCGCCAAGCTCGGGCAGGACGTCGACCGCTCCGAATGGGTCATGAATGCCCAATTGGTCAACGCCGTGAATCTGCCCGCGATGAATGCCATCAATTTCCCCGCCGCGGTGCTGCAGCCGCCCTATTTCGATCCGAAGCAGCCGCTGTCCATGGACTACGGCGCCATCGGCGCCACGATCGGGCATGAGATCAGCCACAGCTTCGACGATCAGGGCGCCCTCTTCGATGCGCAGGGCCGCCTGAAGAACTGGTGGCAGCCGAACGATTTCGCGCACTTTCGCGCCTCGGGCGCAAGGCTCGCCGCGCAGTTCGACGCCTATAAACCCTTTCCCGACTTGAGCCTCAACGGCACGCAAACCTTGAGCGAGAACATCGCCGACGTCGCCGGCCTGAACGCCGCCTACGACGCCTACCGCCTCGCGACGAAAGACGCGCCGCCGGTGAAGCTCTCCGGCTTCGACAACGACCAGCTGTTCTTCTTGAGTTACGCCCAGAGCTGGCGCGAGAAAAACCGCGACGCCGCGCTGCGCGATCAGGTCATCACCGACGGCCACGCCCCCGCCCAGTACCGCACCTACACCGTGCGCAATCTCGACGGCTGGTACGACGCCTTCCAGGTCAAGGCCGGGCAAACTTTGTATCTCGCACCGAATGAACGGGTGCGCGTCTGGTAAGCCGAAGGCGTCAGTTGACCGCGCCGGGGGCGAAGTCGTAGCCGCTCAGGGATTTCGGTTTGCCCAGCAAATAGCCTTGCGCGAAGTCGACGCCCAGGGAACGCACCGCCTGCAGTTCCACGTCCGACTCCACCGATTCGGCCACGGTTTGCACGCCCAAGTCGCCCGCCATGCGCACGATCGCGGAGATCATCGCCCGCGCCACGCGGTCGGTCGGTGCGGCTTCGACCAGTGAGCTGTCGATCTTGAAGTAATGCGCGGGGACCGATCGAAGATAGCCGTAGGCCGGCGGGTTGGCGCCGAAATCATCCAGCGCGACCTCGCAGCCCAATGCCTCCAGCCGCTTGAGGGAGTCGGCCATGGTGATGCTGCCCGAGGCCGCAAAGCGTTCCGTGATGTCGAAGCACAGCGCCTGCGGCGGCAGGCCGCTCTTGGCGACGCAGGTTTCCACGTAGCTGACGAACCCATCGTCGGTCATGGACTGCGCCGATAAGTTGATCGAGAACACCGCAGGCACCCGCGCCCAGAGCTTGCGGTTGTTGCTGAGCCACAGGAGCAAGGTTCGCACCACCCAGCGATCGATGTTCGGCATCAGCCGCTGCTGTGCGGCGCGTGCCAGAAATTCCTTCGGCTCGATCAGGCTGCCGTTCGCGGTGCGCAGGCGCAGCAGCACCTCGTAGTGCGCAAGCCCCACATTGTCGTGCAGCGAGCAAATCGGCTGCAGGAACAATTCGAAGCGCTCGGCGTGCAGTGCGTTTTCGATCTGCGCACCCTCCTGCGTGTCCTCGCTGATCAGCAGCGGAAAACCCGCCCGACGTTCGAATTCCGCCGACAGGCACACGAACACCGGCGCGAGCTTCTGCTCCAGCGTCTCGTTCGTGCGCGTGTCCGTGATCGAGGCATCGATGCTCAGGCGCACCGCGCCGTTGATTGCGCCCTGCGAATCGCGCACCGGAATGGCGAGCGAATAATTACCGTCCTCGCGCGGCGCGTATGAGACATCGAGATTGCCGCCCGGATCGCTGGAGAGCGAATCCTCCACCAGCTGATGATCCTCCGGCAGCAGAAAATCTTCCGACAGCCACAGCGTGTCGGCCGCAAAATCATGAAACGAAACGCCGGATACTTCCGGCGCCAAGGCCTTGATGACTTGCGCCAACGCCTCCAGCGTTCTGCCCGAAGCGGCCTCGGCGGCGTAGGTAAGATTGGTCGTCACGCGCTAACACCCACAGTGGATTTGACGGCGTCATGGTACGGGTGAGCTTCGCGCGGCGGCATGTCGCCGGGTACCGACGTAAGGGCGCGGCGACATTTAATTTGCTTCGAAGCGCTGAGATTCACGGCATTTGCGCGCTGCTTGCGCCGTGCCGCGGTTTAAGTCAAAGCGCCATAAGTTAAAAGCGCCGGGAAGTTTAATTTAATAATTCTTCCAGCACCGGCAGCGGCACCGCCCCTTCGCGCAGCGCCGCCTCATGGAATTGCTTCAGTCTCATCACTTGGCCGTGTGTCGCCTTGAAATGATCGCGCGCCGCCAGCCAGCCCTTGTAGCCCGCGTAGTAGGTGGGCAATTGGCAGGACGACAGCTTGGCGCGCTGCAGTTTGGCCGTGGCCTCTTCCATTTCCTGGTACGCGCCCTGGGTCATGAGCTCGAGCGCCTCCGCATCCGTCATGTCCTGCGTCTGCAGGCGCACGTCCAGGATGGTGTTGGCCAGCACACGCAGCATCTGCTTCGCCAATGTCAATTTGTAGCCCGGGGAATCGCTCAGGTAGCCCTCCTCCGCCATGAGCTGCTGTGTATACACCGCCCAGCCCTCGACATACGGCCCGTTGCCGAAGATGTCGCGCAACAGGCGGCGCGCGCGCGGCTGCACATTGTTGGCGTATTCCGCCTGCACATAGTGTCCGGGCATCGCCTCGTGCACCGTCAAGTGCGCCAGACCCGAATCGTTGTACTCGCGCAATTTGGAATCGATGCGCGCCTGCGGCCAGGCGTCCGAGATCGGCGTCACCCAAAAAAATGCGCCGAGCCTCGGCTCGAGCGCCGGCGCCTGATTGAAGCCGCCCACGCCGTAGACGCCGCGCATGAACACCGGCGTCTCGATCACCTGCAGATTCGCGTTCGGCGGCAGCGTCACCAGGTCCTTCTCGCGCACGAAGGCCGTGGCGGTCGCCAGACTCTGTTTGGCTGCGGCCATATAAGTGTGCGGCGTCGCATGATGGGCCGCCACCTCGGCCAGCGCCTGCTCCACCGTCTTCGGCGCGGCCAGCTGGATCATTTCCTCGCGCGTCTTGGCAAGGTCCGCCTCCGCCTCCTTCAGCAGCGTCTCCGGCGTCTTGCCGGTCGCGAGCACATAGCTGAACTTCTTCGCATACGCCACCTTGCCGATGCGCCAGTCGGAGGTTTTCTTCGCCAGGCTGCCTTCGAGAAAGGCGTTGAAGGCGCGCAGCGCGATGAGCGCCGGCCCCGCAGCCTGCGCGTACTCACGCACCACAGACCTCGGACAACCCGTGCGCAGCACGCCATCGATGAGTTCGATGTTGCCGGTGTTCTCCTCGCGCGCCACCTTGTTCCAGATCTCCGGTGCATCGGAGAGATTCTGCTCGGCCTGACGGATGAGTTCCGGAATCCCGATCAGGCGCTGCACGATGTGCTTGTAGCGTTCCTCGGCCGGCGCATAGCGCAGGACATAGGGCGTGTACAGGGCATTGCCAATCAGTTCGACGTAGACGGTCGGGTTATGCCGGTAGCTCTGCACGCTCTCGATGTCGAGCCGCGTGGCATGGATGGCATTGAGCATAATTTCGATGTCGGCGCGCTGTTCCGGGGTCAGCCATTTGGGATCGAGCTTGGCGATGCGCGCCTCGATACTACGCTGGAGCGTGAGCGTGGCCTTGATACCGGCTGCACTGAAATCATCCAGCTCATCCTCGAGCATCTCACCCTTGTGCTGATGGTAGCCCGCGGTGCTGGCGGTGACTGGCGAGAGCGCCAACGAGCCGAACACGAAATCATCCACGACTTGGTTGAATTGCAAATCGAAGGGCGCCGCCCGGGCAAGCTGCACGGTGCAGAGGATGGCTGCGCCCAGGGCGCAGCATGTAAGTTTCAGATGTTTCATCCCTCATCCTCTGACCCAAGGGCGTCGTCCTGCACCCTCCCAACCTTGTTAAGATACTTGAGCCCATCGCGCCCGTCCAAAGGGGAGAGAAAATATAATGCCGTGGTTTGCCCGTCTCGCCGCCGCCGCGTCGCTCGCGCTCGTTTTGCCCGCGCACGCCGCCGATCTTCGCGCCCAAGTCGAGCAATACCGCCTCTCGCACGAGGCCGCCATCGTGGCAGAGATCGACGCCCTGACGCGGCTCAAGAGCGTCGCCGCCGACCCGGCGGGCCTTACCGCCACCGCTCAAGCACTCGAGGCCGCACTGAAAACCCGCGGCTTTACGGTGTCCGAGCTCGCCACGGCGCCGGGCTTCCCGCCCGCGGTATTCGGCTCGTTGATGACGCCGCATGCCAAGCGCACCGTGGTGTTCTACGCACACTACGACGGCCAGCCGGTGACGCCCGCGCAGTGGAGTTCCGATCCCTTCGTGCCCGTGATGCGCGCGAATGCCTCGAGTGCCGATGCACACGAGGTCGACTGGAAGCACGCCGCCTCACCCTTCGATCCCGAGTGGCGTCTCTTCGGCCGCGCTGTCAGCGACGACAAGGCCTCGATCGCGGCCTTCCTGGCCGCTTTCGATGCACTCAAGGCCACGCACACCGCCCCCTCGGTCAATATCAAAGTGCTCTGGGAAGGCGAGGAAGAGGCCGGCTCCGGGCACTTGAGCCACGCGCTCAAGGAAAATCAAAAGCTCCTGAGCGCGGATCTGATTCTCATCGGCGATGGTCCCGTGCACCAGAGCCGCAAACCCATGGTGTACTTCGGCGCGCGCGGCGTCTTGAGCCTGGACGCCACCATTTACGGACCGTTGCGTGCGCTGCACGACGGGCACTACGGCAACTGGGTGCCGAATCCCGCCGCCATGGCCGCCAACCTGATTGCGCAGATGCGTGACGATGAGGGACGCATTTTGATTCCCGGCTTAAGCGACAGCGTGCGCGCCATCACGGGGGCGGAGCGATCCGCGCTCGAAGCCATGCCGCCGGTCGGCGACGCCCTCAAAAAGGAATACGGCATCGGCCGCTCCGAGGGCAGTGAAGACCTGCCCACCAGCATTATGCGACCGGCGCTCAACATCCGCGGTATTCGGGCAGGACAAGTCGGCGACGCCGCAGCCAACGCCATTCCCACCACCGCGGTCCTGTCCGTGGACTTTCGCTTGGTGCCGGATCAAACGCCGGCGCTGGTGCGCGCCGCCGTCGAACGCTTCCTGACCGCGCGCGGCTGGACCCTCGTGAGCGAAGAACCCGATGCCGCCACACGCTCAAAGTCTCCGCGCCTCATCAAGCTCACCTGGGATGGAGGCTACCCGGCCCTGCGCTCCGACATGTCCTCACCCGCGGCGAAGGCCGTGATCGCCGCCGCCGGCAAGGCCGCCGGCGCGCCCGTGGTCGTGATGCCCATGTCCGGCGGCAGCGTGCCGCTCTATATGTTTGCCGATGTCTTCAGCGCGCCCATCGTCTGTCTGCCCATCGTCAATCACGACAACAACCAGCATGCCGCGAATGAAAACCTGCGCCTGCAAAACCTCTGGGACGGCATCAATACGTACGCGGCGCTGATGGCCGGGCTCAACTGGTAGTTTCATGAAAATACTCAAGCGAATCCTCGGTGGATTGTTGCTGCTGCTCGTCGTGCTGGTGCTCTTCTTGTGGCTCAAGCCCCCGGCGCTGTTGCGCGTCGGCGCGAATTATTCCGCCAAGATCGTCTGCTCCAACGTCTTTCTGGCGGCGCGCGATCCAAAGGAGGTACTGGAAGTCGACGTGCAGGCGCCGGGCGTCTCGATCTTGAAGTTCATGCGCGTTGCGGTCGACCGCGAACACGGCGTGGTGCGCGCCGGATTCTTGGGTTTCATCGGCGGTGGCGTGGCCGTGGCACGGCCCGGCAGGGGCTGCACCGTGGTGCCGGATGGCAAGCTCGATTCCGTTGCGGCTGCTCCAGCGCCCACGGCCTATCCTCCGCGGCCTTCTTTCGATCCCCTCGTGCCTCCCCTCTGGCCCGAGGGTACACGGGTCGAGACCAAGCCCGCGATCGATCAAGTGCTGCAAGACGCCGTACTCGCCGGTCCCGGTGCGCGCGCCATCGTGGTCGTCGATCACGGCCGCATCGTCGCCGAGCGCTACGCCGCCGGCTTCACGCCCACGACGCCGCTGCTCGGCTGGTCCATGACCAAGACTGTGACGGCGGGGGTCATCGGCATGCTCATCAAGGACGGCAAGCTGTCCCTCGAGCAAGCCGGATTCTGGCCGGGCACCGACGGCCGCGAAAAAATTCGCTTGAGCGACCTGCTCGCCATGTCGAGCGGCCTGCAATGGAATGAGGCCTACGGCGCAGTCTCCGATGTCACCAGCATGTTGTACCTGCAGCCCGACATGGCCGCCTTCGCGCGCTCGCCGATCTTGGCGCATCCGCCGGGCGAGGCGTGGCTGTACTCCAGCGGCACCGCCGTCATTCTGGCGCGCATCGCGCAGGATGCGCAGCCGCAGGACCTGGCATCGTTCATCAACGTGCGGCTCTTCGGACCCCTCGGAATGACCACGGCGACAATCGAGCCGGATGAGCACGGCAGCCTGGTGGGGTCTTCTTATATGTATGCCACCGCGCGCGACTGGGCCCGCTACGGTGAGTTCCTGTTGCGAGACGGAGTTTGGGAGGGACAACAATTGCTGCCCGCGGGCTACGTCGCCATGATGGCGGCCCCGGTCCCCGCCTCGCACGGCCAGTACGGCAAGGGCCAAACCTGGCTCTGGGGATCGGACGCCGCCACGCCCGGCGTGAATCCCGACGCCGCCTTCGGCATTCCGCCCGACACCTTCTGGATGTCCGGCCACGACGGCCAGAACATCGCCATCATCCAGTCGCGTCAGCTGGTCATCGTGCGCTTAGGCCTCACGCCCTACGCCGCCGGCTACTCGCCGCAACCCCTGGTGAAGGCCATCCTGGAAGCGCAGGCCTCCGGCGCCGCGCAAGCTTCGCAACCGGCGCAAATTCACTAGCAACACGCGGCGATTCGCTAGAATGCGCGCCCTATGAACGCGTTCTCCTTTTCCAGCTTCCTGCTCGCCTTCACCGCGCTGTTCTCCATCGTCAATCCCTTGTCGGGTGCCTTCATCTTTTTCGGCGCCACGCGCGAGCTCGATTCGAAGACCCGCTCGGCGACCGCGCGCTGGGTCGCGATCTATTCCTTCGCGATCGTGGCCGCATCGCTGTACATCGGCGCCTATGTATTGGGATTCTTCGGCGTCTCGCTGCCGGTGCTGCGCGTCGCGGGCGGCATCATCGTCGCCGCCGCCGGCTGGCGCATGCTCAATGCACCCGATGTGACCGAACAGCGTCGCAGCGAAACGCCGGAACCGAAGTCCATGGATGTGGCGCCGAGCCGGCTGGCGTTCTATCCGCTCACCATGCCGCTGACCACGGGTCCGGGCACCATTTCGGTGGCGATCTCGGTGGGCGCCGGCCGCCCCACCGGTTTCCACGTTTCACTGGTGGCCTTCTTCGTCGAAACGCTCGCCGCCACCGCGCTGCTGTCGGTGCTGATTTACGGCTTCTATCGAAACTCCGCGCGCCTCGCCAAGTGGATCGGTGCCACCGGCACCACCATCGTGGTGCGCCTGTCCGCGTTTCTGTTGTTTTGCATCGGCATCCAGGTCGCCTGGAACGGACTGTCCGAACTTTTACTCACGCTGCCGTTTCTGCTGACGCCGACTTGATGAAATCGACGAACGCGCGCAGGGGCGCCGGCACGAGGCGTCGGCCGGGATAGTAGAGAAAAGGCCCTGGAAAGTCCTGCCACCAAGGCTGAAGAATGGCCTCGAGTGCACCGCTGTCGAAATGCGGGCGCAGCCAGTCCTCGAAAAGATAAACGATGCCGGTGCCGGCGAGCGCCGCCTCGACCGCAAGATCCGTGGCCGCCCCGATCTGCACGAGGAGAGGCCCGGACGGATCGACCTGCACGATCTCGCCTTGGCGCTCGAACTCCCAGGTCGGCATGACGCCGCTGGTGAAGCGGCCACGCAGGCAGGCATGCTTCAGCAACTCGCGCGGGTGTTGAGGCCGGCCGTAACGATCAAGATAGGCGGGAGATGCGGCGGTCGCGAAGCGTTGGACGCGCGGCCTGATCGCCACCGCGATCATGTCTTTTTCCAAGCGCTCGCCGTAGCGAATTCCCGCGTCGCACCCGGCAGCGAGGACATCGACAAAGCTGTCGTCGGCGAATATCTCCAGTTTGATGTCTGGATAAGCCGCCAGGAAAGGCGGAACGATCGCGGGAAGCGTCAGGCGCACCGCGCTGACCGGGACATTGAGCCGCAACGTTCCCGCCGGCCGGCTGCGAAAACTATTCACCACGTCGAGGGCTGCGTGCACCTCATTCAACGCCGGTCCAAGGCGGCTGAGCAACCGCTCTCCCGCCTCGGTCGGCGCCACGCTGCGCGTCGTGCGGTGAAGCAGCCGCACACCCAATTCGGTTTCCAGCCGACGCACCGCCTCGCTGAGTCCGGAGGCACTGCCGCCGCTCGCCCGCGCGCCGTCACGAAAGCCCTTCGCGCGCGCAACGGCCAGGAATGCATTCAAGTCATTGAGATCAATATCCATTGTTCGGTATTTCGCACAACCCGTACGGATTATAGCCGATTGTGGAACGCCATGGACGCGCCTAGCATCACACCTCACTGAACTTATGAGGAATCGCAATCATGTCCAACTCCCATCAATCCGGCACTTTTAAGCTCGGCGACCGCATCGTAAATCGCATGGGCTACGGGGCCATGCAACTCGCGGGACGCGGCGTGTTCGGTCCGCCCAAGGATCGCGACGCGGCGTTGTCCGTATTGCGCGAGGCCGTTGCCAGCGGCGTGAATCACATCGACACCGCCGACTTCTACGGCCCACACGTGACCAACCAGATCATCCGCGAAGCACTTCACCCTTACCCCGATGATCTGGTCATCGTCACGAAGATTAGCGCGAGACGCGGCGAGGATGGATCATGGATTCCGGCCATGTCGCGCGACGAGCTGACCCAGGCGGTCCATGACAATCTTCGCCACTTAGGGTTGGACGTCCTGCCGGTCGTCAATCTGCGCAGCATGTTCGACGTGCACCACCCCGCAGAGGGTTCAATCGAGGCACCGCTTAGCGTCCTGGCCGATCTGCAGCGCCAGGGTCTGGTGCGACACATTGGGCTCAGCAACGTCACGGCCGCTCAAGTCGCCGAGGGCCGTCGGATCTGCGAGATCGTCTGTGTGCAAAACTATTACAACCTCGCGCATCGAGATGATGACGCATTGATCGATGACTTGAGCCTAAGCGGAATCGCGTACGTTCCGTTCTTCCCGCTCGGCGGGTTCACGCCCCTGCAGTCATCGACGCTGACCGATGCGGCAGCACGACTCGGAGTCACGCCGATGCAGGCCGCACTCGCCTGGCTGCTGCAGCGCGCCCCGAATATTTTTCTCATCCCCGGCACCGCGTCGGTCGCCCATTTGCGCGAGAACCTGGCCGCCGCGCCGTTGACGCTGCCGCCGCAAGTCTTGGCGGAATTGGACGAGATCGGCGCCGCAGCGGTGGCTTTGGAGCACTGAGAACCTCGGCGGGCGGAGTTCGACGCCTGTGTACGCTACCGCACAGCGGGAACCCGCACGTCGTGCAATTATTACATCGAACCGCCAACCTTGGGAGTGAATCGATGGATACCACTACTCAGGTTCTGCAGTTATTCTTCGTCGAGGGCTCATTGGAATCATCGGATGCGGTTTTGCCGATCGACGTGCGGGTCGATGATGATGTCGCGCGCTCAGAGGCCAACATTCTTCGGTGGATGGCGTATTTGCCCGAGGATTGCGTCCAGACGATGATTGCAATGGAATGGGATCTCAGCACATGAGCCCGCGTCAGGCGGCTACGGTGGTCGCCAGGTCCGCACCCAGCAGCTTCGCAAATTCATCGGCGACAATAGGTTTCTGGAAATAGTAGCCTTGTCCTTCGGCGCAGTTTTGCGCTTGCAGGGCTATAAATTGTTCCCGCGTTTCCACTCCCTCCGCGATGACCTGGAGATTGAAACTGCGCCCCAAATTAATCACCGCACTGACCAGTTTCGAGTCATCGGAGTCCGTGCAAATGCTGCTCAGAAACAAGATCTTCGGGAAGAGAGAGCTCTGACCAAAAGTAAGTTGACATAAGCGGCGTAGCGTACAGACGAAACGCTCGCTGTATAGATAGCTTAATAGACTCGCATATCCAAGGAAGGCCATGATCACAGATGCTCGCGCTCAAGTCGGCCTAATCGCCTCACTTCACTTGGAGGCTTTGTTCAAGACGGGTCATTTAGCGAGTGCCGGCGATCAGAGCAACCGGGTAACACACCCCGTAGCTGCGGCCCTACATTCAACGGAACAAGACTCACTGCAGCTACGACATCGTTTGGCAGTCATTCGGACCTTAGCCGTACGTGCCCAAGGTTTAACCATCAAGACTGATGTGGCTCAGGACGCATCAGGAGGACATCTACCGGAAGGACGTGTGGTCGTGATGATCAACGAGGGAGTGTATCGGTCAACTTGGTAAATCAGTTTTGGGAGTGCGGCAGCTCTTTTCCCGACAACGACTGGTGGTAACAATCCCTTCCCGCCGGCCTTCTAGGTTTCCTGCCGCACTCCATTTTAAAATCACGCGTTGAATATGCTCTACGCGGCTAATTGGTGCGGTAAGCAGTCGGTCGTACTCTTTCTTGACCACGGCATAGCACTCGCAAGTGCGCTTCTCCAGGCCTGCGCGGTCGAGCACTCGAATCCTGCCCTGTGTGTAATCAATAAGGCCGGCCGTCTGTAGTTTCAGTGCACCTTCGGTCGCGCCATTAAGAGGCACGCCGAGCATATGAGCGATCAGAGCCTGCGTCATCACCATTTCCGTGCCTTGAAGACGATCCAAGCTCAGCAGCAGCCAGCGACACAGTTGCTGG
>Ga0193753_10003722_pt1 | contig 11144 bp, 13 predicted proteins | sample H1c2metaG_FD_144925 | JGI IMG/M metagenome (GOLD analysis project Ga0193753, IMG submission 144925) | Soil microbial communities from a riparian zone of the East river system, Colorado, United States - H1c2 | ecosystem: Environmental > Terrestrial > Soil > Riparian zone | place: USA: East... | reverse complement strand
AGGTGACGAAACGCACTGACCGTCGTCGACGCTTGCATGTTCTCTTGTCCAATGGCTGGACGGTGCACGCTAGTCGGTGCGCCGCCCGCCCATCGGGAACGATGTCCTTGAGGAAACGAGAAGAAGATGCGCGCGAAGGAGCTGAAACCACTGATCGGACGTCTCAACGATGTCTGCCGTCGTGCCCTCGAAGCGACGGCTGGCGTTACGCCTCTGCGCACTCGCTACAATGTCGATTGAGAATGTCGCAGTGCAACCCGAGACACCGACTTCGACGGTTCAACGAAGGAGTTCGCCATGTCGACCGCTTCGTCCGAGTCCGCGCCGGTGCCCGTCGAGCGCGGTCCTTCATTGCCAGAATGCGGGGAGCGCCCTGCGCTGACGCCGCTGCCACGAATCTTTCGATCCACGCGGCTCGATAACGCCAGGCGCGCGATCCGCGCTGCCTTCGCGTTCGTAATCGTTGTCTTCCTCTCGATGGCCGGTGTCGCCTTCCCCGCCCGCGCGGCAGACGATGTAGAGAACAGCACGCCGACGGCCTGGTGGATCTACACCGGCCAGTCGCTGCAGGACATCAAGGCCACGCTGGATGCGAAGCGGGCGCGCATCGTGGACATTGCGGTCGACAACCCGAACGCCTTTACCGTCACGTACGTGCCCAATACGGGGCTCTACGCCAAAACTTGGTGGTTCTACGTCGGCATCGACGCCGCCGCGGTGGCCGCCAACCTGCAGGTCAACAAGGCGCGGCTGACGGCGCTCAAGGCCTACGACGCGGGCGGCGGCAACCTGCGCTTTGCGGTGGTGATGGTGGCCAACACGGGCGCCGACGCCAAGAGCTGGTGGTGGTACTACGGCAAGACGCCCGACGAGGTCGCCGCGCTCACCAAGGCCAACAACGCGCGGCTGGTAACGCTGCAGTCTTACGGGTCTGGAGCCAGCACCCGCTACGCCACGGTCATGATCGCCAACACCGGCGCCGACGCCAAGGGCTGGTGGTGGTATTTCAACGTCACTCCCAAGGCGATCGGTGATGCGGTCAACGGCAATCATGCGCGCCTTATCGGCCTGACGCCGGCGGGCAGCGGTAACTTTAACGCGGTGATGGAGTCCTGCCAGGGCGGCTGCCCAGGTTGGTGGTGGTACTACGGCGTCGACGGCAAGGGCGTGCTGGACCTGGCGATGGACAACGGCGCACGAGCCAGCACGGCGTCTAGCTACGCCTGCGCGACGGGCAAGTGCTTCGTCACCACAATGGTGGCCAACACGCCAAGCGACGTAGTCTCTTGCGACGACAAGGGCTGCATCTCTCAGGCCAAGCTGGTGCAGAACATCTGCGGCGCGCTGGCCGGCAAGGTCGAGGGCTATGCCTGCGAAGTGGGCGCGATGGCGCCCGGCTATGGCGGCAAAGCCCGCAGCGCGGTGGGCGGCGAGCTTGCCATGGCGCCGCACGTTTTGACGAACATCGCCAGTGTCTCCAAGACCATCACCGCGGTGGCCGTCATGAAGATGCTGGCGGGCAAGGGGCTCAGCGTCGACAACAAGATCTCGCCCTACATCTATTCGGACTGGAGCCAGGGCAGCAGCATCGGCACGCTCACCTTCCGCCATCTGCTCACGCACACGTCGGGCCTCGCGCAGGCAGGTAACTGCGGCAACGACATCACCTATTCCCTCCTTAAGAGCATGGTGGCCACGGGCGTCACGGCTGCCAACATCGGCAAGGCGAGCTATGGCAACTGCAACTTCGCGCTCATGCGCGAGCTGATGCTCGCTTTGAGCGGGGCGTCGCTCCAGCCCGATGGCTCGCAGCGGGCCTCGCAAAGCGCGAGCGCCTACATTGCCTACGTCAATGCACAGGTCCTGCAACCGGTGGGCGTGTCGCCGGGCGCGTGCAAGCCGCCATCCGGCAACGGCCACTTGCTGTCCTATTCCGACTCGACCGGCAACCAGGCCGGCACCGACTGGGGCGACTGGACGCTGTCGTGCGGAGGCGGCGGCTGGGTGCTGAGCACCAACGACATGTTCAGGGTGATGAACGACATCGCAACGGGCAACACCTTACTCACCACGGCGCAGCGCAAGCAGATGATCCAGGGCAACCTCGGCTGGGATAGCGCCGTACGCTCGGACTGCCCCGACCCTAACGTCTGCAAGAACGGCAGCCTGATCGACGGCTCGGGGCACCGGGTGTGGACCTACGCCGGCGTCCTCAAGTGCGATGTGCCGGTCGTGGTGACGGTCAACTCGCCACTGCCCTCGCCTTTCGAGACGGGGAGCGACATCATCGGACTGGTCAACAGCGCCCTGAGCAAGTCCTCAGTGCCGGGGTCGACCCGCAACTGCTTCTGAACCTTGGGGGCATTCATGCAGGACGGCGCGGCAAGCGACTGGAGAAGAGCGGAGTCCTGATTCAAACCGCCGAAGCCGCCGTCCTATCCTCGCCGCGCGGGACCGCCGGGATCGGCCGCCCGCCGCGGTAGGCCTCCAGCACAGCCCCCGCGCCGAGCCGGGCCCAGAGCCGGCCATCGCGCTCTGGGCTTCCCAGCTGAGTCACCGGGCGTGACTTTCCATATCTTTGCTTTTCCGGCGGTCCTTTGTAGCGCCCAGATAGTGTCACTTCGCTGCCAAAGTGGCGCAGCACTTGCGCGACCGCTCCACGGTTAATGCCGTTACTCAGCCACCCCTAACGGCTTTATGCCTCGTCAATCGCCTGTTCCGTCCAGGAGTCTGATGAAGTTTCCTCGACCTCAATCCAAAGAAAGGGGGGTCCCGTCGAGTTCTTCGGCTCGTTCTACCGCAATCAGCACAGCGAGGCCTTTCTTGTCGGGATCTCGATCTTTAACGCTGGATAAGCCGCTTCCGGATTTACTCATAGACCGGATCCGATCTGTGAAGCGGAGTAGCGCCATCGAAGCTTCGACGAAGCTGCGCCTTCTAACGGGCCGGCATTATAATCGTTCTAGCTTTGTAAAAATTTTACAGCAATAATAAGAGCTTAGAATAATTACTTAATGCTTTACATTAATATCGAGATAACGGAAACTAGTTCTCCCTTTTAAGAGAACTAAAACCAATGACGTTTTTCTTGAACAGCCAGGACAAGACGCTTCGAGAAGGCGTCGTCTTGGAGTGGGTCGGAGCGGAATTGAAATCTGGTTCGATCGCCACCGTAGACAACGGCTCTGCCCCATTACGCAGAGCGACCGTAACCGAAGTTGGCAGACCGGTGGACGAGCATGGCCGCCTTCTGGTGGACGTGGTGGCGAACGTAATGGTTGGCGGCGAGCGATTCGGGCTGCGCCAACTCTACGACGGCAAGGTCGGCTCGATCTGGGTGATTACAGGCGGACCCTACAGCGAACGACTCGCGGCGTTGTGCCTACTGAAAACTAGATCCGGCAGTATTCATGGTGAAGTCCTCCGAGGATCGGCGTCGAGGCAATGAAACCGAACCGCTGAACAGGGCGAACGAGCGGCGCGTCCTTAGCCAGGGATAGGTGCGTCCGGATATTGTTGTAATAGGCGGCATAGGCCTTGAGGACTTGGCGCAGGTGGGCTTCGCCAAAGATGATGACATGATCCAGACATTCTCGGCGGATCGAGCCAATCAACCTCTCCGCATGCCCATTCTGCCAGGGTGACCGCGGCGCAATCGGGTGGTCCCGGATGCCCATCGCCGCAAGACGCCGAGTGACGGCGAGGCCATAGGCGGCATCGCGGTCGCGTATGAGATGGGTGGGCGCACTATCCCACGGGAAGGCCTCGGTGATCTGGCGCGCGATCCACTCTGCTGTCGGATGGTCAGTGACGCTCAACGAGATCAGGCGTCGCCGCTCATGCCGCAGGATGACCAAGACGAACAGCAGCCGAAAGTTGATCGTCGGGACCACAAGGAAGTCCATGGCGCCGATACCGGCCACATGATTGCGCAAGAACGTCTTCCAAGTCTGGCCCGACCCGGGCCGATGCTTGGCCATGTACTTGGCGACGGTCGACTGTGCGACCTCGATCCCGAGCTTGAGCAGTTCGCCATGGATGCGCGGCGCGCCCCACAGCGAGTTCTCCACGCTCATCCGCCGGATCAGGCTGCGTACCTCAGCCGGAACCTTGGGCCTACCGCCACGGGAGCGTGACTTCCACCGCCAATAAGATCGGAATCCCGCTCGGTGCCATCGCACGATCGTGTCGGGTTGGATGATGACGGCGGCGTTCAGCAGCGACGGCACAAGGCGATAAAGCCAGACAAAGAGCAATCGGTCCGCTGGCGTGAGCCGTGGTTTGCCGGGAACCCGGTGCCGCAGCAGGTTCAGCTGATGGCGCAGGAAGACAATCTCGGCCTCCAGCCGCGCCTGCGACTTGAAAGGCGACGCCAAGACGTGAAGCAACAAGCCAAGCAACCAAACCATTCCGCCAAGACTAGCCGATCTGCCAGTCCACTACCGTGTGGATAGGGTTTGCAGTAGCGACAGGTTAGTCCAATTACCATTCGCAAAAGCCTTCACGAAGTTGCGGACGACTCGCTCGACGATGCCATCGCTGTTTCCCCCACGCTACTACCTACCTTTATGCGCCAGCCGGCGACCCTCGTCCGAAAGTCAGGCAGCGTCGCGGAAGTTGTTGCCGGGTGCGCTGGCGAAGCTCAAGTATCGGAAGCCGCTATGAACTGGGCCCGGTCCTGGTCGTCCAATAGTGCGGACCGCTGCTATTCCGGCTTCGCGGTCTTCTCAGCTTCTTCGGCACTTCCTGCAAGCTTTCGCCAGTTGACGGCGGCGGCCAGCATCACGTCGCGGTCTGCGTCCGAGAGCGCGAACTTGGCCAGATGATCGCACTGAACCGCGTGCCTGTAGCATTCGGCTGCTGTTTCCATGGTGACTTACCGTTTCTATAAGGGGGATCGCGGGACATTCTTAACTCAGATGCCACCGTCTCTCTGACGTTGGTGCTCAATTGAGCAACAGCCAACGATAGATCGACCCTAGGCGCAATGGGCAACGACGTCACGCCTGCCCTGTCAACCACGTCTCGCCGTCTTGGAAGTCGCCCACATAGCCGTGAGGCACATGAGCGGTCTCGTCCTATCTCCCCTTACGCGCCAGCCGGCGCCCCTCGTCCGTCAAGGCGGCCTTGCGCTCCGGCGGCTTGCCGCTCGTACCTTCAAGGATGACCCACCCGCGCTCAACTGCCCTCGCTATGGTTACCCGTAACTCGCCCATCCCATGCAACGCCCCCCACACCTTCGGCTGTCCGTCAGTAGCTTCGTAAAGCTTGTAGACGAAGTAGCGGGCGGCAACGTCGATCGTATCAGCGGTCTTGACGCGTTTTGGCGTGCTCTTGCTCTTGGGGATGTTGAAGGTCCTGTTGGCCATGCGCGTGATGATAGCCTAGCGCTCCCCAGCCCCAAGGCGTATCCTACTCACAATGGAACACCGCTGCGGGCCTGCTCGCGTCATCCCTCGACGCAGTTTCCATCGCAGCCAACTAGGGGACCAAGGCTGGCGAACTCACTCATCGCCACAAAGTAGTCTGCCGGTCTTGGTCCCGCCGATCGCAATCACTCCCACCTCTTAGTTGAAGCCTTTGGTGATGAGCTGGCGCCCTTCGACAGTCAGGCAGGCACTATGGCCCGCAACCGTCAACCAATTGCGATCGACGGCGTACTGAAGGGCCTCCTCAGTAGAGCCCGTGACCCTGGTCAGCTTGCGCCACTGCATCGGCAGACCATCGGTGGCCTCGTAGAGGGCCTTTACGATAGCTCGGGCACGCCTCTCGATCTCCGGGGCTGGTTTCTTGGCGACCTCGCGGGGCATCCAGGAGGAACGACCGGCGCGAGATAGGGTTCCCGCAAGGAGTCCATTCGAGACTCATGGAGTCATTTGGGGTCGTTCTGGTAGGGGGTTCGGCCGGTACGGCAGCCGGGCAGCGTCGCGGAAGTTGCTGCCGGGTGCGCTGGCGAAGCTACGTATCCTAAGCCGCTGTAGGCGACGAACCCCGTGCGCAATCCACATAGCGCCCGAGAGCATGTACCACGAACCGCACGACCTCGACCGCACAAAAGTGACCTTTGAACAGGCAGAAGGCCTAGAGCCTTTGCCCTCGCAGCTAAAGCCCAAGGAGCTGTCGGAAGAGCTTCGTGCCGGGTTCTGGGCCGTACTGAATCAGCACCTCGCGGCGGCGAGACAACATAATGAATTCGCCAAGACCACGATCCGAGAACCTTGGCGAACCATTCTCTTTGATATGCACGTCTGGCGAGACCACCTACCCGCAGACGAATTCCACGGATACTCGAAGGACGCGTTTAACAAGCTCAAGCCGATCATTCTGCACGGCTCCTACAGTGAAGTTTTTGGCTTGCTCCAGTGGATTCTTCGCCGGCAAGCATGTCAGCCGAGGCTGCCGAGCGCTTCACCTGGGGCCTTGTCGAGGTCGACCGCGAAACGGGCCTCTATCGTCGCGCCCAGTCAGATCCCGGGTTGGAGGCTTCGATCATCAAGGAAGCGAAATATCAGGAGAGCTTCTTGAGTTCGCCGCAAGCGGCTCCCCTCGGAAACCGACTGCGTTAGCTGGGGAGAGACCGCGCCCTCAGGTGCCTTCGGTGCACTGAGGGCGCGGTGGTCACTCATGCGGGCTTCGTCGGTGCGGCATCGCGCTCGGGCGCAGGCCCTGGCCCACTAGAAGGTCTCGCAGTGTCCCAAAGAGGACAGTCCCACCCCGCCTCGCAATCCTCGGCTATCTTCAGCAGCTCGGCTCACCATCGGAGAATGTGATGGCCACCAGAAAGTGCGCTGTCTACGAGCCGCCTGTCGCGAGCCGGCCCTACCTCGTCGTGGTGTTCTTCCCAGACGGGACACTTCAGGTGCAGCCATTCGCAAGCGCGGAGGATGCGGAGGCGTATGCCGAACAGGTGGCGCCCCCAGGGACGAGAGGCCCTGATTAGGGGTAGCTGGTAGACGTGGTCTCTGCGTCCGCCGTTCTGACCCGCTGTTGTCCTTTAGCGGTAAGCACCAAGCAACCGCCCATGTCGAGAGCCACCAGCCCCAGGGCGACCAGCGTGTCTTGATGGTGCTCCGGTACATGACGCGCAAAGCCTCGACCGACGCGGCGGAGCGCTGTCAATTCGGCCGGGCTCAGTACGGCCAGTGAACTGCGGTCGACCATGAAAAGCCCTCCCCGGCGCCTTGGCGCTACGCCTTCCTGAGCATCCGCAAGCGCTGGTACTTCACAAACTCCAGTTTGTCTTCCGGTGAGCCGCTCTCGGCTAGAACCGTGGTGGCAAGCTTGCCCGCCTCGACGAACGCCGCTTGCGCCGCCGCCTTCCCGCTTCCGGGCGCGATCCTCCACGCACGATACTTCATGCGCAGTTCATCGAGAATCGCCTGAGCAGCCGTCTTATTGTCGTCCATCGGTCGTCCTCTCTTGTTAGTCGTGAAGATACGACCAGCCGGGCCACGCACCAACGGCACCCGGCCGGGCCTGATCGCTCCAGCTACCAACTCCCCCGAAGGCCCTCTTGGCCTGTATGGAAAACCTGTATGGAACGCCATCGTAAAACGTTGATTTTACTGGGCCAAAAGGTAATGGCGGAGGATTGGAAACCCGGATCCAACGTTCTCCGTTTTTTGCCCACCAAGCGGGCAGCTTGCTTATGCTGCCCCCGCTACAACAGCGGCGCAGCTCGATGAAGGAGCCTGCGGCAGGTCCGCCAGTCAGCCACTCAGCATAGGCGATCCATCGTCTCGGGGACGCTCTTCGCCATTCTCGGCATCCTTCATGGCATTCTCCAGCGTTTCAACCCCGCTTCGATCAACCGGCGTACCGCCGCGCTTCGCGTGATGCCGAATTTTTTGGCGTAGGCATCCAGAGCGCCAGCAGTCGTAGCGGGCACACGGCCGGCAACTGCAACGTCGTTGCTTTGAGGCTTTCTGAGACGACCGTCTTTCTTGCGTTTGGGAGGCGTAGACATTCTGATAACAGGAATGCGGCTGAGCATCGTTGATAAGGACCTGAGGTATGACTCTTGCAGTATCCGGGCTCCACAATTTTGTTGTGAGGACACGCCAAATCGCGTTGAGATGCAATCTAGCTGGTCAGTCGGGCCTGAAACATGCCCGGACTGGCCAAAGGCGGTAGGCAATGCCGCCATATTTGTCAGCTTCGATGTACTTCTATGAGCTTGTACGGCCCAGCAACGATCATGTCTCGGATAGCGCTTCTTCCGCAACGGCGCGCGTTTCTGCATCTGGCTGCGGCGACGGTGCTGACAGCGCCCGGACGCGCCGTTGCTCAAGAGCGCCGCTTCACGATTGGATTCGCCAACCTCACTGACGATCCCGGTGCACGGATCGAAGGGCTCGGCTTCACCGGCGAAGACGTTCGTTCGAGCTTTGCGCTCGGCGCACGTAGTCTGCCGATCGACTTGGTGCTCTACGACAATGCACGCGAACGGGCAAAGACCATCGCCAACGCCGAAGATGCCGTGCGGCGCAAAGTCGACCTCTACATTCAATACTGCGACGATCAGGACGCGAACGAGGAAGTCGCTTGGCGGCTGGCGGCCGCGCGGATTCCCGTTCTGGCGGTCAATTTCCCGGTCGGCAGTGCGCCCCTCTACGCAGCGGACAATCGCGAGGCCGGCCGCCTCGCCGGCGACGCGCTGGGCAAATTTGCTTCGACGACGTGGCGCGGGCGGCTGCTGGCGGCCGCCATTCTGGGAGCCACCAAGGATCCGTCGAAGACCGTCCAAGCTCGCATCGCCGGGATCACCGAGGGACTGCGTCAGCAGCTTCCGGACGTGGTTCCCGTCCAGCTCGACAGCGGCGGCAACTTTCTGGACGCACAGGCGCAACTGCGACGCTTCCTGGCCAAGGAGAGCGGCACGATGGCCCTGGTGGCAACGCTCGACGACACCACGGCGCTTGCTGCGAAGCTCGCGGCCGAGACCGCGAGCCGGGTGCCCGACACCGTGATTGTCAGCCAAGGCTGCGACCCCTCGGTCCACGGCGGCGTAAGTTCCAACAAGGTGATCGATCCGAACAACCGCAACAGCATCGTGCTGGGTTCGGTGGCATATTTTCTCGATCGCTACGGCAGTGAGATCCTGCCTCTGGCCTTGAAGATGCTACGCGGTGAGCCCGTGCCGCCACGCTCGTTCACCGGCCACGTCCTGGTGACTGCAAAGAACGTGTTCAAAATCTACCCCCCGATCGACATCAACTGACCCGAGGTCGTTTCATCGAGGATTTGTCGGGGCAAGACCGTAGCGCAGCACAGCATTGGCCTCTTCACCATCGCGTTCAACGATGCCGAGGAGGCTGACGGATCCATCCGACGCGACGGCAACGGTCGGGTAGAGTCCGAGAGACGTAAGCTTTCCGCCATCCAAAAGCGGGTCGCCTGGCGCGACGACGCGCGTCACCTTGCCGGCGGCATTCATCAGGAAGACGCCGTCGAAGGTCTGCCCCTTGTCGGTTGCAGCGACGAACGCCAGCTCACCGGTATGGCTCATGGCTGGCCAGGCACCGAAGGACGCATAGACGCCACCGCCGGGCGCCGCCTGCCCTCTCGCCGCGATCGCCCGGCGGTCGGCGCCGTTGGCAACGAAGAAGCCGAAATCCGGCCCGCTCCCGTTGATGAAGGCGCCGAAGGCGACGCGACCGGAGTCGTCGAACCCGATCCGTTCGGAGAACCGGGCGAAGATGCCGCCCGTCGGCGCCGGATCGCCCGTGCCGAGCAAGAGATGTGCGGCCGCCTCGGCCGGCGCGACAAAGATGGCGCCGAGCGCCGGGCCCAGCTTGACCACGGCCGGAAACGCGACAGCACCCCTGTTGTTGACGACCGGCGCGCCGAAGCCGGCGAAGAAGCCGCCGCCTGGAGCCGGCTCCCCGACCACGGCGACTTTCGTGAGCTGATGGACGGCACCCACCTTTCGAGCGACGTAGATCACTTCGATGGTGTCGCGCCCGTGCCGCACCCAGGCGAGAAAGGCCACGTCACCGCGACTGTTGAGCGATACCGCCTCGAATTCGGCGAAAACACCGATGCCGCCGAGAATGACGGGCGCCTTCACGCCCGAAGAGGCGATCGTTCGCAGCTTGCCCTCGTTGGCGAGGAATACGCCGGCTGCCCCCCGGCCGCCGGCCAACGTGGCGATGAAGGCGACGCTGCCTTCGTCGTTCATGACAGGGGCCGGGCGCTCGCCGAAGCCGGCGATCAACTGACCTGCCTGGTCCGGAACAGGATCGCCAGCGACCGCAATGGGCGCGATCTTCCCGTCGGCCTTGGCGAGGAATATCCCCTCCTCCGATTGGCTCCGCCGGATGGTGGCGTAGAACGCGGTCTCGCCCCGGTTGTTGGAGGCCAGGACCATCGTCAGCAGCTGAAGGCCGAAGCGATCGAAGCTGCCGTTGAGACCCACAGGCTCATCGGCCATGGCCAGCGCGCGCAGCCCGACCCGCTGAGGTACGGGGGCCGGCGCTTGCGGTTGCGGCGTCTGGGCTTGGCCCGCGACCTTGGGGGATGATGCCGAGGCGAGCCCCGCCTCTCGCGGCGGCGTCAGGATCACCCAAAGCACGCCCATCCACAACGCGCCGATGGCTACAAGCGCCGTGCCCAAGCGGCGGCTTGTTGGGCCGAGAATCGAGCTTGTCGGCCATGAGCCCGGGGTTGATCGTCGCTGAGGGGCCTTCACGCGCATGGATCAGTTCTTCAGCATCGCCGCCTTGAGGGCGGAAATGTTGTGGCGGACCATTTTCAGGTAGCTGTCGGCTTCACCGCCCGGTTTCGACAAGGCATCGGAATAGAGCGTGCCGCCGATGCTTGCGCCGGCTTCCCGCGCCACGCGTTCGATCAAACGCGGATCGTTCATGTTCTCGATGAAGATCGCCTTCACCTTCGTCGTGCGGATTTGCTGGATCAGCCGGGCGATGTCTTCCGCCGAAGGATCGGTGTCGTTGACCATGCCGCGCGCCGGCGTCATCTCGATGTCATAGGCGCGAGCGAGATACTCGAAGGCGTCGTGAGAGGTGATGACGCGCCGCTTCGCGCTCGGTATCGCCGCGAGTTCGCTCTTCGCCCAGGCGTCGAGCGCACGGATCTCGCGTGCGTAGCCGTCCGCCTGCGTCCGATAGAAAGCGGTGTTGGCG
>Ga0193753_10003721_pt1 | contig 11147 bp, 6 predicted proteins | sample H1c2metaG_FD_144925 | JGI IMG/M metagenome (GOLD analysis project Ga0193753, IMG submission 144925) | Soil microbial communities from a riparian zone of the East river system, Colorado, United States - H1c2 | ecosystem: Environmental > Terrestrial > Soil > Riparian zone | place: USA: East River... | reverse complement strand
CGCCGTCCGAGGAGAGCGTGTCCATCGAGCGGCTGAACGTGTACGCCACGTTCGTCGTCAGCGTCTGTCGGATGCTCGCACGCAACTTCGCTTGCAGGCTGTGATACGTGGAGCGTCCGATGTTGGTGAGTTGCTGGAACCCGCCATTGCGATTGAGCCCGAGGAATGCTTCCGGCACGAAGAAATCGGGGTTGATGGCGCGTCCGAGCTTGTCGTAGATGTCGGTAAAGCCGTTCACGGGCGTCACGCGCGGGTCGATCGGGACGGCGAGGTTGACCTTTCCAAGCAGTCCGACGCCGCGCGAGCCGACGTAGCCCACGTCCAGCACCATGCCGCGCCGCAGCTCGTACTGCAGGCTCGACGTCCACTGCTGCAGATAGGGCGTCCGCAGCAACGGATCGATGAAGACGTTGCTCTTGGCGGTAAAGGGCTCTGACGCCGGGAACGGAGTGCCGTCGGCTCGCTGCCAGAACGGCGCGCCATTGGCGTCCACGCCGATGCGCACGTTCAGCGGAATCTGGAACGGGTTGATGTTGAGGCGCGGATACGGATCGGCCATGTTCGGCGGTGCCGGTACGTTCTGCAGGACGAAGAAGGGCGCGGCAAGCTGCAGATCGCGCTTGTAGCTCGCGCCGGTGCGCTCATAGAAGATGCCCCAGCCGCCGCGGATGACCACGCGTGGCGCAAACGACGGCTGCCAGGCGAGGCCGAGCCGCGGCGCTACGTTGTTGTAGTCGCCGCGCACCGTGGACTGGTACTTGGCCTCGTGAATCTGGCTCAAGTCGATCACTGTGCCTGGACTGACGTAGAGACCGAGCTGTAGCGGATCGAACCCAGGCTCGAAGAAGGGCGCATTCCCCGGCACCTGAAATCCCGGGGGCACGCCCAGCTCGGCGGCCGCATCAGGGAGGTAGTAGTTGCCCACGCGGCCGTTGCGCTCGGAGAAGGTGCCGAAGACGTCGTAGCGGAGCCCCGCGTTCAGTGTCAGCCCGCGGCCGATCCGCCAGTCGTCCTGGACGAAGCCGCCGATGTCGTGGGTGAAGTAGTTGCGTCGCGTGTCCCCCTGATCCAGGTCCGAGCCGCCGCCGGCGGCGCCATTTCCGGTGAAGAAGAGCACCCAGTTGTCGTAGTCCAGGTCGCCGTTGGTGCGCGCCATGTACTCGCCTTCGAGGCCGATGTGCCGGTATTCGACGCCGGTCTGCAACGAGTGGCGGCTGGTGATCAACGACCATTTGTCGGCCACGCTCCAGACGCGCTGGATGTCCCAGAAGTCCCACGCGTTGCCGATGCCGCCGGAGTTGCGCTGCGTGTTGATGTCAATCGTCGGCATCAGCGCGGCCAGGCCACCAATCGCGTGCTCGAGGGGGTTGTTGATGCCAAGCGTCGAGTTGAAGATGTCCCGGTTCTTCGCGATGCGCGTGTTCTGAAGGTCGTAGTAGCCGACGTTCGCCTCGTGCAGCACGCGCGAGCCGAACGCGTACGTGTTCGAGACCCCGCTGAGCCACGCTGGCGTCTGTCCCAGCGTCGGCGACGGTGACGCGTCGGCCCAGCCGAACGCCTCATCGACGTCCTGGACCGATCGGCTCACGGTGACGCGCGTCTGGTTGGACGTGCCAATCTGGTGCTGCACCGACAGGAATCCGGACATACCCTCCAGCTCGGTGGGTATCACCGTCTGCTGCAGATATTCGCGCCCGAAGGTACCGTTGCCTGGCAGGACCTGCTGCCCAGCCTGGGGCGACGGGATCAGGAATTGCCCGTCGCGCTTGACGTTCAGGATGTTGAGCGCCACCGGATGGATGTCCGCCGGCGTCAGCTCCCGGAACGCAAGGCGCGCCGGATCGGCAAAGAACTTGGCGATGAGGCCGGCCTGCTGCTCCGCCGGGAACGCGCGCAGGGCGTTCATGAAGTTCTGTGCGAAGCGCGGGTCGTCCTGGGCGCCGCTGCGGATCCACTCGTTGGCGGCGGCGGCAATCGTGCTGGCGTTTCGCACGTCGGTAAGCCCGGTCGGCAGCCCCGTGGCGGCGTTGGCATTCGAGGCATAGCCCGACTTGAATCCCTGCCGCTGCGCGGCGCCGAAAAACGTCGTCCGTCCGCGGCGCAGCGGACCACCGAGCGTGGCCGTGGCATCGTTCCGGCGGAATTCGGGCTTGGCGACGTTGGCGCGGTTCAGGAAGAATTCGTTCGCGTTCAGCCTTTCGTGCTGGAAGTAGTAGGCCCCGGACCCGGAGAAGCGGTCGCCTCCGGCCCGCGTGATCAGCGATACGTTGCCGCCGCCATTGCGTCCGGTGGCGGCCGAAGGCAGCGACGTTTGCACCTCCACTTCTTCGAGCGCCTCGAGCGGCAAGGCGACGCTGGCGCCCAGGCTCCCGCTGGAATTGAGCATGTTCGTCGCGTCGATGCCGTTGATGCGCAGCCCGTTGTTGGTGGGGCGGGCGCCGTTCACGCTTGGGTTGAGCGACTGCGAGGCGTCGTCGGCCTGCGTGCCGGGGGCAGTCGCGAGGTTGAGCCCCTTCCCGGTTCTGTCGGGCAACGGGGCGTTGACGCCAACCTCGCCCACGATCACGTGCGTGTAGTTGCGCGATGCACTGGGTAACTCCAGCAACTGGTCGCTCGAAAAGCTGGCCGTCTGGGTGGAGGTGGACACTTCCAGTGCCACGGCGGAGGCCGATACCTGCACCGACTCTCTGAGGCCGCCGATCGAGAGCGTTGCGCTCGCCACCGCGGTCGCCCCGGGATCGACGCGCACCGGCTGGCGCGCCGGCGTGAATCCCTCCAGCGCGAACTCGACGACGTAGGTGCCTGGGGCAAGCGGGGCCACGCGGAATGCGCCTTCCGCGTCGGTGATGGCGCTGGCGACCGTGCGAACGGGAGCGGCGGACTTGACCTCTACCGTGACGCCGGGAAGACGGGCGCCGCTGCTGTCAGCGACGGTCCCCGTGAGCGATCCGCGGGCCGGCTGCTGTGCAGCAGCGGGCGAGACGATCAACACACAGAGGGCGACGAGCGCCCAGCGCAATACAGGTGTCACAGATGTTCTCCTCCTGAGCAGGTGATGCCCGCGCCGCGGTGCGGGTCCAATCGGACCCGCCGTGGCAACGGGCACACTCACGCTACGCGCGAGGAGCGACGGAGCCGTCTCGATCGATCTACTTGGATGACAAATCGATCATGCGATCGTGTGAAGCCACTTGCCTGTGAGGCGAGGCGCCATGCCTATCTTTTTGCTCATCCATACAGAGTCGGGGCCACCGCTACCGCCTGAGACGCCTGCCAACCCATACATAAATTGGTTAACCCGTTCTGGGGATATGGCGAGAGCCACCTGTCAACCGGCGAAACGGAAGGTGTAAGATTCGCCGCGAACTGGATCCAACTCGTCCCGCAGGTAAGGAGCACTGATGAATCGCGCGTTGCCAACCGCTTTGGGCTTGTTCCTGCTCGTCATCGCGGCGCCCGCGTCGGCGCAGCTCTACGCCGCGAAGGACGCGCCTGTCGCGTATGGTCACCACCACCTCAACGTGACGAACATCGCGGAGCACAAGAAGTTCTTCGTCGACACGCTCGGCGGTGTGCCGATCACGCTGGCGGGCCGTGAGATCGTCAAGTTCCCGAACGTCCTCGTGTTCCTGCGCCAGCAAAACCCGACGGGCGGCACGAAGGGCACCTCGGTCAACCATCTCGGCTTCTCTGTGCCCAACCTTCGTCAGACGGTCGACAAGCTGAAGGCCAACGGCTACACGATGGTGACGCGTGAGGAAGCCCCGCCGATCTGGACGGTGAAGGACGACATCGGCACGCAAGCGGGCCGCGCCATCGCCATCGCGTTCGTCATGGGGCCGGACGCGCTGAAGGTCGAGATCGTCGAGAACAAAGAACAGACGACGCCCGTCGCCTTGCACCACGTGCACTTCGGCGGCCCGCAGAACGACGACATGCAGGCGTGGTACGTGAAAGTGTTTGGAGCGAAGCCCGGCGCACCAGGCGGTCAGTTCCCGACGGCGGCTCTGCCGGGCGTGGCCTTGAACTTCTCCCCGTCGCCGACGCCGGTCGTCGGCACGCAGGGCCGCGTCGTCGATCACATCGGCTTCGAGATCAAGAACCTGCCGGAGTTCCTCAAGAAGGTCGAAGCGATGGGCATCAAGCCCGTGAACGTGCGACAGGTGCCGGAGCTCAACGCGTCGATCGGGTTCATCACCGATCCGTGGGGCACGTACATCGAACTGACCGAGGGCTTGGACAAGATTCAATGAGGAGGAGAGCCATGGTCAGCCTGAAGCAGTGCGCAGTCGTCGCAGCAGCCGTCGGCACGATCGTCACCCTGGCAACGGTACCAACGACGGGCCAGGCACCCGCGCCCGCCGGTGCGTCCACGAAGGCCACCGTCCTCGACACTGGGGCGTTCACGCCGATGGTCGAGAACATGGACCGGTCTCTGGCCTTCTATCACGACGTCTTCGACATGGAGGTTCCGCCGCTGCCAGCGGCTGGTGGTCCGCGGCCCTACAACAATCCCAACCCGCGGCTGTTCAAGTTCTTCGACATCGCGGGCGCAAAGGAGCGCCACCAGTCCGCACGCGTTGGCGGCATCCGCACCGGCGTCGAGCCCATGGAGGTCCAGCAGGTTCCCTTCAAGACGATCGCGCTGCGCCTCCAGGACCCCGGCAACGCCACGCTGGTGTTGGTGGTGCGCGACATCGACGCCACGCTGGCGAAGGTCACGGCGGCGAAGTATCCGGTCGTCACGGCTGGCGGGGCGCCGGTGACACTGGGCGACGGCACGCGCGCCGTGATCGTCCGCGACGTCGACAACCGCTTCATCGAGATTCGGCAGCCAGGGTCGATACCCGCCACGGCGCCGGCCCACAACATCATCGATATCCGCGCGATGATCACGGTGGCCGACCTGGGGCGCACCACCCAGGTCTACCGCGACGTCTTCGGGTTCACGGTCGAGGGCGAGTCACCCTTCAGAGCCGAAAAGGCGGAGCGTGTGTTGACCGGCCTGACGTCGGTCGAAGAACGGCACGCGCGGGCCAGGGCGCGGGACTCGCAGCTGTGGATCGAATTCGTCGAGTTCAGGGGCGTGGATCGCACGCCGCTGAAGATGAAGATTCAAGACCGGGGCGCAACCCGGATCCAGCTGCGGACGCAGGGCATCGACACGCTGGTGGAGGATGCCAAGCGCGCCGGGCTGACGATCGCGACGGTCGGAGGGGCGGCCACACCAATTCCGCCCAACTTCAAGGGCGCGCTGGTCGTGGACCCGAACAACTTCTTCGTGTCGTTCTTCGAGCCGTGCGACGGCTGCGCGCCACGCGAGCTGCCGGCGGCCTCGCATTAGTGACAGGCCACTAACGGGAGGCCGGAGATGAGACACCACTCTATGAATGGCGCTCTGTACTGCACAGCCACCCTGCTCGCGCTCGGCCTTGGGAGTGCGGCCGTGAACGCCGCGCCACAAGCTGCCGCCGCGCGCCCGCCCGCCGCCGCGGCACCAGCCCCGGAGACCCGGCCGCCGCTTCTCTTCAAGGAAGAGTGGAAGGAGCCGGCCTTCACCGGCCAGCGGACCGACGAGAACCAGCGCGTCGAATTCGGCGTGGTGACGAACGCCAATCTCGAACTCAAGCTCTATGGGGCCGACTCGAAGGTCGTCCGGGCCGCCCGGCATGAGGGTCGCGTCGATCTGTGGACCGGTCTCGCCGCGTCGCCGATCGCCGTCATGCTGCGTGACAAGCGCAATTACGTGGACCTGACCGGCCTGGCGCGCCTGCGCTGGATGGTGCGCACCAACGCCATCCATACGCTCTACCCCGTCGTGAAGCTGGCCGATGGCTCGCTGATCGTGGGGAATCGCGCGATCACGACGAATGACGAGTTCTACGCCACGGAGGTCAGCTTCATGGGCATGCGGTGGTACAAGCTGGACCCCGTCAAGGTCGTGGTCATGACTGAAGTCGAGCATCCAGATTTGAAAAAGGTGGACGAAGTGGGCCTGGTCGCGCCCGGCGGCGGCCACGGCATCGCGAGCTCCGCAAACTTCTCTGGCGTGGAGCTCTTCGCGAAGGCGGTGCCACGATGACACGCCTGCAGACGCTGGGTACCGCCGTGCTGGTGCTGGCCTTCGCCGCGCTTGGCGCGCAGGCGCAGGTGCCGATGACACCCGGTCCGCTGACCGAGCAGGACAAGGCCGAGATCACCAAAATCTGGAGCACCTACCGCGACACCCTGTTCGCGTGCAACGGCGAGGGCTACGCCAACCTGTTCGCGACGCCGGGCGGCTACTTCGCGAGCGCCCCACGCGGCGAAGTGCGCGAGAAGCGAGCGCTGATGGAGATGGTCGTCGGCTACGACCGGTGCAAGCCCGACACGGGCAAGCCGTCGGCCGAACCCGCACCGAGCAACCCGACGCCGGTGGCTGGCGAAGCCGCCTCGCGGCTACCGGCCCCGGTCATCGAGCCGGCGCCCGAAGGCGCGAAGGCAAAGATCATCAACAGCCGCGGCGGCGGCTACTACGACGACGTCTACGTGAAGACGCCGACGGGCTGGAAGTTCAAGTCGCGCACCGTCATCTCCGATACGGAACTGGCGGCCGGCCTCCACACGCAGGACTTCATCGAGATTCGGGCGCTGGGCGGCGACGACCACGGCTACTTCGACGACCTGTTCGGCGAGTACAACAGTGCGCTCTTTCCGCGCGGCAGCGGCAAGGCAGACCTGCCCTTTCGGACGTCGGGCCTCAAGCTGACGCCGGAGAAGGACGGCACGGTACACGGCGTCGCCTACCTCCGCAACAACGGCGGCCACTACGAGGATGTGTACGTGAAGACCCCGCAGGGCTGGCGCATCAAGGAGCGGAAGTACTTCAAGCCCTGAGCGATCCTTGGGCAGGTGGGCAGGTAGGCGGCGGGGCTGAAGCCCCGCCCTACGAGTCCTACGGGGTAGCGTTGGGGCGAGGGGCCCCAGAACCGGCCTTGGCGGGCTCGGCGGCCTTCGCCGGCTCGTTCTCGGCCTTCTTCGCAGACTCGACCGCGGTGGGCGGCGCAGTAGCGCCCAGGTCCTTCAGCGCGACGACCACGTCTGGACGCAACTGGCGATTGCTACGGTCGATGCGCGACACCGCGATGGACAGCGGCGTCTGCCCGCGCTTGTTCTTCGGGTCGAGGCTGGCGCTGTGTGCGACCAGGTAGCGCACGATGTTGCCGCTGTGGGCGACGTGCAGCGCCGTGTCGCCCTGATCGTTGCCGATATTGGGGTCAAGGTGGAGCTCCTCGACGCACACCTTGACGGCGTTCAGCAGTTCCTCCGGAGTGCCCTTCTCGTACTCCAGGGCGTCGGCGTTGTGATCGCCACGCCGCCCGAAGCCGGCGGCCAGCATCAGCAGCGTCGTGCCGTTCTTCTGCTTCACGCTCGGGTCGGCGCCCGCCTTGAGCAGGACGTGCATCAGCGCGACGTCTCCGGAGGCGGCCGCGCGCATGAGCGGCGTCGTTCCTTCGCCCAGGCTCTGCGTGCTCGTGCTGTTGTGGCGCCGCAGCAGCGGCGTCTTCAGCTTCTGGTTCAGGTCGGCGCCGTGCGCCAGCAGTGCCTGCACCATGTCCTCGATGCCGAGGCGTCCAGACGCCTCGGGGTAGGGCCGGCCGTGCATGAACGGCAGCGTGTGCATGTCCACGGCGGCATAGAGCGCCGCCATGCCGCTCGAATCGGCGAGGTTGGGGTTGGCCCCCTTCTCAATCAGCAGCGCGGCCACGTCGTAGTGGCCGTTGATGATGGCGACAATCGTCGCCGTCATGCCGTCGGGATCCTGGACATTCAAGCTGGCGCCACCGCTGACCAGCGCCTGAGCGGATTCGAGCGCACCCGACCGCGCGGCGTACATGAGCGGGGTCATCGAGCCGACCGGAAGCGTCGTCTGGCCGGCGACCTTCCGGCCAAACTCCATCTTCTTGCCGGCGGCGTCGGCCTTGGCGCCGGCCTCCAGCAACAGCCGCACCGCATCGGCATGATTCTGCGCCGCCGCCCAGATCAGGGCGTTCTCGCCGAACCAGCGTTCCGTCGCGTTGGGATCGGCGCCGTGCGCCAGCAGCAGACGCATGGATTCGAGGTTTCCCGTCCGTGACGCGGTCATCAGGACGGTCTCGCCCTCCGGGTTCGCCCCTTTCGCATCGGCGCCCGCACGGAGGAGCGCGTCGATGATCTGCGGGTTGCCATTCTCCGCCGCGAGCTCGAGCGGCGTGGCGCCGTAGCGATTCGCCGCATTCGTGGCGCCCGCCCGCAGCAGCGCTTTCACCATCTCCAGGTCGTTGACGTCCACCGCCCAGTGCAGCGGGGTCGTCCCGTCGGGCTCGGTCTGGCGCACGGGTGCGCGCTGGCGAATGAGTGCGAGCGCCGCCCGGTGATCCTGGTTCTTGATCGCGGCAATCAGCGGCGTGTCGGCGCTCGCGGTCTCCGCCGCTCCGGCGAGCGTGACCGCGAACGCCGCCGCGAACGCGAGGCCTCTATAGCAGATTGACACGTCCCGTGCTTTCGCCGAAATGGTGCTCCGGGATGCCGAACATGTCGCCCACACCGACCCACAGGTTGCCGAGCGGCGTGTGATCCGGCGTGACGATGTGGCGATACCCCTTGCCCTGCCAGCCGCCCACCGCGACCAGGGGAAGCGGGTACGGCCCGTGCACGTTCGCGTTGCTCATGCCGCTGCCGTAGAACACCATCGAGTGATCCAGCAGCGTCCCGTCGCCGTCCGGCGTCGCCTTGAGCTTGGCGATGAACCTGGCGAACAGCGACATGTGGTAGGCGTTGAGCGAGGCGTGCATCATCTTCACGTCCGGCTTCTCGCGATGATGCGAGATCGTGTGATGCGGCTCGGTGATGCCGATTTCCGGATACGTCTTCATGCTCGCTTCGCGCGCCATCATGAAGCTGCCCACGCGGGTCAGGTCGGCCTGCCAGGCGACAGCCATCAGGTCGAACAGCAGGTGCGTATGCTCCTGGTACGACTCGGGCACACCGATCGGGGCGTCGAGCGACAGCTCCGCGCTGGAGTTGTTACGGGATTCGGTGCGCTGGATACGCTGCTCGATCTCGCGCACGTTGTCGAGATACTCGTCCAGACGTGCGCGATCCCGCGGCCCGAGGCCACGATTGAGATCGCCCAGATCCTCGGTCACCGAATCAAGGATGCTGGCATCCTGACGGGCGCGGACCGCCCGCTGCTCCGCGGTGCCTGGCCGGCCAAAGAGTCGCTCGAACACGACGCGCGGGTTGATCTCCATCGGCACCGGCGTCGTCTCGGACGACCAGGAGACGGTGTTCATGTAGGCGCAGGCGTAGCCGGGACTGCAACCACCGACATAACCGTCGAGGTTTTCGGTGGCCACTTCGAGGGACGGGAACGGCGTGTCGGCGCCGATCTGCCTGGCGATGACCTGATCGACGGTCTGGCCGAGGTGGAAATCCTGGCCTTCGGTCTTCCTTGCGATTGCTCCGCTCAGCCACGCGGCGGACGCGGTCGCGTGGCTGTCGTCGATGCCCGGGCGGTCCAGGTTGCTGACGACGACCAGATGCTCCTTGAACGGCTCGAGTGGCTTCAAGATCGGCGTGAAGTCGAAGCCGGTTCCCGCCTTGGCGGGCGTATAGCGCTCCATGATGGCGCCGTGCGGGATGTACACCGCTCCGAACCGCCGCTGCGGCGTTGCCGCCGTCTTCGCCAGCGCCGTAAAGGTCGGCACCATGGCGTCGAGGAGGGGCAGGGCCACCGCCGTGCCGAGGCCACGAAGAAACGTTCGGCGCGGCAAAGACAGCTTGCGAATCTGCATGGTTCCTACCTCAAAGGAACGCCGTCAAGGCGTTCCGGTAGATACTGCGCGGTTCGAAGCGCCGGGTCGCTTGCTCCCGCCTTCAACCGCATCTGAAACGCCGGGCTTTTCACCACGCCCAGCACGAGTGACGAGAACGTGTAGTTCCGCCGTGCGCCGTCGCGAACGATGTGCCGGACGGTCGGCATGTCCGGTGCCTCGACGCCACGCGCGATCGCGTAGGTCAGGAGCTTCTCGGTCAGCGTCCCGACGAACACTTCGGGACGCTTGAGCAGCGCCTGTCGCAGTTGCACGACGCCGTCCACGTGGGTGCCGTCGAGCAGGTCGCCACTGGCGTCGATCGGACCGGCCGCATCCCTGGCGCGCCAGCGTCCGATCGCGTCGAAATTTTCCAGCGCCAGCCCGATCGGATCCATCAGCTTGTGACAGCTGGCGCAAACCGCGTTGGCCCGGTGCCTGGCCATCTGGTCGCGCATCGACCTCGGCTCCGTGCCCGCCGAATCGGAGAGCGGCGGCACGACGGCCGGCGGTGACGGCGGCGGCATGCCCTGGAGGTTGTCGAGAATCCACTTGCCGCGCACCACAGGCGAGGTCCGGTCGGCGTTGGACGTCAGCGCCAGGATCGCGCCCTTGCCGAGCAGGCCCTTCCGCGCGTCGTCGGTGACGGGCACACGGCGGAACTGGCTGCCGTACACGCCCGGGATGCCGTAGTGGCGAGCGAGGCGCTCGTCGACGAAGGTGTAATCGGCGGTCAGCAGTTCGACGACGCTGCGGTCGTTCTGCATGATGGCCCCGAACAGCAGCTCGACCTCGCGGCGGAAGGCCTGGCGCAGGTTGTCGTCGAATTCCGGGAAGAGGTCGTTGTCGGGCGTGACACGCTGCAGGTTGCGCAGCTGCAGCCATTGGGCGGCGAAGTTCTCGACCAGCGCGTGCGACCGCCCGTCCCGAAGCATCCGGCGGACCTGCTGCTCGACCACCGCCGGCTCGCGCAGCCGGTCTTTCGCCGCCAGCGTCAGGAGCTCTTCGTCGGGAATGCTGCTCCAGAGGAAGAACGACAGACGCGAGGCCAGCTCGACGTCGCTGATGCGATACGCGGTGCCGGCCGGCACGTTGTCGGGATCGCGCTCGACGCGCAGCACGAACTTCGGGCTGGCCAGGATGCGCTGCAACGCCAGCTGAATGCCCGAGTCGAAGCTGCCATTGGTGCGCCCGCGACGGTAGAAGTCCATCGCGCGCGTCACGTCCTGCGCCGACGCCGGCTGCCGGTACGCCCGGCGGACGAGCGAGGTCAGAATCTGGCGGGCGCACGGTTCCTCTTGCGCCTCCGCGATC
>Ga0193753_10003720_pt1 | contig 11148 bp, 9 predicted proteins | sample H1c2metaG_FD_144925 | JGI IMG/M metagenome (GOLD analysis project Ga0193753, IMG submission 144925) | Soil microbial communities from a riparian zone of the East river system, Colorado, United States - H1c2 | ecosystem: Environmental > Terrestrial > Soil > Riparian zone | place: USA: East River... | reverse complement strand
CGCGCAGTTCGACGCGGCCTGCGGCCATCTGCAGGCGGCGCTGAACCAGCTTGAAGTTTCCGCGGCCTTGTCCGCCCGGATCATGGGCATGGTCTTCGCGACCCGCGACGAAGCGACCGGTGGCGCTGCTGCGCCCGCCGCCGCTGCCGCGAGCGACGCTGTGGCCGCAACCGAGCCCGCGGCAAAGCCCAAGGCTGCCGCGAAGAAGGAAGGCGGTTCCGAGGAATCGGTCGCCAACCAGACCATCCGCGTCAATGTCGAGCTGCTCGAGAACCTGATGACCATGGTCAGCGAGCTCGTGCTGACCCGCAACCAGGTCCTGCAGATCCTCCGGAAGCAGAAGGACAGCGAGTTCGCCGCCCCGCTGCAGCGTCTCAATCACGTGACTTCCGAATTGCAGGAAGGCGTGATGAAGACCCGCATGCAGCCGATCGGCAATGCCTGGGCCAAGCTGCCGCGCCTGGTACGCGACCTTAGTCACGAATTGAAGAAGAAGATCGACCTGGTGATGATCGGTCAGGACACCGAGCTCGACCGCCAGGTGCTCGAGATGATCAAGGACCCGCTGACGCATATGGTGCGGAACTCGGGCGACCATGGTCTCGAGACGCCGGAAGAGCGGCGCCGCATCGGCAAGCCGGAAACCGGCAAGATCACGCTCAACGCCTATCACGAGGGCGGCCACATCGTCATCGAGATCTCCGACGACGGCAAGGGCCTGCCGATGGAGAAGATCAAGGCGAAGATCGTCGCCAACAATCTCGCGACCGAGAGCGAGTTGGACGCGATGAGTGACCAGCAGATCCAGCAGTACATCTTCAAGGCCGGCTTCTCGACCGCTGCTGCCGTCACCAGCGTCTCCGGGCGCGGCGTCGGTATGGACGTGGTCAAGACCAACATCGAGAAGATCGGCGGCACCGTCGAGCTCCGCTCGATCGAAGGCAAGGGTGCCACCTTCTCGATCAAGATCCCGCTGACCCTTGCGATCGTCTCGGCCCTGGTGGTCGAGTGCGCCGGTGAGCGCTTCGCGATCCCGCAGATCAGCGTGGTCGAGCTGGTGCGCGCGACGGCGAACGGCGAGTTGAAGGTCGAGAAGATCAAGGACACACCGGTCCTGCGCCTGCGCAACAAGCTGCTGCCGTTGGTTTCGCTTCGCGATAAACTGGAACTGACCGAAGGCAAGGAAACCAACGAGAACGACACGTTCATCGTTGTGACTCAGGTCGGAACCTACAACTTCGGCATCATGGTCGATCGCGTGTTCGACACCGAGGAAATCGTGGTGAAGCCGGTGGCGCCGATCCTGCGCCATATCCCGATGTTCTCGGGCAACACCATTCTCGGCGACGGCAGCGTGATCATGATCCTCGATCCCAACGGGATCGCGGAGGCTTCCGGCCAGATCGGCATTTCGGAGCCCGACTCCACCGACGCCAAGAGCGCCAAGTCGCGCGCGCACGACGAGGAGCAGGTTCCACTGCTGCTGTTCCGCACCAGTTCGGGCGTGCCGATGGCGGTCCCGCTGGCGCTGGTCTCACGGCTCGAAGAGATCGAGCGCAAGACCATCGAGCGCTCCAACGACCGCTGGGTCGTGCAGTATCGCGGCCAGCTGATGCCGCTGATCCCGATGAACCACGATCAGGAAATGGGCGGCGAAAAGCAAGGGCGCCAGCCGGTTCTGGTGTTCGCCGATCGCGACCATTCCATGGGATTGATGGTCGACGAGATCGTCGATATCGTCGAGGCCAAGCTCAACGTCGACCTGGCTGCCGAGCAGCCGGGGCGCATCGGCTCGGCGATCATCGCCGGCCAGGCGACCGAGATCGTCGATGCCGGCTACTACCTTAGCCAGGCCTTCAAAGACTGGTTCGGCTCGCAGCAGCAAGATGCCGTCGAAACCGGAAAGCGCCGCCGCGTGCTGCTGGTCGATGACAGTGCCTTCTTCCGCAACCTCCTGGCGCCGCAGCTCACCGCGGCGGGCTTCCAGGTGATCGCCATGGATTCCGCCGACAAGGCGCTCTCCTTGAGCGAAGCGGGCGAGGAGTTCGATCTGATCATCAGCGACATCGAGATGCCGGGGATGAACGGTTTCGAGTTCTGCGAATCCGTGAAGAAGAATGCACGCTGGCAGGCGACGCCGATCATCGCGCTTTCGTCCCACGCCAGTCCGAAGGATATTGCGCGCGGCCGCCAGGTCGGCTTTGACGACTATGTCGCCAAGTACGATCGTGACGGCCTGGTTCACACCATGAACGAAGCGCTTGCCGAACTGATGAGAGGTGCCGCATGAGCCGCCACGAAGAAATCGGGACCGAAGCCGCCACGAACGGTTCCAAGATCGGATCCACCGAAAACCGCGACTACGTGACCATGTCGATTGGCGGCCAGCTGTTCGGCATCCCAGTCCTCAAGGTCCAGGATGTTCTTGGGACGCAAACCATCACCCGCGTGCCCTTGGCTCCGGTCGAGGTCGCGGGCTCGCTGAACCTGCGTGGTCGGATCGTCACCGCCGTCGATGTTCGTCTCCGCCTTGGCCTGCCGAAGCGCGAGAACGACAAGGCTGCGATGTCCGTGGTCGTCGAGCATGAAAACGAGCTCTACAGCCTGCTGGTGGACAGCGTCGGCGAGGTGCTGAGCCTGGAAAGCCGGGACTATCAGCGGAACCCGCCCACTCTCAATCCGAGGTTACGCGAGTTCTCGGATGGGATATACCGTTTGAACGATTCCCTGCTCGTGGTCCTCAGCGTCTCTTCGCTCCTTAACTTCGGTAACCGGGCGGACGCCGCGTAATCTTTCAAGTATGATTGTGTTGATGGGCCGTGCTGCGGGCGAGCGGGATGAGATGAGGGCCCGGTTCGCCCGATCGGCAGACGGAGACTGCGCTTATGAAGTCGTGCTTGATCGTCGATGATTCCAAGGTCGTTCGGATGGTGGCCCGCAAGATCATTGAGGGCCTCAACTTCGCGATCGAGGAAGCGGATAACGGCCAGTCCGCGATGGACCAGTGTCTGAAGCGGATGCCCGACGCGATCCTGCTCGACTGGAACATGCCCGTCATGAGCGGCATCGATTTCCTGCGAAACCTGCGCCAGATGCCGGGCGGCCAGACGCCCGTGGTCGTGTTCTGCACCACTGAAAATGACATTCAGCACATTCAAGAGGCGATCAGCGCCGGCGCGAACGAGTACATCATGAAGCCCTTCGACAGCGAGATCATCGAGTCGAAGTTCAGCCAGGTCGGACTTCTTTAACGTTAATAACTAAAAGGCTTCGATACCAGGGATGCGGCCTGAAACGAAACCAGCAGTCGCTGCGGGCGGCGGACCCTATCGGGTCATGGTGGTGGATGACTCTGCGGTCATTCGCGGCCTGCTGACCAAGACTCTTGAAACCGACCCCGAGATCAAGGTGGTGTCGACGGTCGGCAACGGCCAGGCGGCGGTCGATGCGCTGAAGCGTTTCGATATCGACGTCATCGTGCTCGACATCGAGATGCCGGTGATGGACGGGTTGACCGCTTTGCCGAAGCTCTTGGAAGCACGCGCCGGCGTCCAGATCATCATGGCCTCGACCCTGACCTTGAAGGGCGCTTCAGTCAGTATGAAGGCGCTGTCGCTCGGCGCCGCCGATTATCTGTCGAAACCGACCACGACCACCGGCATCAGCACGGCCCAGGATTTCAAGCGCGATCTGGTCGAGAAGGTGAAGAGCTGGGGCCTGGTTGCGCGCCGCAAGCGCGGCCTACCGCCGGGCACCGCCGCCGCGCCGGGTTCGAACGTTCCGCCGCCGCCGAAGAAGCTTTACCCCGGCCAGGTCACGCTGCGCCCTGCCGCCGTCGTTCCAGGGAAGGTCGACTGCCTGGCGATCGGCTCCTCGACCGGCGGACCGCAGGCTTTGTTCGCTGTGTTCCGCGCCTTGGGTCGGATCGATCGCATGCCGGTCTTCGTGACCCAGCATATGCCGGCGACCTTCACCACCATTCTCGCCGAGCATCTCGCCCAGGCCTCCGGTATGCCGGCGGCCGAGGCCAAGGACGGCGAGCCGGCACTTCCCGGTCGGATCTACGTCGCGCCCGGCGATTTCCACATGACCGTGGAGAGCCAGGGCGGGAGCCTGGTGGTCCGGCTCAACAAGAACCCGCCTGAGAACTTCTGTCGTCCCGCAGTCGATCCCATGCTGCGCTCGATTGCCAAGGCCTATGGCAACCGCACTCTGTTTGTCATGCTAACCGGAATGGGGCAGGATGGCTTGAAAGGGGCTCGGGAGCTCATTGCCGCGGGGAGCACCGTTATCGCGCAGGATGAATCCAGCAGTGTCGTTTGGGGCATGCCGGGCGCCGTTGCGTCGGCCGGACTCTGCACCGCCGTGCTGCCGCTCAACGAGATCGGGGCCTACGTCAAGAAGGCCCTGATGAGGTCGGCGGCATGACCGTGACGGATTTCGATTTTATCTGTCAGATTCTGAAGCAGCGCTCCGGCCTGGTGCTTGGCAACGACAAGGCCTACCTGCTCGAGAGCCGGCTGTTGCCGGTCGCGCGCAAGTACAAGCTCGCCTCGTTCGAGGACCTCGTCCGCCTGATCCGCGTCAAGAGCGACGAACTGGTGATCAAGGACGTGGTCGAGGCGATGACCACGAACGAGTCCTTCTTCTTCCGCGACACCAAGCCGTTCGATCAGTTCAAGCAGATCGTCCTGCCGACCATGATGGCGGCACGTCCGAACAAGCACATCCGGATCTGGAGCGCCGCGGCTTCGAGCGGCCAGGAATGCTATTCGCTGGCGATGATCCTCTCCGAGATGTCGGCGCAACTCGCCGGCTGGAAGATCGAGATTCTCGGCACCGATCTTTCGACCGAGATTCTTGACCGCGCCAAGGAAGGCGTCTACTCGCAGTTCGAGGCACAGCGTGGCCTGCCAATCTCGCTGCTGGTGAAGTACTTCACCCAGGTCGGCGATCGCTGGCAGGTCAACCAGAAGATCCGCAGCATGGTGCAGTACAAGGAATTCAACCTGCTGAACGACCCTCGGGCGCTCGGCAAGTTCGACGTCGTGTTCTGCCGCAACGTGCTGATCTATTTCGACCAGCCGACCAAGGCGAAGATCCTGAACAACGTGTCGGGGCTGATGCCGAATGACGGCTATCTGTTCCTCGGCGGCGCCGAGACCGTGCTCGGCATCACCGATAAGTTCCAGCTCCTTGCCGGCCAGCGCGGCGTCTATGGCCTGACCGCCGGTCAGGCGTCGGCCGCGGCGAAGCCCGCTACGGCTCCGGGCGCGCTGCGCGCGTAGCCCTCAAACGCCATGCCCGGGCTTTTGACCCGGGCATCTGCTTTAGAAAATAATGGGGTGAGAGATGCGCGGATCACGCCCGCGCATGACGACGTTCTTTTAAGCGCTCTCGGCCTTGGCTGGCTGAGCGGCGGTCTCGGGATCGCGCAGAACGTAGCCGCGGCCCCAGACCGTCTCGATGTAGTTCTCGCCGCCGGTCGAAGTTGAGAGCTTCTTGCGGAGCTTGCAGACGAAGACGTCGATGATCTTCAGCTCCGGCTCGTCCATCCCGCCATAGAGATGGTTCAAGAACATCTCCTTCGTCAGGGTCGTGCCTTTGCGGAGGCTGAGAAGTTCCAGAATGCCGTATTCCTTGCCGGTCAGATGGAGCGGCGCGCCGCTCACCTCGACGGTGCGGGTGTCGAGATTGACCACCAGCTTGCCGGTCTTGATCACCGAATCCGAATGACCCTTGGAGCGGCGGACGATCGCCTGGATACGGGCGATCAGCTCGCGACGGTCGAACGGCTTAGTCAGATAATCATCGGCGCCGAACCCGAGACCCTTAATCTTGCTGTCGAGCTCGGAAAGACCCGAGAGGATCAGGATCGGAGTGTTAACACGCGAGCTCCTGAGCCGGCGCAACACTTCATATCCGTCGATATCGGGCAGCATGAGATCGAGCAGGATGATGTCATAATCATAGAGCTTGCCGATCTCGAGACCGTCTTCGCCCAGATTGGTCGAATCAACGATGTAACCTTCTGCCTTCAGCATCAACTCGATGCTCTTGGCTGTATTGGTATCGTCTTCGACTAACAGCACGCGCATGGCTGCACCCTTTCGTGCACTATTTTGCCACCGGTGTGACCCTGTGCATATTAACCATTTGGGCGGCCCGTTGTAAAGGATTGCCTGGCCGACCCGGGTCCCACCAGACTTAGTTCCTAAGTGGCTGATTTGTCCGGAAAGTTAAGACATTCTCCCAGGGCAGCATTAACCGAGGGTTAACGCCGTTTGTTTAGTGTTGGCCGCATTCGGAACCCCGGGATGGCGCTGAAGCAAACTCTTGATCAAGACACTTGAACCATTGATGCGGGAATTGGCCCGCGTGTCGGACGTGACCGTCTATGGCAAGGTCGCTGCGATTCTTGGCATGCTGGTCGAGATTGCCGGCTTGGAGGAATCCCTGTCCATTGGTTCGCGGGTCGACCTGGTCGATCGGAAGGGCAACCGCGTCCCCAGCGAGGTGGTCGGCTTCCGTGACGGTCGGGCGCTCGCCATGTCCTTCGGCTCGTTGGATGGGGTCGGTCTCGGCAGCCGGGCGGTCCTGGTTCATGACGAGCCGGCGATCCGGCCGACCAATGCCTGGCTCGGCCGGGTGGTGAATGCCCTGGGCGAACCGATCGACGGCAAGGGTCCGCTCCCGCTCGGGAACAGGCCCTGCCGGATCCGCAACGCTCCGCCGCCGGCGCATCTGCGCGCAAGGGTCGGCGGCAAGATCGATCTCGGCGTCCGCTGCATCAACACCTTCACCACGGTCTGTCAGGGGCAACGCCTCGGCATCTTCGCGGCTTCCGGCATCGGCAAGTCGGTCACTATGTCGATGATGGCGAAATACACCTCGCTCGACGTGAACGTGATCGGCCTGATCGGCGAGCGCGGCCGCGAGGTGCAGGAATTCATCGAGGACGAACTCGGTCCCGAAGGCCTCGCGCGGAGCATCGTCATCGTCGCGACCTCGGATGAATCCCCGCTGCTGCGCCGCCAGGCGGCTCAGATGACATTGACCATGGCCGAGTTCTTCCGCGACCAGGGCAAGAACGTGCTCTGCATGATGGATTCGGTCACGCGCTTCGCCATGGCCTTGCGCGAAATCGGCCTCTCGGCCGGCGAGCCGCCGGCCAGCAAGGGCTACACGCCGTCGGTCTTCGCCGGTCTGCCGCGCCTTCTGGAGCGCGCCGGACCGGGCCTGGTCGGTTCGGGCAGCATCACCGGCCTGTTCACCGTGCTGGTCGAGGGCGACGACCACGACGAGCCGGTGGCGGATGCCTGCCGCGGTATTCTCGATGGCCACATCGTGCTCGAGCGCTCGATCGCCGAGCGCGGGCGTTATCCGGCGATCAACGTGCTGCGTTCGCTGTCGCGCACCATGCCGAACTGCAACAACGAGCAGCAGATCGACATGATCCGGGTCGCCCGCCAGAACATGTCGGTCTATGACGACATGGCGGAGTTGATCCGCCTCGGCGCCTATCGCCGCGGCACCGATCCGACGGTGGATCGCGCCATCGAGCTCAGGCCGGCGTTGGAAAAGTTCCTCAGCCAGCGCAAGAGCGAGCGCTCCGATCTCGAGAGCGGCTATGAGGAACTGGCTGCCATCGTCGACATGCCCTATGACGGGGCGGTGGGTCCCACGCAGGATCCGATCGCTGGTGAGGCCGGCCAATGAGCGGCCTCGACCAGATGCTGCGTCTCCAGAAATGGACGCTGGACGAGAAGCGCCGGCAGGCGACCGATCTCGAGGCGCTGATCGACCGGCTGCGCGGCGATGTCCGCCGACTGGATGACGAGGTCGCCAACGAGGTCGAGGTTGCGCGCAACGACCTCGAGCTGCAGCGTGTCCTGCCCGATTACAAGCGCGTGATGGCGGAGCGCCGGGCGCGGATCGAGAAGTCGATCGCCGACCTGGCTTCCGAATTGGCCAAGCTTCGCGACCAGATCATGGAATCCTTCGCCGAGTTGAAGAAGACCGAGCAGACCATCGCCAACCGCGCGCAACGCCAGCGGGTCGCCCAGCGCCGCCGGGAGCAGAGCCGCGCCGACGAGGTCGGATTGCAGCTTCATCGCCGCAAGAAAGACACCACGCTCTAGGCGACGTCCGTTCCCGACAACCTTCCTGAAATTCGCTTCCCACAAGCTGGAACTCGCTCCCGCTGCGCCGATTATCCTGTTGTGAAACTGGACCAATCGAGGAGGGAGACATGGCACAGGCCATTCCGCGCAGCCAACAGACCTTGAAGAAGGACGAGACCGTCAATCTGATCTCGGCATCCAAGGTCAATGGAACGAAGCTCTTTAACAGCAAGGGCGAACGGGCCGGCGAAGTCGAAGACATCATGATCGACAAGGTTTCCGGCCATGTCGCATACGCCGTTGCGGCGTTCGGCGGTTTTCTGGGTCTCGGCGAAACGCGGCGCGCCATTCCGTGGAGCGTTCTGCACTATGACACCAGTCTCGACGGCTACGTCGCCAATGTCGACGATTCAGTCCTGAAGGATGCACCCAATGAGATCCCGGGTGACGACAAGTATTCCCGTGACCTCGAATGGAACTCGCGGGTCTACAGCCATTTCGGTGTCCCGCCTTACTGGATCTGAGCAGTCACCCACGCGCCGCTAGGGCGCGCGGGATTCTTTTTTGGAGATAATTATGAATAGGAAGATGAATTTGATGGCAGTGGCCTGCTGATCGGCAGCGTTATCACAGTCCTGGCTGCCGCGCAGCCGGTCCTTGCGCAGGATGCGACCACCACCGCGCCGGCCGCCAAGCCGGCGGCAACCAGCGTCGAGGCCTCAACCAATCTCGGCGTGACCGCGGTTGATGCCGGCAAGCTGATCGGGGAGGACGTGGTCGATGGCAACGGAAAGACCGTCGGCGAGATCGAGAGCGTTATCGTCGATACGAAGGGCAAGGTGACGTCGGTCGTTCTGGACGTCAGCGGTTGGCTGGAATCCAAGAAGCTGATCGCGATTCAATGGAAGAATCTGAAGTCCGATTCGGATGGCAAGATCCACACCAGCCTGACCAAGGAGAGCGCGAAGGCAGCGGCGGACTACGCGTATAGCACCGATTCGAACCGCGGCAAGGTGCTGAACGAATCCGGCCAGGTCTATGCCGCGGACGGCACGCAGGAGCCCTCCACAGCCAGCATGACAGAGAACGGTACTGCCATCGACAATACGACGCAGAATGCGGACGGCTCGTTCAACGCGAGCAAGGTCGTGGGCCTCTCGGTGGTCAACAATGCCAATGACAGCATCGGCAAGATCAGCGAAGTGTTGCTCGATCAGTCGGGCAGGGTCTCGGGCGTCGTGGTCGATGTCGGCGGCTTCCTCGGCATCGGTACGCATCCGGCGAAGCTCGGCTGGAATCAGGTCGAGCTGCTCAATAAGGACGGGTCGCTGCAGGCGGTCGTCAATATGGACAAGAACGCCTTGAAGCAGATGCCGGAGTACAGGGCGTCGAACGGCTAGGACGCATTTGCGCTCGGCGAAGGCCGGTGGTTCGCTCCACCGGCCTTTTTTCCTTGGTTATGCCGTCAAGTGATCGTGAGACTTCCGCAGCTCGTCCAACGGCGAGACCGGGAAGACTTCGACCGTGCGGAATTCCAGGGCGCCGGTGGCACCGCCGACCTCAAGCGCATTCTCGAAGATCCCGATGATTTCCTGGCGCTGGTTGCGGGAGAGGCGGCTGCGACTGCGGATCATCAAGTCGAAGCGCTTGCCGCGGATTAGGCCGTCGAGCTGGAAGGCGCCGAGCGCCGCGAAGTTCACATCGACCAGGAAGCGTGTGCCCTGGTCCTTCTTGTCCTTCTCGCCGCCGCCGCCGTTGTGGCGGTAGTAGAGGTTGATCTGTGTGAGGCCTATCCTCGGGTCGTAGACCGGCAGAAACAGGGCGCGCCAATCGACTGACGATCGATCCTTGGCGAGATCGGAAAGCTGGGTGAATTCCTCCTTGAGGCGCTTCACCATGTCTTCCTTGTCGGCCGGCAGCTTGCGCGATGCGAGCATCGGTCCCAACAGTTTCTCGATATCGCCGGTGCGGAGTGCGGCCATCGCGGTCGCCAGCCCTGCAGCGAGCTTCGACCCGGTTTGCGGGATGCCCGGCGGCGTTGCGGGGTCGTTCGGTGTCGGGCCCGCACCGCGCAGTACGGTCAGCAGATCGTCCAGGGTCGGCCAGCCACTCGATAGAAAGAGCAGAGCTTGCTGCGGGCTGGTGATCGGCGGCAAGGCGGCGGCCGGCGGCGCAACGACCGGCTCCAAGATCAAAGCCACCTGAGCGCCGACCGGCAGGCGTGTCTTCTCCTGCATCATCAGCAGGCCGGCCGGCGTGTTGATGACGGCATGGCCGGCGGGAGTATAGCCCAGCACCTTGCCGATCAGCGGCGCGACGGCACCGGTCAGTCGCGCGGCTTCCGGGGCGATTTCGATCTCGCCGCCCTTGGTCGGCAGGACCGCCACGACATGCAGCGTGAGCTCGGTTCCGGTGGCGAGTGACTTGATCGGCGCAGTCGCGAGCGGGGTGGCAGGGTTGGCGGGCGCAATGTTCCCCGCGAGAATTTGGGCGAAGAGCGGACCAACTGCTGCAGGCGGGACGCCGGTCGCAACGGCCGGTGTCGCCGGCAAGGGTGTCGCGGTTTCACCGGAAGCCGCGGCGAACAGAGCGGCAATGCGCGTGGCCACCTCGGGCTGCAGCGTGGTGCCGCCGAGTTGCGGCAGAGACGGTTCGATCAGCGCAGCGAGATTGGCTGAGATGGTGATCGGTGGGGTGATGACGGGCGGGGTCGCGGTGGGTGGCGTCCCGGTTCCGGACGGCTGCGGGATCGCCGGCGCGGAGGGATCGTTGGTCTTCGGTGGCGTGAGAAGCACGTCGGGCCTCTGCACCAGCAGCCGTGCCTGGGCGAGCAACTGCGCCTTCTGCACGGCGTCGGCGGGCACGGAGATCGGCAGGCTCGGCGGTGTGAAGGGTTCGAAATCAACATCGGGCGTCGGCAACAGAGACGCCGCCGCGGGCGTCTGAACCACGATCGCCTTGACGCTGCTGCCGACAATCTCGATCGGCGGTGCGGCGGGGCGCGTGCTCGGCTGCGTCGCTGCCT
>Ga0193753_10003719_pt1 | contig 11151 bp, 9 predicted proteins | sample H1c2metaG_FD_144925 | JGI IMG/M metagenome (GOLD analysis project Ga0193753, IMG submission 144925) | Soil microbial communities from a riparian zone of the East river system, Colorado, United States - H1c2 | ecosystem: Environmental > Terrestrial > Soil > Riparian zone | place: USA: East River... | reverse complement strand
TTTCGTAGGCAGTCTTCGCACCTGAAGAAAACCACAGGGAGCAGTTCCAAGATTTTAGGTGTTCCCGAACTCACATTTGGCGCACGCTTGAAGCTCCTGTCGATTTCGTCGACGGCCCGTAGACACAAGACGGTCGTTTGAATAAGCAGGAGTAATCGTGGTGCCGCTCTCTTAGGTTGAGACGCGTTGAGTTGGATTGAGCGCCAGACAACGTCGATGGTCTCTCTTGCGCCTTTCGCACGTCGGTTGGACGAGATCTCCCGGCTCGTCCTATTTTCTTCTGATTGAAGGCGACAACGGTTGTTCTTCGAGGGGTGTGAAGATTCATGTGGATTGTTAAGATTGCCCTAAGTCGGCCATATACGTTCATCGTTCTCGGCTTGCTCATTTTGATATTGAGCCCGGTCGTGATTCTCCAGACCCCCACGGATATCTTTCCAAACATAGACATCCCGGTAATCGCGGTGTCATGGGATTACGCGGGTCTGAGTCCAGCAGAGATGGAAGGACGTATCACATCGGTCTACGAACGCGTACTCACTACCACTGTAGACAATATTGAACACATTGAGTCGACCACAATTAATGGAACTGCAGTGGTCAGGGTCTACCTGCAGCCGAATGCGAGCGTGGATAAAGCAAATGCACAGGTCACGGCAATCTCCCAGGCGATCCTTCGGCAGATGCCTCAGGGTGTTCTTCCTCCGTTGATCTTGAATTACAGCGCTTCTGCAGTACCGGTCCTCCAACTTGGCTTGTCGGGCAATAACTTATCCGAACCCCAACTGAACGACCTTGCGATCAACTTTCTGCGTACCCAATTAGTCACAGTTCCGGGGGCCTCTATCCCATACCCCTATGGGGGCAAGACCCGTCAGGCGATGGTGACGCTGAATCAGCAACGACTTCAGTCAAAGGGGCTCTCTGCGAATGACGTTCTCGTGGCGCTGCAGGCCCAGAACCTGATCGAGCCGGGGGGAACCGCAAAGATCGACCAGTTCGAGTACGACGTCGATCTCAACTCAGACGCCGAGACGATTCCGGAATTGAACGATCTACCCATCAAGACTATCAACGGCACGACCATCTACGTCCGTGATGTTGCGACAGTAAGTGATGGGTTTGCTCCCCAGAAAAATATTGTCCGCCTGGACGGAAAACGTGGCGTGCTTTTGACGGTGTTCAAGGCCGGCGACGCGTCAACCATTGACATCGTAAAGAAGACTCGTCAGCTGCTCCCCAGGGTAGCGCAGACCTTGCCTCCAGCACTCCGCATTCAACCGCTGACGGACCAATCGATTTTCGTGCGTGGTGCTGTTAATGGAGTGGTCAGAGAAGCGATCATTGCGGCAACGCTGACTGGCCTAATGATTCTGCTTTTTCTCGGAAGCTGGAGAAGCACGGTGATCATCGCGATCTCCATCCCACTCTCGATCCTGTCATCTGTGATCGCATTGAGTTTTCTCCATCAAACGATCAACATTATGACGCTTGGCGGATTGGCGCTTGCGGTCGGAATTCTGGTCGATGATGCGACGGTTACGATCGAGAACATCGAGAGGCACTTCGAAGAGGGCGCCAACCTACATGACGGCATTCTTGAGGGCGCAGCGCAGATCGCGACACCAGCACTAGTGTCCACCATGTGCATCTGCATCGTGTTTCTGCCGATGTTCTTTCTGAAGGGAGTTCCAAAGTTTCTCTTCATCCCGTTGGCCGAAGCGGTTATCTTCGCAATGATCGCCTCGTACATCCTGTCGAGAACTCTCGTTCCGACGCTGGCGATGTTTCTTCTCAAGCCGCATGATGAACACGCGAAGGTCTCCAACAACATGTTCGCTCGTTTTCAACGAGGGTTCGAGAGGCTATTTCTACGTTTTCGCGGCGCCTACCATTCGCTTCTGGAGCAATTAGTCCTTCGAAGGAAAGTCTTTGTTCCGACGTTCCTTCTTCTCTGCGTCTGCGTGTTTGTTCTCGTTCCTTTTCTTGGGCAGGATTTCTTCCCGGAGAGCGATAGCGGACACTTTATCCTTCACCTTCGAGCCAAGACAGGAACGCGTGTCGAAGAGACAGCGAGACTGGCCGATGAAGTGGAGCAGTACATTCGAACGGTTGTCCCTGCTGATGAGATGGATAATATTCTCGACAATATTGGGCTTCCATTCAGTTCCATCAATTACATGTACAACACCTCTGGTTTAACCGGAGAAGCCGATGCAGATATTTTGGTCTCGCTCAAAGAGAAGCATCGACCGACCAAGGAATATGTCCGAAGCCTCCGTGCAAACCTGGCAAATAAATTTCCGGGAAATGTCTTCTATTTTCTACCGGGAGATATTGTCTCAAAGAGAAGCATCGACCGACCAAGGAATATGTCCGAAGCCTCCGTGCAAACCTGGCAAATAAATTTCCGGGAAATATCTTCTATTTTCTACCGGGAGATATTGTGACCCAGACGTTGAACTTCGGTCTCCCGGCTCCTGTTGACATCCAGATAGAAGGCGCTGATGTGGCCGGGAACACCAAAGTGGCAGGGGCGATGTTATCTGAGCTACGGCACGTCCCTGGACTCACCGACATTCGGGTACAGGAACAACAGGACTATCCGAAACTGCATATCAATGTGGATCGGACCAAGGCGTCGCAGGCGGGTTTTACCGAACACGATGTCGTCAACAGTATGCTCGTCGCGCTAAGTGGCAGCTTCCAGGTGTCGCCCATGTACTACCTGAATCCCAAGAATGGAGTTCAGTACAGTATTGTCGTTCAGAACCCTCAGTATGGGGTCCAGTCCGATCAGGACATCAAGAACATTCCGGTATCAAGCTCTAATCAAGCTCACCAGGGGCTCCTGACCGATGTTTCGACGATTCACCGGACGATGGAGCCTGGATCCATCAACCACTACAACATTCGACGGGTTGTCGACATCTACGCCGCGGTCCAGGGCAGAGACCTCGGCGCTGTCGGGCGCGAAGTCAACCGAATTGTCGATGGCCATAAGAAAGAGCTGCCGCGAGGAAGCTTTGTCACGCTGAGGGGGCAGTTTGGGACCATGCAAAGCGCTTACATGGGTCTCATTGGCGGCCTCATTTTCTCGATTCTGCTGGTCTATATGCTGATCGTCGTCAACTTCCAGTCCTGGCTGGACCATTCTGCTGGTCTATATGCTGATCGTCGTCAACTTCCAGTCCTGGCTGGACCCATTCGTCATCGTGATGGCGTTGCCGGCGGCGCTTGCGGGCATCGTTATGTTCCTGTTTATCACGCACACGGCGCTGAGCGTCCCCGCTCTGATGGGAGCCATCATGTGCATGGGGGTAGCGACGGCAAATAGCATTCTGGTGGTCTCGTTCGCGAAGGAGCGGTTAGGCCATCACGGCGATCCGGTCGCCGCGGCGATCGAGGCTGGCAGTACGCGTTTTCGCCCGGTCCTCATGACCGCCCTCGCGATGATCATCGGAATGATCCCAATGGCGTTGGGGTTTGGCGATGGTGGAGAACAGAATGCTCCTCTCGGCCGCGCAGTGATTGGAGGCCTTCTCATCGCTACTGTTGCCACGCTTGTCTTTGTTCCTTCGGTATTCAGTCTCGTCCATAAACGGATCGAGAAGATCCCTGAAGAAAACCATCCAGAACAGGAACTGTCAGCGCGTACGTAGCGAAAGGGAGTAACCAAGAAATGGAAAACGTGAGCTCCGCAAACACAAATAGTGGAAACCAGATCGATCAGTCTGCTCTGGCCGTTGAACGCAAACCATTCTCGGCCGTACAGAAGCTGTTCGCAATCGCTGCGGCGGTAATTGTGCTGATTGTCGTTGTCATCGGACTTCTAAGCCGCAAGTCGGCTTCGGCCGAACTCACTGAGACGACGAATCGCGCGGCGGTTCCACTCGTCAATGTGACCTCGATTGCGCCAGCTAAAGGAGCGACCGAACTGATATTGCCTGGGACGACGCAGTCATTTATTGAAACGCCCATTTACGCCCGCACAAACGGCTATCTTAAAAAGTGGTACTTCGATATCGGCGCGCACGTTCGGAAGGGACAGCTGCTGGCGGAAATCGAAACGCCGGAACTTGACCAGCAGCTGAAACAAGCCCAGCAGGACTTGTTCACGGCTAAGCAGAACGAAGAGCTCGCTTATACGACCGCCGTTCGGTGGCAGCGACTGGTAAACGATGATGCCGTGTCGAAGCAAGAAGCGGAACAATACGAGAGCGATTACAAAGCAAAAAAGTTTACGACAAGCTCCGCCTCCGCTAACTTCGATCGATTGCAGCAACTCCAGTCGTTTGAAAAGGTCTACGCTCCCTTCGATGGTGTGATTACCGCGCGCAATACAGATATTGGCGCCCTCATCGACTCCGGATCCGGTGGTCCCAAGGAGCTATTTCACATGGCGTCTGTGTCGCGCCTGCGCATCTTCGTCTCTGTCCCCGAGGCAGAGTCCTCCGTAGTACGGTTAGGGGCTCCGGTTGAACTTACTCTCGATGAATATCCAAACCGAACGTTTCAGGGGTTGATAGCTCGGACGTCGGATGCGATCGACCAGACAACCAGAACTCTCAATGTCGAGATCGACATCGACAACGCAAAGGATGAGATCAAGACTGGGGCCTATGTTCTGGCACACTTCAAGGCCTCAAACGCTAAAGATCCAGCGGCGGGGCCTCTAACTGTTCCTGCCAATGCAATTCTGTTCCGCTCCGAAGGTATGCGAACCGCTGTGGTTCGCGACGGCAAAGCGCAACTGGTTCCAATAACAATCGGCCGAGACTTTGGTTCGACTTTAGAAGTCACATCAGGGCTCTCCATGGGGGACAAGGTTATTCTGAATCCTTCTGACTCCCTCACCTCTGGAACGCCAGTGAGGATTGCCCCGGAGAATCGTGAGGGCGGGAAATGATCGATAAGCGGGTCGCTATTTTTCTGGCGTTAGGCGGACTCTTCGCGACAGGCTGCGAGGTTGGCCCGAAGTATGTCAAACCATCTGCACTACCATCGCCACCAGCTATTAAGGAGCCGTTGCCTCCCAATGTCACTGATTCATCGGATTGGAAGACAGCGAGTCCTAAGGATCAGTTAGAGCGGGGAAAGTGGTGGATGGTCTTTGGTGATGCCCGGCTGAATGACTATGAAGACCAGCTCACTCAGGCGAGCCAGAACCTCCAACTCGCGGAGGCGCGTCTTCGGCAGGCACGGGCAGCCATTCGGTTCAACCGCGCTTCTCAGTTTCCGTCCATCAGTTTGTCTCCAAGCATTCTGAACGAGAGAGACTCAGCCAACCAGCCCTACTTCAATCAGGCTCTGGTCAACAACGGTACAGGCAACTTCGTCTTTCCTCTCGAGCTCTCCTACGAGGTAGACCTCTGGGGACGCGTTCGCCGTTCGGTGACTGCAGCGAAAGAGGAAGCACAGTCTTCAGCCGGCGATGTGGAAGTTGCAAAGCTGAGTCTTCATGCGGAGCTTGCTCGTGATTATTTCGGCCTGCGGAGTGCAGATCTTCAGGAGCGGCTCCTTCGAGATACTGTGAAAACGTATGAACACGCGCTAAAGGTTACTGAAGATCGATACAACGGCGGGGCATCACCTCGCGCAGATGTTGAGCAGGCCCGTACTCAGCTTCAGTCAGCACGAGTTCTAGAGACAGACATCGTTCAAGCCAGGGCTAACTATGAGCACGCGATTGCAGTCCTGGTCGGAAAGACTCCTGCCCAGTTCTCGATCGCCCTCGACGAGAATTTTGTGCTTCAACCACCTCAGATACCCGTTGGAGTCGCCGGAACCCTTCTTGAACGCCGGCCAGATGTGTCGGCGGCAGAACGTAGAGTAGCCGCAGCCAACGAACAGATCGGTATTGCCAAGGCGGCTTATTTCCCCCAGGTGACCATCGGTGCGGCTGCAGGATTTCAGTCTGCCCAGGCTTCCAATTGGTTCAGCTGGCCCAGCAGGCTTTGGGCCGTAGGTCCGTCTGTATCTCAAGTGATCTACGACGGTGGACGGCGCCGTGCAATCTCCGAGGGGGCGCGTGCCAACTATGACGCGACGATCGCCATTTATCGACAGGACAGCCTTACTGCATTTCAGGAGGTCGAAGATAATCTTGTTGCCCTCAACGTTCTGGCCAAGGAAGTGGAACAACAAAGGAGCGCGACTATCTCCGCGGAAAAAGCACTCGACCTATTCACAAAACGCTATCAGGACGGGGTCGATACCTACCTCCAGGTCGTGACGTCTCAGACAACCGCCTTACAGAATGAGCGAAACGATATCGATCTACGTCAGCGCGAGATGGACGTGAGCGTCCTGCTGATTAAGGCTATTGGAGGGGGTTGGGACGCTACTCAGCTTCCTAATTACTAACTTGCTGAGATATCGATGAAAAATCCGCCGCGCCAGAAATCGTGGCATTCGAAGTTGCATTCGCGATCATTTAAACAATCGCTGATGCGCGCACGCAAACAGAAGCGAGAGGAACACGACCAATGACCACCAAACCCAGCAAAGGACCATCTGACCAAATCGACAAGATCAACCCGAAATATCAGTGGAACTCCGAAGAGCCTTCAGTGCTTGTGTTCGACGTCAATGAGACGCTGATTAACTTCGAATCGATGAATGCGCTGTTCGAACGGATCTACGGTGACAAACACGTGATGCGCGAATGGCTAGGCCATCTGATCATGTACTCGATGACACTTACGTTATCCGGACTCTACGTGGACTACTATTCCCTGGGACAGGGGCTGCTCCAAATGATTGGCTCGATCAAAGGGGTTAACATACGTCCCGAGGACCATGAAGAGATCAAAACCGCGATGATGACCATGCCGGCACATTCAGATGTTGTCGAAGGGTTGAAGCATTTGAAGAAGCTGGGGTATCGCATGGTGACTTTGACAAACTCGCCACTAAATCCCAGCGGCAAAAGTCCGCTCGAGCAGGCCGGTCTTGCCGAATATTTCGAGCGTCAATTCAGCATCGAAACCGTACGCTCTTATAAACCTTCTCAAGGGGTGTATCACATGGTTGCGCAGGAGCTTGATGTCCAACCTTCCTCGTGCTGCATGGTTGCCGCTCACGTATGGGACACAATCGGAGCTCAAAGCGCAGGATTCTCGGCCGCACTCATCACACGCCCGGGAAATGCACTCTTGCCAACTCCCGGATTGCCTCAGCCAAACTTCGTTGCCAAAGACCTGATTCATCTGGCAAAGATTCTTCCTCCAGTGAAGAGTATTTGATTCATGCTCGGAGGCTTATTTCTCACGCCCCCGAGCGTCTTACCTCGTTACCCGCTCTAAGCCGCGAATATGGCGCCGGAGTAGCTCTACGGCCTCTGGAAAGTCCTTCACCTTTAGAGCGTCAACAATTTGCCGATGAGCGTGACTGGACGTGGGCTTCCAGCCGCCGGAGCGGGTTGCGGACAAAACGATGCGGGAGTTCGCGAGTTGGAGTTGATCAATCATTTCGAGCAATCTTGGCATTTTGCAAGGCGCAACCAATTCCCGGTGAAATAGCTTGTTCGCCTGTTCCCACTCGGTCATCGTTTGTGCCTGATCACCTATCAGCATGGCGTGTTCGATCTTTTCGAAGCAACCTGCATTCAACCTGGGAGCTGCATGATAAAGCGCCAATGTTTCAAGCGATGCACGAACCTCAACGATCTCCTGCATGGAGACATGATCGAGAGGAGCCACCCTCATGCCGCGACGCGGTTCGCTTACGGCCAGCCATTGGGCACGCAAGAGCTGGAATGCCTCTCGTACCGGAACGTGACTCGCCTCAAATTCCTCCGCGATCCGGTCTTGACGCAAAGGAGCGTCGGGGAGGAGCCTTGACTCGCCTCAAATTCCTCCGCGATCCGGTCTTGACGCAAAGGAGCGTCGGGGAGGAGCCTTCCAGAGACAATGCGTTCCGCAAGGACGCGCGCGATCCGTTCTGCCGTGGTTTCAGCCATCAACGACTTTATCATAGATAATCTATGATTCTCCGCTTCCATATCGCTCCCGCTGCTACATTGAGACAGAAATAAGCCAGGCTGCAACATCATTATCTATGATTGCTCCCGTGGCGCGTCAAAGGAGACGTACTGTGCCGTCGGAAACAGAACTAATAATGCCATCCGCAAGAGCAGCCTCAACACCGTACCGTTCACCTACGAGTAATACCTGGTCGGCGGCTGACGCCCGCGCAATATACGAATTGCCGTTCAACGATCTTCTCTTTCGGGCACATTCCGTTCATCGCGAGAACTTCAATCCCAATCAAGTTCAGCTCAGCAAATTGCTGAGCATAAAGACTGGTGGATGTCCTGAAGATTGCGGTTACTGCAGTCAGTCTGCACGCTCCGCGACGGGTCTCAACGCTTCAAAGTTGATGGGCGTCGACCAGGTAATTGACGAGGCACGCAAGGCGAAGGATGGGGGCGCTACTCGCTATTGCATGGGGGCAGCCTGGCGCAGTCCGAAAGAGCGCGATATGGATGTTGTTGTCGCGATGGTCAAGGGCGTAAAAGCGCTGAATCTCGAGACGTGCATGACACTTGGCATGCTCTCAACGCAGCAGGCCGCAACTTTAGCCGAAGCCGGGCTTGATTACTACAACCACAATATCGATACCTCTGAGCGGTTCTATCCGGAGATCATTACCACCAGAAGTTTCGGGGATCGTATCGAAACTCTGGAGAACGTCAGACAGGCTGGGATGAAGGTGTGCGCCGGCGGCATTATCGGTATGGGGGAAAACCCGGAAGATCGCGTCGACATGCTATTGACCCTGGCTAACCTGCCATCGCCACCTGAGAGCGTACCGGTCAATATGCTCATTCCAATTCCGGGTTCAAAACTGTCCGATGCGGCACCGGTCGATCCGATCGAATTCATTCGGATTATCGCGCTCGCGCGGATACTCATACCGAAATCTCATGTACGCCTGTCCGCAGGACGAAAGGACATGTCCGACGAACTGCAGGCGCTCTGCTTTTTTGCAGGTGCGAATTCGATATTCGTTGGGGATGTCCGATGCGGCACCGGTCGATCCGATCGAATTCATTCGGATTATCGCGCTCGCGCGGATACTCATACCGAAATCTCATGTACGCCTTTCCGCAGGACGAAAGGACATGTCCGACGAACTGCAGGCGCTCTGCTTTTTTGCAGGTGCGAATTCGATATTCGTTGGGGACACATTACTCACGGCCGCGAACCCTGGAAGCGATCGGGATACGAGTCTACTTCAAAGGCTTGGGATCTCACCGGAGCCCATGGCAACAGCCAAATGATGAAGCAGCTACTGGGTCGCTATGAGGCCATACTGAATCAACTCGAAGGGAAGGGAAGGCGTCGCAAGCTTTCTGCACAACAAGGCAAGGACTTCACCTCGAACGATTACCTTGGCCTTGCCGAATCGCAGAGGCTGCGCGAGAGCGTAGTCTCGGCACTCGAAAGAGGCGTTCCTGTTGGAGCGGGCGGATCGCGACTCCTTCGCGGCAATCATTCCGAGCACGAGACGCTGGAGGCAGAAGCTGCCACCTTCTTCCGTTCCGAACGCATGATGTATTTCGGGAGCGGCTATGCAGCCAATCTCGCGGTTCTTGCCACGCTGCCGCAGCGCAATGACCTGATTGTCTACGACGAATTGATCCACGCGAGCGCACACGCAGGGATAGCGGCCGGGCGGAGTTCGTCGGCGAGTGTGCCACACAACGATCTCGATGCGACGGAAGATGTCATTCGTAAATGGCGGCAGGCGGACGGCAAGGGGCATCCCTGGATCGTCGTTGAAAGTCTTTATTCGATGGATGGAGACAAGGCTCCGCTTGCCGGGCTAATGGAATTAGCCGATAGGTATGACGGATTTCTTTTCGTCGATGAAGCACATGCAACAGGCGTTCACGGCACAGACGGCCGCGGTTTTGCCGCCGAACTGGAAGGCCGGGACAACGTCGTCGTACTTCACACCTGCGGGAAAGCACTTGGGGCGGAGGGTGCGCTTGTAGGAGCAAGTGGCATATTGTGTGACTACCTTATCAACCACGCACGGCCCTTCATCTACGCCACTGCGCCTTCTCCACTTATGGCAGCGGTTGTACGTGAAGCGTTGAAGATCCTGTCTGACGAACCGGAGCGGCGGCGAAAGCTCCACAGCATGATCGCTTGCGCGAATGAGAAGGTCCTCGGTGTTCTCGGACGCGAATCTAGCGGCTCTCGGTCCTCGGTGTTCTCGGACGCGAATCTAGCGGCTCTCAGATTCTGCCAGTCATCCTCGGCGACAATGCTCGTACTTTACGCGTCGCGGAGCAGATGCAGGCGGATGGATTCGACATTCGAGCCATTCGTCCCCCGACAGTTCCAACAAATACCGCTCGGCTGCGAGTCTCCGTGACACTCAACGTGGATCTGTCAACCATTTCTCGTATGTTCGATCGTCTGGCAACGGTGATCGCGGAAACCCAGCAATGAGCCTGCGAATCGTTATCACTGGCACTGACACAGGAATCGGCAAGACAGTGTTCTCTGCTGGACTGACTGACGCGCTTGGTGGCTGCTATTGGAAGCCTATCCAGTCCGGACTGGATGAAGAGACTGACAGCGAGATTGTAGCCCGGCTCGGACATATACCACCTCAACGGATTCTTCCCGAAGTGTGGCGGCTCAATACCCCGGTGTCTCCCCACCTGTCGGCGGAGAACGACGGCGTGATGCTCGCCCCGGAGGTGCTCCAGCCGCCGATTACGGGCTTGCCTCTCGTTATTGAAGGGGCTGGAGGTCTACTAGTTCCTCTAACCCGCCAGAGTACTTTCGCCGATGTCTTTGCGCGTTGGCAGATCCCGGCGATTTTATGTGCCCGGACAAGTCTCGGGACGATTAACCATACGTTGCTTTCCCTGGAGGCTATGCGACGTCGCCTCATTCCGGTCCTTGGCGTCGCATTTATTGGGGAGGATTACCCCGATACACAAAAAACGATTGAGGAGATGGGAGATGTCCGCACTCTGGGGAGATTGCCATATCTCAATCCTCTGACGGCGGAGGGGTTACGCCAAGCCATGCGAGAGCGCTTCGACGTCCCATCGATCAGGGAGGCAATCACGTAATGCATTCCGATTCGCGGTCTCCTGTTTGGCATCCATTTACTCAGCACGGC
>Ga0193753_10003718_pt1 | contig 11155 bp, 8 predicted proteins | sample H1c2metaG_FD_144925 | JGI IMG/M metagenome (GOLD analysis project Ga0193753, IMG submission 144925) | Soil microbial communities from a riparian zone of the East river system, Colorado, United States - H1c2 | ecosystem: Environmental > Terrestrial > Soil > Riparian zone | place: USA: East River... | reverse complement strand
ACGATTCGACCGTCCGGGCCATGTTGCCCTCCATCAAACAGCAAGGGTTCGACGGCGTCGAAGTGCCGCTATTCCGGCCCTCCGAATTCCCCGCAGCCCAAATCCGCAAAGAGACGGAAGCCAACGGCCTCGCCTGCACTATTTGCTCCGTCCTGGTCCAGGGATTCAGTCTGATCGACGATGACTCTCGCGTGCGCCGCCAAACGCAACAGCATCTCCGCGATACCATTCTAGCCGCTTCTGAGGCAGGCGCGTCTCTCATCGCCGGACCCCTGTTCTGTCCGGTAGGCTATCTTCCCGGCCGCCGCCGCACCGCCGACGAATGGAGCCGCGCCGTCGAAGGCTATCAGAGCATCGCCGACGCTCTCGTTGCCAGCAACGTCACTCTCGCCATCGAGCCGCTCAATCGCTTCGAGACATTTTTTCTAAATACCGCCGCCGACGCCGCCGCGCTGTGCGATCAAGTCGCCCACCCCAACATCGGAATCCTGTTCGATACCTTCCACGCCAATATCGAGGAGAAGGATATCGCCCAGGGCTATCGAACCGTCGGCAAACATCTCAAACACGTGCACACCTGCGAAAACGACCGCGGTATTCCGGGCAGCGGGCACGTGGAGTGGAACGCCGTCTTCCAGGCGCTGAAGGACTTGAATTACGACGGCTGGCTGACCATCGAAAGCTTCGGCTTCGCCATCGGCGAGCTGTCCGCCGCCGCTGCTATCTGGCGCGATATCGAGTGTACGCCCGAATCGATTGCCTTCGATGGAATTCAGTTCCTGAAAAAAAATTATAGGAAGTAACCCGCTGGCTCTTGTTAGTTGGTTGCCTCTAAGAAGAGCTGTGACTTACTTCCTATATTGAGAGCTACGAGGTAAGTGAATTCAATTTAAATGCAATCTAGAAATGAATCAAGACCCCGTAAATCGCCGCCGTACTAGACAACCAGGCCTACAAGAATTGGCCCCCAATTGGCGTATGTTCGGCGTTTTTAGCGGAAAGAACGGAAAGAAGGCCATCCGGTAGCCTCCTTACCATGCATTTGCCGTAAGTCCAATCCAAAGGCCTAGGCTCCTATAGGGGCTCATTAGGGCAGGGGCGCGCTAACCACACATGCCTTCAGCGGCTGGAAGGGATAGGGCGCGGGCGCCGATACAGTACTTACTACGCTTTCCATCACACGCTTTCTGGCTCAACCGCCGAAACCGCGATTTTGATTTCTTTGGCCGGCAAGTATTGGTGCCTCGCCCTAAGCGTCACAGTCCCGGCGCTCTGCTTGGTCCGGATCCAAACTGCGCCCGCGCCCGCCACCAGCCCAAACGGGTTCTCGCCGACGATCTCTCCCGGTCCCTCGATCGTCAATTGAATCGCTCCGCTCGAAAATTGCTGCGTGTTGCCGTATTCGTCCGCCGCCCGCAGCACTACGCGCGTAACGTCAATCCCATCGCCGGTCAACGCGATATCGTCCGGCTCGACCAGCAGTTGCGCATCGATCCCCTTGCCCGAATAGCTCCTGGCTATTACCTTCTTCCCCCCGATATAGCCCTCGATGCGGAGGTCGCCCCACGGATTGAGCGGAAGATCGCTCAGGTTGACCAGAAACGGCGGATATTTCAGGTGCCCATACGTGGCGCGGTCGGGGTCCGCTTCCGTCTTCAACCTGCCGTCGATATACAGCTTGAGATGCTCGCAGTTCGAGCAAACCGGCACAATCCCCGGCCCGCCCGCCGAAGAATGGTCGCCCGACGACCAGTTGAAACCGGGCTCGAGAACGATCTCTTCCGCCGGATCGCACTGCGACTTGTAAAAGCCCGCGGCCGCCTTGGGCGTCCGAAAAATATCGGAAACGCCGTGATAGCAGATATGGTCCCCGGAGCCGAAATTCCCATGCGTGTTGTAGTCGAACGCGCACCAACCGATCCCGCCCGCATAGCGATCATCGGACGCAAGCTGATCGTGTACGCGCGCATGCCGCAATGTGTGCTCCGCCACGCGTTCCACCTGGTCTTGCCGCTTGGTCGAAAACATGTGCCCGTTGAACTCCGTGTTCAGATAAAGCGGATGATTTGGCGGCTTCAACGGAAAGCCAAAATCGTTCATCGTGAACACGTCTTCAAGCAGCTCTGAATTATAGAGATAACGAATGCCGCCGGTTTGCCGCGAGGGGTCCAACTCATGCGCCAAACGATTTGTCCGCACGTAGAAGTCGTGATTATCCTGCGATTCGTTGATCCGCACTCCCCAAAGGATGATCGATGGGTGATTCCAGTCGCGCCGGATCATCTTGTCCACATTGGCAACCGCCAGATCCTGCCAAGCGTTCTCACCGATATGCTGCCAGCCGGGAATTTCCTCGAGCACCAACAATCCCAGCTCATCGCACGCATCCAGAAAGTGGCGCGATTGCGGATAGTGCGACGTGCGCACCAGGTTCAACTTCAACTCTTTTTTCAAAATCTCCGCGTCGCGCCGTTGCGCGCGAGCCGGCATCGCCCCGCCCACATAGGGAAATGTTTGATGCCGGTTCAAACCACGCAGCTTCACATGCTGGCCGTTCAAACGGAAACCCTGTGGCGTGAAACGCGCCTCGCGAAATCCAATGCGGGTTTGGAACTCGTCCGCCCCGAGTTTCGCGGCCACGGTGTACAGCTTCGGATGGGTCAGGCTCCACAACTCCACATCGCCGAATCCCGTCAAGCTGATTTCACCCGCCGCGCCGTGCGCCGATTTCAACACGCGCTCGCCATCGCGTAGCTCCACCGTAACTGGCCCGGCTGTCCCATTTACATCGCAGCGAACCACAAGCTTCCGCTCGCTGCTCAAAACATCCACCGGTCGCGCGAATACGTTTTCGATAAACGTCTGTGGCACGCTTCGCAAAGAAACTTCGCGATAAATTCCGCCAAAGGTCAGATAGTCGATATTGCCGCCAAACGGCGGAATATCGGCCCGCTCGGTCGAATCGAGCTCCACCGCGAGCACGTTGTCGCCGCCCCAATGAATGTGCGGTGTAATCTCGAAGGAAAACGGCGTATAGCCGCCCTTATACTCCTCGAACTTGTGCCCATTCACGGTTACGGTCGAAGCTGTCATGGCGCCTTCGAAATCGACGAACAGGCGTTGCCCTCGGGCCGAATCGGGAAGCCGGAAGTGCCGCCGGTAAATCGAGACGAACTCGTAGCCCTTCTCGTCGAAGCTATGCCACGGCAGCACAGCGTTGGTGTGCGGAAGCGTCACTCTGGCGAAACGCGAATCGTCAAAATCCGGCTCGCTCGCACCCGGTACGGCGCGGCCCCCATACAGCCAATTCCGATTGATCGGAAAAATCTGTCTGCCCGCAGTGGCTGTCTGCGCGGATGCCGCGATTCCCGCCAACGCCGCGCCTAAAAATTCACGCCGTTTCATTACCCGAGCTTAGCTTCGATCGTCGTCACCGAGAGCGGCGGCAGCTCGATCGTGATTTCCGATTCCCGCGCAGCGGCCTGAATGGCTTTCGGAACAATCGCGTCCGGTGATTCGAAGGTGTTACAGGCATTCAGATCCGCATGGTACAGGCTGCGGGCCGAAGCGGAAGAGACTGTCTTGCCCACTATCGAACAACTCAGCTTCACGCCTTCATCGTGTTTCGGATTGACCAACGTAACGACAAGCGAATTTCCTTCCACCGACGCCGAAACCGAAAGCCCCAACGGGTCATCCTGCGCCGGCTCGCTCTTTACTGAGGTCTTGCCCCGGTGCGGCTTGGCCAATTCGAAAGCGTAATAAGCCGGCGTCCGCACGCACTTGTCGCCCGAAGTAAGCAGCATGCAATCGAGCACATTCACCATCTGCGCAATATTGCACATGACCAGCTTCGCCGCCTGCCGGTGAAACACATTCAGGCCCAGTGCCGTCGCGACGCCCGCGCGTATCGGAATCTGCTGCCACAAGCGCCCATGCTCGCGCTCTTCTTCCGGCACCATGCGATCCCACACGCCCCATTCATCCACCATCAATCCCACTTTGCCCTGCGCATCGAATGCGTCCATCAGGCTGCGTTGGTGCAGGATGCCCGATTCCAGTTGCCGGAACGAAGCAAATTGCGTGTTCATGTCCGCAACGCCGAAACGCGTGGCCGGCGCTCTGCCGTTTGAATAGAAGTGCATCGTGTAGCCGTCTGGCTGGCGCCGCCTGCCCTTCAGGCCGGCGAAAAACTGCTCGGTCCAATCGGCATTGTCCTTGCTTGGCCCGCACGCGATGAAGAACGGCTGCACGTCCCCGAACTTCGGTAGAAAGGTCGTGAACTGCCGGTAGTAATCGGCATACTCGCCCGGCGTCATGTTCCCCCCGCAGCCCCACAGCTCATTCCCCACGCCCCAGTACTTGACGCGAAAAGGCTCCGGCGACCCATTGTGCGCGCGTTCGTCGGAAAGCGTGCTACCCGCCCGAAAATTGCAATACTCCATCCAGTTGCGCAGCTCTTGGGGTGACCCGCTGCCCATGTTTCCCGCGAAATACGGCTCCGCTGCGATCAACCGGCACAGTTCCACAAATTCGTGCGTACCGAAACTGTTGTCTTCCGTGTACCCGCCCCAGTGAATATTCACTCGCTTCGGACGCTTCGCCGGCTCGCCGATCCCATCGCGCCAATGATAGTCGTCCGCAAAACATCCGCCCGGCCAGCGCAACACCGGCACGCCCAGCGCCTTCAAGTATTCCACCGCCAGTTTCCGGTGCCCTCGAATATTGGGAATCGGCGAATTCAACCCGACCCACAACCCGCCATACACGCACGAGCCAAGATGCTCGGCGAAGTGGCCGTGCAATTCCGGCCGGATCGTGCCCAAAGAATCGTTAGGCGAAATCTGTATCTTCTGTTCGGTCGCGCCTGCGCCGAAACCTTTACGCGCCGTGATGGCGGAGAACAAAGCGGCGCTGCCGCCGGCGACGAAGCCCCTGCGAGTAAGTGGTGACATAGCGTATGGCGTTCGCTATCGTATCAGGCTCTCTGCAAGCGCTTCCATTCTGCGCGAAACGCCCAATCCGTGTAATCCTTAGCTTTTGAGTTGCTATGGAAGTCCATCTGAACCCTGATGTGCAAGACAAGCTGACCCGCATCGCCGCCGCCCGCGGAAGCGATGCCGAGATGCTGGCGCGCGAAGCCATCGAGCGATTCGTCGACTATGACGAATGGTTTATCCGCGAGGTGGAAAAAGGTTTGGCATCCGCCGATCGCGGTGAGTTGTTAAGCCATGCCGAAGTGGGTGCGCGCCTGGGGAAGCGGCTGGCTGAAAAACAGTCACGGCCGTAAATGGAACTGCGTTGGTCAGAGGAAGCAGCTAACGACCTTGAACGCATAACGGATTATCTATTCGAGAACACACCGGAACACGCGCCTGATCTGATACGCGCGATTGTATGATGCGCCCGCCGCCTTGCTGACCTTTCCCCGCCGTGGACGGCCTGGCAAAAGGGAAGGGACGCGCGAGTTGGTGTCGCACGAGGCACCGAAAGACGACGACGAAGAGAATGATCCTCGCCTTTGGAGTGCGGAATAGAAGCCTACCAACCGCCTTCATAGCGGTATTTCACTTTGTGCTTCGTGGCGCCATCTAGTTCAAACACTTGCATCCAAATCGTGTTTCCCGAAACCTCAGCGCTGTAAGAACCCTGTCCGAGCTTACTGCAACGACGGAGCCCGCTTGACACCACAGCGTAACGTGTCTTCCATCGGGCATCACGGCCCGTACATGCGTTTGTTCAATCGAGCGTTGAACCGTACTGGGCGCTCTCCCAGGGGTCGTTGTGGTTGTGCAGTTCGTCGTTCCGTTTGCTGTTGCAGAGCCGGCTCCCGTTCCGTAAACTGTCGCGTTGCTGTCACAGTTGGTCGTGGATTTGGCGGCAGTACCGGGGATGTATTGTGTGTATTCTCTCTCGCTCGTCTGCGTGTCCATGACCTGGATGCTAACTGCAAGCTTGTCCTTGGCCAGTAGAGTCGTACCCAACCAAACGATAGGAAATACTAAGCTAAGGCGCATAGTCTAAAACCCTGCTTCTCGTCGATCTCCCGAAAGTTGATCTTTTTCGCTAAAGACACCAGTCGCAATAGCTATAGTTGTAACTCCATGGCTTTTATCTTTAAAAGAAAAGACCTCAGGTCGAAAATCCTGGGATGGAAAACTGACTGTAAAATGGGGCGCAGAGCGTAAGAAACTTTACGCTCTATCCCATGCGCCACTAACGAGGGGACGGCACACGCGAATCGTGCCAGTTCCTAGCGCTTACGTTTAGATGAAGTTTGTCGAGGAGTTGAAAGAAGTTCTTCCCGCCATTGGTTATACGAAACAAGACGCGAGGGCCGGGTGCTGGCCCTGTCGATGACTTTCAAAGCGCGGCGTTGACGCTTGTCGTGCGTTACGAATGTGTCAGAAAACGGAAGATACACCGCCGACCATAGATCGAGTGCCCCAGCGTTGTTCTTCCAACCGAAGCCTTGCTGTTTGATAGCTCGCCGGTGCGCGGCATACACATAACTCAAAAGAAAGAGTCGCCAACAAGCTAACGACCTAACCAGTTCCCATAAATCACCTCGACGCAGCGGTTGACCCACGGCCCGCTCATAGATCTCGTTCACAAACTTGTATATCAGGTCGTCGTTCACCGTGTAACGTTCAACGAGGGCTTTGAATGACTGTGGTCGAGCCAATCCCCTCTTGAACTGTGGTTGAAGCAGGTCGCGCAACCCTTCAAAGTATCGCCTGAAGATGTCTTCCCGTTCTTCGTTGAACGTCAAAGTCAATTTTTGAGCTTCGCCGTCCAACAGTTCGGGGTGATTTAATGCAATCCACGCGCCTTCCGCTTCATCCCCGGCATTGATGGTGAGGTTCTGAGCTCGTGATGAGTAACCTTGGCAGGCCATAATGATTAACTGGTTTGGCATCGCAAGTGGCCGGTTGTCATGCCCCAGGATCTTCATCAGCCGAATAATTCCATGGCGACGATCAGGATTCTCAATCGCGGCCAATTCGGATATCGCCAAAGCTGTCGGTAAAACTATCTTTGTTCGAAGAATCTTGATCAGCCGATCACTGCCCGGGTCGTCGTACAGATTGTTCCATGCGCTTGTGTCCAGAATATGTTTGTTCCGAATGTCTCGGGCCATCAGGACGCGAGTACGGACGACTTTGCGACCGCTCTTCTTTTTGATCTTGAGTCTCATCACCTTCCGTCCGTGACTTACACACAGCCACTGCCTCCCATTTATAAAGATACCCGCCTAGAATACGTACGACCCATCGGGAAGCAGGGCGCTGAGTGTTGGGGGTGTTCGCCAATGCAGCCGGTGTTGCTAGGGGTTGAGAGCTGGGTCGATCCCGAGCCGCCACTCCCAGCGTTCTCATCAATCGGTTCGAGCGATTCACTGCGAACACAGATACGTCCCATAGACGCTAACCCGGCCACTTTCATAGCCGAACTAATCGGAACACCAAGCACGCGCCCTTAGGGTAGCCTATAAGCATGGAGAGCGTGCCCGGGGCAACACCCACGCCGGCCGACCAACTGGCTGCTCAACTCGCCCACCCAAACGCCCAAGCGGTCTGGAGCCGAGCCGTGGAAGTGTTCGGAGACGAAAACAAAGCTCAAAGCTGGATGAATACGCCTCGCGACATTTTTGACGGGCGAACTCCGGAAGATCTCGTGGCAACCGGCAACGCGGACGCGCAGCGCCGCGTGCTCGAGATTCTTCTTCGTATCGATTACGGCGTCTTCTCGTAATCGATAAATGACAGTCTACCGAATGCATCGCTCGGCGCGAGCGGCGAAAGACTACACGGGCGCCATGCTCGGCGGCGGCCGATGGAATCCGATTGGCACGCCAATGCTATATGCCGCGCAGCACCTTTCGTTAGCGTGCATCGAAGTTCTTGTTCACATCGACAAAGGGCAGTTACCCCGCGATTATGTCTGGTCAAAGTCGGAGCTTTCTAGTCCAATGGGGCTTTTGAGTTTCGACGACCTGAATCACGTCGCTTCATGCCAATTAGCCGGAGATCGGTGGGTGCGCGAGTCGGGTGAACTCGCGATTAAGGTACCATCGGTCGTCATTCCGGAAGAGTTCAATATTCTGCTGAACGCAATCCATGCAGGCTACAATTCCCTGCGATGGAGCGATCCCCGCCCATTCCGGTTCGATCCCCGTCTGTTCGTGGCGGAGCCATACCCGCTATGAGTTTCTTCCAATCGCGCGCGCCCTTATTGTGACTGCGGCCCTGAGCGGCGCTCCCCAGCTCAATTTTCAACGCGGGCTCTGCGCCGCCGAACCCGACATCTTCTGCTTAATCAGCCCGACAATCAGGGTAACCACTGCGCCACTCACTCCGCCGCCGACAAGTTGGCCGAGCATGGGGCCTATATCCATTCCGCCCCCCGCCGCCGGAGCGCTTGCCGCCGCCGACCCCAGCGCCGGAATAATCGCGTCCAGAAGCTGACCGCCGCCGATGCCGCCCAGCAAGCCCGCAATGGAATTGCCGATCGGTCCTAAGGAGTACTGCTTCAGTGCTGCCCCGGCGGAGTTGCCGCCGATGACACCTGCGATGAGTTGAATAATCAAGGAGAGCACCGTGGAACCCCTTTTCTCCGCAGTTGTTTTCTCGGAGATGTCCGCCCAATTACACCCGGCGGCTAGTCTCCGTGCATTTGCACAGCCAGACTGTACCATCGAAAGACAAGCTCTGCAAGGGTTTTAAAAACACAGCGTTGTAACGAAACTGCCCCGCGCCTCACCATCCAACGGAGGCCCGCTAGCGTGTCAGTTTTTTTCGATCGAAACATCCCCGACGAGTGTCATCAGAAGATCAAGGACTTTTCCTCATCGGGCGACGACCCGGTCTGCGTGGCCTTTACCCCGGGCGCGAATCATTGGAGCGTAGTCGCCAAAGACGGTGCCTACTTCAACCGGAACATTCCTGACGAGTGCCATCAACAGATGGGCGAGCTGTCGAAAAACGGCGCCAAAATTGTCTGGGTCGCGTTCCCTCCGCAAGGCGGCAATAGCTGGAGCATTGTAAACGACAAAGGCGCCTACTTCAACAGAAATATTCCCGACGAATGCCATCAGCAAATGGGTGAGCTATCGAAAAATGGCGCCAAGATCGTCTGTGTCGCATTCCCTCCGCAAGGTGGCAATAGCTGGAGCGTCGTAAACGACAAGGGCGCCTATTTCAACCGGAACATTCCAGATGAATGCCACCAGCAGATGGGCGAGCTTTCAAAGAACGGCGCCAAAATTGTCTGTGTGGCGTTCCCGCGTCAGGGCGGCAATAGCTGGAGCATCATAAACGACCAGGGCGCTTATTTCAACCGGAACATCCCCGACGAAACGCACATGGCGATGGGCTATCTGTCGAATGTTTACGGACCACTCCGGGTCGTCGCTTTCGATGGCGATGGTAACGGCTGGTCGGTCATCGGACGTGCCACCAAATCCGAAAAGATTTGCGATGCCACCCGCTGCGTCGCAATCGCCGACGTGTATCAGAACATCGCGGCACGCCTCGACGACAAGGTTGTCGGGTACGCCTGCTCTGTCGGCGCCGCTGGGCTGAGCTACTACTCCCACGGCCAGGCGCGCACCGCAGCCAACGGAACTTCGCGCGTCTTTCTTCCTTCCACGAAAATCCCCGTCGCGAGCGTCAGCAAGTTTGTGACTGCGCTCGCCGCCATCCGCGTTCTCGCCAAACACAACGTCAGTCTCGACTCCTCCATCGGCGGACACTTCCCCTCCGATTGGCATCTGGATCCAGTGGTCGCGGCGATCACGTTTCGGCAACTCCTCTCGCATCGCAGCGGCATCAAAGACTACGGCAACGTCAGTAATGAATACGACAACCTGAAAAAGTTCTTCACGCAGTCCGTGGACAAATCGAAGAACACGACGTGCCAGGGCTCCGCCGTAATCAATCCGGCCAATCCCATCAACGCCAACGACAAGTCACCCTGCTACAGCAACTACAATTTCGCGATCTTCCGTATTCTTCTGCCGATCATCGACGGCTTTGTCGACGATCCCGCGCACCGCGCCGCCAAGCTCGCGGCGGCCTACGTTAGGCTCGCGCAAATCCACGTCTTCGAACCGGTCGGTGCGACCGCCGTGGAAGCCAAGCCACCGGCATCCGGACCGCAGGCCAGCGCGTACGCATTTTCGTACAAATTCCCCGGCACGGCGGGTGGCCACGACTGGGGCGACGATACGCTCATGGTCGGCGCCGCCGGATGGTATCTCGCCATCGAAGACGTCGCCAAGGTACTCAACAGCCTGAACAAGAACGATGGCCGCATCTTGACCTCCGCGCAACGTGCCGACATGGAAGCTACACCTCTGGGTTGGGACACCAAGACGGACGGCACTGGTTACCGCTGGGTCGAAAAGAACGGCGGCTGGGGCTCCGGCGACACCACGATCAGCACATCCGTCGCGTTATTTGGTCCGGGAGTCTACGGCGCGCTCTTTATGAATTCTGATATCTCTGGAGAGCCGAAAGTGGGAGCCGACACGGTTTTGCACGACGCCTATATGAAAGCGTTGAAGCCGAAAACCTAACGAGCACGAGCCAGAAATTTATCCGCCCACAGGATGAAGTACTTCCAATTGGGCGCGTCGGTATGGCCGCCGTCGTGCTGCCGCCAAGCGAGTTGGCCTTCTAGCAGCCCGGCATTGACGGGCGGCATCTTTGCGGCGTGATAATCGGCTGTCACGCCCAGATCTTTGGCGCCCAGCAGACGGAAGACGGGTTCCGCCGCCACCACAGCCATGAAGCTGCCCTGCTGATCGAGCCATTTCGCGTCCCCTTTCTCGGGCACGCCGTAGCTGACGAACGTAAGGCGCGGCGCGCAGAGTGCGAGAAGTTCGTGAGCGTCGACCGGAAGATCACCGGCAGTCTTGCTGCCGAACGCCGCCGCCTCCGACGCGCCGTACTTCAGAAAATTGCCGGCCATCCAGTGATATTCGCCGCTGCCGGTAAGGTTTTCGACCGCTTCACCCCAGTTGCGCCGGTGCAGTTTCGCGCCGCCTTCCCCCGACGAGCCGATCAGTACGACCGCGAAGCGCGTATCGAAAGCCATCGTGACTAGAGCCGCTTTGCCATAGCGCGAAACGCCTTCAATGCCAACCTGTTTC
>Ga0193753_10003717_pt1 | contig 11158 bp, 3 predicted proteins | sample H1c2metaG_FD_144925 | JGI IMG/M metagenome (GOLD analysis project Ga0193753, IMG submission 144925) | Soil microbial communities from a riparian zone of the East river system, Colorado, United States - H1c2 | ecosystem: Environmental > Terrestrial > Soil > Riparian zone | place: USA: East River... | reverse complement strand
ACCGGTGTCGATCGGCCGATCGATTCGAGCCTGGGCGAAGGCGTGGAGCAGGACGCGGCGCCGGCCGGAAACGATTCCCGGCTACCCGTCGTGCCCATCGACTCGGTCATCGTGGTGAACATGGCGATGCCGCCGGTCGCAGCCGGCCTGAGCTTTGCCGGTGCAGCGGTCATGGGTTCGACCGGCGTTGCTCCGGGCAACTTCGTGCCGCGCGGCTCCGAAAAGTACCAATACACGGTGAGCGGCGTCACGCTCGAGCGCGCCGACGGCGGCCCCGCGCTGCTCGGCAGCAATGCACCTTCCGTATGGTGGACGTCGGGCGATTCGAGCTCGGAGAATGTCAATGCGCAGCTTGCTCTGCTGACCTGGGAGCCCGATCCGGCAACCAAGGCGATCGAGAAGACCGACTATCGCAAGGACCAGATCAAGGACCACTGGAGACGCACATGCGAAGACGCCGCGCCACCGACGCGGGTTCTGTGGACGTTCCTGGACGAGCGTCTCGGGCCGTCGGTGCCGGGATGGGATCTCGAGGGCATCGCCTGGCCCGATCCACCGCATACCCGCCGCAAGCAGCCGGCGAGGACCGATATGCTGGTCACTGAAGCATGGCGCAGCGGTGATGCGCAGATCGATGCGATGCGCGGCATTCTGCCGGCGATCGTGGTCGGCGCACGGATCAAGTGCGCGCATCCGACGCCGCAGCCGCCGACACGGGGTGGGGATGTCCGGCTTAACCGCGATGCCTTGCTCGAGCGGGTGCCGTTCAGTCCGTCGTTGGCGCGCAATCTGGATGCTTTGACGACGCCTGCGGCCAGCAGCCGCGTGGCTCGGCTGCTGGCGCAGCCCGACGCGAAACCGACGACCCGTCGGCTTGAAAAGATCGTCCGCGCCGATTCCATCTCGGAGAACATTGATCCGATCGCTGTCGCGCGCCTGGCATCGACGGGCGGCGCACTGACGCGCCAGCAGATCGGCGCGGTCTTCCTCAGCCAGTCGAGCGATCGCGTGGCGCCGGCTTCGGCCGGAACCGCCTGCGAGACGCGGGTGCTGCAATCGCCGATCTTCGACGACGGGCGACTGATCGTGTTCGGGAGCCAGAAGGATCGCGGGACCGTCAAGGACGCTCTCGACAAGGCGGGAATCAAGCATGGACCGCTCAACGACGTCGTGGTGATCCATACCGGACCGTTCCAGGACGCGAACGTCTTGCTGTTCGTGCGGCGGGCCTTGCTGATCGGCGACGTGATGATCGTGCGCACGCTTGCGGCGGATGGGACCGAGATTTCCCGCGTGCCGCTGCGCGGCAGCGATCTCGTCTCGGCCAGCCCGCTGCCGTCCACCTGGACCGATCTCGCCGGTCCCTGGGGGGCGGACGTCCTAGACGTGCTGGGTTGGTCGCAAGACTCCCGCGCCGGCGGTTACATGCCGGTCTGGGTCACGGCCAAGGGTGACAAGCAAGCCGATCGGATCGAGATCGGCATGGTGGATTCGGCGACCAGCGAACAGAATGCGGCGGCGCTCTCGCAGAAGCTCGGCCTGGTTCCGCCCTACTATCTGGCGGCATTCGACATGTTGAGCTTTGCCGAAGTGGCCCGCGCGGAATCCGAGCAGACCGAGATCCTGCACGAACGCGAGATCCTCACGCAGATTCTAGGCCCGGGCGCGACCGATGACGCCTATCTCGTTCCGGACAAGCTTTACAAGGTCAAGACGACCTGGGACGCCGTGCGGCAGAGCGACAACGCCGGTGCGGGGAAGACCCAGACCTTCTGGTTCAAGACCGATGCCGCGGCGCCCGAGCGGCTCGATCCTTGGGTGCTGCTGACCAATCCTGCAGACGGCGAGGCGCATGCCTTCCGGCTCGAGCCCGTGCAGATCGTCTTCAACACGCACAATGTGGATCGCTTGTTCGGCGCCTATGGGAAGGAACTGCGTGTTCGCTTCACCGCGTCCTCGGCCAATCACCCGGAATCGACGCCGGCAGTGCCGCACCCGTTCCCGCTCAATGCGCAAGCGTTGCATCCGGTCGGGGCGGGGATATTGTCGCCGTGGGAGGAAGCCCTCCAGGACGTCGTCGCCGAGGAAGGCTTGGTCTGCATCCCGATCGACGAGGATCGCGTGCGGCAGTCCGAGACAACGATCCAGATCCCGCTCGATCCTTATACCGACTATCGGATGGACGTCGTCATGGTCGATGCCGGCGCTCCAGCGAGCGCTGTCGGTGCGCGGATCTATCGGAGAAATTTCTCGACCGGTTCATATGACACGCTGAAGCACTTTGCATCCGACCTGCAGGCGTCGGCGATCACCCACCGCGGGGTCGCTTCCGGAGGCATGGAGGCAATTAGCGGCTTCTTCAATGGCCGCAGCCCGGAGGGCGCCGAACTGGATGCGCAATTGCGCAATGCCGGGATCGACGCTCCGGAACATGCTCCAGGCACCCGGGTCCTGATCATCTGGGAACAGGCGGGAGCGGGGCTCCCGCAGCCGGCCGGCATCCTGATCGATGCGCCGGAGCCGCTGTGGCGGAACCGGCCCTATCCCCACAAGGTGACCGATACGACCGGCTCCATCGATGCCACGCGCTGGGCGATGGGCATTCGCGATTGGCTCCAGCTGCAGAACGGGTCCGGCACCGATGCGGTGATCGCACCGAACGGCATCATCCGCGCGCCGGGCGATCAGCGCGTCCTGATCGTGCTCGGGTCGGGAAGCCGCGGCAGGAATCTCGCCCTCGATCTGGTGCGCGTCGCCAACACCGACACCTACCTGCCGATCGCCGAGGAGCGCTACAAGGTCGTCGATATTGCGCTGATCCGCGCGCCTTGGGAGGAGTAAGGAACGCGATGGCCTCCCGAATCCTCGACCCTGATCGCTTTCTGCTCGCCGGCGCGGTGATTGACTGGGGGCTCATCGCGCGGAGCCAGGGAAAGAACGTCGCTGACGTCGTGGAACGCCGGAAGATCGGCCCGGTGGTCGTTCAGTTGCGTTGGATTACGGATCCGAAGCTCGGCTTGCCCACCGAGGCGTTTCAGGTCTGGCAACGCGAGCACGCCGTCGCGGGAACGGCCGCAACGCCGCCGGCCAATCTCAATCAGTATTCCGGATTCTCGGGCTGGCGCATCTATGGCTGGGACAGTCCGCTGGTGTTCATCCGCGGCACGGCGACGGCGAATGCCGGTGCCGCGGGCATGCTGGTCTATGCCTTTGCCGGCGCGCCGTTCCATTCCGCTTTGGTCAGCGCGGCTCCGCTCGGTGCCGGTAGCCAAGCCTTCAGTTTCAGCGGCCCGGAGATTTCCTCGCTCGTTGTGTTCAACGGAACCGCTTCCGGCCTGGTCGGGTTCGACGGCAACAACGCGGCCAACGACCCGGCCTGGAAGCCGATCGAGCGCGTCGGGCTCCCGGTCGATGCCGGAGATTGGTCCGGCGTCTTCGGCTGGCCCAAGGATCAGGGCTTGATGGGCGCGCTCAAAAGTCCGGTGGAAGCCGCGCTGGATCGCTACAACCGCGGTGCGCCCTTCTACGGTTGGCCGGATTTGATCGAGGCCGGTCATCCCGCGCCGGCTTGGATCGAAGCCGAGCCGAAGGCGATCGTCGAAGCCATGCGCGCCGGCAGTCTCGACGACCTGCGGACGATGATCAGCAGCCGGCCACCCGATCAGCACGTCGGGTTCAAGGTCGATCATTTGCTGCCGCTGCAGGGCGGAGGGCATAGCGCGGCGGCCAGCTTCGCGCCGATCCAGGCGCTGATGCTGGGCATCAGCTCCGATCCGCAGCTCAGTCTGATTGCCGGTTTCGGCACGGCGTATAATTTCGTGGCGAGGCCAGGAATCGTATTTGCCGCCGCTGCGAATCCGGCCAAGGTATCGCCCTTCGATTTCATGGTCACCGCGACCTATGAAAAAGGCCTGGATGGAGCAAGCCAGCCCGAGGAATACGCGGCAATCGTGTGTGCGCCGCGCGCGCCGTTCCCGGTGCTCGCGCCGGCCAATCTGGCCGTCGCCCTGGACGGGCTCTCCACGCCGCCGGTCCGCGATCAACGCTACCGCGCATTGATGCGCGAGGCCTGGGATCTGCTGCCGCAGACCACGCCCTTCCGTGTCGCAAGTTATGCGGCCGCACGTTACGGCCTTGCCCCGGTCAGCGGCACCCAACCCCTGATGGACCCGCGCCAGGGCGATCCCAACAAGGCGCTGCAGGCGGTCAGCGCGACCACCAGCCAGCAGGTGGCGGATGCGACCGGTCAGCTGCGCGCGACCGACGAGCGTTATTTCATCGATCCGGGCGTGGCGACGAACCAATTGCGCTACGGCATCGCACATCAGGACCTCTTCGGGCAATGGAGCGCGTGGTCGGCTGCAAGCGTCGCGGCCGGCGAGCCGCCGGTGCAAAAGGTCGGTCTGGTCGCGGCTTCGCTCAATGTCATCGCGCCGGCTTCGGGCTCGGTTTGCGATGCGAGCCTCGTGCTTGACTTTTCCTGGGACTGGACCGTGCGCTCGCCGAGGCAAGTGAGTCTCATTGGCCGGCTCTATGCGGCCAGCAAGCCCGGCGTCGGCCCGACAGACCTGTCGCTGCCGCCTCTTCTCGCCAAGAATTTCCCCGCGAATACGGGATTGGGCTTCTCCATTGCATTCAACGGTGGCGACGTGGGCACGCCGCCGACAGGCGCCGCGCTTGCCTACATCACGGAGAATGCCACCGCGCTTCAACCCACGCCGGTTATCGTTCTCGGCCCACGCCGCTACCGTCTGACGGTTCCGGGTTTCAAGTTGGATTTTGCGACGACCGGTCATATCGGTTTGGCGCTCTGGGCGCAGGGTCAGGAAAACATCGCGCCGCAGCGCGCCGGCGCATGGTCATCGCAGCCTTTGGTCGCCGGCGCATCCGATCCGCGTCCGCCGGTGATCGTCGCCGAACATGAGGATGTGCAGCTCGCCAGCCTGCCGGATGCCCGCGGCGAGCACCGCGCCCGGGTGTCATGGGATGCGCTGCCGGGTGCCACCGGATACTTCGTCTATGAAACCACCGAATCGAAGCTTCGCATCGCTGCGGGCAGAGGCGAGCCGCTGGCCAGCCAGACGCTCTCGGAGCGTCTGCTGAATCTGCGCAACGCATTCCACGCCAACCCGATGCGCGAGCCATTCACCCGCATCAACAGCACCGCCATTCCATCGACCAGCACGGAGGTCGTGATCGGGCGCGGGTCGAAGGAGATCCATCTCTACCTGGTGCTTGGAGTGAGCGCTGGCCAGATCGAGAGCGCGTGGCCGACACTTTCCGATCCCAACCGCCGAAAGCGTTTCGTTGCCTTCGCCGCGCCTTTGGTGGTACCGCCGTCTCCGCCGCGTCTCGAAGTCTCGCGCGAGAAGATCATCGTCGGCGGCGCGACGGCATATCGCGCGAAGTTGGTGATGCGAACCCGGTCGGGGGCGCCGGTGACGCGCGTCGATCTGCACCGCACTCGGGTCGCCGCCGCCTCGATGGAACTGGACACCATGGGCCCGCCGATCGCGCGGATCGCCGGCCCCGACCCGATCTGGCAGGTGCAGCCCACCGTCAGCGATGGACCGGAGGCGCAGACGCTGGGCGTGATCTCGGGTCATGACGATCCAGGCGGATCGTGGAAGCGCGTCTTCTATCGCGCGGTCGCGGTCGCCTCCGACGATTTGAGCCATGGTCACTACGGTGGCCGTTCGACACCCACCGGCGCCGCCTGGGTTGTCTTGCCGCCTGCGACACCGCCGGATCTCTCGGCCATCACCGCTGCCTGGCCTGGGGGCACCTTGGAGGCGGTGCGTTTCAACTTCAGCACCACGGCACCGGCGGAGGACACCGATCTCGGGCCGCATCGCCTGCGCATCGAAGTTTATACGATCGCTGCGGATGGACTGCTGCATCCGTTGTTCGCTTACCCGGGCACGGGCGGCACCGGCCCCGATGGCCGCCTATCGACGGTTCCGACCGCCGCCGCCGCCGTGCCATCGGTTTGGCGTGAGGATGCTGCGGGCACATCGAACTATCATGTGCTGGTCAATCGCTCGAACCTCGCCGACAGCTTGCGCGTCCGCGTGCTGCTGACCGATCCGCTCGGGCGCGCCAGCGAGGCGGCGTTCGACAGCCCCGGTGGCAACCCGCTCCCGGCACCGGATATCGCCAATCTTCAGGTTACGCCGTCCGGGCCCAACCGCTTCGTCCTGTCGTTCCGCACGCATGCTCTATTCACGAACACATCGATCGGGCCCTATACGCTCGAGATCATCGCGACGCCGCCGCCTGGTCCGGTTCATTTTCCCCGTCGACCTCTTGCGCCGCGGCCGGTGAGAGTGCGGGCCGCGTTGCCGGACATTCCGGCTGCGGTCATCGGCCAGGATCCATTTACCGGCGCTGAGCCGATCCCGCTGCGGCAGCAGCACGGGGTGATCGCCGTCTATCTGAGGAATCCGGCAAATGTCGCGCTGATCTTGACTTCACCGGATGGGCGCACCGCGCAGGTCAGCCGAGGAGTGCCGTGACATGGTCGACCTGACGTCTCAGACCGTTCTCACGCCTTCCGGCGCGGCGAATGACCTGCAGAGTCACGGGCTGGATGCATTCGGCCTGACGGTGCCGAATCTGTCGCCGGTCTGGGCGGGAACCACGCCGTCTGCAGGCGCATACGATTCGTCTCAGCTCACCTTGCAACTGGCCGGTCTCAAGGCGCCGTTTCGAGCGATCCGGGAATATGTCGAGAAGCCGGGCTTGTACAGTGGCGTGGATGGCAAGCCACTGACCGCCCCAGTCGCGGTTCTGCGCCAGCATCCAGAGGCCGCGCGCCGGCTTGGGAAACTTGTCGAGAGCCGGCTCGGCGCCACGCCGACGCCGCATTCCATCCCGGTTGTCCTGGTCGCCCGGGGCATCACGATGCCCGTTCCAGCAAAGGTTCCGTCCTGGTTCTATTCGGGTGATGCGCTCGATTTCACCGATCCCGTGACCATCTCGTTTCATGACGCCCGTGGGCTGATCATCGATCCGATTGCCGTCGCCTGCCTATTTCGAGAACTGCTTTCGTTTCTGCCCGCGCTTTATGTCGCCAACGGCGCGACCCAGGCTGTGGGCGATGCCGGAGGCCTCAACGGCATCGCGGGGCTGGCGAGCGGCACGCTCGTGCATGTCGTCGATCCGCATGGCTGGGGATTCGTGCCGACCCGCGACAAGGCGCGGCTCAAAGTGCTCGATGCGGCCGGCAGTGCGGTATCGACCGTCCCCGACGGTGGAATTGCCACGCTCGCCGCCAATCAAGGCCTCGGCAGAACGACAGCGGACGATATCGCCGACGGCGTCAATAAGCCGCTCAGGTGGGGTTTTGCCGCGAACGGCACGCTGGCGCGGACCAAGCTGACGCCGCCGACGCTTCCTGCCGGCGTCACTCTGGCGCGTCAATTCTTCCGGGTCATGGCCGTCGATCTTGACTGGCATCTGCTCGGCAACCGCACCGCTGACGAGGTGGCCACGGTTCCGGGCGACGACGACAACACACCCGACTTTCTGTTGCCGGCTGTGCGCGATCCGGTTCCGTCATTCGCTTACCTGGCGGACGCCCAGGAGGTTACCGGTTCGGCGGCGGCGATGGTTGCCGGTTTAAGTGGCCCCGTTTCTACGGCGGCGATCGCGGTCTCGCCGGTGCTGGACGAATCCCTGCGGGCTCCGTCGCAACCGGGCGCGGCGGGGCACTGGCCGACCTTCCCGGCCTTTGCCGCGCCACAACCGATCACCGCGGGGACCAATCCACGCCTGGGCGCAACCGCGGCCCGCCGTGCAGCGGCGGACGGCACCGGCGCCGATCACGACGTCATTGTCACCGTCGCCGCCGGCACGGTGCCGGACGGCGCGCATCTGCGGATCTTTCCGCGCCTGTTTCAGAAAATTCAGGCCATCGGCAATACGCCTTCATTCATTCGGCCGGATGGCGGCGCTGCGATCGTGCAGTCGGGCGCTGAGACCAAGATTCTGCTCGTCAATCCTTTCGGCTTGAGGCCCGCCGACTCATTTCCGGACCCCGCCAACCTGGCGGTCGATATGGTGGTGACGGACCGGACCGGCAAACGCCGGCTGTTCTCGCAGACCACGATCACGGTTTCAGCCGGGCCGGAATCCTTCACGAGCAACCCGGCGAGTTTCGGCGGCGATACGCTGCTTGGAACGGCGGCGCTCAAGGCTGCGCTGGACAGCGGTGCGACCCGCGGCATCGCGAAGACCGCATTGTTCGGGCTGCCGCGCAGCACGCCCCTGCCGCCCATCAGCGATACAGCGTCCTTTGTCAGGGCCATGGCAAGCGAGACCCAGCCGCGCGAGGGGCCGCGCCTTCCGACCATGATGCGCTTCGATTCAATGCTGGTCACGGGGACGGCAAACACCGCGGACACGCCGCTCACCTGGAATGCGATCTCGAGCGGGATCCGTTTCACGCAGGAGGCGAGGTCGGCCAGGGCCGACCTCGGCAATCCGGGCAACCCAGCCGGGCCGGATGTCTTGGCGACCGGGATTCGTGCCGGTGGATTGCTGGCGCGGGATCTGGCGGTTCATGCCATCAAGCGCGCCCAGCCGATCGTGCCTCTGGGTGGCGGCACCAAAGGCTGGATCGTTGAGACCGCCCGACAGACGTGGAACGTGCCGCCCGCCGACACCACGGGGACGGTTGCGGCCGTTGTGCTGGAGACAGTCGCGGCGATCTGCGATACGCCGGAATTGTCGCTGATCCCGGATCCGGTGATTGGAGACGATCCGCAAACCTTGGTGAACAAGGTCACGACGGCGCTGGGGACGCCATCCATCTCCACGCCCGCGACAAGCGCCGTGGACATCGCCCGCCGGATCCAGCGCGAGATCGTCACCGCCAAGCATGGTCAGCGCGATGCGATGTGGGCATTGACACGGGCTTTCTCGCAGGCTCGCGAGTTGATTTATATAGAGAGCCCTGCCTTCAGTGTGACCGCCCGGGCCGGAGATGGACCGACCAACCAGGTCATCAATCTGGTGCAGCTGCTGGGTGACATGCTCGATGATAACCCACGGCTGAAACTCGCGATCTGCACGCCGCGGCTTCCAGACTTCGCGGCGGACAAGCAGGGCTGGGTACGCACGGCCTTTACGCACCGCAAGGAAGCCATAAACTTTCTCGCTTCCAGAGCGAAACCGAGAGTGGCCGCCTTCCATCCGATCGGCTTTCCCGGCCGGTCGTCGCCGTTGCGGACCACGACGATCATCGTCGACGACGTATGGTGCCTCGTCGGCACCAGCCATTTTCGCCGCCGCGGCATGACCTTCGACGGCGCGGTCGATGTTGCCAGTATCGATCGGCAGATCGCCGGTGGCTACTCGAAGTCGATCGCGCAATTTCGCCAGGCGCTGATGGCGCAGCGGCTTGGCGTAGACGTGCCCGCCGCAGCGACCAGCGCCAGCGCGTTATGGGTACGCCTGGCACGACCCGAATCCGCATTCGCGGCGGTTGCCGAACTGTTGGACGAAGGCGGCGAGGGGCGCCTCACCGCGATGTGGGCGGGTCCGGACGACAATTCGGTATTGCCGCAGACCGATGATGTGGCAGATCCGATTGGAATTGACGGTGCGACGTTCCAGACCTTTATCGCTGGGGCGCTTACGGGAGAGTGATGCTGGGCGAGCTCAGGCCTGAGACGCGTACGCGCTGCGGGGGCCCCCGCGAGACCATGGAGCCAATGGGCGCTCTTGCGAGGTCCTTCCGATCCTCGTAGAGCCGTCCCTTGGATGGCGTCGAAGCCTTGATGATGTCTTCTCGGTTCAGGACGAGGACGGTGAAGATCGTCGAAGCCCTGACCGGACATTTAGTTCAACGCGGACCTCGCAGCGCCCTAAAAGTCTTGAAGCCTGGGATTGCTGCATGATGGTGCGCCAGTTGAACGAGCAGTCCGCGACGGCCGCGCGCGAGGCATGCGTGCTGTTGGAACGCGCTCTCGAGCTCGATCCGGATTACGCGGAAGGCCATCGGTGGCTCGCGATCAATCTGAATGACGGTTGGGTCTGTGGGGGTGAGCCGATGGAGCCCAGCAGAAGCAGATCGGTCGAACATGCCGATTGAGCGGTCGCACTGGACCCGAACGATTCAGGATGTCGCTGGGTGCACGCAATGATCCTGCAGTATGAGCGGCGTTTCGAAGAGGCAGATCGAGAATTTAAACAGCATTGGAACTGGATCCGAACGACGCGGACTGCCTGGCAATGAAATCGGATATCTCCATGCTCAACGGATATCCTGAGCGTGGCCTAGAAGAAGCAACCAAAAGGCTGAATTCGGGTACGATGAATTGGTATTATCTTTTGAAAGGCCAGGCGGAATATGCCTTTGGCCGATACGAGGATGCAATTCTAACTCTGAGACAGGAGCAAAACTATCGAGCTCATGCCAGGCGATTTCTGGCGGCAATGCAAACATTCTTCTGGACGAGCATCGTTGGTCGTCTCGCGTCTCGTTCACTGGCCGGCCGGTGTGCCATAATTCGACCTCGACGAAACATAAGCTCTTTTCATCTCGGCGGCTGGCGTACCCTCTCCTGAATATCTGATCTTTGGCCGCCAACGGGCCGAGGAAGGCGGGCAAGTCGCTGATTTCGTTCGGTGCACATTGTGGTGGCCAAGATGACGAGCTACATCTTCGACAACGCGGCGGAGCATGAAACGGAGCAACGGTTCTCCAGCCTAGAGTCGCTCTATGATCCACACTCCAAGCGCCACCTTGTAGCGACCGGCGTAGAGTCCGGTTGGCGGTGCTGGGAGATAGGTGGCGGGAGCGGATCGATAGGGCTCTGGCTCTCCGACCGTATCGGACTCGAAGGCCATGTGCTGGTGACCGATATCGATCCGCGGTTCTTAGCTGAAAAAGGCCGCAGCAATCTCGAGGTGCGTCGTCATGATGTCGGCCTCGACCCACTACCCGATGCTGCCTTCGATCTCATCCACACGCGCTTGGTGCTCATTCACGTGCCACAGCGCGAGGCAATCATTCAGCGCCTTGTGACGGCGCTGAAGCCAGGTGGTTGGCTCGTTGTCGAGGACTACGATACGACGCTCATTGATCGGGCATTTCCTTGCGCCAATGCAGACGACGCTGAGACGGTGCAGAAATGCCCGATCAATGAGCGTC